>Ga0070694_100000327_pt1 | contig 25612 bp, 25 predicted proteins | sample KBSK1251metaG_FD_65470 | JGI IMG/M metagenome (GOLD analysis project Ga0070694, IMG submission 65470) | Corn, switchgrass and miscanthus rhizosphere microbial communities from Kellogg Biological Station, Michigan, USA - KBS K1-25-1 metaG | ecosystem: Host-associated > Plants > Roots >...
GACGATGTTGGACAGGATCGGGCGCCGGGTCTCGACGTCGATCGCCATCGCCAGGAACGTGTTGACCAGCGAGACGGCGTCGGCCCCCGCATCCTCCGACGCGCGCGCGAGCGAGGCGACGTCGGTGACGTTCGGCGTCAGTTTGGGAATCACGGGCAGCGGCGTCACCTTCTTCACCGCGCTGACGACGTCGAAGGTCCCGTGAAGGCTGCAGCCGAAGGTGATGCCGCCCTCCTTGATGTTCGGGCAGGAGATGTTGAGCTCGAGGGCCGCGACGCCTTCCGCGTCGGAGAGAATGCGCGCGAGCTCGACGTACTCGTCCAGCGTGCTGCCGCAGATGTTGACGATGACCGTCGCGCGCAGCTGGCGGAGCTCCGGAAGCTTCTCGCGAACGAACCGGTGAACGCCGATGCCCTGCAAGCCGATCGCGTTCAGCATCCCTGACGGGGTCTCGACGATCCGCTCGGGTGGGTGACCCTCGCGCTCCTGCAGGAAGAGGCCTTTGACCGCGACGCCGCCGAGCGTCGAGAGGTCGATCGCCTCGGCGTATTCGACGCCGTAGCCGAAGCAGCCGCTTGCCGCGATCAGCGGGTTCGCGAGCGTCAGCGCGCCGATTCGGACTGATAGATCGCTCATTGGTACGTAGGCCGGGTCCCCCGGCGCGAATGAAGCCATTGCGCCGCGGACCCGGCGTCCCTCAATCCCATACGAGATCTTGACCTCGGAACACCGGTCCCGCGATGCAGGACCGCACGTAATGGTGTGACGCGTGCGCGTCCCGAACCGGGATCACGCAGCTGTAGCAGCCACCCATGCCGCAGCCCATGGTTCGTTCCACCGACACCTGTGACGGTCGCTTGAACTTCGCCGCGACGTGCGCGACCGCCTCGAGCATCGGCTCGGGGCCGCAGGCGTAGATCATGACGTCGGATCCCGACCGGGATCCGAGCTCGCGCTCGAGCGGAGCCGTGATACGTGCGCGATCGCCGACGGATCCGTCCTCCGTCGCGAGGACGAGCCGGATGCCTCGCGACCTGAACCAGTCGAGATAAAACAGCTCCGCACCCGTTCGCGCGCCGTAAAACAGCGTCGTCTTCGTCCCGCGGGCCAGCAGCGCGTCGCCAAGCGTCGCAAACGGCGCCAGGCCGACGCCGCCGGCGACCATCCACGCTTCGGCAGGAGGATCGACGAGCTCGAACGGACGGCCGAGCGGTCCGAGGCAGGCGATCGTGTCGCCCTCGACCGCATCGAACAGCATGCTCGTCGTGACGCCGATCCGTTTGCTGAGCAGCGTCAACCCTTCTACGCGGTTGTTCGACCGAAGCACTTCGAACACGGAAAATGGCCGGCGCAGCAGCGGGTCTCCGCCGCGGCCCGACTTCACCATGACGAACTGCCCTGGCAGGGTGGCGGAGGCGATGTCCGGAGCCGCGAGCGCGATGACGTTGTAGTCGGGGGAGAGACGAATGTTGCGGATCACACGCGCCTCGACGTCGCGAAGCATTCCGGCGAGTATAACGCCCGCTGCCCGCTGCCCGCTGCCTGCTGCCTGCTGCCTGCTGCCTGCTGCCTGCTGCCTGCTGCCTGCTGCCTGCTGCCTGCTGCCTGCTGTATACTGTCTCAGCTCTTTAACGCGGTCCTGCGAGTCCGCGAAGAGGTGAACATGCCTGACAGCAAGTCCGCGGTCGTCATGGACGCGGACCGCATCGCGCGCACCCTCACCCGCATCGCACACGAAATCGTCGAGCGTAACAAGGGCGTTGATGACGTCGCGCTCATCGGCATCCGTACGCGCGGCGTCTACATCGCGCGCCGGCTCGCGCGCACGCTGAAGCAGATTACCGGAGACGACGTGCCGACCGGCGCGCTCGACATCACGCTGTATCGCGACGACCTGATGCGGAACGCAGTCGGCCCGCAGCCGGTCATCCGCCGCACCGAGATTCCGTTCTCCATCGACGACAAGAAGATTCTCCTCGTCGACGACGTGCTCTACACGGGACGGACAACTAGGGCGGCGCTCGACGCGCTGATCGATTTCGGCCGGCCGAAAGGCATCCAGCTGATCGTCCTGGTCGATCGCGGGCACCGCGAGCTGCCGATCAAGGCCGATTACGTCGGCAAGAACCTGCCGACCAATCCCGAGGAAAGCGTCCAGGTGCGGCTGCAGGAGACCGACGGCAACGACGAGGTGGTCCTGCAGCAGGAGGCAACGGTATGAGCGCTACGGTTCACGACGTCGATCGGCAGACGGCCGTCACCTCGCTCCGGTCCAAGGACCTGCTCGGCATCTCGGACCTGACGCCCGAGGAAATCACGCTCATTCTCGACACCGCCGACGTCATGCAGGAAATCGCCTCGAGGCCGATCAAGAAGGTGCCGGCGCTGCGCGGCAAGACGGTCGTCAACCTGTTCTTCGAGCCGAGCACCCGCACGCGCACCTCGTTCGAGATTGCCGAGAAGCGTCTGAGCGCCGACACGCTGAACATCGCGATCGCGACGTCGAGCGTGGTGAAGGGCGAGACGCTGGCCGATACCGCGATGAACCTCGAGGCCATGCGCCCCGACATGATCGTCCTGCGCCACTCGTCGTCGGGCGCGTGTCACCTCCTGTCGCGCATCTGCCGGTCGGGCATCATCAACGCCGGCGACGGGATGCACGAGCACCCGACGCAGGCGCTGCTCGATGCGTTCACGATCCGCGAGCGAAAGAAGCAGCTGAAAGGGCTGAAGGTCGCGATTGTCGGCGACCTGCTGCACAGCCGCGTGCTGCGCTCCAACATCCTGCTGCTGACGAAGATGGGCGCGAACGTCTGGGTCTGCGGGCCGCCGACGCTGATGCCCGCCGACATCCGGCGCTTCGGCGTCACCGCGACGACCAGCATCGACGCTGCGGTGAAGGACGCCGACGTCGTCATGCTGCTGCGGATTCAGCTCGAACGGATGGAGGGCGCCTACTTCCCGTCGCTGCGCGAGTACTTCAACGTCTTCGGCATGACCGAGGCGCGAATGCGGCTCGCCAGGCCCGACGTGATGATCATGCATCCGGGGCCGATGAACCGCGGCGTGGAGATCTCGTCCGAGGTCGCCGACGGTCCGTACTCGGTGATTCTCGACCAGGTCACCAACGGCGTCGCGGTGCGTATGGCGGTCCTGTACCTGCTGGCCGGTGGAGCCGAACATGAAGAGGCTGCTTAAGGGCGGGCGCGTCGTCGATCCCGCCAACGGGATTGACGGGGTGCGCGACGTGCTCATCGACGGCGATCGCATTGCCCGTGTCGGCGTCGACCTGCCCGCTGACGGTGCCACGGTCATCGAGGTTCCCGACGGCCTCGTCGTCTGCCCCGGGTTCATCGACATGCACGTCCACCTGCGCGAGCCGGGGCAGGAGCACAAGGAGACCGTCGCGACCGGCACGGCGGCGGCGGTTGCGGGCGGCTTCACGGCGGTCGCCTGCATGCCGAACACCAATCCGGTCAACGACGACGCGAACGTCACCACCTACATCCTCGACAAGGCGAGGGAAGCCAACCTCGCGCGCGTCTACCCGATTGGCGCGATCTCGCGCGGGTCGAACGGCGAGCTGCTCGCCGATATCGGCGACCTGAAAAAGGCCGGCTGCGTCGCGATCACCGACGACGGGCATCCGACGAAGACGGCGCTGCTGCTCCGGCGCGCGCTCGAGTATGCCGCGATGTTCGGGATGCCGGTCATCGAGCACTGCGAGGACCCGTCGCTGAAGGGCGACGCCGTCGCGCACGAGGGGTACTACGCGGCGTCGCTCGGGCTGCGCGGGATGCCGGGGGCGGCCGAGGCGCTCGGCGTCGAGCGCGGCATCCTGCTGTCGGAGCTCACCGGCTCCGCGTTTCACGTCGCGCACATGAGCGCACGCGCGTCGCTGCGCGCCGTGCGCAAGGGCAAGGAGGCCGGCGTCCGCGTCACGTGTGAGGTCGCGCCGCATCACTTCACGCTCACGGACGAGGCGCTGGCGATGCCCGTCCCGTACGACACCAACACGAAGATGAACCCGCCGCTGCGCGAGGCGGCGGACCGCGACGCGATGCTCGACGGCATCGCCGACGGGTCGGTCGATGCCATCGCCACGGATCACGCCCCCCACCACTACGACGAGAAGAAGGTGGAATACGACCGCGCGCCGTTCGGCATCGTCGGCCTCGAGACGGCGGTGCCGCTCTCGCTCGATCGGCTCGTGCACGCCGGCCGCATCCGGCTCTCGAGGATGGTGGAGCTGATGTCGGTGAACCCGGCGCGCATTCTCAACGTCCCCGGCGGCTCGCTGTCGGAAGGCGCGCCCGCGGACATCACGATCCTCGCGCCGGACCTGAACGTGCGCATCGAGGCCTCCAAGCTCCGGTCGCGATCGAAGAACACGCCCTTCGATGGATGGGAACTTCGCGGCGGCGTCGCGGCGACCTTCGTCGGCGGCCGGCCGCTTTACGTCAACGCCGACGCAATGCTGGCGATGACATTGGGTGTCGCATGAGCGTCATGAAAACCGCCGTCGGGGCCGACCGTCCCCATCCATCCTCAGGGGCCGACCTTTCCCAACCATCCGTAGGGGCCGACCCTCCCCAACCAACCGTAGGGGCCGACCTTCAGGTCGGCCCTTGGAAAACCGAGATCCGCGAAAAGGCCCTCAAGGACCTCCAGCAGTTCCAGGTCCTGATGCTCGACGGGCACTTCGACTTCGGCAACGGCTTTCACGGCCGCGTGTACCTCAACCCGCATCAGCTCTTTCGCTATCCGTCGACCATCTGGAGGTTCGCGCAGCACCTGATCGACATCCTGCCCGCGCCGCTGCTCGACCAGACGGAAGTCGTGGCGGGTCCGGCCACCGGCGGCGCGCTCCTCGCGCACACGGTCGCGGGGCTGCTCGACAGCCGCCGCGCCATCAGCGGCACGCCGACGATGTTCGCCCCATTCATGGTGGACACGTATCGCGGCCCCGGTTTGAGCCGCTATTACCGGCAACAGATCGCCGGCAGGAACGTCCTCCTCGTCGACGACGTGCGCAACACGGGGCAGACGCTTGCCCGCTGCGCCACCATCGTCAGGGCCGCCGGCGGCAGCGTCATCGCGACCGCGGAGCTCTACGATCGGATGGAAACGACGACGCGTACCGACGCGCCCAACTTCGCGCTGGCTGAGTACAAGGCGCCGGAAAACTACCCGGCCGATCGATGTCCCCTGTGCCAGGCCGGGGTGCCGGTTACGACGTTCTAGCGATCCGGTCCTCTGATATCCTTCGGCTCGCTTCCCAGCTCCGTCCAGCATAGATCCGCCCCGTTCCTGGGCAGCCGGGGCTGCATGATGTCTCGTCGGAGGCTCAATGTCAGTGACCGCCAGGATCGCGCTCGTGATTGCGCTCGCCATCATCCTTCGTCCCGCTGCCGCACGGGCGCAGGCCGCTGACGATCATCAGTTGATTGAAGCCCTGCTCGCCCGCGTCCAGGCGCTGGAGGCTGAGGTCAAGGCGCTGAAGGACGCGCAGGCGCGTCCCGGCGAGCCGCAGCCGGCTGCGCCGGCGGTCCCCACGACGCCGGTGGAGATGGGCCTGGGGGGCGGCGTGGGGCCGGCGCTGCAGATTCATGGCTTTGCGGACATCGACTATCAGCGCCCCGGCGACCCGCTCACCAACGGCTCGTTCGCGCTCGGCCAGCTCGATCTCTTCATGAACTCGGCGCTCTCCGACAACACGTCGGTCGTCGGCGAGCTGGTGACGGAAGCAGACGACCTCAACGCGTTCCACGTCGATCTCGAGCGGCTGATGGTGCAGTTCAGGCCGAGCGACTACCTCAACATCGGCGTCGGGAGGTACCACACGGCGATTGGCTACTACAACACGGCGTATCACCATGGCACCTGGTTCCAGACGGCGACCGGCAGGCCGTTTCTGTTCCGGTTCGAGGATGAAGGAGGCCCGCTGCCGGTGCACGGCGTCGGCGTGACCGCCAACGGACGCATCCCGTCGGGCGCGCTCGGCCTGCGATACGTCGCCGAGGTCGCCAACGGCCGTGCGTCGCGCTCGCCGCTCGTCGAGCCCGTGCAGAACACCGTCGACGAGAACAACGGCAAGTCATATAACGTGGCCCTGCTGGCGCAACCCGACCGCCTCACCGGTTTCCAGGCGGGGGTGTCGATGTACCGCGATCGCCTGGAGCCCGAAGGGCTGCCGCGCATTCGCCAGACGATTCTCGCGGGTCATGTCGTGTATCACGGCCACGGCCTCGAGCTGCTCAACGAAGCGTTCGCGCTCCGTCATGCGCCGGCAGTTGGAGCCACGGTGACGACGCCGGCGTTCTACTCGCAGATCGCCAGGCAATTCGCGCAGCGGGCCACGCCCTACTTCCGGTACGAGTACTTCAACGCGCCGGACCGCGAGTCGATCTTCGGCGACATCGGTCTCAGGAAGGGACCCTCACTGGGTGTTCGCTTCGATGTCGAGGCGTTTGCCGCGCTGAAGGTGCAATACGACCGGACGGTGCGGCGTCATGCGGATCCGGTCAACGGCTTCGCGACGCAGCTGGCCTTCACGTTTTGAGCGAGGCCGATCGATGAAGTGCCTGGCCGGATTCGGTTCGATGGTCGCGCTGGTCGCGATCCTGGGACTGGCCGGCCGTGCGCCCGTCGCGGCGCAGCGGGCAAACCAGGAAGCGCTGGCGATTGTCGTCAACCGCGCCAATCCCATCGACGACCTCTCGACCGACGAATTGCGCAAGGCGCTGCTGGGCAGCCGGCAGCGGTGGCCGAACGGCCGCAAGATCACCGTCGTCATGCGTCCGCCTGGCGACGCGGACCGCGACACCGTGCTTCGGCTCGTCTGCCGGATGAGCGAGACGGAGTTCCGCAAGTACCTGCTGCAGGCGACCTTCACCGGAGAGACGAGCTCGGGTCCGCGCGTGCTCGACACGCCGCTCGGTGTCCGCCGCTTCGTCTTCAACGTCCCGGGCGCAATCGGCTACATCCGCCTCAGCGAAGTGGACGATACCGTCAAGGTGATTCACATCGACGGACGAGCGCCGACCGATCCGGACTATCGCCTGACGGTCGGCCCGCGGGCGGCCGGCACCACCGCCGCCGTCCACGAGTGATCTGTCATGCGCCGCCCCGGCATCCTGCTGTCGTTCGTCCTCATTGCGCTCATCGTGGTCAGCGTGGGCGCGATCATCCTGGTGGATCTCCGCCGCACCGCGGCCGAGGTGCGGGACCTGTACGCCGGGCTCGCGCGCGGGCTCGATCTCCTCGCCGGGCTGCAGTACGAGACGCAGGAGGCGCGGCGCGCCATGCTGTACGCGCTCACGACGAAGGACGCGAACCTGCAGGTGAGGTACGCCGACGAGTCGCGCGCGGCCGACGCGCGCGTGGCACGGCTGATCGAGGACCAGATGCGCCTGGTGGATTCACCGGCCGCGGCCGCTGCCGGGCGCCGCCTTGGCGTTGACTGGACGACCTACCTGAAGACACGCGACGAGGTGCTCGCCTCGATCCTCGAAGGCAGCGTCGACGACGCGGTGGCGCGCGACCTGCGCGATGGCGTCCCCGCCTTCAGTCACGTGCGCGACGACCTGCTGCAGGTCCAGCAGCTGTACAAGGACCTCGCAGAGCAGCGGATGTCCGACGTGTCCACGTCGTCCAACCGGTCGTTCCTGCGTCTCATCCTGCTGCTCGGGGCGACGCAGCTCCTCGCCCTCTTTGCGGCCATCGTGCTGCAGAAGAACCAGATGCTGCGGGCGGTCCAGCAGTCGGAGGAACGGCTGCGCGACGTGATCGAGTCGATCAACGAAGGGATGTTCGTCGTCGGCCGCGACGGCCGCGTGAACCTCTGGAATCGCGCGGCGGAGCGGATGTGGGGCCGCCCGCGCGAGCAGGTCGTCGGCCACCCGCTGACCGCGGCGTTTCCCGAGGTCGACGCCACGCCGCTCGCGCGTTCGATCGACGAGGCGCTGCTGACCGGCCGCGTCGTCGCGCGTGTCGTCGAGATCGCGCGGTCCGGCGGCGCCGCCGATTCGATCTTCGAGGCACGGGTCTTTCCATTCGGCCGCGGGGTGACGGTGTTCTTCGACGACATCACCGCCCGGAAACGTTCCGAAACGGAGTTGAAGCAGGCCAAAGACGACGCCGAATCGGCGAGCAGGGCGAAGTCGAAGTTCCTGGCCAGCATGAGCCACGAGCTGCGCACGCCGCTGAACGCGATCATCGGCTTTTCCGAGATCCTCACCGACCATCTGTACGGCGCGCTGAACGAGCGCCAGGACAAGTACGTGCAGAACATCCTGGTCAGCGGCCGCCATCTGCTCCGGTTGATCAACGACATCCTCGACCTCTCGAAGGTCGAAGCCGGACGCACCACGCTGGAGCTGGCGCCGTTCGACGTCGGCGAGGCGCTCCGCGACGTCCACGTGATCGTCAAGACGCTGGCCATCAAGAAGGGGATCGCGCTGACGTTCGATATCGCGCCGGATCTGCCGGCGGTCACGGCCGATATGCCGAAGTTCAAGCAGGTCATGTACAACCTGCTCAGCAACGCGATCAAGTTCACCAGACCAGGCGGCGCGGTGACGACGACGGCGTCGATCACGCTCGAGGACCCCTCGGCCGAGCCGCTGCTGTGCGTGTCCGTCGAGGACACCGGAATCGGCATCAAGCAGGCGGACCAGGCGCGCATCTTCGGCGAGTTCGAGCAGGTGGAATCGTCCTACGGCCGCGAGCAGCAGGGTACGGGGCTCGGCCTGGCGCTCGCCCGGCAGCTCGTCACGCTGCACGGCGGCCGCATCTGGGTGGACAGCGACGAAGGCAAGGGCAGCACCTTCACCTTCGTCATCCCGGCCAGGATTGAGGCACGCCGGGAGCCCGCTGCGACGACAGCCGCTCCCGCGCCTCCGGCCGCGCCGCGAATTGCCCGTCCCACGGTCCTCGTCGCCGAGGACGATCCGAACGCCAGCGAGCTGCTGACGCAGTACGTCAGCAGCGCCGGCTACGACGTGCGGCACGCCTTCGACGGCGAGCAGGCGGTGTCGATGGCCCACGAGATTCGGCCGTCGGCCATCACGCTCGACATCATGCTGCCGAAGAAGGACGGCTGGAAGGTACTGGCGGAGTTGAAGTCGAACCCCGACACACGAGCGATACCGGTCGTCATCGTATCGGTCACCGACGACCAGCAGCTCGCGTTCAGCCTCGGCGCCATCGACTTCCTGATGAAGCCGGTCGACAAGGAGGAATTCTCCGGCGTGCTCCAACGGGCCGTGGGCTCCGCGGTCGGCCGCATGCGCACCGTGCTCGTGGTCGACGACGAGCCGGACACGGTGGAACTGGTCGCCGACCTCCTGCACGGCCTCGGCATCGAGGTGCTCAAGGCGTACGGCGGGAACGAGGGGGTGGCGATCGCCATCGAACGCCGGCCCGACGCCATCATCCTCGACCTGATGATGCCGGGGGTGACCGGCTTCGACGTGGTGCGGCGGCTGCGCGAGGACCCGCAGGCGCACGAGATTCCCATCCTGATCCTGACCGCCAAGGACCTGACGGCCGACGAGCACGCGGCCCTGAACCATCACGTGCACGCCATTTCACGAAAAGGGGGCCGCGAGGAGCTGCTCGGGGAACTGGCGCGCCTCGAGCGCGTCTGGCAACATACGCCCTGAGCCCGCGGCAAGGACGCTGCAGGATGGCTGGAGAGCGCATTCTCGTCATCGAGGACAACCCGCTGAACCTGGAGTTGGTGCGTGCGCTCCTCGAGGCGCACGGCTACGAGGTGATCGACTCGGGAAGCGCGGAAGAGGGCATCGAGCGAGCGAGAACGGAGAAGCCTCAATTGATCTTCATGGACCTCGGCCTGCCCGGCACCGACGGCTTCGCGGCGACGCAGCTGCTGAAAGCCGATGCCGCGACGCGTCACATTCCGGTCGTCGCGCTGACCGCGCACGCGATGAAGGGCGACGACGAGCGCGCGAGGCGGGCGGGCTGCGATGGATACCTGACCAAGCCGATCGACACGCGGTCGTTCCCCGCCGTGGTCGCGCGTTTCCTGGGGCGGGAGGACAACTGACGTGCCCCGCCTGAAGCGCATTCTCATCGTCGACGACGAAGAACAGAACCGTGAGCTGCTCGCGGCGATCGTGGAGTCGCTCGGCTACGAACCGGACGTGGCGCGCGACGGCGTCGAGGCGCTCGCGAAGCTGCACCTCGACATCGACCTGATCCTCCTCGATGTCATGATGGAGGGGATGGATGGCTTCCAGGTGGCGCAGCGCATCCGGCGCGATCCGCAGGGGGCCGACGTGCCCATCATCATGGTCACGGGGCTGACGAGCCGGGAGGATCGCCTGCTGGCCGTGGAAGCCGGCGCCAACGACTTCATCGCGAAACCGTTCGAGCGCATCGAGCTCCGAGTCCGCATGGCGTCGCTGCTCCGGATGAAGGAAGCGCAGGACGCGCTGCGCCTGCACCGGCGCGAGCTGGAGCTGCTCGTCGAGCGGCGCACGACGAGCCTGCGCGACGCGCTTCAGGCGATGGTGGAGGCGCAGCGGCAGGCGCACCAGGCGCAGCTCGACACCGTCGAGCGCCTGGCCATCGCCGCCGAATTCAAGGACAAGACGACGGCGTACCACATCCACCGCATGAGCCAGTACGCGGCGATCATCGCGCGCGCCCTCAGGCTGCCGCCGGGCGAGGTCGACGACATCCTGCACGCGAGCCGCATGCACGACGTCGGCAAGCTCGGCATCCCCGACGACATCCTTCGCAAGCCCGCCGGCCTCAACATGCCGGAGCGGGAGGTGATGCGGCAGCATACGACCATCGGCGGGCGCATCCTCGGCAACAGCTCGTCGAAGATTCTGCAGGCCGGGCAGGTGATTGCGCTGTCGCATCACGAATGGTGGGACGGCAGCGGATACCCGAACGGGCTGTCGGGCGAGGCCATTCCGTTGTCGGGCCGCATCTGCGCGGTCGCCGACGTGTTCGACGCGGTGACGAGCGTCCGCCCCTACAAGCCGGCGTTCAGCAACGAGCAGGCCTGCGACCTGCTGCGCAGCGAGCGCGGCACCCACTTCGACCCGCACATCGTCGACGTGTTCCTGGAGCGCCTGAACGAAGTCATCGAGATTCAGGCTCGATACCGGGACGGCGTTGTGGCGACGGCGTGACGTTTCAGGATCTCTTCGGCGCGCGCAAGCCGCTCATCGGCGTGCTGCACCTGCTGCCGCTGCCCGGCGCGCCGCTCTATGACGGCGCCATCCAGAAGGTCTACGATCAGGCGCTGGCCGAGCTCGACGTGTTCATGCGCCACGGCATCGACTCGGTCATCGTCGAGAACTTCCGCGACATGCCGTACTTTCCCGGACGCGTCCCGGTCGAAACCGTCGCGGCGATGGCGGCGGTCTCGCGCGACGTCGTCCGCGCCGCGGGCATGCCGGTCGGCATCAACGTGCTGCGGAGCGACGGCGAGGCGGCCATTGCGATTGCGGCCGCCAGCGGCGCCCACTATGTGCGCGTGAACGTGCACATGGGCGCGGTCGTCGCCGACCAGGGTCTCGTGCAGGGGAGCAGCCAGTTTTCGGTGCGGCTGCGCGGCGCGCTCAAATCGAAGGCGCTGATCTTCGCCGACGTCGGCGTCAAGCACGCGGCGCCGCTCGCCGGGCGGAGCCTCGACATCGAGACGCGCGATCTCGCCGAGCGCGGCCTGGCCGACGCCGTCATCGTCACCGGCGACCGGACGGGTGTCGAAACCAGCCTTGCGGACATCGAGGCGGTCCGGGCCGCCACCAGCCTCCCGCTGCTCGTCGGCAGCGGCGCGACCCCCGAAAACATCGAGTGCGTGCTGCCGAAGGTCAACGGCTTGATCGTCGGCAGCTATTTCAAGAAAGATGGCGCCGGCCATAACCTCGTCGACCAGGCGCGGGTCGAGCGGTTCGCGCGCCGATTTGCTGAATTGAGAGGATGAAATGAAGGCAGCAGGCAGTGGGCAGTGGGCAACGGGCAGTGCGGCGGTCGCATTCGCCATGGTCATCTGCTGTGCGGCGGTGGCGTCGGCGCAGGACCGGCTGCCACCGATTCCGGCCGACAAGCTGACGGAGGCGCAGAAGAAAGCCGCCGCCGAGTTCCTCGTCGAGCGCAAGCAGGCGGTGTTCGGCCCCTTCGTGCCGCTCAGCCGCAGCCCGCAGCTGATGATCAACGCCGCGAAGATGGGCACCTATCTCCGCTTCGGCAACTCGCTGCCGCGCGACGTCAGCGAGTTCGCGATCCTGCTCGTCTCGCGGCGATGGACGCAGCAGTACGAGTGGTACGTGCATGCGGCCGACGGGAAGACCGCGGGCCTGAGCGACACGATCATCCAGGCCGTCGCCGACGGACGGCGCCCCGAGGGGATGAGCGAGGGGATGGAGATCGTCTACGACTTCAGCAACGAGCTGAACGACTTTCACAGCGTGACCGACCGCACCTACGCGCGGATGGTGGCCAAGTACGGCGATCAGGGGATGATGGACCTGGTCGGCCTGAACGGCTACTACTCGATGATTTCGATGGTGCTGAACGTCGGACGGACGCCGTTGCCAGCGGGAAATTCCCCTGCGCTCAAGCCGTTCCCGAAGTAGGGGGATCCCGGACGGGATCCGGGATCCGCGGCCCGGGATCCGATCGAGGCCTCGGGCCGACGACCTGCGCCCACGGCTCGATGATCTCTACCGGACGTTCGACCACGTCGACGCCGCAACCGATCCCGTTCACATCGTCCGGCGCTACACGGCGCCGGACGACCGCGAGGTCGTCGGTTTCTGCGCCTCGGCGCTGGCGTTCGGCCGCGTCGCCAGCGTGCTGCAGTCCATCGAATCGCTGCTGGCGGTGATGGGGCCAAGGCCGGCGGCCTTCGTCCGGTCGTTCGACCCCACCCTTCATCGCGCGCCGATCGACCCGCTCGTCCATCGCTGGATTCAGGGGCGCGACCTGGTGGCGCTCCTGCTCATCCTGCAGCGGATGCTCCGCGAGGCAGGGACCATCGAGCGGTTCTTCGCGGCGGGCGACAAATTGGCCGCACCGGACATCGAGTTGGCCCTCGAGGCGTTCTCGGTGCGCGCGCTGCAGACGGACCTGGCCGCCGCATACGGCCGCGTTCCGAAGCGCCCTGGGGCGTGTTATTTCTTCCCACGTCCGTCGGCGGGCAGCGCCTGCAAGCGGCTCAATCTCTTTCTGCGGTGGATGGTGCGCCGCGACGCCATCGATCTCGGAACGTGGACATCGGTGTCCCCATCACGGCTCATCATTCCGCTGGACACTCACGTGATCCGCCTCGGTCGATGCCTCGGTCTCACGCGATATTCCTCGCCAGGATGGCGAATGGCCACGGAAATTACGGCGTCTCTCCGATCGATCCGTGCCGCTGATCCGATCCGGTACGATTTTTCGTTATGTCATGTGGGGATGATGAACGCCTGCGGATACGGAAGAGCGCAAGGCGATCGCCAGTGCCCGCTGCGTGGCCTGTGCCGTCCGAAAGCGAACTGAAATTTGGGGACGGAATGAATATTGAAGGGCCGCTGACGATCCAGCGCTTACGGCTTAGGCATGCGTGTACGCATTACAAAGACACTAACAGGCAGTATCGATGGGATACAGCTGTCGCGGCTGTCGAAGGGCCAGGTGTACGACATGAACACCTCCCTCGCCTGTTACCTGCTGTCTGAAGGAATGGCCGAGTCCGCAATGAGCGACGGGGCGACCGCCATTCTTCCCATCGAAAAGAGGTTGCTCCAGCAACCCGTCCAGACGCGGAGGAGCATCGTGCTGCCGCGTTCGCTCGCCGCCGATCGAAGCCGCAAGAAGAAGCGTCAGAAGAGTCCGGGACGGTAAGAGGCCGATCCTCATGCGATCCATTGCGATCCCGCTCGTCGTGTCGTTGCTCGCCGCCGCCGCTCCATCGCTCGCCCAGTCCGCGAGCGACGCGGCCCGGGAAGTCCGCATCACCGGCTGCATCCAGTGGGAGAAGGAGTACCGCAAGGAGCGCAACGAAGGCCGTGGGGGCGCGCTCGGCACCGGCCTTGGCGTCGGCAACGAGTTCGTGCTGACGATGGTGAAGCCCGAGGGCGGGAGGAAGGCGACCGTCTACAGCATTACGGGCGATCGGGAGAAAGAGCTCGGGCGCCGAATTGGCCAGCAGATCGAAGTCATTGGGGTGATCGAGGACGAGGGGAAGCCCGACGCCGAGCGTTTCGGCGACCTGCCGCGCATCAAGATGACGGCGTGGATACCAGTCAAAGACTCTTGTCCTGCGCAGTAGCACATCCCAAATCCCAAGACCAAAACGGTCCTATTGGGATTTGGGTTTTGGGTCTTGGGATTTGGGATTTTCTTGAAGCTCCCACAGCTTCATGAACTTCAGCCCGACGGACCACGCGTTCATCAGCGATATCGTCAGACCCGCGGTGCCGTCGAGAAACCCTCTCCTCAGGATGTAATTCCGAAGAAACGCTGCCGGCGGGTGGACCAGGATCTCGACAGGGCCCGTCCGCCTGCCCGTCTCGTACATCTGCCTGGCCGCGAGCGTCGAATAGTGGTTGATCCGCGCGATCTGATCGCGCAGGTCGGCGAACGAATAGTGCTCGAGGTCGTGCGTCAGCTGGCCTGACGGTCCATCGACGCTGACCGACTCGTGCACGTAGCGCCCGCGCCAGCGCGCGAAGCGGCGGTCGTAGAGCCGGGTCTGGTAATCGGGATAGAAGTCGGTGGTTCGAATCCAGCGGCCGAGATGGAAGGTGACGCGCGGCACGCGATAGCCGTGATACGGCGGATCGCCCGCGAGCACGTCCTCGATCTCTCTCGCGAGCGGCGCCGGGATCCGTTCGTCGGCGTCGAGCGACAGGATCCAGTCGTTGCGCGCCTGTTCCGCGGCGAAGTTCTTCTGATCGACGTACCCGCTCCACGCACGTGTCAGCACCCGCGCGCCCCTGGCGCGCGCGATGTCGGCCGTTCCATCCGTGCTGCCCGAATCGACGACGAGGATCTCGTCGGCCAAGGAGGCGGAATCGATGGCCGCGCCGATGTGCGCGGCCTCGTTCAGCGTGATGATGGTGACAGTTAGCTTCTGCACGTAATGCAAAATGCAAAATTCAAAATGCAAACCGTTCAGTGCTCGCGGCGACGCTCGTGAAAATCATCGCGACGTTCACACCGATGTGGCGACAACGTGAGGTTTGCATTTTGCATTTTGAATTTTGCATTACTGCGTTCGTCCCCCGCCACCTCCTGCTGCTGCTGCGCCCTGGCCGCCGGCGGCCGCTGTGGCCGGCGTATTGGTGACGGTGGTCCCGGCGCCCGTGCCGACATTGCCGCTCGAGACGGTCGCGACCGTGACCGTCGAGCCTCCGGCAACCGGTGCGATCTGCACGATATCGAAATCGATCTGAGCGCGGTTATAGGCGAGGATCGCATTCAACTCGTCGTTGCGCGCCTGCGCCAGATCGCGCTGGGCCTGGAACACGAGAAAATTGGTCGACGTTCCGGCCGCGAGCTTCTTCTGCTCGGCATCGAGCCGCTGCTCGGAGAGGCCGCGTGCCGCGCGCGTGCTGTCCACCAGCTTCTGGCTGGTCACGAGCTGTCTCGCGACGCCGCGCACCTGCGTGACCACCTGCAGCTCCGCGTTCTTCAACTGCGTTTCGGCTTGCGTCGTCTGGAGCTGCGCCCTCGCGAGGTTTGCCTCCTGCTGGCTGCGGCCAAGCGGGTAGCTGATGTTCAGGCCGAGCGTCCAGTTCGGATACTGGTTCCCGAACAGGTCGCCGAGGACCGACGCGAAGTTGCGCGGCGTTCCGGCAGGGATGGCGGCGGGAATGCCGAAGCTGTTGGTGCGCGCGACCGGATTTCCGCCGAGGCCGGTCAGACCGTAGTCAAAGGTGGCGGTGACATCGGGCAGCGCCTGATTGCGGAAGTACTTGATGTTGATGTCGGCGGACTCGAGCGCTTTGCGCGCCTGAAGCAGGTCGGTTCGCATCTGCAGCGCGTTGCGCACGGCGCCGTCGAGATCGACCGTGCCCGGCTGGAACGCCGGCAGCTCGGTGGGAACGATCTGCGTCGTCCAGAAATCAGGCGATGACGGGTTGAACACGAGCGTGCGCAGGTTGTCCTCCGACGTCTCGATTTGCGCCTGGGCGACGATGACGGACTGCTGGCGCGCGGCGACCTCCGCCTGCGCCTCGACGGAGTCGATGGGAGGCGTCGTGCCGATCTGGATGCGCGCATTGGTCTCGCGTAGCGACTGGTTCGCGAGGTCGAGCGACTGCTGCTGCACCGCAAGCGAGGCGTTCGCGTACGCCAGGTCCCAATAGGCATTGCGTACGGCGCGCGACGTGGTCGCAATCGTCTGCTGGAGCTGGAAATCGGCGCTCTCCCGATCCTTCCCGCTGAGGATGACCTGCTGCCGCAGGTTGTCGATGGCGAAGTTCCGCAGCAGCGGCTGGCGGATGTCGATCGACAGCGAGGACTGCAGCTGCGGCGAGAAGCTGGAGAAGACGTTTGTCGTCGTCGATCGGACGCTGTCCCACCCGACGCTGTAGCTGCCGCCCCATGGCGTCTGCTGCAGAATGCCGACGTTGCTCAGCATGCGGCCGGTCGTCGTCTTTCGTTCTCCGGTCGTGGCGCCCGACAGGAAGCCGCTGTTCGGCGTCGAGGTGTTTGCACCCTGGACGACCGTCGTGAAATTCGGCACCCACGCCGATCGGGCGAGCGCGACCGCGAGATCCTGGACCTGCGGAGTGAACCGCGCGATCTGGATCCCGAGATTGTTGTCGAGCGCGAGTCGCACCGCTTCATCAATCGTGAGCCGGCGGACCTGGGGAGCCGGCGTCTGTGCCAGTACGGGTGCGGTGCCAATCGCGCCGATGGTCACTGTCAGGATCGCCGTTCGAATCGATGTCATACGCATGGCTAATGTTCACTTTCTCGGTCGTGGCAGATTGATGAACGTATGATGACATTGTGACTACGGATTCGGTGCTCGATCGGTTTCGCCGCGTCGGCGCATTGCTCGAAGGACACTTCCGCCTGACGTCCGGACTGCACAGTCCCGGTTACCTGCAGTGCGCGCTGGTGCTGCAGCATCCGGCTGAAGCCGAAGCCTGCGGTATCGCGATCGCCGACCGCGTCCGTGCGCTCGGCGCCGACGTCGTGCTCTCGCCCGCGCTCGGCGGCATCGTCATCGGCCAGGAAGTCGGCCGCGCGCTCGGCGTCCGCGCCATCTTCACGGAGCGCCAGGACGGAAAATTGACGCTGCGGCGCGGCTTCTCACTCGAACCGGGCGAGAAGGTGCTGGTCGTCGAGGATGTCGTGACGACGGGCGGCTCGACGCAGGAAACGATCGACGTGGCGCGCGCGGCGGGCGCCACGGTCGTGGGCGCGGCGGCCATCATCGACCGCAGCGGCGGCAAACAGCGCATCGACGTCCCCTTTCACGCGCTCGCCACCATCGCGCTGCCGACCTACGACGCGGACGCGTGCCCGTTGTGCGCGGAGGGGAAGCCCGTCGTGAAGCCCGGCTCCCGGGGATAACCACGATGGCGCGCTTCGCGCGCGAACACGGAGCTCACGAAGATAATGAAAAGTACTTTGATTACTTCGTGGACTCCGTGTCTGTCGCGTAGCGACCTTCGTGGTTGAAGGACCTGCGTGAAGCGCACCCTCAAGATTACCCTCGCGTACGACGGCACCCGCTTCGTCGGCTGGCAGCGCCAGGCCCAAGGGGAATCGATTCAAGGCCTGCTCGAGGACGCGCTCGCGACGTTCGAACGCGGTCCCGTGACGGTGCACGGCGCCGGACGTACCGACGCCGGCGTTCACGCGCTCGGCCAGGTCGCCAGCGCTGGCGTCAGCTTCACGCACCCGACCGAGACGCTCGTCCGCGCATTGAACGCGCAGCTGCCGGAAGAGATTCGGGTGCTCGACGTCGCCGATGCGCCGGCAGATTTCCATGCTCGCTTCAACGCGCGTTCCAAGACGTACCGCTACCAGATACGGGCCGGCAGCGTCGGCGATCCGTTCACGCGCGCGTTCGTGTGGCAGCTCTCCGAACGGCTCGACGCCGATGCCATGCGCGCCGCGGCGGCCGCACTGGTCGGCACGCACGACTTCGCGGCGTTTCAGTCGGCGGGAACGGAGACCAGCAGCACGGTGCGGACGATCGTCCGGTCCGAGGTCCGCGCCTCCGAGCCGTCCTCGCTCCGCGCGTTCGGCGAGCCAGGAGGGTCCGCGCTGCTCGTGTACGAAGTGACGGGCGACGGCTTCCTGCGGCACATGGTCCGCGCGATCGCCGGCACGCTGGTCGAGATTGGACGCGGGTGGCGGGCCCCCGGGTCCATGGCGCAGCTGGTCGACGGCGGCACGCGCGCGGAGGCCGGCGCGACCGCGCCGCCGCACGGGTTGTTCCTCGTGCGCGTGGACTATGATTGAGCGTCAGTGTCCAGGGACGATCTCCTATCGTGGATTCCGCCGGGCCACCCCGACGAAATGCTGGTCGGGCAGGTCAACTTCGAGAGGCTCCCCGAGCACATCGCCATCATCATGGACGGCAACGGCCGCTGGGCGGCGCAGCGCCACCTCCCGCGCGTCGAGGGGCACCGCGCCGGCATCGATGCCGTTCGTGACACGGTAGAGACGGCCGCGCGCCTCGGCATCAAGGTGCTGACGCTCTACGCGTTCTCGATCGAGAACTGGAAGCGTCCGGCCGCCGAGATCAGCACGCTGATGATGCTGCTGAAGCGCTACCTGCGCTCCGAGCTGAAGACGCTCCTCACCAACGACATCAGGTTCAACGTGATCGGGCGGATGGACGATCTCGCCGACGACATCCAGGACGAGCTGCGCGCCGCGATGGACCGGACCGCCGGCGACACCGGCATGCTGTTCAACATCGCGCTCAACTACGGCGGCCGCGCGGAGATCGTCGATGCGGCTCGGCGCGCGATCGAGGCGGGTATCCGCCCCGAGGATCTCGACGAGCAGCGCTTCGCGAGCTTCCTCTATACGGCCGGGCAGCCGGACCCCGACCTGCTGATTCGCACGAGCGGCGAGATGCGGGTCAGCAACTACCTGCTGTGGCAGATCGCGTACGCGGAGATCTACGTCACCGAGACGCTGTGGCCGGACTTCCGCCGCCGCCACCTGCTGGAGGCCGTGCTCGCGTATCAGAAGCGCGAGCGCCGCTACGGCGGCATCACCGTCGCCCGCGCGAGATGACCCGTGTCGTCAGCGGCGTCATCCTCGGCGCCGCCGCGCTCGCCGCCATCCTGTTCCTGCCGGTCACCATCCTGCGCGTCGTGGTCTGCCTGGTCGCCGGCCTGGCCGCTGACGAGTACGTGCGCATCACCTCGCCGAAGTCGCGCTCGCCCCTGCGGTGGGTCGTCATCGCGGCGGTCGTCTACGCGTGCTGGTGGTCTGCCGTCCCGGCGCCGCTCAGCATCGTGCTGCTCGCCATCATCGTGATCGTGTGGCTCGCGTTTGGTGTGCTGCGCGCGGGCTGGACGATTCACGAGGCCGCGGTGGATCTCGTTGCGCCCCTGTACATCGGCGCGCCGCTTGGCATGCTGGTCGCGCTCCAGGCGCTGTCGGGACCGAAGGCGACGCTCCTGCTGATCGCGACGATCGTGGTGAGCGATTCCGCGCAGTACTACACCGGCCGCGCGTTCGGCCGCCGCCCGCTCGCGCCGACGATCAGCCCGAAGAAGACCGTCGAGGGCGCGATCGGGGGCGTCGTGTTCGGCGCGTTGTTCATGGCCGTCGCGATGACGTACGCGTTTCCGCTCACGCCCGTGATCGTTCGCGTCCTGCTCGGCCTCGTCATCGTCTTCCTCGGGATCGTGGGCGATCTGTTCGAATCGCGCCTGAAGCGCGTCGCCGGGTTGAAAGACAGCTCCGCGCTGATTCCCGGGCACGGCGGCGTGCTCGACCGCATCGACGCGCTGCTGTTCGCGATTCCCGTGTTCTACTTCATGGTGCTGCAGGGCCGCGTGGCGTGAAGAACCTCGCCATCCTCGGATCGACCGGCTCGATCGGGCAGAGCGCGCTCGCCGTCGTGGACGCGCATCCCGACCGGCTTCGCGTGGCCGCGCTCGCGGCCGGCGACAACGCGGCGCTGCTTGCCGAGCAGGTCGCCCGCTATCGTCCCGGCATCGTCGGCATGGCGACGGCCGACGGCGCCGACCGCCTGAAGACCTGCCTCGGATCGCAGGCTGTCACGATCGTGAGCGGCCCGGAGGGGCTGGTCGCCGTTGCCATGCATCCGGCCGTGGACCTCGTGATCTGCGCCTCGTCCGGCACCGCGGGTCTCGAGGCCGTGCTCGCCGCGATCGAGTGCGGCAAGACCGTCGCGCTCGCGAACAAGGAAGTGCTCGTCATGGCCGGCCAGCTGGTCACCGACGCCGCACGCCGCCGCGGCGTCGCGATTCTGCCGGTGGACAGCGAGCACAACGCCATCCACCAGTGCCTGCACGGCCGCGACCGCGGGGAGATCCGGCGCCTGATCCTGACCGCCTCGGGCGGGCCGTTTCGCGAGCTCAGTGTCGAGGCGCTCGACGGCGTGAACGCCGAGGCCGCGCTGCGGCATCCGACGTGGCGCATGGGCCGGAAGATCACGATCGATTCCGCGACGTTGATGAACAAGGGCCTCGAGGTGATCGAGGCGCACTGGCTGTTCGGCGTGTCGGCGGATCAGATCGACGTCGTGATCCACCCGCAATCCATCGTGCACTCGATGGTGGAGCTGATCGACGGCTCGGTGATCGCCCAGCTGGGCGTCACGGACATGCGGCTGCCGATTCAGTACGCCTGTTCCTATCCCGACCGGTGGGAGGCGCGGTCGCTGCCGACGCTCGACCTGGCGCGCGCGGGCCACCTGGATTTTCACGCCCCTGCACGCGACCGCTTTCCGTGCCTGGATCTCGCCTACCGCGCCCTCCGGACCGGCGGCAGCCTGCCGGTCGTCCTGAACGCCGCCAACGAGGTGGCCGTCGAGCATTTTCTCGACGGGAAGCTCGGCTTTACCGCCATCCCGCGCGTCATACAGGAAACGATGGATGCGCACGACATTGAGAGTGTGACGACAATCGATGTGGTACGACGCGTGGATACATGGTCGCGGGAGTGCGCCCGGCATAGAGCCCAGGCGCTAGAATTGAACGCGTGACGACAATCCTGGCGTTTCTGTTCGTGCTCGGGGTTCTCGTGTTCGTGCACGAGCTCGGACACTTCGTGGCCGCGCGCCGCATCGGCGTTCGCGTGCTCACGTTTTCACTCGGGTTCGGTCCCAAGCTCGTGTCGACCAGACGCGGCGACACCGAATACGCCATCAGCGCGATCCCGCTCGGTGGCTACGTGAAAATGGCCGGCGAAAGCGTGGACGACCCGCGCAGCGGCGCGCCAGACGAATTCCTGTCGAAAACCAAGTGGCAGCGGTTCCAGGTGCTCATCATGGGTCCCGTGATGAACATCCTGCTCGCCGTCATCGTGATGGCGGTGGTCCTCGCGCAGGGCGCCGACGTGCCCGCGTGGCACGACGCGCCTGCCGTCATCGGAACAGTGAAGGCCGGTTCGCCGGCCGAGAAAGCGGGCCTCCACCGCGGCGACCGCATCCTTGCAGTCGCAGATACCCAGGTGGACACGTGGGACAGGTTCAACATCGAGATCGGCACGCGCCCCAACCGCGAAATCGAGCTCACGTACCTGCGCGACGGCAGGACCGAATCGACCTCGCTTCGCTCCTCGTCGGAGGGCAAGTACGAAGTCGGTGACATCGGCGTGCTTCCCGATGCGACGCCGATGGTGACGTCGCTCGTCAAGGGAGACGTGGCCGAGAAAGCCGGATTGAAGCCGGGCGACCTGATGCTCGCGGTGGACGGCGTGCTGATGCTTCAGCCGTCGCAGCTGCGCGAGGCCATCTCGCGCAACGCGGGCAAGGAGACCGACATCCTCGTCCGCCGCAACGGTCAGGAGCAGCACATTGCCGTCACGCCAACCAGGCGCGGCGACGGCGGCATGATCGGCATCTTCTTCGGCGAGCAGATGAAGTCGTTCAAGCCGGGGCCGTTCGAGGCGGTCAAGCTCAGCGTGCAGAAGAACATCGAGTTCGGGGGCTTGATTTTCAAGACGCTCGGCGGCCTGTTCATCGGCACGACCTCGCCGCGTCAGCTCATGGGGCCCGTGGCTATCGCTCAGCTCTCCGGCGAGTCCGCGGCAGCGGGCTGGATCCCGCTCCTGACGTTGATGGCGTCCATCAGCCTCAACCTCGGGCTGCTCAACCTCATGCCTATCCCCGTCCTCGACGGCGGACACATCACCATCATGGCCCTCGAAGGCATCGCTCGCCGCGACTTCAGCGTGCAGGTAAAGGAGAAGATGCTTCTGGCCGGGTTTGTGCTGATCCTCCTGCTCATGGTCACCGTGATCTACAACGACCTCACGCGCATCAGCTGGATAGAGCGGCTTATGCCGTGGAGAAATTAGGGCGCACGCCCACTGAAGCCAGGAGGACAACAGATGTTTCGCATTGAACGGGTCGCGCTTGCGGCCCTGGTCGCCGCAGCGCTTGCGGCCCCTGCGGTTGCGCAGCAGAACTATTCGCAGGTCACCCAGGCCGACATCCAGCGCCTGCAGGACAGCGCGTTCCAGGCGGGCTCCGACGTGCAGCAGCTGAAAGGCCGCGACGCGTCGCGCGCGGCGCAGCTGCAGACGCAGCTCGACGACCTGCGCGACGAAGTGATCTACCTGAAGGTGAAGCTGCGCAAGGAAGGATCGCTGCAGCGCAGCGAGTACGCCAGCGTGCGCGATCGCCTCGACGACCTGCGCTCGCAGGCCGCCAACTACACGACCAGCTACACGCCGTCCAGCGGGAGCAACGCCACGACCGGCACCGGCGGGAACACGACATATCGTCCCGGTGCGTCGTCAAACACGACAGGCTCGCAGGCCTCGTCTTCGACGCGCAACACCACGCCCTCGCAGTCCACGACCGGCGGACGCGAAGTCGAGGTGCCGTCGGGCACCGAGATGGACGTGCGGCTCACCAACACGCTGAACTCCGGCACCGCGCAGGTCGAGGATCGGTTCGAGGGGACGACGCTCGTTGATCTGAACATCAACGGCCGCACCGTGATCCCGGCGGGCTCGGTGATGCGCGGCGTGGTGACCTCCGTCGATCCCGCGACGCGCACGAACCGCACCGCGAAGATGACCGTCAGCTTCGACCAGGTGACGGTGAACGGCCGCGCCTATCCGATTCGCGGCACCGTGACGCAGGCCATCCAGGGCGAAGGCATCAAGGGTGAGGCCGGAAAGATTGCGACCGGCGCCGGCGTCGGCGCGGTGCTTGGCGGCATCCTCGGCGGCGTGAAGGGCGCCATCCTCGGGACCGTCATCGGCGGCGGCGGCATCACGGCCGCGACCGAGGGCAAGGAAGTCGAGCTGCCGCAGGGAACGGTGCTGCGCGTCAGGTTCGATTCGCCGGCGCAGATCCAGGCCAGATAACCACGAAGGCGCGCTACGCGCGCGATACGAGGCCACGAAGAAAATTCATGTACTTTGAATTGCTTCGTGGCCTTCGTGTTTGTCGCGTAAGCGACTTCGTGGTTATCTTTTTCCTGCGACTGCCGCTGCGATCGATGCGGCATGCGCGGCCGGATCCTGATGCGTCGGGTTCCGGTTCGCCTCCTCCGACTTCCCGGGCGGAATACTCAGGTTCTTCCACTCCTCGCCCCGGAACGACTTCGCGAGAAACACCAACTGGCCGACGTGATAGCAGATGTGCGCGAGCGATCGGTGCAGCGCGTCGTGCACGGGGAATGACTGGCCGCGAATAGCGACCGTCTGCTGAAGGTGGTCGTCGGTCAGGCCACTCAGCGCGTCGAAGAGCGCATCCCACCCGCCGTTCCACTTCGCGAGCAGCTCGCTGCGCGTCACCGTTCGCGCCTCGAACTCTTCGTCCCGGCGCCGCCACGGCTTCTCACCGTCGGACGTCAGGAAGTCGGTGAACCGAGAGCGCAGGTTCCCGCCGACATGCCAGACGAGGATGGCTGCCGAATTGCCGCCGCGCCCGTCGGCCTGCGCCAGCTCGCGATCCTCGAGCTGTGCGAGCGCCGCGTCGCCGAGCGCCTTGTAGCGGCGGAACTCACCGGTGATCGAGGAGAGCATCGTCGAGGGCACGATGGATTGTAACCACGAAGAACGCGATGAACACGAAGCAAAAGACGACTCTTCGCGTCCTTCGTGCCCTTCGTGGTTTCAAATCTCCCGCGCGACCTCTTTCATCGCGCCCTGTGCCGCCGCGACGGTCTTCTTCACGTCACGGTCGCTGTGCGCCGCCGAGAGGAACCAGGCTTCGAACTGTGACGGCGGCGGGTAGACACCGCGTGTGAGCATGCCCCGGAAGAACGTCGCATACGCCGATGTGTTCGCCCCGAGCGCCGACGAATAGTCGCGCACCGGCGCCGAGGTGAAGAACGGCGTCAGCAGCGAGCCGAACGCGTTGACCTGCAGCGGCACGCCGGCCGAACGCGCCGCCTCCGCGAGCCCGGCGGCCAGCATCGATCCGCGGCGCGCGAGCTCCTTGAACAGCTTCGGCGCCAGCCGCTCGAGCGCCCAGATGCCTGCCGTCATCGCGATGGGATTGCCCGAGAGCGTGCCCGCCTGGTAGACGGGGCCGGCGGGCGCCACGAGCTCCATGATGTCTGCGCGGCCGCCATACGCACCGACCGGCAGCCCTCCGCCGATGATCTTGCCGAGGCAGGTGAGATCCGGCCGGATGCCGAACAACCCCTGCGCGCCGCCTGCCGACGCGCGGAAGCCGGAGATCACCTCGTCGAAGATCAGGACGATGCCGTGACGCGTGCAGAGGTCGCGCAGGCCGGCGAGAAACCCTTCGCCCGGCGGCACGAGCCCCATGTTGCCGGCGATCGGCTCGACGATCAGCGCGGCGATCTTTGCCTGGTGCGCCTCGCACAGCGCCGACACGGAGCCGAGGTCGTTGTAGCGCGCGTTGAGCGTGTCGCCGGCTACCGATGAAGGCACGCCCGGGCTCGTCGGAATCCCGAGCGTCGTCGCGCCCGAACCGGCCTTGACGAGAAACGCGTCGCCGTGCCCGTGATAGCAGCCCTCGAACTTGATGATGCGATCGCGGCGCGTGAACGCGCGCGCCACCCTCACCGCGCTCATCGTCGCCTCGGTGCCGGAGCTGACGAACCGGACACGGTCCATCGACGGCACCAGCCTGCGGACGAGCTCGCCGAGCTGGTTTTCGAGCGGGCTCGGCGCGCCGAAGCTGGTGCCGCGTTTCGCGGTCGCCGAGACCGCCCTGATCAGGCCGCGCGGTGCGTGGCCGTGAATCAGCGGCCCCCACGACATCACGTAGTCGATGTAGCGGTTGCCGTCGACGTCGTCGATCGTCGCGCCGGAGGCTTGGCGGATGAAAAGAGGCGTCCCGCCGACGGACTTGAAGGCGCGCACGGGGCTGTCCACGCCGCCAGGGAGAATGGCCGCCGCCTGTGCGAAAAGCTTCCGGGATGTCGTCGTTCTTCGCATTGGTGTATAAGAGTCGCCCGACGATTCTGGACAGCCCGGGCTG
>Ga0070694_100000329_pt1 | contig 25524 bp, 18 predicted proteins | sample KBSK1251metaG_FD_65470 | JGI IMG/M metagenome (GOLD analysis project Ga0070694, IMG submission 65470) | Corn, switchgrass and miscanthus rhizosphere microbial communities from Kellogg Biological Station, Michigan, USA - KBS K1-25-1 metaG | ecosystem: Host-associated > Plants > Roots >...
CTGAGCTGGGGAAAACATCAGCGTCGAATTGCTTGACGCTGAACGACGATTCCAGGACGGAGTTGCTATTGATGATGCGACGCTCGTTTACCGCCAAGAGATAGCCCCGCTGCTTGAAATTTGGCTTTACGCCCTGCGGATTGAAAGTGTTCAGGCCAATATATCTTTGCTTTTGGGGAAAGAACGACAGAGTTCCCGTCAGGTGGTTTCTTTCGTCAGTGTCCCAATCGAACTGCGACACGGAATCGAAGCTTTCAAGGTCGGTATCACGGATCAGCGGAGGGAGATTCTCGACAGGTGTACGTACAAATCGGTATTCGAATGACTGGAAAAACTTCAACTTGTCCTTCATTAACGGACCACTGAAGCTGATCCGTGGCGTGAAAGCTTCGACACCGGCAAAAGAGCCACCACGACGACGCAGCCTGGGGAAAAAACTGGTGGCGTCCGCGTGGAACTTATCTGATCCCGACATGGTCTGCACCGAGGTGACCGCTCCGGTGAATTGACCGTATTCGGCAGCATAAGGATTGGTTACCACCTCAACTGATTGCACAGCCTCGATCGGCAGGTTAATCGCTGATTCACCGGTGACCGGATCGGTGACATTAGCGCTGTTGACAACCATCCCGCTTTGGCTCGAACGCGCGCCTTTTAAGTTAAGCATGCCATCCGGTCCCCGAACGACTCCCGGCACCAAAGGGATTGCATCCTCGAAGCGTTCATTCACGAGCGGCAGAGTAGCAAGTTTGTTCTGATTTAAAGTTGAAGCCGGTGCTGTGTCGGTCGTCTTCAAGTCATCACCATCAACCACCACTGTAACGCTGGCGGAGACGCCTTCGACTTCCAGGGCGATACTCTGGGTAGCGACGCCGCGAACCATTACATTTTCGGTATGCTGCTTGAAACCGCTGAGAGATACCTGCAATCTGTATTCACCGGCAGGCAAATCGACAAACTTGTATTGACCTTGATCGTTCGTAACCGTTGAGCGATGCGACTGGGGTGATCCCGCGGGGGTTAGATTCACATTTGCTCCCGCCAAACTTCCGCGGGGCCCGTTGTGGGACATCGCGCTGATTGTTCCCTGCAGTGAACATGTCGGTGAAATAACAGACAGCTTCCGGTCATGACCGAATGCAGCGCTCCACCATGCAGGCGCCATGGCGAGCGCGATTAAGGTGATCAAAGCTGCTGCAAGAACGTCTCCTCGGTTCGAGTTGAGCTGATTCTCATGTTCACTCCTTATTTTTTGATTCGGTAGCCCCCTCAAAGCGACTGACCGACGACTCCTCCGCCAACACGAAAGGGCAATGTAAATGCCAAGCAGCCGAACTGAAATTACGCAGCAAACTGCAGAAATGGATGTCGAGTTTTGTCGAAAGTGTCGGGTGAGCTTGCGGCGGTTCCGGGTGAAGCTCCGGCAGTTAGGCGATCGAGGTCAGCGAAGGGCGATGTCGTTTGTGAGGATTTGGCGGCGTTGGAGAACTGCGCCGAACAGATCATGCGAAGCACGTAGATCCCATTCAATGTCAAGTTTTCCTCGCTTTAGACTTACTCTACCGTTACTGCAAATAGCACCTTAGCAAAATTTATTGCGTCCCACTCTTCCGAGTGATATAAGCCTCATTCGTTAGTATCCTACGTCTGGCTTTTGGAGGCTCAGTCCATGTTCACTTTTGATCGCACAAAATTTTTCGCTGGCTACCGTGACCGCTTTGGACCTCTTACGCAAGACTTGGTGGATGCGATTGAGTTTCTCTTAAACCAGGTGGAAAAGGATAATCGTTTTGCTGGCACGGAGACTGACAGACGGAAACTGGCTTATTGTCTGGCAACGTTCAAATGGGAGACTGCGCATACCATGAAGCCCATTGACGAGCACGGGGGGCCAAAGTACTTCAATTCTCGATATGGCCCACAAACGAGAGTCGGCAAGATGCTCGGTAATACAAAGGCCGGTGACGGCGCACTATTTCACGGGCGCGGATACGTGCAGCTAACGGGGCGGAGAAATTATAGTAAAGCGAAAACGCTCACGGGGATTGATTTGCTCATTGAGCCGGATCGCGCAAAGAGTCCAGAGTTAGCCTACCAGATCGCCGTACAAGGAATGACTGACGGGTGGTTCACCGGTAAGAAGCTAGGTCAGTTTTTCAAAGATGGGCAGCCCCCTGACTATGAAAACGCCCGGACGATTATCAACGGTCACGACAAGGCCCAAAACATTGCGGACATCGCCCGCAGATTTAATGAGGTACTCTCGGCTGCGGTTAAGTGACTGCGAAACAGTTCAAAACCAGGTACGAAAGCTCAACCGTACCCAAACGAGAACTCACGATGAAACGTAGCGTATTAGTAGTCTTGATTCTCGCCCTTTTCGTTCTCAGCACAACGAGCGATGCTCGTAAACGCGAGGGTGGTGCGGCAAGCGCCGTTCAAAGCGGAAAGGTGGCTATCAAATGTCCTGTTCCGCTCAATCGCATTACTGACTGCCCGGATACTGGGTGCGGCCCTTCACTCGATCCGCTTCTCAATAAGGCTAAGAATGTCCGATCTGTTGACGGCGACGCCGAGACAATGACTATTAAGGAAGTGAAAGATCTGGAAGATAAGGTTGAGGGTTACAAGATCGGCGACCAGCGAGACAAGTTGACTGCCCTTGGCGAAGGCAAGAAGATTACCGTAGAAGCGTGGGCGCTTATTGCTAGAAAAGGCGTGGGCGAATCATGCAATTGTAAACTGCTTTCCGTCAAAGACACTGACAATCATATCGTTCTGGTTGAGCCAGCGGTAAAGAATCCTACCCTTGCTAAGAGTGAAAATGATTCAATAACTGCGGAGTTCACGCCACGCGTTCGCTTGGATCATCCAAACCTTGCGCGAGCCAAGCTGCAACCACTGATCACGGCTGGTAGTGGCAAAGTAAAAGTTCGGATAACAGGACAACTAATGTTTGATTCTGAGCATTCGCCAGGTGGTCATCTAAAACGGCATAACAACTGGGAAGTTCATCCGGTCACGGGATTGAATTACTGTAAAAAGAAAACCTGCGGCGAAAATGACTTGATAGATATTGAGCAGTAATGGTGCGTTAGATATTGACTAGCGTCCTCCAGCGACCTTGAGTCTGCCGATCAAGCGACCTTGAGTCTGCCGATCAAGGATGCGGAGGAAGCTTCGATGCAAATCCTAATCGTCAAAAAAACATTAGCGGATGTAGGTGAAAGCGGCACGGAGGGTGAATGACAATAGACGAGCTCCAACTAGAGCCCATCGCAAAACAGGCAGCTGATCTACTGAAACAGAAGCACCCAAAGCTCGAGTTCACTAGCGGGCGCCGCACTGTCCGGCAGCAGGCTCACGCCATGGCCTCAAACATTGTAGCGTTGAAAGATCGAAAATGGATTGGCAAAACCTATCTCGCAGGGGCGAAACTCCAGACGTGGATAGATCAGCACCCAGAGGCGAGGACAATCGATCAAATTACGGATGGACTTGAGCAGACCATGAATGCGATGCCTGAGGTTGAACTCCTAAAGATCAGCAGACATTTAACCGGAAGAGCTTTCGACATCCGCCCGGTTACCAAAGACTCCGTGACCATTAAGAGAGATATACGGGCGCTACCTGGGTTGCATAAGTTTTTGGAGCGAGAGGGTGGACACGTTCGGTGGCACGCACAATTCGAATGACGCCTTGGCGTGAGGGGAACTTGCCGATTAGAGCGCCGAGAATTCACGGAGTGTTGACCGCATGTGAGTCTTCTTCCAGACGTAGGAAAGGACTACCGGGGCTCGCACCACCTTACAATGACTGGAAATCTTCACCTGAGAATCAATGAGGGTAAAAGGTGCGGAAAACGGCGAATAACTCGTTGAGCAGGTAACTCATAAGAACGTGCTTCACTAGAACCGCTAATCATTAGAGGAAGTAGGCCAGACCCCCCACGTTTGTGGGGATTCACTTGTCGCTTATCTTTGAACTGTCTTGCCTAGACTTCCCTAGAACAAGATTAGGAGACGAAGATCATGGCGAAAGACGTTTTCAAGATCCTCAAAGATCTGGAACTCAAGTCGGTGGGACTCGATCCGCAAACAAACAAAATGCAGGAAGGGTATTTCATCGCCTTCCGCAATGTTGGTCTTCCAATTCATAAGGAAGACTTCTCAAATCCATGGTCTCCCTTGGGTGTAAACCTTGCGAAGGATATTCCGCAAAAGGATCCCGTCGATCCCAAGGATGCTCCAAAAACCGCTAGCGGTTCGATAGATGAAAACAAAGTGTTCGCCGCCAATATTGCCCACTCACAGCAGAGCTACTTGAACGCTTTTTTGCTGACCGACGATAAGCTGAGGATGAATAATGAGTATTCTGTAATGCCGGGCTCCAGCAAGGTAAGTGATTCATGGTACGCGATCATTACAGGAGCTAATGGAATACCCACGACGTCGGAAATTAGTGATGCCCTGAAAGCTGCCTACGACAAAGCAAAAGCCAAACTCATGGATAAGGATGACAACCCTACTCCTCACTATGAGAAATACATGAAATATAAGGACGAGTGGCAAGACAAAGTACGAAAGTGGCATAAAGCCTACGCAGATGCGTTTACCAATCCGATGAAGCTGCAGTCATGGCCAATCGACGGCACGCTTTATCATGACGATGCAGATGAAGCTTTTGATAGGTGGACTTCGCTTGGTTTCAAAATCGAGATTGAGAATGCTATCGCTACTCTAGCTGCCCAGGGTACTGATCCAGCCATAGCGCTGATCGCACGCAGCAAGAAGCGATTCGTTAACAGTCTGATCGAATTCCAGAACATTGGTCAAATCCCATATACGGTGATTCTGCCCAGTTCCTGGTATGACCCCGATAACGATGATGGCTGGAATCAATATTCGAGTCAGGATTTCCACACTGAAAGTCATTACAAGGAGTCGTCCACCTCTTACAAGGCCGGAGTGGGCGGCTTTTTGGGAGGTTTTTGGGGTTCTGGTTCGCTAAATAAAGGTAGCTCGCAAAAGAGTCTAAACATTCAAACAGAAAACCTGGAAGTATCTTTCAAGTATAGTGTTGCCGATATCAAGCGAGCGTGGTTAGATACTTCGATACTAAATTTGGAAAACTGGTTCCTCATGGGCGATTACAAGAAGCATTGCATTTCCACTGGAAAAATGGCTCAGGAGTTACCGAAAAACGGCATAGAACCCGTATTTCTACCTTCCCTGGTTACAAGCTGGATCCTCATCAAAGATCTGGACATTAAGTGGACAACTTTTAAGTCGGACTGGGAAGCACATGAAAACTCTACAGGGGGAAGGGGTGGCGTTGGCTGGGGCCCATTTGCAATCAGGGGATCTTATGATCATCACGGTAAGGAAAGGAATGTCACCGCTGATACCGACGGAGAATCCCTAAAGGTCGCGGGCATCCAATTGCTGGGGTACGTATCTGCCATCAATCCCGGGTGCCCGGCAAAGGATTCGTCTGAGTTTTTGAAGAAACCCGAAGCGTCAGCGGTCACACCCACTAGTTAGTTTGATTGTCGCTCCCCGAGCGACTCCCTTAGCACAACAAAGCAGATGGCAATATCACTCGACTCAATTCACCAGCCGTTGAATGATTTCTTCCTGAATCTGTTCAAGTTCGATGCCCAAAGCTCCGTGCTATTCCGATTTGATAAGTTCGGTTCAATAATTTCCGACCAGGATTTTGTCGACCCCAAGAACCCTGAGACCTATTCGCCCAATCTGGCGATGGAGAAGTTTTCAGATCTCGTTAATCGAATAGCAATTGAAGAGCCTGACGGGTTGAATATCTTTATTTCCCAGGCTCAGATCGATCAGGCATATCTTGGACTATTGAACCGTGCAGTTCCGTTTATTCCCGAAGGCAGTGATGCCCAGACTGGCGAAAGCATTATTACTTCATTTAGCTTGATAAAAAGTGCTGCACTCAAAGTTTGGGCCAATGTTAAGTTGGAATCAAGCACCGGATTGATGTTCGAATTCAAGCCTTCTTTCGCCGGCCCTAAAGACTGGTACGATCGGAAGAATAAGGACATTTGGACGTCTCATTCCTTCAAAGTAACTGAGGCCGCCGGGCCGGCAAAGCCAGAATCCGTTTCCTTTGTGAAAAAGATTGACGACGTAACGATGGCGAAGATTGTACCCTTGACCGAGTCTGCTAGACCTGTGAAACCGACTCAACTTGCCGCGATCCTGTTAGAGGCGCATCCCAATAGGCCGGTAATGACAACTCCCAAGATGGTAAACGCTTCACTCCAAACCGGTGGTAACTCTCCTCGCACAAGCGCAAGAATGGTTGCGGCACGTCAGCAGCCAAGGAAGGAGGTGCGGGATCACAGGGGTAAAAAGGGCGCGGCACGTCCGCAGCCAAGGCCGGAGGTGCGGGATCACAGGGGTAAAAACGGCGCGGCACGTCCGCAGCCATGGCCGGAGGTGCGGGATCACAGGGGTAAGGGCAAGGATGCTGGGGCTGGCTTCGAGCTCCAAAATAGGTATCTTCCTAACGTGCAGAGAATGAAGCTCGAAAAAAGAATTGCTGTGAGCCAATACATAAGGCGCCACGCTCCGACCTCACCTGCGACCACCAATAGCATTTCAATCTCCTTTGATTATTGTCTGGTAAATATTAGCCGTCCCTGGTATCGCTCGGAATTCATTAACGATCGATCGTGGTATATTCCTAATACAACGAAAGGACAATTGACGGCTCGTGTTAATAGCGGCGCAAACCTGACGCTCATGCCGGTTGGCGTCGTGGCAATCAAGAACCTGAACATACAAGCGCATTGGTCAGCCGCAGACATAGGGAACTCCACGGATGCGACTAGCTTCGGTCCTTTCAAAGTCGATGGTATGGTTAATAACGCCTTAACGCATTCAGGTATTCAAATAATTGGCTGGCTGTTTGAAAGGATGCCAGACTTGCCGCCAAACGGTTCCCCCAATTCAAAGCAAGGCTAAGTTGTTCTGTCCCTCAAATAGTCAAGATCTCTTTGGCCCTGTGGCAACTCGAAGAAACACCCGCCCGACTTTCTTCCTCTGACAGACTTGCTCGTAGTCACGAGAATTTGGGATCGATGCAAGGCGCCGGCGGTTCAGAAATCGTAAATAGTACAGCAAGATCAAACCGGTAGAAGCCCTCTATTGGTCAGCCTTTCTACCAGCTTTCCAATATCACTATGTGGAGGCTTCCTGACAGTGTCTGTTTGCATCTTTTCTTGCTTCGCGATCAAAATGTGAGATGGTTCCTCAGTGCAAAATAGGCATTGCTGTGGCTTAACCTTGGCTCGCTTAATGGCCAGTTGAAAAATCTCAGGGTTCGGCTTTGCCACCTTAACTTCTGAAGAGAAGATGACAAGCTGTTTTTCAAACAGATCTAGATCAAAATCTTCCGGTAGGAGATTTATGATTTTTTCACGCGACAAGTTGGCGGTGTTCGAGATCAATCCGAGGCGGATTTTCTTCTCACACAATTTAGCGAGGGCCGCCTGCGCTCCGGGTAGCCAATCTCTTTGGTCTCCGATCAGCGTGCCACCCAAGTCGAAGAAGGCGACACGAATGAAACTCGAGTTGCTCATCTCAACCTCCAGGATCAAGGCACCATTTGGAGATGGCTTACTACATTCACGAGTCGGTATTTAGCCAACGCTTTTAAGGAACACAGTACTGTTCGAAGGGTAGGGTTCGGCGCGAGTGATCACCCGCTTAGGTTAAGGGGCGCGCGTGTTTCTTGAGAAAACCTATCAGCGGCTTGGCGGTTTCCGGCAGAGTAGCATCATCGAATGTAATCTGCGCCTTGCGCGCGCCATCTTCGATGGTCAGGTCGTATTGTTGAAGATCTCGCGCGCTATCATCCAAGGCAGTCTGTGACGCCGAGAGCCCGCTCTGCTCAAGCAGGCGTTCTAGCTCCGCTTTCAGATTTTGCGGGACTTTGGAGATGTCGAATTCAACCCCCTTGATAGTCCCAACATAGCCCCCCGACTGAGTAAAGTTAATCTTCACGACACCACCTGTCTAATCATACTTTAAACCGTGATCCCCACATTCTTCCAAGCCGCCTTCACCGCCTTCGTCGCAGCAGCTCCAAAGGTTCCAGCAACCTGCACCGATATCTTGGCGCAGTCTATGAACTGGCTCGTCGTGCTTAGTTGCAAGAGCGTTTTATACCAGATGCCGCCCGCCACTTCCCAGGCGTTTCCCTTGAGAGCCTTCGCGGTAAGGACAAACGCTCGATTCGGGATTCCTGAGTTTATGTGAACGCCCTGTCGATCTGCATTGCCAGTGAATATCTTCGACATGTGAGCTGGTTGTGGGTCCGTTCCTAAAAAAGGATCTTTGGTGAACGCGGTGCCAGGATTCTCCATATCCCTGATGCCTCGCCGGTTCGCAGCCGGTGTAATGATATCGGCACCCACGACCCAACTCGCTTTCAACGCCGTCTCGCCTTTTTTCCATTGGCGCACCAGAATGCCAAAAACGTCGGCGAAGTGTTCATTGAGGGCTCCTGACTGTGCCCTATACGTGAGGTTACTCGTAAACGAGACCACACCGTGCGTTAGTTCGTGTCCCACCACATCAAGGGATTTTGTAAATCTCTCGAAAACCTTCCCGTCTCCGTCACCATAAGCCATCTGCTCACCATTCCAGAAGGCGTTATTCATTGCGTGTAAGTTGCCATCCGGACCGACCTCAGCCACGTGAACGGACGACTTCAGTGTCATCCCATTGTCATCGAGCGAATTGCGGTCAAAAATCTTACTGTAAAAGTCGTACGTGTCGCCCGAGTAATCATAAGCTTCATTCACAGCTTGATCACTTACTTTTGCCTGACCTTCCGATCTGACCAGGGAACCAGGCAGTTGATCTTTTTTCTTGGCATCGTAGATAAGGCGCTGCTTTTTCTTGTTGGGAGACATCGCTGCCATTAGGTTAGGCATCGACTGTGAAATTCACGTACCGCCCGCATAGCGGCTGAGGATGCCAGATTCGCTATCGCGCGTGCGCGAATATCAGGATCCTCGGACGTGGCGAGATGTTCGGTGATGTAAGGCGGTATGATGCACTGGATCGAGTTGCGATTACACATTTTTGGGTCCTCCTTGGTTTTGGTGGTGTTCTAGCCTCCGTCTATGTTCCGAAGGACGCTCGGTCAATATCTAACGAACCACTATTGCTCAAAAACTGTCACCCTTCATTGATACGGATTCGTAGTAGCTGGCCCGACCGAGGAACAACTTGTAAACAAGGGCAAAATTATTATTAACGTAACTATCAGTGGATTACTTCATTTGGCGACGAATCCAACTTGCTTGCGCTATTTTCAGCATCTCGACCCAGGTATCGAAATGAGTGTTGGTTGCAACTAATTTGTCGAAGGCTTCTGTCTCGGTGTCCTCTTTGCCTTTAACGGATGTCGTCCGAACAGTGGCCGCGGGTTTGAGCCCGTAACGCGCTTTCCACCCTGCAGTCCTAAGTGCCGCCAAGGCTTGCGCCGCTTCGGCCTTTGTAGGAAATGTAAATTCTCTGTACCGCTTCCGGGACCCGTCTTCCTGGCGAATCCAAACGTCGTATCCCCAGAACTCTCCCGCGGCCCGCTTCTCTTTCCGAAGTTGAGCGGTTCCTTTTAGCCTTCGAGTTGTCTTGCTGCCGTTTATCATAATCAACCATCTGACGGCCGCTCTTTTTCTTACTCGTCGTGCGACAAGAACCTTGGGCGGTGATGCACCGCATGAACTTTGCTAATAAGTGTTATCGGTGATGTGACGGCCCCGAGCTTCGCGTTCACGAGCGAACTCTAGATCTTCAATCTCTTTGCGAAGAAAGCGAACTGCTTTGCCCAGCCGGACTTGCGTTAGCGCCTGCGTGCCACACTTTCGCGCATAAATGGCACTCGGTGAGATGGACCATCTGACGGCCAATTCCGACACAGAAATGTATCGCGATTCGGTGTCCTTCCAATTTCTAGCTGGATTACGCGACATACGCCATCTCTGGAATCGCAAACCAGATCACTGAAAATCGGCCTTTGACTTTCCTGCGAGATATTCGATAAACCGAACAATCGCTTCAGCCTGATCAAGGTCGATGCGATAATGTTCATCACTTACGGTTCTCGGCAGTTGGAGTTTTTGATAATCCGTCCACACCGCGTCGATCTTTATTTTTTCGCCGTCAGGTGATATCGCCGCTTCACGATGCCCCTTTCACCTACTACCGTGAGATTTTACCGGTGCGCGGTGACTTGCCGTATTCTTACGCTCTTGCATTGCTTCACGAAGTTGCTCAAAGCGCACGGAATCGATTTTGATCCACCAAGGGGTCTTTGGACTGGATCGGATGGCATCGAGCTTTCCTTGTTTGCACAAGTGCGCAATGTAGTGCCGACCGCGTCCAACCATTTTCGCAACGTCTCGAGTGCTATAACGTCCGTCGCCACGAGGCCCACTACAGTCGCAAGGACGTAGATCGGGGCACTGTGGAATATTTCGATACCTTCTTAGGTAGTAAACAGCCTGTGCCGTCCATTTGCTGTGAGCCCAGCGTCGACCAAAACCTAAAGCGTTAAGTTTTTCGGCGATTGCGCGATCAGGATGTGTTGGCGCCATTTGTCTAATAAGTTCGATCACCTCTGGATCACTTGAGTTACTACTGGCCCAGGGAATTTCGATCTCCAGCCTTCCCCCGCTTACCCACCGAACGGTCATGAGAATGAAATCACGTTTTCGAATCAAGATGACGTCCTTGATGAGAAGTCTGATCAACTGCTTGCGATCCTGATCGGAGGTCGACGGCGCGCCCCAGATAAGATCGAGATTTCGGGCGGCGCTTGCCAGCTTCGTTAAGGTAGCAGCGACAGCGTCCGGTGAGGGCGGTAGAGGAAGATTACGTTCAGCCCTTTTGATTTTCTCAACTCCATTTAAAGCTCTTTCCCACTCGTCTTGTAACTCGCTGGCTACGTGTCGATTGTGAATTGCCGCTTGCTTGAACAACCGGCCGGCCGTTTCAGCCTGCGTCTGTGCTTCTTGCAGTTGAAGGTTCCATTGATCCCGAATGGCCGCCCCTTCCGTTTGCAAGTGCGACAAATTTGCTTTCGCCAGCTCTAACTGTGCGGGCTCGAACGCTTTAAGTACCAACTCCCTTACGGCGTCTTCTACCTTGGTTGATGCAATAGACTGACAACCTTTCCCGGTGGTTGCCCGCTGCCCGACGCAGTTGTAGACAGGACGTCTCGGCTTTCCTGGATATGTGAGTTGCATCGATCGCCCACAAACACCGCACCGCGCAAGGCCTTGCAAGAGCGCAGGACCACGGTTGACGGCTCCGGGGCTTTCAGGGCGAGAGCGGTTATCTTTAAGTCGCTGCAGATTTCGGCGATAACGCTCCTCCGTGATGTATGCTTCGTGGTGGTCTCGTATGACTACACCCCATTCCTCACGTGGCACGCGCAACCGGCGGCTACCGGTCTCCATCGTTTCGGTTGAGATAACCTCAACCTCCGTTCGGCTCCGACCATAGACATATATTCCGGCGTATGTAGGGTTGTGAAGTATTAGCTGTGCCCAAGCTTGATTAAGCGGAGTCAGTATAACTTCCGGGTAGGAGCCGCGTTGATAGCGCGGATTCGGTAGCAGTAGATTGTGATTTCGAAAATAGCGAACAGTGGCTAAACAAGAGCCGAGCTCTTCGAATTTGTCGAAAAACAAGCGGACGGTCTGCTGCACTTCTTACGAAGGATCAATGACGGTACAACCGCTAGCGTTATAAACATAGCCTGCGGGCAGTGGGACCCCCAGTTTTCCTTCCCTCGCGCGCTGTAAGCGACCTCCATTGAGGCGGCTTGCGATCAAGTGCAGTTCAGCATCGCTGAGCGTGCCTTTTATGCTCAGCAAAAGGTGGTCGTTAAAAACGCGTGGGTTGTGGATGCCGAGTTCGTCAATGATTAATGTATTGCGAGTCACGCACAATTTGACGAGCAGATGCCAGTCGCTTGAGTCGCGCGCTAGGCGCGATGCTTCCAAGCTGAAAACGGCTCCGACGTTGCCCAACAAAATATCTTTCACCATGATCTTGAAGCCATCTCGTCCTTGAACAGAAGCGCCGGAAAGTCCTTGGTCTTGATCTACGACAATTATCTTTTCTGCCGGCCACCCAAGTTCTTTCGCGCGTTCGACTAAATTGTATTGCCGGGCTGTGCTGGCGGTGTTGTATTGGACTTGATGCAAACTCGATTGGCGAATGTACACATACGCCAATCGGTCAGTATGGTCGCGCTGGATTTTTGAAAAATCGTTCGATGACATCGTTTTAAGTCGGCGGTTCGGCTAAGTCTTTCGATCTTCGGGGCGAGATTTCGTAGATGAATCGTCCTCCGCGAGAACAGTGTCGTCTCCAGCGACATACGCACAACATAGGTTTGACAGGATGCGGACCGCTCTCTCACGCGCATGCGCCTCGAGGTTCTGCCAGACGTCTTCCGGCGTTCGGATAGGCTCTTCTGTAATCGAGGAAACTCTTGCGGATAACTGTTTTTGCACGCGAAAACATTTGCCGCTTCATTCTGCTCTTCGTGAGACCGCGGGTGGCGCCGTACTTGGGGTTTGTAGTGTGCTTCGTGGATGTGCGTGAGCCGCATAATGAGATCGTCAAAGGAATGCATATTTTCCCCCTGAGGCGCTCAAAGGTTCGTTACGAACTTGTCCGAACCGAAAAGAGCCGTTTGTAATTTGAAGACAGCTGCAGTAGCGACAACTTTTCGCGTCAATCACTGGTGTCTGTCGGCTTGTATTTATAGTAAGGACTCGTTGAAAAGCGGTAATGTAAAACAGGGTATAAGAGGTATATGGAATCCGAGCGCAAAACAGGGCCTAAATGACCGTCGTCAAGTCACGGAAGTCGTTCGTCGAATCATGTGCTTCTTAAAATCATTCCATTGCTTCTTGGTGTCTCCCCAGTAAGCTTTAAAGGTCACGAGGTTAAGTAACATCCTGGCTGCGACCTCCTTTTGCGTAGGCGGGATACCGGTTTCTTTAAGGATTTGTTTGAATACACGGATGACATCTCGCAAAAAATCTTTAGAGGTTCGATAGAGTTTGTTTGCCGGAACGAACGGAGCGTCACGGTTGTTGATTTCCGTAGCAATCGAAACGAAAGTCGGCGGGGGACACCGATGATTGAGCATTTCAAGCTGATGGCAGCTAACAATTCTTTTTTTCCATTTGGGATAGTGTTGCTCTTCGAGGTAAGGAAACTTCTCCTTCTGCGGGCTGGTTTCCCGGCCCGCCGCCAACTTTGGGAGGCTACATAGAAACACTCGAGTTCTCCAGATTTCAATTACCTCATCGTTCGATTCAAGCCAAAGTTTTTCAGCACCCCGTCGCAAAAGCAGCGGAAATTCGGAGTGTTTTCTAAGTCCGATTTTGAAATTTCTTCTTCCCAATAATTCTACGGTGAACTCTTGGTAGGACTTATGCTTAGGATGGCGTTTATAGGCTCCCGCGAAATAGCCCCCGCCGATGACGATTCGGTAACATTGGTCAAGATACTTGATGGGCATCCGCAGTTCGTTGATCCATCCTTCAATTGGACAATAACGGAGAATGTATCGTGGGGGATTACTTTTGTATTCGTAGTAGTCGGCCCAGACCTGCCCGAGCATGAAATAGACTACGTGAATCTCGCTGTGGGCTTGGTACATCGCAAGTGTGGTGGCGTCGCACTCTTTGAAGAGTCCGCGGCCGACGGTCTGATGGAAAGTGTCGGTCAGATGTGGTTTATCTTGAATCAACTCAGGACCGAACACCGGATCACGGAGCCAATTGATCATTTTGAACATTTTTTTGACCTCAGAGATTTAGCACGAGCGGGCAAGTGTACTGCCCAGTAAGCCGAGGGAATGTCCGGGAGACTTCGTGTAGGTTTCTTGGTTGAAATTATCGGAAGTCTCCACCATACTGAACCGCATACTAGCGGATGCAAACGATCGCGCAATGTTCTGGCCCGAGAAATCGACGCATCGTGTGCGTGCTCTTGTTGAGTGAATTATGATTCGATTGGATCCGACCAGGGTCAGATAATCACGGGGAAGTTGTTCACGTGGTCTCTACCGACACTATCGATAAGCCAGAAGAACGCAGTCATGCTCGATAAGTTGCGTATTGTGGGCATTCAATCGCCGCCAATTATCGCTGAATGTGGTGGGCTGAGCCCAGGGAAGAAGTTAAGGGAGTATCGCAAGCGAATGGAGACAAGGCATCTTACGAAAAGTGGAAAATTCCGGGTCTTTAGGTGTTTTGCGAGCACCTGGTTCGGGGTCAGACCGCAAAGCGCGCTGTGCGGTCTGAAGCCGTTGTAGTCATCCTTGAACGCCTCGATCTTTTCCTTCGCGTCATCGAGCGAAAGGAACCAATTCACGCTCAGACACTCGTCACGTCGTAAGACGAGATTTGTGCCAGATCGTCAAAAGTGTGACTCCGTTGTGACGTTCGCAAACGGAGGCTCTCTTAACTCTAGCGATATGAGCTATTTAGCGGAGTGCTGGAATTCCCCCCTTCGGCAAATCAATCTTGTAACCTCGATCAATTTCAATAGCTGACGAAGGGTGTCCGAACCTGACGTTCGAAGCCTCACAATTTATTGCGAAGCATCTGCAAAGGAAGAATGATCAAACAGATTTTTGGTGTCTGTTTGGTGTCTATTATGAGAGAGCACCAGAGAGACTAAAGAGAATTCAGTTGACTAAAGAGGAAAGACGCAAAGTTCGACGACTCAACGCATTCTGCGGATTTCGTTCATGCGAAAGAAGTTGGCAAATCGCAACTTTGATGTTGGAGCGTTTCAAGTCGCCCTTCGCCTGGCTGCTGCTTTCCAGCTTTGACGCCTGGATCAAGGAACGTGAGAAAGCCTTTCCGCAACGGCTCCTGGCATGTTTGTCCCTTTGGCCCATAGAGCAATGACACGCGGACCCGTTCCGAGCGGACAAGAACTTATCGTGCCAGGTTTAGCAGAACGAGTTACCGTTGCGGAGTCGTGACGTTAATGTCGATCTGATTCTTTTTCCCGCCAAATAATCCCCCGCGATATGCTAAGAACGCCGCTACCACAAGGATTATGAATATCACCAGCACGGCAACAACTCCTGCGCTGCTGCCCCCTCCATTGTCAGCCATTTTTTTGTCTCCCTCTAATTTGAAATCTACGAAAGCCGTTGATTGGTCGTTTGGAATAAGCTATCGAACGCCGGAAGAGATTCGCTCTTTGCGTTCTGCTGAAATTCGGTTACCCACGAGCGGACCGCTCTCGACCATTTGGTTGCATCGACGGTTCTACTAGATTCTGTCGAGATCGTGCGAGGTTGCGGTTTCGCCTTCTTAATAATCTTAATCAATTGTCTTCTCATCGCGTTTGCTCAAATCCGAGACTCAAATTCTACGAACTGAAACGGGCAAATCAATTGGCGTGCCTGATTGCATAACCTCGCTTTCATAGGTGGCCCATGCTCAGGAGCGCGACTTGAATGTCTTAGAACCATGCGCAGACGAAGCCCCGGCGCACCGAAACGCCTTGGCGATTGGAAGCAATGTCATTTATCGGCAGAATTAGAAGAACGGCTCGATGGAATAAGAGCGCTGGTCGTCGATGATGAACCGGACACTTGAGGACTTTTGAAGGTGGGCTGGAGAATTGTGGCGCCGAGGTGCCATTAGCTGATCCATCAGGGGAAGCGCTGACCAAGGTCCCTGATCTTCTGATCAGTGACAAACGGGCTAGTTTAAGTCGGGGTCAGATCCTCGGCTGTGCAATTTGCGAAAACTACCATAGCCAACCACTGCCACCAATAATCCAAGCAGCAAACCGACCAAACCGCGCGCAGGCAGAGCGCTTACTTTATTGGTGTTGCGCGGCGGGGTCGCGGGCTCGTCGGTCACCGTAAAGGAATCGCCGCTGCCTTCATTGGCGCGGAGCATGCGCTGCACTTCTGCAAAAGTGAACGGTCGAGCGCCACGGCGTCCGAATACCGCTATCTGATTCCCGCTTTCATCGACTGCTCGATCGCGATCGAGCGGCTTCGAAACTGCCAGCGCGGCGCCTTTGGTTTTGAACGTGGCGATTAATTGAGGCTCAGGCCGTGGACTAAATCCCGCATAAGTCGACATGGTCTCCGGCGAGGTCAATTGCAGAATCCGCAAGCCGTTTTTTCCGTCGGCGACATAGGCAAACAGACTTGCATTGGTCATCGCTACCTTTACCTGGCGAGCGTCGTCGATTTTTCCGTCCGCGGTGAAAGACTGAATCGCGATCGGTTTCTCCGGGTTCTTTACGTCAACAATGAAGATTCCATTATTGCCTGCGGCAACGTAGGCGTAGGTGCGCGCAATATAAACATCACTGGCACGGGATGCCTTTACGAAAGCTCCATTAACCACCTGAGCTTTTTCCGGGTCTGATACATCCATCACCTTCAAGCCGTCCAGATCAGCTACAAACCCATAGCGGAACTGGATCGCAATCGCCTTCGGTTGGTTGAATTCAGGTGCGCCGATGCGCTTTACGATTCTGGGATTCAACGGATCGTCGAGATCTACAATTACCAGTTCCTGATCCGTCGTGATGTAAGCGTACCGTCCGGCGATGGTGATGTTGTTCGCGCCGTTCAGCGCGCCCTGGGGATTGAAAGCCCCATTCGGATATTTTGCCGTGTCGAGTTGCCGCCTCAAATAATTGTTTAGCGGATCGCCGTCGAGCAACGTCGCGGCATTTACCACAATCAATCCTTCGAACTTATCCACGACATACAGATAACCATACAAACGGTGAATCGGCTGCTCTTCATTGAGCAACTTTTCCGGCGGCAACGCGCGCGCTTCATCCGGCGAAACCATCTTCCCTTCAATCGTCATTCGCCAACGGGCGGGGTCGACAGCGAGCGTCGAAGGCGCCGCTACCGCCGTCGCGTATTTCGTCTTCAAGTAGAGCTTCTGACCGAAAGGCGAAACTGGCGCGGTCGTAATCCTTTCCGAGAATCCTTTCTGATCGATCTGTGCGATGTCGTAAACGCGCAAGCCGCCTTCGCCGGCTGCGACGTACGCATACTCACCACGCACTTGCACTTGCAACGCGCGCGGATTGCCTTTGTGTTCGTACGCTTCGGCCAGCTCCCGGCCACCTTTAATGAATCTTTGGTAGTTACTTGGATAAGCGATCTTTTGCAGGGTGCTGCCGATTACCGCCTGCGGCTCGGTCTGTTCGGCCGCGACCACGGCTTCCAGAGAGTCGCCCGACGCCACGTAAACATATCTCCCCATAAAGTTGACGAAATTTGTGCCCTGCAAGAACAACTGGGCCAGCCAGGCGTTATTGTCGTTGTTCTTTGAGACGTGGCAATCCGAACAACCCTTCGTCTCGGTCGCGCGCACTGTATGCGGCACATGCGTGTTGAAAGTCTGCCCGGAGAAGCCCTCAGCGGAAACGGTCTGTTGTTGTGAATAAATCCATTCGCGATTCTGGTTCTGCGAACTCACCAAAACGGCGCTCGACGAACGCACTGGCGCGACGCGATTTCCCGTGACGGTACCGTCGCGGCCAAGCATGAATACATCATCACGCAGCACCTGGAAGTTGTAAGTCGTGAAGTTGCGCGTGAGGTCACCTTCATTATGAAGATTCGGCATCTTGCGGTTCGCCTGCATCGATAGATGACAGCCAAAGCAACTGGTCATCCACGAAGAGTGACAAGCAAAGCAGGTCAGGTTCGCATCCCGATGCGCCAGCTGCCGGTCATCCGTCGGCACATCTCCCCAGGTTGCATTATCGGTTCGCATCGTTTTCGCATAGCGCGACTTCACGCTGTAATCGTCCCTGTGGGCCGCGTTGGGATTAATCGTGTCGGCGGTTTGCTTGACGCGCCACCAGCGGCCGGGCACGACCATTGAATTCTGGATAATGTCGCCGGCCTTCAACACGACATCGTTTCCTTGCTCGTCCTTCTTCATCCGGTCGCTGGTGATTCTTTGAAACAGCAACACGCGACCCCCGGCGCTGTCACGAAAGCGAATCGTGGCGAGATTGCGTCCTTTGCCATCTTCAATTTTACCGTCCCTGATCGCGGCGCCGGCAGCGAATCCCGAACTCACCAGGGAGGCACGTTCACGAATTGTGCCGTGACAATCGATACAACCAATTTCAATTGCGGCGCGCGGCTCGTTGTACAAAATCCCGTTGCCGTGGGCGTCCTGGCGGAAGTGACAATCAACACAATGCATCCCCTTCTCAAGATGAATGTCATTAAGATGGACGGCTTTATTGAATCTATTGGCGTCGTCGGGTGAGACTACCGCACCCTTCGCGTCGAGCAGGTTTCCTTCTCGATCTCGCTTAAAGACCTGCCGAAACAACCAGCCGTGGCCGTGAGAGTCGGCAAATTGCGTGCGCTTCAACTGTGAATTGAAGTCGGCTGAGTCAGTCTTATTTAGAAACGCCGCTTCGGACCAAAGGCCACGCAAACTCGCAGCTTCCGGATTGCGATTCAACTTTTCCTGTGCTTCCGCCGGCGTCGGATTGTGCTGCTGGGCCGGATACATCTTGTCGCCATCGGTCTCGTTGTCCCACCACGTTAAGCCGAGATACGAGGCGACCATGTTTTCCCCCGGGTGCATGTGACAAATCATGCACTGCGAAGTCGGAATGCGCGTGGTGAGTTGATGCCTGATGGGATGGCCGGATTCATTTTTCGGAATGCTCACATCGGCTGATTGCGACGTCCCGAGATTTCCCGCCGGGCCATAAAAAGCCGAATGCCGCGGGTCACGATCGTTTGCATAGATCACATGACAGGCCGTGCATCCGGACGATCGATAATCACCCGGATGATCATTCGTGCCCAGGAAATTCAAGGTCGGATCAAGCAGCCGCGTCTTCTGCAATCCCAGATAAATCGGATCGGTGCGCTGAGCAGTTCCCAATCCGCGCGCGCTCAAACCCTTGTCCGGCTTGCCCGGCTCCTCATCTTTGTCCGGCAGCCCGGTTTCCAGACGCCGTTTACCGCCGCGCTCAAAGACACGCAGGATGTTGCCCGGCTGCGAGATCTCCCAACGGGGAAGAGGATCGAGAAACGACAAGATGCCTTTGAATCTTTTTTGCTCAGCGGTTGGCTGCGGAATCTGCACCAGACTTTGCGGAGCTCCGGATTCGCTGTAACTCTCGCCGAAACTCGCGTCCTTGATGGGAAAGCCGCCGTTGTTGTAAAGCGCGGCGCCCCAGAGCATCGCACCGTGTCTCATCATGCTCTTTCCCACCGCACTCGTTTCGCTACTGTGGCATTCCGAGCTGCCACAGGTCTTTGGCGCTACGCGCAGATCGCCGGGATTAAGGAAGCGAACGAACTCGAGACTTTCCCTGCTGAGCAAGGGCCCGGAGCGTTCAGGAACACCGAACTTTCCGTCGCGCATCCATGCGCGCGGAAAACGTGGGCGCACATGAGCCTCTGCCTTGTCCGTCGCGACCGGATTGCCGCCATGACAGGCCGTGCACGTCAAACCCAAAGCGTCTTTGCCGTTAGCGAGTTTGTCGAGTGTCTGCGTGGGACCGAATTGGTGCATCGGTTCAATTTGCGCGTGACATTTCAGACAGCCTTCGAGGGGGTCGGCAGGCGGGACATCTTTTAAACTGGGTTCTTTGAGAGGCGGGCTTCCACCCGCCAATTGCTTCGAAGTCGAAACTAAGGCGATCGCAATAATGATCAAAAGAACCATGACCAATATCTCGATTCGAAGTTTCATAGAGTCAATCTTTCGCCCGGTTAGCGCAATACTCGCCAAACAGCATTTGCTCCCCTCTCAGAGGGAGGGGGGTTATATAGTTGACTCACCTCAGCGCAACCCGAAGGGTTGCGAAGAAAGTAGCCGGTGGTCGGAGTCCGCGGAGACCACCGGAGAGTCGTTCGTCATGACCGCAGCCCGAAGGGGTGCCAGACCTCACAACAAGTAGTTCTCATCAAATTCGATACCGTCCGCGTTGAGAAGATCTCTATTCATCGACAAATGAACGCTTACGATGATGGGTCTAGATCACAGGTCAACGCAAAAGATCGCTACATCGAAAGTTCTGGCACCCCTCCGGGGTGCCGACTTAATAATATCGCCTTCCCGGTGGTCTCCGCGGACTCCGACCACCGGCTACTTTCTTGCAACCCTTCGGGTTGCGCTGAGGTGAGTCAACTATATAGTTCCCTTTGGGAAGGGAATCGTCATCAGAAGACAAACTTCACTTGCGCGAACAAATTGAACAGCGGCTTGCTCGGATTGATAATCGTATTGTCTGCGGTGCAGAACTCTCTCAGGTTCGGCGGGCAATTGTTGTTCGCGTTCGTATAAATATCGCGAAAGCCGCGCCCGGGTTTCAGCGTCGCTGCGCCAAACGTCATTGTGATGTTGTTAATTAGAAAGGGACGATACGCGACGCCAAGACTGTAGTCCCAACCGATTTCATGCCGAATATTATTTTGAAAGAGCACATACTCGAGGGGCTCTGTCCGGTGAAATCTCAGATAGTTGGCGTTGAAGATCGCTTTCAGGCGTTGGGTCACTTCCATGTCAACGCCCGCGTTGTAGATGAAAATGCCCGGATTAACGAAGTTCGCCTGGCCCTGGATCTTACTGCTCCGAAGCGTTGGCAGAATGCTGTTGGGTTGGACGAGGCCGACGCCGGTCTGCGTCAGGCGAATGCCGTTACGATTCCAAAACGAAAACTGGCCGCCCACAAAATTCGGATCGTCGAAGATCGCATCGAAGCCGTTGGCTTTACTGTCGGTTGGATTCTTATCGCCCTGGGCCCAGAAAAAGGATCCGCGAAATCGTAAATAGTCGCGGTCGACCGAGGCCTCAATTGCGGCCATGTTTGAGCTGACCCGCACCGGCCGGCCCGCGATCGGATTTTGATCGTCACGTCCGAACGCATGGTAGTACGAGTTGGTCAGGTTCAATCTGCCGATATGCCCATCACCATTGATGCCCACGTAGCCAACTTTGATTGAGTGCGGCCGCACGTCGCCAATCAGAGACGGTCGCACCAGAAATCCGTTGCGATCGAATTTGCGGCTGTGCCGATCGTCGTTGTACAGCGCACTGGCCTGAATCGTGTAACCTTTCCTGATGAAGTCCTGCCGAAAAATATTCGCGACGTAAACGTTTTGCTGACGCCGATCGAATCGATTCAACCCACTGTTCGTGTCCTTCTCGAGTTGGGCAAAGTAGGCCGCGTTGTATTGATAGCGATTATTATCAAACGACCCGAACACGCGCGCGCCCAGGTTGTTATCAGAGAAGATGAATCCCCGAAAGTCGGAAACAAATGGTTGAATGCCAACGCGCGCCGAGATGAAATCAAAATTCTCGTTAAGGTCTTTAAGCTTCACCTCTGCAAAGGCTTCTTCCAGAGAGACCTGCGTATCGGTGCGGTTTGTCCCGCGGCGCACGTCAATATTTACGACGCCGGTCTCGCGGGCGTTTAGATAATTAGGCAGGCTGAAAGTCGGTGAGATTTTGATGGCCCAGTCGCGAGGCTTGTAAGTCGAGTCGCCATGAAAGAGCTCGAAAGTGAATTGGAAGATCTGATTCAGAGAGAGTGCTTCTGGTCTCCCAAAAAACTCGGCGCTACCGGGTTGCGCGCTGCTGACGTCCGAAGGTTTAGGCGTACGGCTTAATTCAGTTGCGGTAGAACTCACCGCGGAAAGAATTAAGAAGGTCCGGTTTCCAATGATCGGATAGTCGCCTTTGATCTTGTTCTGATGATACGGGTCATACCAATGGCCCTGCTTGAATGGGATGTCGCGGCCGCGGGCTCCTTTGTCGCCATAACGATCGTATTCGGGAAAGCCAATACGCCATCGATCGCGCACCTCGCGGCGATCAGGCTGAGTTTGTGGTGCTGATTTGATGGTGGCTGGCCCGGCCGCGCCCAAAGGATTTCGACCGGAAGCTATGGTCGGCTGGTCTTGCTCTCGCTCAATCGCAAAATCAATCGTGGTTTGCTTACCCGAATCGACAATCAGATTTTCGATGGAGTCGTCGCGCACCAGCGCGTGCTCGCCATAACTCTTTGTCTTGTCGAATCGCGCGACGAATGGAAGCTCGACGCTTAGCCGGTAAGCCCCGGCTGGCACTCTCAGCGAATAACGACCTTCGCCATTGACCCGGGCGCGGGTGATTCGGCTGGTCACCTGGTTCGTGGCGACGACGACCGCGCCGGGCGTTGGCGGTTTGACTACGCCACTGATCACGCCACGCTTTTGCGCCGCTATGGCTCCCGCCACGCTCAGAATCAGGGCCGTGACCATGATCAATCGCATCAGGCTCTTCGCTCGCGCCTAAATCCAATCGTGGAGGAATTGACGTTCGACTTGTAGCACACGTGAGTCTCCCCTTCAAACAAAATCCATGTCCGACAAACTTTAGTTTGTCGCCAGGTTTCGACAAGCTAAAGCTTGTCGGACATCAAGCTTCCGATAGCCCGAATATCGCTGCCGTCGATTTAGTGATAGATTTTCAGAGTCCGATCCGATAAGCGATGGCCCTTACTGAATGAGAGTAAATGAGTTTTTCCTCAGACGCGGGAGACTCCTCCCGGCTGCAGCCGTTTGCGTGCTGGCACTGGTAACGAGCCATGCGTTTTTCGACAACCCGCAGGCCCAGAACGGCAAGCTTACACTTATCAGTCAGGAAACCTCGACGCGGGCAATCGCCGTCGATTCGGTCACGCAAAAGAGGGAACCATTCAGCCCGACTTCTGAAGTCTCCTGGGGGAACGACAGTCGCACCCGTATCATGTTGTTTGCAATGGGACTGTCCGCGAAAACAGATCCCGCGTCAGTTACCGCCAATGCCGAAGACGCTAATCACACGATTCACTCGCTCACAGTTGAATATATCGGACCGGTCGCAGACCAGGAGTGGCTGACCGCAGTTGTGCTTAAACTGGACGATCAATTAAGCCAAATAAGCGATGTTGGTGACGTCCTGGTGGGCATTACTTATCAGGGAACCAGGAGCAATCGGGTGCGCGTCGGCATCGGCCATGTGGGCGATGGTCCACCGGACGACCCAGGCGCCGGGCCAACCCCGGGAACAATTGCACCTCCGGCGCCGCCGGCTGGAACGGCCGGGACGCTAACGACGACGGAGGTTCAGACGATCATCGCACAAGCCGTCTCAGGTGCGGCAGCGATTGGTCATCCGGTCACCGTAGCGGTTACGGATCGAGAAGCCAACGTCCTGGCCGTTTTCAAGATGACCGGCGCACCGGCGACGACCCAGTTTCGCGGCGGCGGACCGGGGCCTTCGTTGGTTCCAAATGCGTCGACCGGATTCGTCTCGACGGGGTTGGACGGAACGATCGTGCCGGCGAGGCTCGCAGCAATTTCCAAAGCCGGCACTGCTTCCTTGTTCAGCACCGGCGGAAACGCATTCACGTCACGCACTGCAGGCTTCATCATTCAGGAACATTTTCCGCCGGGCGTAGATTTCCGGCCGGGCGGGCCATTGTATGGCGTCCAGTTTTCTTCGCTTCCGTGTGCGGACATTCAAAGGCCCGGGCTGCCCCTGGGCCTGAGTGGCGATCCCGGCAGCGTGCCGATTTATAAGAATGGCGCAGCCGTCGGCGGCGTGGGCATAGAAGGCGACGGCATTTACACAGTGGATCGCGATCCATCCGATTTCGATCAGCCGTTTGAAGAGGTGATCGCGGTGTCTGCGGCCAGAGGTTTTGAATCTCCGCAATTGATCCGTGGCGACAATATTCTGGTCGACGGAATTCGTCTCGCGTATCTGAACGTGACGAGCGCGCCGGCGCCGCCTACGATCCCGTTTGGAAGTTTGCCGGGAATGTTGGATCCGTTGCCTCTACTTCGAGGGGCGCAACCGTCGCAATTCAGGGCGGCGATTGTCAGCGGAATCGCCGGTGAAGTTGATCCGAGGTTCTTTCCATTCGCCGGTAGCCCTTTTCCAAACTCTTTGACGGCTACGGACGTGAACACGATCATCGCCCAGGCAGCCCAGCAGGCCAACATTACGCGCGCGGCTATTCGGCAGCCACTCGGCAGCAACGCGCGCGTGTCAATCGCCGTGGTTGATACAAACGGCGTCGTGCTCGGGCTCTTTCGCCAGACTGATGCGCCGGTGTTCGGATTTGATGTGTCGGTGCAGAAGGCGCGCACTGCCGCATTCTATTCAGGCGCGAACGCCGGCGCTTTGCTGCGCGCAGCCGGATTGGGATCGTACGTCGATCGGGCCGCGGCCGATGGTTTGAAACTCGACGGCTCAGTCGCTTTCACCGATCGCGCGGGTGGATTTCTGCATCGGCCTTTCTTCCCTGATGGAATCAACAACAGTGGAGCGGGACCGTTCAGCCGCGAACTCAACGAATGGAGCGTTTTCAATGTCGGGCTGCAACTCGATTTAATCAAGGCAGGTTTACAGACGGTGCTAAGTGGTAGCGCCGCGCCGTGCACAGCGATTCCGAGTTTACCTAATGGCATTCAAATTTTTCCCGGCAGTATGCCTTTATACAAAAATGGCGTGCTGGCAGGCGCGATTGGCATCAGCGGTGACGGCGTAGATCAGGACGATCTGATTGCAGCAGCCGGAGGCGCCGGCTTCGCGCCGCCCACAGCGATTCGCTCCGATCAGATATTTGTGCGTGGAGTGCGTTTGCCGTTTCTGAAATTTCCCCGCAGCCCAAACTTGTAAGGTTGGCGGGCAGCAACCCGCCTCTGAATGAACCAATGAACAGCAGGTTTAGAGGAGGGCTACCGCCCGCCGATCATTTCAATGAGCTTCGCCGTGGGTTATGCGCCGCCCTGTTCGCATGTCTTCTGATTGCGCTCGTAACAGCCGGTCACACGCAAACCCCACAAACCGCTAGCGGGGTCATTCGTCTCAAGGTCAGATACAAATCGGGTGACCTGACTAGGGAACTGCCGCGCAAACGGTTCTTCTTGATCAAAGGGTCGCTCCAGGACAACAGATCGTTGATCGACGCGATCAGAAAGACCGAAACAATGTCGCGTGAATGCTACTACCGCGACCAGGGCGCCAGCCGCCAACTCATCAAATGGCTAAAAGAAAATGATTGCGAGTCAGTCTACTGTCGCGAGGTTGATGAAACATACATCGTTGGAAGCGAGTCTGTTCCCGAATTCAAGGGTGCGTACGATCAGGCTTTGGCGGAACTGAAGACGCCGGAAGTGGCGCGGCGATGGTTGGCGAATTACTTGCAGGCGGAAATACGCGACGGCTATTACAACAGCAAACAGAAAGCAATTGGGGTCTTAATCAAGCAGGCCGAAACCTCGACCGGAACGCCGGTAATGTCGATTATGACTGATCGCAAAGGCACAGCGTATCTAACCGGCATCGAGCCCGGAACGTATACGATTTCAAATCTCGTGGGCAGCGAAACTGAGAAGACAAGTCTGCTGTGGATCTGCGAAAGGGAAGTGAAA
>Ga0070694_100000331_pt1 | contig 25394 bp, 21 predicted proteins | sample KBSK1251metaG_FD_65470 | JGI IMG/M metagenome (GOLD analysis project Ga0070694, IMG submission 65470) | Corn, switchgrass and miscanthus rhizosphere microbial communities from Kellogg Biological Station, Michigan, USA - KBS K1-25-1 metaG | ecosystem: Host-associated > Plants > Roots >...
GGCGTCGAGCCCGGGGGCGCCGACGACGATGTCGCTGTAGCCGTCGCCGTTCACGTCCCCGGCCGTCGACACCGACCAGGCGTAGTCCTCGAGCTGCTGGACTCCGTTCACCGTCCAGACGGGCTGCGTCGCGAGCCCGCCGACCGACCCGAGGTAGAGAGTGGCGGCGCCGGCGGAAATGATGATCGCGGTGTCCTGCGTGGGGGCCCCGACGAGGACGTCGGCATAGCCGTCGCCGTTCACGTCCCCGGCCGTCGCCAGGGCGCCGCCGAAGCGGGCGCCTCCCACGTTGCTCTCGCCCGTCCAGGCAGGCGTCAGGGCGGGCCCGCCGCTCGACCCGAGATACAGGAAGGCGCGCCCCTCGTCCGTCTGGCCGTTGTCGAACAGGGATGCCCCGACCAGCACGTCGGAGTAGCCGTCGCCGTTCACGTCCCCTGCCGAGGCCACGGCGGCGCCGAACCAGGCCCCCGCCTGATCGCTCTCGGCGGTCCATGCGGGGGTCTGTCCGAGGCCGCCGCCGGATCCGAGGTAGACGAAGGCCCGCCCCTCGTCCAGCTGGCCATTGTCGTAGGCATAAGCGCCGAGGATGACGTCGGAGTACCCGTCGCCGTTCACGTCCCCGGCAGTCGCGAGGGAGAAGCCGAAGAAGGCCGAGGGCTGGTCCCCTTCCGCCGTCCAGGCCGGTGTCGTCGCCAGCCCGCCGGCTCCGCCGAGATACAGCAGGGCGCGCCCCTCGTCCGTCTGGCCGTTGTCGTACCACGGAACCCCCACGAGGACGTCGGAGTAGCCGTCGCCGTTGACGTCACCGGCACCGGCCAGTGAGAAACCGAGGTTGGCCGATCCCTGGTCGCTCTCCGCCGTCCAGGACGACTGGAGGGCTGGGCCACCCGCGCCGCCCAGGTAGACGAATGTCCCGCCCGCGTCGGTCAGGCCGGGGGAGTCGTATGAATACGCCCCGACGATCACGTCCGAGAAGCCGTCGCCGTTCACGTCCCCCGCCGCGGACATCGAAGCGCCGAAGTAGGCGGACACCTGATCGATCTCGGCCGTCCAGGACGGAATGAGGGAGAGCCCGGCGGCCGACCCGAAATAGACGAAGGCCCGCCCTTCGTCGCCCTGGCCGTTGTCGTACAGCATCGACCCGATGAGGACGTCCGAGTAGCCGTCACCGTTCACGTCTCCCGCCGTCCCCGCGTTGCCGAACCAGGCCCCCGCCTGATCGCTCTCGGCGGTCCAGTCGGGAGCGAGGGGGAGCCCGCCTCCCGATCCGAGATAGAGGAACGCCCGTCCCTCGTTGACCTGGCCGTTGTCGTAGAAGATCGACCCGACGATGACGTCCGAGTAGCCGTCGCCATTCACGTCGCCGGCGGTCGCCACGCTCGACGCGAACAGGGCGGAGATCTGATTCCCCTCGGCCGTCCAGGCGGCCGTCGACGCGAGGCCGGACCCCGACCCCAGATAGAGATAGGCGCGCCCCTCGTCGTTCTCGCCGTTGTCGAAGTAGGCGGCGCCGACGAGGACGTCGGAGTAGCCGTCGCCGTTCACGTCCCCCGCCGTCCCCAATGACAGGCCGAGCGCGGCGCTGACCTGGGCGCCATCGACCGTCCAGGCGGCCGTCGAGGCGAGACCGGACGGCGACCCCAGATAGAGGTAGACGCGCCCCTCGTCCCCCGGCCCGATGTCGAAGTAGGGCGCGGCCACCAGGACGTCGGAGTAGCCGTCGCCGTTCACGTCCCCCGCCGTCGCCACCGCGTCGCCGAAATTCGCGCTGGCCTGGTTCCCCTCCGCCGTCCAGGCCGGCGCGAGGCCCGGGCCGCTGGGCGACCCGAGGAAGAGGTACGCGCGCCCCTCATTGAGCTCTCCGTTGTCGTACAGGGACGAACCGACGAGGACGTCGGAGTAGCCGTCGCCGTTCACGTCCCCCGCCGTCGCGACGTTGTAGCCGAAATTGGCCAGGGCCTGGTTGCTCTCGGCGGTCCAGGCGGGTGTGAACGACAGGCCGCTCGCGGACCCGAGATATACGAACGCCCTCCCCTCGTCGGTCTCGCCGTTGTCGTAGTTCTCCGCGCCGACGATGACGTCGGAATAGCCGTCGCCGTTGACGTCGCCGGCCGTCGCCACCACGTTGCCGAACAGGGCGAAGGCCTGGCCGCCGTCCGCCGTCCAGGCGGGGCTGGTCGTCAGGGGGTCGATGCGGATGGGATAGCTGGCGCCCCGATCGTCCACCACGATCCGGATGCCGCTCACCGCCTCGTCGCTGACCCCTTCCATCCAGGCCGGGAGCGTCCGGCCCGTGGCGTCCGTGACCACCAGTTGCGCATACCGCACCACCCTCTGTCCGCCGGGCAGGGCGAAATCGATCGCCTGTCCGTCGGCCGCCACCAGGGGCAGCAGGCTTCCGGAGAGGGCCAGGTCCAGGTGGAGCAGCTCCTCCGGGCGGGCATCCGGGGTTCCCGGGTCCTGCGCCCGCCTGCCGGCCACCGCCGGCCGTCCTGGGAGGGCCAGCCGCCCCGGGAGCGGATGCATCCCGCCCCTCCTCGCCGCCTCCTCCGGCTCGACCCGCAGGTCGAACCCCTGCTCGAGACCGCGGGGGTCGTTCAGGTACCACTCCTCCACCTGCCCGCGGTGGTACTCGACCCGGTTCCTGGAGGGGACCGGCCCCGCCCCGTCGACCGGCCAAAGGACGTCTCCCCTGCCGTAGCCGACGAGCGACAGTCCCCATGTCCAGGATGGGGCGTCCTCGCTGCGCGGAATGACCCGAATCCCCTCGTCGCCGAACCAGGTCCGGAGCCCGTGAGCCCGGTTGGGGGCCTGCCAGGCGGCGGCCTGCCCTTCCAGGGTCGTCTGTGCCTGCCAGGACACCTCATACTCCCTGGCGGCAAGGTCCTGCCGGACGGTGGCCTGCCAGCCTGACGGTGCAGCGCCCCCCGCAGCCTGGGCCGAGTCCGGGGCGGCGGGGGCGACCGTCACACCGACCGCAAGGATGAGCGCCAGGGGCCCCAGCAGGTGGAGCCGGCCAGGCCCGCGGCGGGGAAGGCGGGGGGAACGTTCGGGTCTGGAAATACCTGCGGGCATCCGTGAATCGCGCATGGTCTGGGCTCCCTGATTGGTCGAGGCACAAAGGCCTGGTCGTCTGCTCTAACGCGAACGGCGGCGAATGTGCGACATCCCTTTGGGAGCTGCTCGAATTTCCGCCGACGCAGGGAAGAGGTGGTCGTCGCCTGGCACATTCTTGTTGTCACGAAGGATGCCTGATGGTAGTTTTCCGTTCAACATGACCCGCACCTTGCGATGTTGCCCAAGCCGCGGGCTGGTGATCGTCTCCGCCGGGATACTCGTGCTCGCTTCGCCTTGGGCGAGCGCGGATTATGTCAATTTCGAAGTCCCGCACGTGCACCCGATCACCCTCACTCCGTCCGGCGGCCGGCTTCTTGTGGTGAACACGCCCGACGCGACTCTTGAGATCTTCACCGTGGCACCCGACGGGAGTCTCCAGTCTCAGAGGACGATTCCCGTCGGACTCGAGCCGGTGACCGTGAAGGCCCGAACCGAGACGGAAGCCTGGGTCGTCAACTATCTCTCCGACACCGTCAGCATCGTCGATCTGGATCAGGGCGCGACCGTGCGCACCCTCGCCGTCGGGGACGAGCCGACGGATGTCACCTTCACGGCCGGCAAGGCGTTCGTCGCCGTCTCGCAGGAAGACGCGGTCAGGGTCTTCAACCTCGCCCAGCTCGATCAGTCGCCGCAGAAGATGGACCTGTTCGGCGTGCGAACGCAGGCGCTGGCGGTGTCGCGCGACGGCAGCCGCGTCTATGCCGTGGTACGCGATTCGGGAAATCAGACGACCGTGATCAACGGCCACCTCATTCAGGGGAACACCCCCCGACTCTGGGATCCCTTTCGGGCATCCGGGCTCCATGTTCGTTTTCCGGACTGCCCTGCGGGGCACCCGCCGTATCCGCCGCTGCCCGCCGGCATCGTCCGCAATCCGGCCCTGACCGATCCGGCAAATGGCGTTCCTGAAGCAAGCCTGATCGTCAAATGGGATTCCGCGACGGGCAGCTGGCGCGATGATGCCTTCCAGGATTGGAACATCTGCCTTCCGATCCGGCTGCCGGACCATGATCTGTTCGTCATCGATCCGGGGAACGCGACGGCCCCCGCCTCAGTCGCCGGCCAGGTCGATCATCTCGGGACGACGCTCTTCGACGTGTCGGTCAACCCGGCCAACGATCGGATCTACGTGCCAAACACCGACGCGCGGAACTTCGTGCGCTTCGAGTCGTTGCTGAAGGGACACCTGGTCGACAACCGGCTCTCCATCGTCGATCCGGCGCCCGGCAACGCCGTGACCGTGATCGATCTGAATACCCACATCGACCGATCGAGCGACCCGGCGACCAACCTGCTCGAGCGGGAGGCGAGCATCTCCCAGCCCGGCATGATGCTCTGGAACAGCGCCGGGACCGTCGCCTACCTGAGCGCCATCGGATCGCGCAAGGTGTTCCGGATCGACGGGGCCTGTCTCTCCGGGCCCTGCATCTTCGGCGCGAACCGCGCTGTCCCGGACGCCGTCGTGGTGGGAGAGGGCCCGAGCGGCCTGGCGCTGCGCGAAAGCGTGAACCGGCTCTATGTCCTGAATCGATTCTCGAATTCGATCGCGCTGGTGGACACCGCGACCCTCACCAAGGTCGACGAGTTGTCCCTTCACGACCCGAGCCCGCCCACCGTTCGAAGCGGCCGTCACTTCCTCTACGACGGGATCGACAGCAGCGGGCACGGGGACGCGGCGTGCTCCTCCTGTCACATTTCCGGAGACAAGGACGGACTGGCGTGGGACCTCGGCAATCCTCCGGGGAATCTCGTGCCGTACGGCACGCCCGGGGACAACGTGCGCTTCGTCGCCCCGGCCAATGGCACGGCGCCCACATGCGATCCGGCGACGTGCTCGACGCACGCCGGATTCGACCCTCAGAAGGGACCGATGACGACGCAAACGCTGCGCGGCATGATCGAGCCGCTGCACTGGCGCGGCGACCGCGCGACCATGAACGCCTTCAACGCCACCTTCGTCACTTTGATGGGAACGAAGGACATCGGCCCGATCAACAACGCCCAGGCCGGCCTGAGCGCGGCGCAGATGGAGCTCTTCCGTCAGTTCTCCCTGGGGATGACCCTGCCGCCGAACCCGTTCCGCGCCCCAGACGACACCATCCCCAACGCGCTCGTCACGATCCCCGGACACCCGTTCACCGGCAATCCGACCGAAGGCCAGACGCGATTTCTGACCGTCGTGACGGATATTTTCAGCAACCTGTGCGTGACTTGTCACGCCTCGCCGTCCGGCACCGCCGGGGGGAAGCTCGGTGGGATCAACCCCGGCGATCCGATCGACGCGGCCGCCGCCTTGATCGACGGCAATCGGGTGTTGACCAGGTCGGCGCACAACGACCTCAAGATCCCGCACCTCCGGAACCTGTACACCAAGCTCGGCTTGCTATTCGGCACCCAGAGCGCCCCCAGGGAGAACAAGAGCGGCTTCGGATTCAGCCACGATGGCTCGATGCCCGATCTCGTCAGCTTCCTGTCGCTGAACGGCTTTGGAGGGGTCGCGCAGGCTGTCTGGGACGAGAGCCTCTTCATGCTCTATTTCCCCGGCGGGGTGCGGCCCGCGGTCGGCCAGAACCTGACCGTCCCCGCAGGCCCGCCTCCCACCGGGAGCACGGCCTCGGAGACCCTGCTGGCGACCTTGATCCAGGTGGGGAATCTGGCGGACCCCGGACGTCACTGCGAGCTGGTCGCCTCGGGGCGCAGCGCCGGGCGCGCGCGGACCTGGTACCTGAATGGAGGGATGGCATCCGGGGGACTGTTCACGACCGACGTAGAGGGCGAGCCGCCTGTCGCGACGACCGATCTGCGTCAGAACGCGGAGGGACCTCTGACGTTCCTCTGCGCGACGGTCGGCTCGGGTATCCGCCTCGGCGCCGATCGCGACCTCGACACTGGCCTGAACGGCGATGATTGCGCTCCGGCGGATGCGGGCGCCTTCGCCACGGTACCCGAAGCGACGGACCTCGATCTGTCGGCGACGCCGGTGGTGAGCCTCGCCTGGAGCGATCAATCGCCTCAGACCGGCGCGGGGATCGTCTACGACGTCGCCGGCGGTGATATCGACGATCTTGTGAGCGGCGGTGTCGCATTGGCCGCCGCCTGCCTGGCCGGAGATATCGGCACCCCCTCGTTCGCCGACGCCCGCCCGGACCCTCCCCCGGGCAAGGCCCACTTCTATCTCATTCGGGGCCGAAACGCCTGCGGCGCCGCGACGTTCGGCGCCGACGGGGGAGCCGACGGCCTGGTCTGCGATGGACAGGAGCCTCCTTCCCTCACGGCCGGTTCAGGGCCGGCATCCTCTTCTCCATCGCATCGCTGGTGACCGGCACGCGGCCGCCCCCGAGGTTGCTGACTCATTACAGTGGTCGAGGCACCAGGGCCCGCTCGTCTGCGTCAACGCACACCGCGCCGGAGTTGCGACATCCCCGAGGTTGACGGGACTGCCCTTGCCGGCCCTACAATCCCGCAAGGAGGCGAGCCGCGTGATCGATCTCTACAGCGACACCATGACGAGGCCCACGCCCGACATGCGCCGGTTCATGTGCGAGGCGGAGGTCGGGGACGAGCAGAAGGGGGAGGACCCCACCGTGAACCTGCTCCAGGAGACGGTGGCCGAGCTGCTCGGCAAGGAGGCCGCCGTATACCTGCCTTCCGGCACGATGTGCAACGAGATCGCCATCAAGGTGCACACGCGCCCGGGGGACGAGGTGCTCGCCGATCGGACCTCGCACCTGATTCACTACGAGGGGGGCGGCCCGGGGCTGCTCTCGGGGGTCCTGGTGAGCCCGCTCGACGGAGAGCGCGGCGTGTTCAAGGCGGCCCAGGTGCGGGCGGCCATGCATCCGCGCTGGCGATACTCCCCTCCCACGCGCTTGGTGTCGATGGAGAACACCAGCAACCTGGGGGGCGGGCGGGTGTGGCCGCTTGCCGCGGTCGAAGAGGTGGGGGCCGTCGCGCAGGAGCTCGGGCTGGCGCGCCACATGGACGGCGCGCGGCTCATGAATGCCGTGGTCGCGTCCGGCACGCCGGCGCGCGCCTACGCCGCGGCGGTCGACTCGGTCTGGATCGACTTCAGCAAGGGGCTGGGCGCGCCGGTCGGCGCCTGCCTCGCGGGCTCACGCGCCTTCATCCAGGAGGCCTGGCGCTACAAGCAGGCGCTGGGCGGCGCCATGCGGCAGGCCGGCATCATCGCGGCGGGCTGCCTCTACGCGCTGAGGCACCACGTCGATCGCCTCGCCGAGGATCACGACAACGCCAAGGCGTTCGCGCGGGGGATCGCCGGCCTGCCCGGCGTCGCGCTGAACCCCGACGACGTCGACACCAACATCGTGCTCTTCGACGTGACGGCTCCCGGGCTCACCGGCCAGAGGCTGGCCGACCGCCTGCTCGAGGACGGGCAGGTGCGGCTCAGCGTCATGGGCGAGAGGCGACTGCGGGCGGTCACCCACCTGGACGTGACCCGCGCGCAGGTGGACAAGGCGGTGCAGGTCATGAAGCGCGCCCTGCAGGGGACGCGCTAGCGCCTCACGGCCTCGTCAGACTCCTCTACCCGCGGTCGGGACGGGAGTATTTCTGCGCGGTCTTCACGAACGGCTCCGCGGGAGCCGGCGTGGGGACGGAGTGGTCCATCAGGACCTCGCGGGCCGTCACGGGGGTCATGTAGAACGTCGCGTTGGCTTCCGTGTCCGGCTTCACGACCGAACCCGCAATGGCGACTCCGAGGAAGGCGCCCCGTGAGCGCGACCACGACAGGATCTGGGCATGCAGCTGCGCGTCGGTGGCGGCCCTTGCCGTTCGCCCGACCGGCCCGGCCACCGCGGCCGCATCACCCCCCAGCGTGAACTTGTCCTTCAACAGGTGATTGATGCCGTCCGGGTTCATGATCAGCAGGACGACGTCCGCCGATTGCCCGCCGAACTGCCATCCCACGCTCCCTGAGCCGAGGCTGAAGAACGCCGGCGCGCCCATCATGCCGTCCTTGTCGCGACAGGTGAATACGCCGTGACCGAACTCTCCGCCTACCACGACGGCTCCCTTCTTGAGCCCTGGGAAGACCCCGATACACTCCGCCCGTTCGAGCAATTCCTTCGGGATCCCCTTGTCGGGCGCGTTGACGCTCGTCGTGAGGACCTCTTCGGCCGACCGGAGGACCTTGACCTGATATCCATCTCCCGCCGCCGCCAGGGGCGCGGCGATGACGAACGCGATCATGGCTGTCAGTAGTTTCCGCATCGTCGTCTCCTTTCTCGCGAAGCGGACCCGCGCAAACGCTGGCCAGGTCCGCTCCCTCATGGATAAGCAGGGGTCATGCCAGTCCGCCCCGGGACGGCGTTACTCGTTCAGGGTCAACAGTTCGGCCACGACCTGCGACGATGGGAGAGGTCGCGAGGCAGTCCGCGCCGTCCACTCACGGGGACGGTTCTCGAGGAGTCCCGATCAGGCGGGAAGTTGCTTCACTTCAGAAAGCGAATCTTCTTCAGGATGAAAATCAGCGCCATGGCGCCGAGGACCGATACGAGCAGGCTGGCGATGCCGCCATAGACGGCCAGCCCGATCGCCGAGGCCAGCCAATGGCCAAGCGCGGACCCCACGACGCCGACCACGACGTTGGCGATGATCCCCATCTGCGAGTCGGTCTTCATGACGAGGCTGGCCAGCCAGCCGATGACCCCACCTACGATCAGGGCAATGATCAGATTCATCCCTTCCTCCGGCTGCGAACGGTCATGAAGAACGGTTCCCGGGCTGATTGGTCATCCGGCTCAATTCGTCCTCTCCCAGAGGGCGCTTCTTGACGCGGAGGCTCTCGGCCCACTCGCGGGCAAAATCACGCTGCACGTGGAAATGGATGGCGGCGACCGTCAGCGTCGTGAGGACGGCGCCGAGCGTCGCCAGCGCCATGTCCTTGTGGGCGTCCCAGGGATCCCCCTGGGTGCCCAGATAGGCCATGCCGAGATCCCCACCGAACACCTCGGCCGCGCCCCACTCGAGGAGCTCGAAGAGGGCGGAGCAGGCCAGCGTGACGTCGAGCGGCAGGTAATAGGCCCAGAATCCCTTGGCCTGCGCCACGCGCACGAAGATCTCGCGGATCGGGTAGGCGAGAAGCAGGCCGAAGCAGAAGTGGGCTATCCGATCGAAATTATTTCTCTCCCAGCCCAGCAGGGAATTGAACGTGCGGCCGGTGAGCGCCTGGAACCACGCGTCGTACGGGACCTCGGCGTAGGTGTAATGCGCCCCGACCTCGTGGATGCAGAGGAAGAGAAAAATCAGGACGTAGGAGATGCGCGAGAACGGGAACTTCCGGCTGGTCGCGACGAGGACCGCGACGGCCGGCACGACGAGGGCGTTCTCCAGAAGCCAGTCCGCGCGATAGAGCGGTCGGACCGCCAACGCCGTCCACACCAGCGCGAACAGGCAGCCCAGGACGATCATCGTCCGTCGATGCGACATCGGCGCCTGCCTCTTCCGACCGGCGGCGATGCCCCCCGGGGGGGCTCCGTCGGTCACGGCCAGTTCAGGCCCGGCGTTCCCCCGTCGGGCGGATCGATCGAGACCAGCAGGCCGTCCTCGAAGATCAGCGTGGCGCGGACGCGGCGTTTCAGGTAGTCGTCGAAGCTGCGGGCGCGGGCGCCACGCTCCCGCGCCTCGGTGAAGACGCGCAGCTCCGCCGATCGAGGCCGGCGGCCCACGGTCCACGCCATGGCCGCGCCCCGTCCCGCGACGGGACTTCGGGCCAGGACCAGGGCGCCGAGCGTCTCTTCGGCCTGCTCCTCGGTCATGCCGATCCAGGGCTCGCCGAGGAACACGCGCCCCGCCTGATCCTCCGTCAGGGTCGAGAAGCGCTCCCGGATGCGAAGCACCCCCTCACGGCGCGCGGCGGACCAGGCCTCGGGGGCCAGGAAGTCGCTGGCGATCTGCGCCCTGCTGGCTGTATAGCGGGGCGTCCGCCGGACGCCGTGGGCGCGCAGCATCTCCGCGTCGGGCGGCGCCGGGGCGAGGACGGCCGAGTCCGGGCCCAGGTCGACGATGACGACCGCGCGGCCGCGCGGCAGATCGACGCTGAGGTTGCCGCTGCCCCGGGTGCGCACGGTGGTCGCGCGGGCGGCATAGAGAACGCTTCCGACGGGATGGGCCTCCGCGGAGGCGGCCGCCGCAATGGATGGAGGCGGGATCAGGAGAAGCAGGCCGGTCGTCAGGAGCCACCGGCCCCGGCCCGCGGCGGGGCGGGCCACTACGCGTGCCCGAACGTCCGCTTGAACAGAGTGTCCACGTGGCGCAGGTGATGCCCGAGATCGAAGCACCGATCGAGGTCCTCCGCCTTCAGCTTGGCGGCGATGTCCTTGTCCTTTCCGAGGAGTGCTCTGAAGTCTCCCTTGCCGTCCCGTGCGGCCATCGCCGCGCGCTGGACCCAGCCGTAGGCATCGTCGCGCGTCACGCCGCGGCGGGCCAGCTCCAGCAGGACCGTGCCCGAGAAGATCAGCCCCCCCGACTGCTCGAGGTTCCGGCGCATCGCGTCGGGGTGGACCACCATGCCGGCGACGACGCGCGTGAACCGGTGGACCATGTAGTCCAGCAGGATGGTGGCGTCCGGCAGGATGATCCTCTCGGCGGACGAGTGCGAGATGTCGCGCTCGTGCCACAGGGGGATGTTCTCCAGCGCCACGTGCAGGTAGCCTCGCACCAGGCGCGCCAGGCCGCTCATCTGCTCGCAGGTGATGGGGTTCCGCTTGTGCGGCATGGCGGAGGACCCCTTCTGACCGGCGCCGAACGGCTCCTCGACCTCCCCCACCTCGGTGCGCTGCAGGTGGCGGAGCTCGGTGGCGAACTTCTCGATGGACGTTGCCGCGATGGCCAGGGCTCCCAGGTACTCGGCGTGCCGGTCGCGCTGCACGATCTGCGAGGCGATCGCCACGGGCTCGAGGCCGAGCGAGCCGAGCGCCGCCGCCTCGACGTCGGGATCGATGTGCGCGAAGGTGCCGACGGCCCCGGACAGCTTGCCGACCGCCACGCGCCGGCGCGCGGCCGCCAGGCGGTCGATGTTGCGGCGCACCTCGCTGTGCCACAGCGCCAGCTTCAGCCCGAAGGTCGTCGGCTCGGCATGCACGCCGTGCGTCCGGCCGATCATCACCGTGTCCTTGTGCTCGAAGGCGCGCTTCCTGATCGCCTCCGCCAGCCCTTCCAGCCCCTTCACCAGGAGCTCCGCCGCCTCGACCATCTGCAGGGCCTGGGCGGAATCGACCACGTCGCTGCTCGTGAGGCCGAGGTGGATGTACCAGGCGTCCGGGCCGACGTTCTCGGCGACGTTGTTGATGAAGGCGATGACGTCGTGCTGGACGGTCGCCTCGATCTCCTTGACGCGCTTCACGTCGAAGCGCGCCCGGGCGCGGATGCTGGCCGCCGCCTGCTTCGGGATCATCCCGCGGTCGGCGAGGGCGTCGCAGACGGCCAGCTCGACGTCCAGCCAGCGCTGGAACTTGCGCTCGTCCTCCCAGATGCGGGTCATCTCGGGCCGTGAGTAGCGCGGGATCATCTCAGACTCCTAGACCTCGAACCAGGGGGACGGCCCGGCCTGCCCCGCCGGGTGCAGGTGCGGCGCGCGGCGGCCGCGGCGGTCGAACTCGCGGCGCGCCGCCCGAAGCGCCAGATCGGGACGGTTGTTCGTGCGGCTCAGGTGCGCCAGGATCACCCGTCCGGTGCGGTCGGTCGCGACGTCGCACAGGAGGGCGGCCGCCGTCTCGTTGTCGAGGTGGCCGTGCCGCCCGAGCACCCGCTCCTTGACAACGAACGGGTACGGCCCCTCCCTGAGCATGTCGACGTCGTGGTTCGATTCCAGCATGAGCAGGTCGCAATCGTCCAGCCCCCGGCGCACCGGCTCGGGGTCGTGCCCCAGGTCGGTCGCGTAGCCGAAGCGCGCCCCGTCGCAGGACACGGTGTAGCCGACCGTCTCGACCGCGTCGTGCGGAACGGGGAACGCGTCCACCATCATCCCCCCTACGGTGAAGGAGGCCCCGGGCTCGACGGCGATGTGCGTGTGCGCCCCGTGCCCGTACGGTCCGGCCTTCTGGAGCCCCGCCGCGCGGAACGTCGCCGCCGTGCAGTACAGCGGGGTCCGATAGGTCTTCGAGAACAGCGCCGCCCCGCGGACATGGTCGGCATGCTCGTGCGTGACGAGGAGACCGTCCACCCGGTGCGGCTCGACCCCCACGGCGCGCAGGCGCGCCGTCAGCTCGCGGCAGGAAAACCCCGCGTCGAGCAGAAGCCGCGTCCCGTTCGCCTCGATGCACGTCGCGTTTCCGGCGCTGCCGCTCCCCAGAACCGCCACCCGCATCCCGGTCCCCCTGGTGTCTCGTGGCGCTTCAGGAAGCGCATCCGGATTGTAACCGATCGTCTCGCGGAGAGGGCCCGGCCCGATGCCCGGACAGGCTCAGGTTCGTCCGGTGTGCCCGAACCCGCCGCCGGCGCGTTCCGTCGGCGGCAGCTCGTCCGACTCGACCAGGCGCGCCCGGGACACCGGGGCGATCACCAGCTGGGCGATCCGGTCCCCGCGGCTGATCGTGACAGGCTCCTGGCCGAGGTTGACGGCGACGACCGCGATCTCTCCCCGGTAGTCCGAGTCGATCGTGCCGGGAGAGTTCAGCATCGTGAGCCCCTGGCGCAGCGCCAGACCGCTGCGCGGCCGCACCTGCCCCTCGAATCCGGGAGGCAGGGCGATGGAGAAGCCGGTCGGGATGAGGGCGCGCCCGCCCGGCGGCAGCACGACCGGCTGCGGGACGCAGGCGCGCAGGTCGAGCCCGGCGCTGCCGGCCGTGGCGGGCGCCGGCAGGGGAAGGTCCGGGTTCTCCGCCGTGCGGACGATGCGGACCGGGACGTCGCTCTCCGGGCTGGTCATGGGCGCACGCTGCGTATCAGAAGCTCAGGCCGGCCTTCTCGATCCCCAGCCCCTTCGTCTGGCCGAGGACGGCGAGGGTGCAGCGCGAGGCGTCGAAGATCTCGCGCGACAGGTCCAGGACCTCGTCCCGGGTGACCGAGTCGACCCCCTCGAGGATCTCGTTCACGGTGAACTGGCGGCCGTAGTAGAACTCCTGGCGCGCCAGGTTCGACATCCGGCTGCTGCTGCTCTCGAGCGACAGCATCAGGCTGCCCTTCAGGTGGTCCTTCGCCATCTTCAGCTCGGCGTCGCCGACCGGCTTCTCCTTGAGCTGCCGGAACTCGTCCACGATGAGCTGCACCACCTCGCGACCGGACTCGGGGGACGTCGCCGCGTAGACCAGCAGGTTGCCGCTGTCGAGAAACGAGTTGACGGACGAGAAGACGGAATAGGCCAGCCCCCGCTCCTCGCGGATGTGCTGGAACAGGCGCGAGGACATGGTCCCGCCGAGGAGCGTGTTCAGGACGTACTCCTGGTACCGCCGCCGCGGCGCCGCCCCGAAGCACGGCACGCCGAGGCACAGGTGCAGCTGCCCGAGCTCCTTCTTCTCGCGCACCACCACCGTCGAGGTCGGCGAGGGGGCGCTGACCGCCACCGGCGACGAGGTGTTCCGGATCGGCTCGAAGGCGCCGCGGATGGCGCCGGCCAGACGCTCGTGGTCCAGGTTGCCGGCCGCCGTCACCAGGAGGTTCGCCGGCTGGTAGGACTCCTTGAAGAAGCGCGACAGCATGTCGAGCTGCATCCCCGAGACCGACGCGATGGTCCCCTGGATCGGACGGCCGAGGGGGTGCCCGCGCCAGAACGACTCGCTGAAGAGGTCGTACACCAGCTCGTCGGGCGTGTCCTCGACCATCTTGATCTCTTCGAAGATGACCTTGCGCTCCTTCTCGATCTCCGCCGGGACGAATTTCGGGTGCCGCACGATGTCCGACAGCAGGTCGACGGCGATGTCGAGGTGATCGTCGAGCACCTTGAAATAGAAGCAGGTGTATTCCTTGGTGGTGAAGGCGTCCATCTGGCCGCCCACCGAATCGACGATCAGCGCGATGTCCTGGGCGGTCCGCGTCTCCGTCCCCTTGAACAGAAGGTGCTCGATGAAGTGCGAGATCCCGTTCTGGTCGGGCGTCTCGTGCCGCGAGCCGCGCTTCATCCACACGCCGACCGCGACCGAGCGCAGGGTGCGCATCGGCTCGGTGATCATCACCAGGCCGTTCTCGAAGGTTTCCTTGCGGATGTCGCTCATGCCGCGCCCATGGTAGCACTTCCCGGGGCGGCTACGGCCGCGGGGCCTCGGCATAACCGCCCTTGTCCCAGCGGTAGATGTCGGTCTCGTAATCCGGGGACTGGCGAGGCCCTTCCTCGTAGGTGCGGCTGGTGATCCAGAACTCGATCCGGCCGGCCGCGTCGTAGCGCGCCTCGACCTGCCGGCCGGCGTTCTGGAAGATCGTCCGGTAGGCGCCGCCCGGGTCGCGGGTGATGACCTCGATCATCTCCAGGTGCCCCCCTTCCCAGGTGACCACAAGCTCCTCCTGGCCGTCGAGATCGACGTCGATGAGCGCCAGGTTCTTGAACGCGTCCCCCTGCGACGCGGTGTGCGCCTGGACGTAGCGTCCGTCGCGGCTCTCGTAGATCCGGAGCTCCGGCTTGCCGGCCGCCGTGCTCACCACCGCCGCGACGCGGGTCCCGGCCGGGTCGAGCGCCCTCAACAGGACGAGCCGATCCCCTTTCTGGAGGAGGCGCGCGACGCTCAGAAGCGCCGGATCGCCGGAACGGGAACGGCAGGCCGGGAGACAGGCGGCGAGCACGACGGCGGCCGCGGCGACAAGGAGCCGGTGCCTGGTCGTGGAACGGGGTCGGGGCATGTCCGGCCTCCGGATCTTAGACTTTGATCTTCCCCTCGATGACGGCACGGCAGAGATCCATGGACGAGACCAGGCCGGTGACCTTGCCCTGCCGCAGGACCGGGACGCGATGGATCCGCAGGCTCCACATGATCCGGCAGACGTCGGTTACCGGCGTGTCCTCCTCGGCCGAGATCGCGGGACTCGTCATGATCGTGCTCACCGGCATCTCCATCGGATCGGGGGACCGGTGCTCGGCCCAGAACGGCTTCTCGCCGCTCCGGAGCGGCGCGGGCGGCGCCGCATGAAGGGCCCGGCCGCGCAAGACCGACACCACGCGCCGCGACGCGCGCCCCCCGCCCGAGGCCGGACCCGCCGCCTCGCCGCCGGAGCGCCCCGCACCGGCCGCGCCGTCCGGAGCCGGGCTGCCCATCGAGCCGTAGATGATGTCCTCCTGCGTGACCACTCCGACCAGCCGGCCCTCCGAGTCGACCACCGGAGCGCCGTTGATGTTCTTCTCCTGCAGGAGATCGCACAGCGCCCCGACCCGCATATCGGCCAGGACGGTGATCGGCGACCGGGTCATCAGGTCGCGGGCGAGGAACACGCCGCCCCGCGCCGGACGGCGCCGCGGCGCGGCCTTCTTCGCCGGCCGGCGAGGCCGGGTCTTCGCTGTCCTGCGTTTCGTCATGGCCCGACCTTCCCGCTGGCTGCGGCCGCCGGCGAGGACAGGAAGCGCTCCAGGGCGCCCGCGTCCGCGTCCAGCTCGATGATCCGGTTCGCCCGGGCCGGCACGACGCCGTCCAGGCGCCCACCATGGTAATCGATCGTGGCCTGGCTGAACTTGCAGCCGTGGGCCGTGGCGATGATCACCACGCGGTCCCCCGCCCCGATGATCCCGTCCCGCCGGGCCTTCAGGAAGCCGGCCACGGCGGTCGCGGAGTTGGGGCAGATGTAGATGCCGGTCGCGTCGACCAGCGCCTTCGCGTCCATGATCTCCGGCTCGGTGGCGGAGAGGAACGCTCCGTTCGATCGGCGCACGGCGGCCACCGCCTTGTCGTAGGAGACCGGATCGCCGATGCGGATGGCGGTCGCCGCCGTCTCCCCCGCTTTCACCTTCACCCTCTCGCGATATCCCTCGCGGTGGGCCCTCGCCAGGGGGGCGGCCGCCTCGGGCTGCGCCCCCAGGAGCCGCGGGACCCGGTCGATGAGGCCGAGGGCGTGCAGGTCGAAGAACCCCTTGCCGATGGCCGAGATGTTCCCGGCGTTCCCGACCGGGACGACGACCCAGTCGGGGGGCTGCCAGCCGAGCTGCTGCGCCGTCTCGTAGGCGATCGATTTCTGCCCCTCGATGCGCACGGGGTTGACCGAGTTGAGCAGGTAGACGGGGCGCCTCCGGCAGACCTCGCGCAAGAGGCGGATGCAGGTGTCGAAGTCGGCCGGCAGCGAGACGGTCAGGGCCCCGGAGGCGATCGGCTGGGAGAGCTGCTCCAGGCTGATCTTCCCCCGCGGCAGGACGACGACGCCGCGCATCCCTTCCGCCTGGGCGGCATACGCCGCCATCGCCGCGGAGGTGTCTCCGGTCGAGGCGCAGGCCACGAGGTCGACCCCGATGAAGCGCGCGAACGACACGCCGGCGGTCATCCCGCGGTCCTTGAAGGACAGCGTCGGGTTCTCCCCTTCGTGCTTGATGTGCACCGAAGCGTTGCCGGACTCCCGCTCCAGGCGGGACGAGCGGTAGAGGTTGGTGTTCCCCTCGGGCCGGGTCACGACGCGGTCCGCCGGCAGGTCCGGAAGGATCAGCTCGTGGTAGCGCCAGACGCCGCTCTGGTGGACGCCGGAGGCCGCCCCCAGGCGGGAGTCGAACAATCGCCGCCAGGAAGCCCCGTCACGCTGGCGCTTCAGGGCGTCGAGATCGTGCGTCACCTCGAGAAGGTTCGAGCAGGCCTCGCACTCGTAGCGGATCTCCTGGAGCGGATGGTCGCGCCCGCAGCCGATGCAGCGCAGAAATGTCATATCTCAGTCCAGCCGGCGCGCCCCCCGGTTGTCGGGAGGGCAGACGAAATGACGGCTGGGGAGGCCGTGGCGCTGGAAGGCGGCGTGCATCGCGAGCGCCACCTTCTCGGCCGTGTCGGCGGCCGCCACGGCGAACAGGGACGGGCCGGCGCCCGAGATCGAGCAGCCGAACGCGCCGGCGTCGAGGGCCGCCCGCTTCACGTCGGCGAACCCGGGGATCAGCTTCGAGCGGACCGGCTCGACCACCTGGTCGTCGACGGCGCGTCCGAAATCGGCCAGGTTGCCGCGCGCCACGGCCGCCACGAGGGCCGCCGTGTTCGCCCAGTTGTGCTTGGCGTCCTTGAGCGGAATCATCTCCGGCAGGACAGACCGGGCGAAGCGCGTCTCGATCTCCATGCCCGGCAGGACGACCACGAAGCGCATCGCCGACGGCACCTCGAGGCGGATCACGTCGATCGGCGCGTGGCTCCTGACGATGGTGAACCCGCCGAGGAGCGACGCCGCCAGGTTGTCCGCGTGCCGGCCGCCGCTCGCCAGGACCTCCCCTTCGAGGGCCGCCTCGAGGAGCATGTTGCTGCCGAGCGCCGATCCGAACAGCAGGTGCGCGGCGACCGCGCCGCCGACGGCGCTGGCGGCGGACGAGCCGAGGCCGCTCCCCTGCGGCAGCCCCTTGTGCAGCTTCATCTCCAGGCCGGCGACTTTCGCCGCCTTCCCCTTCAGCTGCATGAGGACCGATTCGGCGGCGCGCCCGGCGCAGTTCTTCGCCGGATCGGTCGGGATGCTCTCCTTCTCGCCGGTCATCTCGACGAGGGAGACTCCCGGCTTCTCGGTCCTGCGGGCCTGGACCACGTCGCCAAGCCCCTCGAGCGCCACGCCGAGGCAGTCGAACCCCGGGCCGAGGTTGGCGATGGACGCCGGCGCGAAGACCTTGACCCAGCCCTCTTCGGGATGGCCGTTCACAGGTACCCTTTCGATTTGAGGAGCTCGGCGTTCAGGATCGCGACCCCCGCCGCGCCCCGGATGGTGTTGTGGACCAGGGCCTCGTACTTCAGGCCGAACACCGGGCAGGCCCGCACCCGCCCGACCGTCACGCTCATCCCCGCTCCCGCCATGCGGTCGAAGCGGGGCTGCGGACGGTCCGGCTCGTCGCGCACGATGATCGGCCGCTCCGGCAGGCTCGGGAGCCCCAGGGATCCGAGCGAGGAACGGAACTCGCGGAGCACCTTGACCGCCTCGTCCGGGGTCGCCGTCCGGTCGGTTTCCACCGAGACCGCCAGGGTGTGACCGTCCGACACCTGGACGCGGTGGCAGTGCGCGCTGATCGGGAAGGTCGCGGCGGCCCGGGACGTCCCGAGGATCTTCTGCGTCTCCGACTCCATCTTCTCTTCCTCGCTGCCGATGTAGGGGATCACGTTGTCGAGAATGTCGATCGAGGGGACGCCGGGATGCCCGGCCCCGGAGATCGCCTGCAGGGTCGCGACGACCAGGCGCTTGATCCCGAAGGCCCGGTGGAGCGGGGCCGCCGACAGCGCCAGGCCGACCGTCGAGCAGTTGGGGTTGGTGACGATGAATCCGCTGCCTCCCCGTTTCTTCTTCTGCGTCTCGATCAGGTCGAGGTGCTCGGCGTTGACCTCGGGAATGAGGAGCGGCACGTCCGGGTCCATCCGATGATTGCGCGAGTTGCTCACCACCGCGCAGCCGGCGCGCGCGAACTCCTCTTCGATCGACCCGGCGACCGACGCGTCGAGCCCCGAAAACGCCACCCTGGCGTCGAGCCCGGGGACGCACGGGACGACCTCCATGTCGCGCGCCCACTCCGGGATCGCGTGAGGCAGGAACCAGCGGACCGCCCGGGCGTAGCGCTGGCCCGCCGAGCGCTCCGAGGCGGCCAGCGCCGAGACCCGGAACCAGGGGTGGCCATCCAGGAGCTGGACGAACCTCTGTCCGACCGCCCCCGTCGCCCCCAGAACGGCCACCGGGATCCTCGTGTCCGCGCTCACCGTCGCTCTCCTCCACCGACCGCCCGGCTCACGAAGCCTTCGCGATGGCCCGGGCCACTTTCAGGATGTCGCCGAAAGCCCCCGCCGCGGTCACCGCCGGCCCCGCCCCCGGTCCCGTGACCACCAGCGGCCCTTCTGCGTACCGCCGGGTCCGGAACACGAAGACATTGTCCGGCCCCGAGAGTCTGCCCAGGGCGCTCTCCGCCGGCACCTCTTTCAGGCCGGCGCCGCAGCCGCCGCCCACCGACGCAACGTACCGCAGGCGCCTCGATCGCGCCACCGCGTCCTTCCACCTCTGCGCCAGCGCGGCATCCCGGGTCGCGGTCTTCTCCACGAACGTCTTCACGTCCCCCCGCCGGTCGATCGGGCAGAACGGCTCCAGGTGGACGTCGGCGGGCTCGAGATCGAGCCCCGCTTCACGCGCCAGGATCAGCGCCTTCCGCGCCACGTCCTGTCCCGCGAGATCCTCGCGCGGATCCGGTTCCGTGTACCCCAATTCCACGGCGCGCGCAAGGACTTCCGAGAACTTCCCCCCGCCGTCCAGGGAGGCGCAGAGGAAGTTCAGCGTCCCCGAAAAGCACCCTTCGACCGACGAGAGCGCATCCCCGCTGTCCAGGAGATCGCGCAGGGTCGAGAGGACGGGAAGCCCGGCCCCCACGGTGACTTCGTACAGCCAGAACCGGCGCGCGCCGCGCGCGGCCTCCTGCACGCCCCGGTATTCCGCCAGCGGCCCGGCCAGGGGCCTCTTGTTGCACGTCACGACGTGCAGCCCGGCCGCGAAGGCGTCGCGGTAGACGCCCGCCATCCCGTCTTCCGCCGTCGCATCCACCAGGATCGCCGGACCCGTGAGCGCACCGGCCGCCCGCTCGAGCAGCGTCGTCCCGCCCGCGCGGGGATCGGCCTCGACGGCCTGCCTCCAGCGAGCCAGGTCGATCCCGCCGGGGTCGAACGCGGCCGACCGCCGGCCCGCGATGCCGGCGTAGACCACGTCGACCCCGAGCCGCTCGAGGACCGCGGGACGCTGCTCCCGCACCTGCTCGATCAGCGTCGCGCCGACGGTCCCCTTGCCGACCTGCAGCAGGGACAGACGGATCGGACCCCTTCCCCCCGGCATCAGCGGCCCCGCGATCCGACCAGCCGCAGCGCCATCCGGCGGCCGCGCCTCAGGGCGGCGCCGACGTTCAGGCGATCGTGGATGGCCCGGACGCCCCGCTTCATGTCGCGCCCCTTGATCACCACGGTGATGTTGTACTCGGACGATCCCTGGGCAATCGCGACGACGTTGACTTTGGCGTCCCCCAGGGCGCTGAACACGCGCCCGGCGATCCCCTGCTGCCCCTTCATGCCGGCGCCGACCACGGCGATCGAGCACATGTCGCGCTCCACCGTGATGCGCGCCACCTGCTCTCCCAGGAGGCCCCGGTCGCGGAAGTCCCTCTCGAGCGCCTTCAGGGTCTTCTCGAGATCGCTCTGCATGATGGCGAACGAGATGTTGTACTCCGAGGACGACATCGAGATCATGTAGATGTTCGTCCCGGCCAGGGCGACCGGAGTCAGGAGCCGCAGGATCATCCCCGGCTGGCCGAAGATCCCCGTCCCTTCGACGGTGACCAGGGCCATGCCGTCGATGCTGCTGACCAGGAGGGGGGCCGCGCCGCTCGCCGCCGGCCGGCTGGTGATGAGGGTGCCCGGAGCGTCCGGCTTGAAGGTGTTCTTGATCCGGATCGGTATGGCGGCGCGCCGCGCCGGCAGCATCGTCTTCGGATGGATCACCTCGGCGCCGTAATGCGCCATCTCGGCCGCCTCCTGGTAGGAGATGCGCGCCACCACCCGGGCGTTCTTCACGACGTTCGGATCGGCGGTGCAGACCCCGTCCACTTCCTTCCAGATCCAGACCTCCTTCGCCTTGAGCGCGCCCCCCAGGATCGCCGCGGTGTAGTCGGAGCCGCTGCGCCCGAGCGTGGTGGTCGCCCCGCTCCGCGTCCGGCCGATGTACCCCGTCACCACCGGCACGACGCCGGCGCGCAGTCCCGGCAGCAGGCCCTTCCGGACGTTCCTGTTGGTGGCCTCGAAGTCGACCACGGCGGCCCCGTGGGACTCGTCGGTGACGATCTGCGCGCGCGCGTCCACGACCTGCGCCCGCAGGCCGAGCCGCTTCAGGTGATCGGTGACGAGGAGCGCCGACAGCCGCTCGCCGAACGAGGAGATCAGATCCAGGGAGCGCCGGCTCAGCTCGCGCAGCAGCAGGACGCCGTGGCAGACCCCCTCGAGCTCGGTGAACAGCCCGTCCATCTCCCGCTCCAGGCGGCTGTGGGATCCGTCGCTCAGGCCTAGGAGGCGCGCCTCCCGCCGGTGCCGGCGGTGCAGCCGATCGAGGCGCCGGCCGACTTCGCGCGGCAGTCCCCCGACCGAGCCCTCCGCCAGGGAGATGAGCTCGTCGGTGACCCCCGCCATGGCGGAGACCACCACCACCGGGCGCGAGCGCGCGAAGCGCCGGACGATCGATCCGACCTGCCGGATCTGGGAGGCGCCCGCCAGGGACGTCCCCCCGAACTTCATCACGATCATGACGTGGTCCTTCCAAAAATAGGAAAGGGGAGGACCGCTCCCTCCCCTCTGCACGCGTTCGTGGACCGGAGCACTCGAGTTTCCAGAATTAGACCAGCGAAGCCCCTCCGATGTCAACGACTCGTGACGCTATGTCCCTACATATAAAACAATTAGCCCGTTTCCGCCCGCTGGAATCACGGGGCAGCGGGCCCCCCTCAGGGGTTCCCCTGGTCGTCTCCCTGCTGCTCCCCCTTCTGCTTCGGAGGAGTGGTGCCGGGCGGATAGAAGTTGTTCGGATTGTTCCCGTACGGATCCTGGGGGTTGTAGTTCGGATTGTTGCCGTAAGGATCCCCCGGATTATAGTTCTTGCCTCGGCCTCCTCCGGAACCCTGCTGCATGTAATCGCGCACGTTCGCGCCGCGGCCCCTCATCATGCCCGGCTGCGCTCCCCCGCCGATGTTCCCCATGCCGCGGCCGCCGAACCCGGGGCCGACGGAGCCGGGGGCGTTCGGGAGGATGTTCGGATTGCCGGGGGCCTGCATCTGCTCTCCCAGATCGAAGACGTGGAACTGCCATTCGTCCACCTGCTCGTGCCCCTTGTAGATCCTGAAGGTGTCCGCCGACGCCTTGCCGGTGGCGCGGCTGATGACCCCGACGATCGGCCAGCCGATCGGCGGCTCGGTCACGCTCTCCTCGTCCCCCGACAGCTGCAGCCCTCCGTCCGATTGCGGAATCATCGGCATCGCGCCCGACATGGTGGGAGGCAGCGACCCCGGCGGCATCCCCCCGGTCCCCGGAACGCCGGCGCCCATGGGGTTCTGGTTGAGCGGCGTGACGCCGGGCATCTGCTGGAGGTTCCCTGTCCCGGCGCTCTCCCACCCCTTGCCCCACTCCTTCTTCGCCTTGTCCTGGGCGACCTGCGCCGCCTTGGGATCGTAGACCCCCTGCCCTCCCGGCATCAGGTAGAGGAGCCCCCACTTGCCGTCCCTGGCGAGCGGGTCCTTGTACAGCTTGCGCACGTAGCGCAGGCGGCGGGGCCCCGGCTTGTGCAGATCCTCGAGCCTCAGGGGGAACTGCCCGCCGTGCTCCTTGCGATAGGCGATGATCCCGAGGACGTACTGGTTGGCCCGGAAGATCAGCTCCTCCTCGCTGTCGCGCCGCCAGGTGGTCGACCAGGCCTGCACCGCCGCCGTGAGCGCGATCACCCCCACCGCGATCACCACCATGAAGATGATGAGGATCGCGCCGGACTCGCGCGCGGCCCGTCTCGGATCGATCATCCGGACCCTCCCTCAGGGGATGTCGACAGTCAATGCAACCGGAGTGCTCGTGAGACTCCCGCCCTGTGTCTTGACGACCACCTCCGCCTGGCAGGACTTGTTGCCGCCGCACTCCGCGGTGCAGGTGGTGTCGGGAGTGAAACTCGTGAAGACCTCTCCGTTTGAGTTCGTCGTATCCTGCGAGGGGGTGAACTGGACGTTGAATGTGTTGTCACCCGAGATGTTGTTCTGGAGACTGAACACGAGCACCACCCCCGGAACGCCGTCACCCGACGCGTCCACGGCCTCGGCCTTGAAGCAGACCTTCTGGTTGCAGGCCGTCACGTTCTGGGTGGTTCCGCTGCATCCCGTGCTCGTCGTGTCGAGGTTCAGCAGGATGGCGCTGAGGTTTCCGACGACGGTCGAGATGGTCAGGGTGCCCGAATTCAGGCCCGATCGGGCGGTGATCTTGGTGGTCCCCGAGGTGATCAGGTTCACCGTGGCGTTCCCGTCATCGTCGGTTGCTATGGGAATGTTGGCCGCGTTGACAGGATTGGACACGGAACCCGTGAAGAGCCTTCCCGCCTCGTTGCTGAACCGGACGTCCTGGTCCGGCAGGGGGACGCCCAGCTCGCTGGTGACGTTCGCCACGATCTGGGCCGTCCCGCAATTCGTGACATTCAGGAGGCTGATGCATTCCGCAGCCGCCGCGAGCGGGATGGTCGCCGGATTGGCGGCCATGGTGATGACCGATCCCTTGGGGGGGATCTTGTCGGATTCGTTGCATGCCGCGACTCCGGCCAGGAGTATCAAGGCCATCGCCCATGTCTGAAAACGCCTCGAAGGTCCAGTCATCGAAACGACTCCTTATTCGAAATATACGCCCCCGCGGGGGCCCCAACAACGCCGAATACTCCCGATCTCACCAATCCTGGTAGCGGGTGCCGTCGAGTGCGGTGCCGTCTGCGCCGCTCTTCACGTCGATGATGCCCCCCGCCCCCTCGGTATCCTCGTCCGTCGCCTCGGCCTGTATCGTTTCCCAGGAGTCCGCCGATTGCGTGAAGGGATCCACCGGTATCTTTCGCAGGTACCCGTCCTCGATCAGGGTGTCGAGCGACTCCGGGTACTTCCCCTTGTCCGCGAAGTACTGGTCGATGACGTCGCGGAGGGCGAACAGGTCCTCTTTCAGCACGGCCTCCTTCGCCCGGATCGGAGCGGTGCGCATCTGCGCCGCGGCGATCCCGGAGATGATGCCGATGATCGCGATGACGATGAGCAGCTCGATCAGCGTGAATCCGGCCTCGCCCCGCGCCTTGCCCGTCTCGGTCTGGTCCGTCCGCATCTCACCAGTCCTTGTATTCGGTCCCGTCCAGGGCCTTGCCGGCCGAGGTCGTGAACACGTCATAGACGTTTTCGTGTCCCCAGGACGACGAATCGGCGTCATCCTGGAACGAGCGCATGCCCCAGTCCTTGGTCTTGGTCATCGGGTCGATCGGAATGCGCCTCAGGAACTTGATCTTCTGGCCCAGGCCGCCGGTCTTCTCGACCCCGTCCACCAGCGTGTCGAGATCGGGCGGATAGCATTCCGAGTCGACCCCGTTCTTCTGGATGACGTTGGTGTCGCAGAACTTCTTGTACTGATCGATCGCCTGCCGCATCATCCTCAGGTCCCTGCGCAGCTCGAGCTCCTTCTGGCGCTTCACCGTGAACTTGACGATCGGCACGAGCGCCCCGGCGAGGATCCCCAGGATCGCGACCGTCACCACGAGCTCGACGAGCGACACTCCGGCATCGCCCGTCCGGCTGCGACTCCGCCTGAAGTGGATGGGTCAGCCTCCTTCCTCCGGCTACTGTTTCGCCGAGACGTTGATCGTCATGCCCTGCCGGTCGAAGGGCAGCTTCTGGGCCGACGGATCGAGCACGGAGAGATCGCTGAAGCCCAGGCTGGTCGTCCCCACCTTCTTGGCGCTGAACGTCAGTTCGATGAGCGACCCCTGTCCGCTCACTCCGGGCCGGCTGCCCTCGCGCGACAGCCCCACGATCACCTCGTTCCCCGACCCGCCGATCGTCGCCAGGACGAACGTCGAGGCGCCGTCCTGCGACAGGAACTGCGAGGTCCTCGAGTAGTTGATGAAATCGAGCGCCAGGGGGTCGAAGACGAGGTGGAACGGCACGCTGCCGATGCCGCTCTTCGACCGGATCATGACGCTGACCGTCACCATGTCCCCCTGCGACACGTTCGCGAACGCCGGGCTCATGAAGACCGTGGCGGGCTCGGCGGACTCCGCCTGGTTTTCGGTGCCGGGCGTCGGGGCGGGGGCCGCGCCGCCCCCGCCTCCGCCACCGCCCCCGTTGGGGGCCGGCGTCGGAGTCGGCTCGGGGCCCGGGCCGGGAGACGTCTCGGCCGGCGGTACCGGCGCGGGGACCAGTGCCCCGCCCGGCGCCGCCCCTTCGGCCGGCGCTCCTCCGTCGTCGGGCTCCGCCTCCTCGACGGGCAGGTCCGGCAGGGAGGGGATCATGGGCGCTTCCTCGTCCTCCTCCTTCGCCTCGAACGGATTGATGCCGAAGGCGCTGGTCTTGCTGGCCCCCCGCAGGCCGATGTTCCCCTCGGTGCCGATCCAGAGCGGCAGGAGGTCCTCCTCCGTCACGTCCGGGATGCGGATGATGTGCGGCGTCAGGGTCAGGA
>Ga0070694_100000333_pt1 | contig 25382 bp, 30 predicted proteins | sample KBSK1251metaG_FD_65470 | JGI IMG/M metagenome (GOLD analysis project Ga0070694, IMG submission 65470) | Corn, switchgrass and miscanthus rhizosphere microbial communities from Kellogg Biological Station, Michigan, USA - KBS K1-25-1 metaG | ecosystem: Host-associated > Plants > Roots >...
CGGGCATCGGGACTACAAGGCGCAGTACTACGGGGACCTTCGCGCGCGCGACGCCGCGTATCACCAGGGGACGGTGTGGGCGTGGCTCGTCGGGCCGTACGTCGACGCGTTCTTGCGCGTCTATCCCGGTGATCTATCCGGGGCGCGCGAATGCCTGGCTGGCTTCGAGCACCACCAGGTCGAGGCGGGTGTCGGAACAATCAGCGAAATCTTCGACGCCGAAGAGCCGTTCACGCCCCGCGGCTGCGTCGCCCAGGCGTGGAGCGTCGCCGAGGTGTTGCGGGCCTGGCTGAAGACGGAGGGCCGTCAGGGCCGGTAAGACGGGTGGGGCCTACCGTTGCTTCATCCGCTCGAGCGCCTGGCCCAGCGCCTTGATCTCTTCACCGTATCTGGCCCAGTCGCCGGCTCGCTGGGCGTCGATGGCGCGCTGGTAATGCGCCTGCGCTTCGGCGGCGAGATCCGCGAGCGGCGATGACGATGACAGTGACGGCGACGGCGCCGCGGTTGGGGCGGGCGCCGCGGTGGTCGTCACGGCCGGAGCGGGCTGGCGCGGCGGGGCCGCGCCGCTGAACAACTTCGCCAGCGCTCCCTCCAACGTCTGCTCCATCACGATCTGATCCTGGTAGACGACGACCACGCGTGTCAGTTCGGGGATGCGGCCGCCGGCGCCGCGCAGGTACAGCGGCCGCACGTAGATCAGTGATTCCTCGATCGGGATCACCATCAGCGTGCCCCAGGTGACCTGTGACCCCTGCTGGTTCCACAGCGTGATCTGGGGCGAAATCATCTGGTCCTGGTTGATGCGCGCGACGACCTGCCGCGGGCCGAAGACCACCTTCTGCTTCGGGAACTGGAAGACGCGCACGTCGCCGTAGTGCGCGGGGTCGCTGCGCGCGACCAGCCAGGCCGCCAGGTTGTCCTTGCGCCGCGGCGTGAAGGGGAGCATCTGGATGAACTCCGGGTCCGTCTCTCCGGGCAGCCGCATGATCGTGTAGTACGGCTGCATCGCGGCCTGCGCCTGCCCGTTGTCGTCGATGGCCGGCACCTCCCACTGATCTTCGCGGTTGTAGAACACCGCGGGCTCGGTCATGTGGTACGTCGCAAAGACCGCGGCTTGCAGCGCGAACATGTCCTCGGGGTAGCGGATGTGCGCGCGCAGCGACGCGGGCATCGCGTCGAGCGGCTTGAACAGGCCGGGGAAGACGTTCGCATACGTCGCGAGCACGGGATCCTTCGCGTCAGCCGTGTAGTAGGTCGTCGTGCCGTTGTACGCGTCGATGACGACCTTCACCGAATTGCGGATGTAGTTGAGCGCGGGTCCCGCCGGCGTCGAGTACGGATAGCGATCGCTCGTGGTGTAGGCGTCGGACATCCAGAACAGCCGGCCGTCAGCCAGCACGAGGTACGGATCGCGGTCGAAGGTGAGGAACGGCGCGATCTCGCGGACCCGTTCGGCGATGTTGCGGTGGAAGAGGATACGGCTTTCCCCGGTGATGTCGTCGTTGAAGGCGATCTGGTACGCGCCGAAACGGAGCGCGAACATGATGCGGCGGCCCAGCGACTCGAGCGCCAGCCCGCCCGTACCGGCGTACTGCGTGAAGACGTTCTCGTCGCCGCGAGGGTAGTGGAACTCGCGCGTGCGCGTGCGGACGATGACGTAGTCGTTGGAGAGCTCGCCGAAGTACAGGCTCGGCTCCTGGAGGGCGAGATCCGGCGTCGTCTCGGTCGGCAGGTTGCGGACGAACAGGACGGGCAGCCCCTCGCTCGTCACCTGGTTCACCGGCCCGAGCGTCAGGCCGTAGCCGTGCGTGAAGGTGAGGCGCTCGTTGACCCAGGTGCGGTTCGGCAGGCTGTTCGAGTTGAGCTCACGCGCCGACAGCATCACCTGCTGCGGCCGGCCGTTCAGCACGTAGCGATCGTTGTCGACGGACACGAAGTCGTAGTACGTGCGGATTTCCTGGAGCTGGCCGAACGTGTCGAGCAGCGGCTGGTGGTCCCACAACCGCACGTTCTGGAGTGTCGGCGCGTTGCGCGTGATGTCGTCGCGCGTCAGCGTGGCGTCGCCGGTCAGCGCGCGCTCCTCGACGCCGTCGAGCGCGAACGCGCGGCGCGTCGCATCGATGTTGTGCTGGATGAACGGCGACTCGCGCACCTGCTCGTTGGGGGTCACCGCGAAGCGCTGGAGCATCGACGCGTAGCCCTCGCCTCCGATGCTCACGATCAGATAGAGCGCGATCGCGACGGGGATGGGCCAGTTGCGCCGGCCGAGCCCGTGAAGGGCCGCGAGGACGGCGCCGACGATCGAGGCCGCCGTCAGCGCGAGCGCCAGCGGCATCCGGGCGTACACGTCGGCGTACGACGCCCCGTAGATGACGCCCGCCGGGTGGACCAGCAGGTCGAAGCGGCCCAGCCAGGCGCCGAGCGCGAGCAGCACGAAGAAGATGGCGGCCAGCATCGACAGATGACGCCGCACGCCCGTTGTCATCGACACGAACGACCTTGGCTGCGACATCAGGCCGCCCGATACGAGATAGATGGCGCCTGCGCCCAGCGCCGCCAGGATCACCAGCGCCTGCAGGATGCCGCGCACCAGGTGCAGGAACGGGATGGTGAAGACATAGAAGGAGACATCCCGCCCGAGGATCGGATCCTGCTGCCCGAACGGCACCGCGTTCCGCCAGGTCACCCACGTTTCCCATTGCCCCGATGCGAACAGCCCGATCAGCGCGGCCACCACCATGGCAATGGCCGACGTGATGGTGCGCAGCTGCTGCCGCCCCGGCAGCGCAATCTCGATGCCCTGCTGTGTCGTGAAGATCGGGCGGCTCTCGCGCAGCGAGCCGAGCGCCAGTCGAAAGTTGACGACGAGCCAGAGGACCGACACGACGAACGCGGTGGTGAAGAGCGAGGCCTCGCTGCGGACGATTGTCGAGAACACCTGCTGATAGCCGACTTCGCCGAACCAGAGCCAGTCGGTGTAGAAGCGCAGCACCGGCAGTCCGCCGAAGAAGATCAACGCGAAGACGACGAGGACGACGAGGCGAAGGGGGTGGCGCACGTCAGGACCTGTATTGGGCGCTCGCGTTGGTTAAATCGGTACGGATGTCGGCCTCGAGCGCCGGCGGCGCGAGCACCCGCGCGGACGCGCCCCATCCGAGAATCCAGCTCCGCAGCGCCAGGTCGTTGCAGACTTCGAGCGTCAGCACGACGCCGCCGTCCGGCACCTCGCGCAGCGACTGCGACGGATGCCAGACGCGGGCGCGGACGAACGGCGCCACGCGCCTGTCGAACGCGATCTCGACGTGCGAGGGCGGCCCGGTGTTCACCCCCAGCGAGTTGGCGAACACGTCGTCGGGAATCGTCCGCGTCGGCGTGAACGTCTGCTTGTCGAGCGACACCGAGGCGACCCGATCGATGGCGAAGGTGCGCACGTCCTTGTACTCGGGCACGTACGCCAGAAGATACAACCCGCCCTGCGCGAATGCCAGCCGATACGGATGGATGACGTACTCCTTCGTCCGGCCGCTCGCCACCGAGTGGTATTTCATGCGCGCCACGCGGTAGTACAGCGTGGCCTCGAGCAGGCGCGCGACGATGTCCGGCGAGGAGTCGGCGCCGCGCGGGCGAGGCCCCGGCTTGGCCGCCAGGATCTGCGGCAGCCGATCGAGGAACTGCCGCATGCGCGGCGACAGCATCTTCTCGAGGCGCGTGAACGCGACCGTCAGGTCACGCTGAAACGGCGTGCCGGCCACGGCCTCGAGGATGTTGCGACTGAGATAGAGCGCGCAGAGCTCGGCGAGCGTGAATCCTGTCTCGAGCCCCTTCAGGACCTGGCCGTCCAGCCGCCAGTGTGCGCGGCCGTCCTCGTCACGCTCGTCGTACAGCGGGAAGCCCGCCTCCTGCAGCGCCGCCAGGTCGCGCCGGATGGTCCGCGTGGTGACCTCGAGGTCCTGGGCGAGCGCATCGATGGTTGCTCCGTGACGCGACGACTCCAGCGCGTGGAGGACCTTCCACTGGCGGATGACTTCCTGGTTGCGGGGCACGCCCCTCTAACTCTATAGCTTTCCCTTCGCCCGGCGGATTTCACGCCGGCGCCGGCGATCGGGCGTGCCGGCCGCCTGCGACGCAGCGCGATACACGCGCTCCATCCGCCGCATCTCGATCTCCTCCGGCGTCGGCTTCGGCGTCACGTCGTCATAGAGAACGCGTGCTTCGGCTTTCTTGACGTGCTGATCGAGGACGATGCGGACGATGACGTCCTGATGGCGGCCGAACGGCCGGGAGATGCGGATGCGGTCGCCCTCGCGAATGGCGCGGTGCGGCTTGGCGTGCTCGCCGTTGACGTCGACCTTGCCGCCTTCGCATGCCCGCTTGGCCTCCGAGCGCGTCCTGAACAGGCAGGCGACGTCGAGCCACACGTCGAGGCGGACAGAGTCGTTCAGATGAGTATCTCGATCTTGGCCTTTGTCTTCAGCGCGTTGACGAACGCGAGCGTCTCCTCCTGCCGGCTCTGCTGGCCCAGATACTGCTCGATCTGCCCTTTGGCTTCATCGAGCGGGACGACGTGCTGCGTTTGTTTCTCCGCGACCTTGATGATGTGATAGCCGAACTGCGTCTCGACCAGCTCGCTCATCTGCCCGGGATTGAGCGCGAAGGCGGCCGCTTCAAACGGCGGCACCATCTGCCCCTTTTCGAAGTACCCGAGGTCGCCTCCGTTGACGGCGCTGCCCGGATCCTGCGAGTTCTCCTTGGCCGCCGCGGCGAAGTCCTTGCCACCCTTGAGGTCCTTGAGAATCGTTTCGGCCTTCGTCTTCGCCTGCTGCTTCGCGGCGACGTCCGCATTCTGCGGAAACGCGATGAGGATGTGGCTCGCGCGCACCCGCGGACCCTGTTGAAACTTGTCCTGGTTCTTCTGGTAGAAGTCGGAGACCGCTTCCGGCTTGACCGCGATCTTCGCGGCGATCTCGCCTTCGACCAATTTTTCGACGCTCATCGAGGAGCGCGCGTCCTCGCGAACGTCGTCGAGGGTCATCTTCTGGGCGGCGAGCGCCTGCTCGAACTGCTGCTGGTTGGGAAACTGCGATCGAATCTGCGCGATCTGGGCCTCGACCTCGGCGTCGGGCACTGCGATCTTCCGCGCCTTCGCTTCCTGGACGAGCAGCTTGTACCCGATCATCTCGTCGAGGACGCCGCGGAAGATGCGGTCGCGCTGATCCGCGGGGACGGGACCTCCCGCACGCCCCTCGAGCGCCTTCACGGCCCTGTCGAGGTCGACGCCGCTGATCGTGTCGCCGTTGACCCGCGCCACGATTTCGGGAAGCTGCGGCGGAACCGGCTTGGCGGCCGGCGGCTGCAGTTGCGCGGCGGCGGGCGGCGGCGTGCTTTGTGCGGCGGCGGCTGCGGGCGGGGGCGCCGGCGCTGGCGCTGGCGCGGCCTGCGGCTTGGCGTTGGCGGCGGTGCTCCGCGAGCAGGCGGCCAGCATGATCACAAAAAAGATCGAAACAGCTCGGCGCACATGAACTCCTTGCCTGCCACGCCGTAGCTCGTGGGAGCGGCGAGCGAAGGCTGGTACTGCCAGAGTACGTATTGGGCACGCCGAGGTCAAACCGGGCCGGCGTGGCGTGGCGAGGCTAGTACAGGTCGCGCTCGAAGTCGGCGCGGTGGCTGAGCAGCCACTGCTCGCTCATTCTCGGCAGAGAAGGCTGGCGGGCAAGCCGGCGGATGATGGCGACCAGCGTTGCGACAAACGCCCAGCCCAATACCGGCTTGAGCATGTTGTGGCCGGTCTGGTGGGGCAGCGTAAACCGTTCGACTTGGGCGGGCATGACTGCCGATCTGATGTTTCAACGAGCGTGCCTTCAAAAACCCGCATGTTATACTCCGTTTTCTGTGAAATGCGCGCGGCCGCGCCCAGGGAACGGGCACTTATGGGAAGGCCAGGTAGCTCAGTTGGTAGAGCACATGACTGAAAATCATGGTGTCGGCGGTTCAATTCCGTCCCTGGCCACCAGCCTTCGCGTTGGAGTTGGCTTGTCGCACTGGACGAGTTCAACTGGCGCATGCGTCAGCTTCAAGGATGGCCGGGTTCGAGCGTTCTCCTGCGGCTCCCCGCGTCATGGGCTTTCATCCAGCGAGGCACGAGCAGTCATGACAACACAGCACACAAACATCTTCAGAACCGCCCCGGGCTGCAGTTCCGTTTCCAAAGCCGCAGTGGGTGCGTGCCAGTCCGTGGCGAGGGCGTGCGCTGCGGCGGCCTTGTCCTGCGCCACCGCGATCGCGCTGATCGTCACCGTTTCACTTCTGGGGGCCTTTGGTGTCGACCCGCTCGGTCTCGTGTCCACGGGTCTCGCGCAGACCAAGCCGGCGCAGGCCAAGCCAGCGCCGACCAAAGCAGGGCCGGCCAAGGCACCGCAGGCCGCCGCACCGCAGACCAAGACCGCGACCCCGGACCAGATCTCGACCCAGGCTCAACCATTGAACCCGCGGGGCGGGCAGGCAGACGGCCCGCCTGTCACACCGAAGCCGGGCGGTCCGCTGGCCCCATCCAAGGCGACGTACAAGGTGGATGCCATCGAGTTCTTCCTCACGCCGAACCAGTTTGTCGAATACAAATTCAGGCTGAACACGGGTGACAGGATGATGTTCAACTGGAAAGCTACGGGACCGGTTGAAGTGGACTTCCACACCGTGCCAGACGGCAAGCCGATCTCTGCGTCCGAAACGTACCTGAGAGGACCGGCGAGCAGCGGCAGCGGCAACTACCGCTCGCCGTACCCCGGCCTTCACGGCTGGTACTGGCATAACACCGGCAAGGAGCCCGTGAAGATCGTCCTCAACGCGTCAGGGTTCTGGACTGAGGCGTGGATGTTCAGCGGAGACCCCACCGGCGATCCGATGCCGCTGCAGGACCCGGCGCCGCCGGAGAACTGACGGCTGACGGGCGGTCAGCCGTAGTAGGTGATCAGCCGGCCGCTGATCGTCACACCGATCCAGAGCGTGAGCGACACGGCGCCGACGGCGTTCGGGACCCACGACGGCAGGCGTCCCTCGTCGGCGACCGCCACACGGTGACGCACCGTCACGGTGAACAGGAGCGCCGCGGCGAGCAGGTACATCTTGAGGACGAACAGCCAGGACCTGTGGTAGGTCAGCGCGTTCGTCGTGAACTGCGGGATACCCGTCACCAGCACGGCCAGGCCCGCCCAGAGCAGGATCCGCTGCGCGCTCCGCGCGATGCTGGCGCGCGACTGGCCGACCGGACCCCACCCGAGCATCCGCAAATCCCCGATGACGATCGCGCCGACGAATACCGTGACGGCGAGAAGATGCAGAGCCTGCGTCAGCGGGAACAGGTAGGTGGAGTCGCGGTACGCCTGGCTGATCGCCAGGCCGTCGCACCATTCGAAGAACGGAAGCAGCACTGATCGGCCCTCACTTGAACCAGTTATTGGGGATGAGCCGACTCGAGACGATCGTCAGGGACCAGAGCAGCAGCGAGGCAGCGCCGGCCAGCCGCGCCGTCGCGATGATCTCCGGATCCTCGTCCCACCCCTCGGCCCGCCGGTAGGTCTTGAGATGAAACGCCAGCGCGTTGAGTCCCGCCAGCGCGAGGAAGACGAGCTTGGCGAGAAAGAGCACGTTCCGGTAGTAGCGCAGCGGATCGACGCAGAAAAGGAGAATTCCGGTGGCCGTGCTCGGGACGAACGAGGCCATCTGCCACGGGAACAACCGCCTCTGGAACTGGGCCAGTGGCGCAGACGTGAACGCCAGGTTCACGAGGCGCAGATCCATCATGAACACGAGGCCGGCGAACGCGACGATGCTGGCGACGTGCGATGTCTCGATCAACGGGTAGCCATAAGGGGACTCGCGGAGCGCAGTCGTCCAGCCGAGCGCTTCGAGCCACGCGAAGGTGGGGACGAGCGAGAGCATCCAGGCGGTGTTCCGCCTATTGCGGTTCGGCGCCGTCGTTGGGACCGCCGACCGAGCCGATGTAGAAGCTACGTCCGTCCTTCAGCACCAGCGTCCGGCCGTTGGCGAGCCCCGGATCGGTCTTGCCCTGGTAGCCCTTCACCACGGCGGTCATGCCGTCGGTGAAGTCGGCCTTCTTCAGCCCGTGGCGGGACAACTGGCTCGGGGCTGCGGTTTCGATCATCCAATGCTTCACCGCGCCGTTCGGCTCTTTGGTGTCCATGTAGATCCAGCCGTGCGGGTTCGCCCACTCCATCCTGGTCACGATGCCATTCAGCGTCACCGGCTTGGCCGGGTCGTACTCCGCCGCGAACGCATGATGCGCCCGTGCCGGCTGGACGGCGCAGAGCACCCCAGCGGCGAGCAGGACGAGAAAAATCTTGGTCTTCATTAGGACGCCTCCAACCAATGATCGCCGATGCGCGTCAGCGAGCCTGAGCCTGAGCCTGAGCCGATGCCCCCGGCTCCGGGTACCAGAATACCTGATGGCAGCTCTCGCAGACCTCGTCGATCTTGTCGCCCGCCTCGAACAGCGCCTGCGCATCCTTCTTATCGATCGCGGCCAGGGCCGGCTGCAAAGAGTCCTGGAGCGATCGCGCGAACTGGTTCCAGCCGCTGGGACTCTTGTCGATGAGCGCGCGAACCTGGTCGGGCGCCAGCTCGATGCCCGGCGCCAGGGATCCGGCGCCCGGTGGCGCGACCGCGCGACCGGGCATCATCAGGAGGTTGGCGCCTTCGCTGACGGTCATCGCGCTGTGGCGCACCGCCGCCCACTCCTCGTCGTTGGCAGGGGCGTGTTCGGTCGGCTTTCCGTGGTCGATGACGGTCTTCACCGCGTTCCACACCACGTCAACATTGGGATCGATCACGCTGTTCATGACCTCCCGGATCGACGCGACGGGATGATACGGGGGGGCCGCGGGTGGCGGCGGTTGCTCGGGAGCCGGCTTCGAGCAGGCGACCAGCAGACACATGGCGCCCAGCACGACGACCGCGGCACTATGACGAAAATACTTCATATAGGACGGAACCATAACGGGAAACGCCAGCCTCGGTCAATAAGACGTGGCCCACAAGACGGTTGTTCGAACTCAACGTTCGACCGCCCGAAATCTTTGTCCCACCTGAGCGCATCGGCGAGTAGGCTAGGGCTCGACAGAGTGGTTGAGAGCGCGCGCGAGAGTGCCCCGCCTACTTCTTCAACCCCTCGACGAGTCGAAACATCGCCTCGCGCGTCGCGGCCAGCTCGCACTCGCAGTCTTCCATCACCGCGTCCAACAGTTCGCGCTCCATCTGCGGCAGCGCGCCGCGGATCGCCGCAATCGCTGCGGGCCGGCCTTCCCGGTCGAACGCGAACTGGGGGTGACTGCCTTTGACGGCATCGAGCAGCCGCGTGAACTCGCGCTCCATTTCGTCCCGTTCTGCCATTCCGCCTGTTGTCTCCCGCGACCTGCGGGGAGGTCAACAGACACTTGTGTCGTGTATTCTCGACAATCTCGTCCGTATCGGCAGCTAACTCAGCCGTAGAGTGCCTCTGTCGTTTTCAGGCCTGTTTTCGAGAATACGGATGTGGCCGAGCTCTTGCCTCAACCATGGGCCTATGGAACTGATCAAGGGCCGCAGGGTGCGCCAGGGGGACACGCGGACGGAGCAGATGTTCCGGAGCCCGGCGATCGAAGAAGTGTGGGAAGTGTCGTGCGTCGAGGAGCGGGAACACGAAGAGCGGGAGGCCCAGACCGCCCGTAAGCGCCGCGACCTCCCGATTGCGTCCTAGGACCGCCAGCTAGACGGCCGCCGCGACCTCGACGTCGCGCACCAGGCCGAGCTCTTTCCGAACCCGGTCCTCGATCGCCTGCCGGACCGGGGGATTGTCCTTCAGGAACTGTTTCGCGTTCTCGCGTCCCTGCCCAAGGCGCTCGCCTGCAAACGCGAACCAGGCGCCGCTCTTCTCGACAATCCGCTTTTCCACGGCGAGGTCCACCAGGTCCCCCTCGCGCGAGATCCCTTCGCCGTACATGATGTCGAATTCCGCCTCGCGGAACGGCGGCGCCACCTTGTTCTTCACGACCTTCACGCGCGTGCGGCCGCCAATCACCTGGTCGCCGTCCTTGATGCTCGCAATGCGGCGGATGTCGATGCGGACCGACGCGTAGAACTTCAACGCGCGGCCGCCGGTCGTCGTTTCGGGGTTGCCGAACATCACGCCGATTTTCTCGCGCAGCTGGTTGATGAAGATGAGCGTCGTCTTCGACTTCGACACGACGCCGGTCAGCTTGCGGAGCGCCTGCGACATCAGGCGCGCCTGCAGGCCCATCTGCGCTTCGCCCATCTCGCCTTCGATTTCCGCCTTCGGCACCAGCGCCGCGACCGAGTCGACGACCACCACGTCGACGCTGTTCGAGCGCACGAGCACTTCGACGATTTCGAGCGCCTGCTCGCCGTTATCGGGCTGCGAGACGAGCAGGTTGTCGAGATCGACGCCGAGCTTCTGCGCGTACTGCGCATCGAGCGCATGTTCCGCGTCGACGAACGCCGCCATGCCGCCCGTCTTGTGCGCCTCGGCGATCACCTGCAGCGCAAGCGTCGTCTTGCCGGACGATTCCGGCCCGAAGATCTCGACGACGCGGCCGCGGGGCAGCCCGCCGATGCCGAGCGCAAAGTCGATGCTGATGGCGCCGGTGGAGATGGCCTCGATTGGTGCGATGGCGCCACGCTGTCCGAGGCGCATGATGGATCCCTTGCCGAACTGTTTCTCGATTTGTCCGACGGCGATGTCGATGGCGCGGACGCGTTCTTTGAGGTCCTCGAGCGGCATGCGAGAGCTCCTATTCGGTAGGCGGGCCATAGAGGCCGGCCTGGACGTGGGGGCGATTGTCCCGCCCGCATTCAGCGTGAGTCTGGTGGGTGACAGGAGGGGTCACAGCCGAGACCGATCCTAGGAACGTGCCGCGCGAAAGTCAAGCGAAAATCCGTGCATCTGGTGTCGTGTTGACCCAATAAATCAACAACTTAGGCGAGTGCCAGACTTTCGCCTCATCCACGCCCCTCGCAGCTTCTGCCAGCTGTCTCGCGCGGAAAAGACGCAATTTTTAGATTCGCTCGACCGCGAGGGCCACGCCGTTGCCTCCGCCGAGGCACAGCGTTGCGATGCCGCGCCGCAGCTGCCTCGCCTCGAGCGCGTAGAGCAGCGTGGTCAGCACGCGCGCGCCGCTCGCGCCGATCGGGTGGCCGAGCGCGACCGCTCCGCCATTGACGTTCACCTTGCTTGCATCGAGCCCGAGGTCGCGCAGCACCGCGACAGCCTGGACGGCGAACGCTTCGTTCAGCTCGACGAGGTCGACGTCTTCGAGCCGCCATCCGATCTTCTTCAGGAGGCGCCGCACCGCTTCGACGGGCGTCATCAGCACGTACTTCGGAGCAAGGCCGCTCGTGGCCTGGCCGACGATGCGCGCCATCGGCGTCACGTTGAGGCGAGTCGCGCGGTCGGCGGACATCACGACCAGCGCGGCGGCGCCATCGTTGACGGGCGGCGCGTTGCCGGCCGTCACGGTTCCATCCTTCTGAAACGCCGCCTTCAGTGCACCGAGCGTCTGCATGCTCGTCTCGGGGCGGATCGATTCGTCACGGTCGATGACGAGCGGCGGGCCTTTCCTCTGTGGTACTTCAATCCCCAGGATTTCAGCCCTGAAGCGTCCCTCGGCCGTTGCCGCCGCCGCGCGCCGATGGCTCTCGACGGCGTACCGGTCCTGGCACTCGCGATCGATGTGATAGTCGCTCGCGACAACCTCGCCGGCATTCCCCATGTGACATTGCTCGAACGAGCACCAGAGGCCGTCGGTGATCATCGAGTCGATCACCTGGCCGTGTCCCATGCGGAGCCCTTCGCGTGCGCGCTCGAGGAGGTACGGGCAGTTGCTCATCGACTCCATGCCGCCCGCGACCATCACGTCCGTGTCGCCCACGCCGATCGCCTGCGCGCCGAGCATCACCGCCTTGAGCCCCGACCCGCACACCTTGTTGATGGTCAGCGCGGCGACGTCGTTGGAGAGCCCGCCGCGCAGCGCCGCCTGGCGCGCCGGCGCCTGGCCGAGGCCCGCCGAGACGACGTTCCCCATGATGCATTCCTCGACGATGGCGGGGTCGATGGCCGCGCGGCGGACCGCCTCGGCCACGACGAGCGCGCCCAACTGCGTGGCGCTGAAATCCTTGAGGCCGCCCAGGAATTTGCCCGTGGGCGTGCGGACCGCGGAAACGATGACGGCTTCGGTCATAGGGCGATGTTAACCATTTTGCGGAAGCCGCGTTGTATCGTCAGCACGCTAAAGGAGCATCGAGATGGCAGGAATCCTCGTCCCGCTGGGCGCGTTCTGTATGGTGAGCTGGATCGTCTTCACCGTCGTCACCGGTCTGCGGCGGTGGCACCAGCAGCGGATGTTAGGGCAGTTCCAGACAAAGCTGCTCGACCGAATCGGCTCAGTCAACGAGCTCGGCGCCTTCCTGAACACGGAAGCGGGAGCGCGCTTTCTGAAGGGACTCACCACCATCAACGAATCGGAGGTCGGTCCACACGCGAGGATCCTCCGCGCCGTGCAGACGGGAGCGGTGCTGGCGACGCTGGGGACCGGCCTCTATCTGTACGGCTGGCTGACGCCGGGGGTGCGCGGCGAGGTCACGAACTCCATCAACGCCGTCGCCACCATCTTCTTCGGTATCGGCGTCGGTTTCCTCGGCTCCGCCGCCATCTCGTATCGGCTGTCGAAGCAGATGGGACTGCTTGCGCCGAACGAGCAGGGGCGCCATGAATCGGCAGAATCGACCCTCTAGTTGTGGGCCGTCTCGATGAGGCGACGTTTGCGGCCTTCCACGCCCGCACCGCACGCGCGCTCCGCGCGTACGTCTATCGCGTGGTCGGCAACGCGTCCGACGCCGACGACATCGTCCAGGAAGCATTCCTACGCATGCTTCGCGCGGATGTGCCGGCCAACACCGAAGAACACCTGCGACGCTATCTCTATCGTGTCGCCAGCAACCTCGTCGTCGACCGCTGGCGCCGCCGCAGGCACGAAATGGGCGAAGAGCGGATCCTGACCGAGCCGGCGTCCCCGCGGCCGCGATACGAGGACGATGCGGCGGTCGCGAAGATCTTCGCCGAGCTGAAACCGCGCGACCGGGCGCTGCTGTGGCTCGCGTACGTGGAAGGCGAGTCGCACGAGGAGATCGCGTCCTCGCTGGGCGTCGGCCGCCGCGGCGTCAAGGTTATGCTGTTCCGCGCGCGGCGCCGGCTGCGCGACTTGCTGCAGGCGCGCGGGCTGCTGGTGAGCTCATGACCGAATGGTTCGATCTCGATCAGGACGACGAACACGCCATCAGTGCGTTCATGTCTCGTGTTGCGAACCTTCGGGTCCCGGATCTCGGATCCCGGACCCCGGACCCGGCGGAGCTGTGGTGCAAGGCGAAGCTCCTGGCACGGTGGGAGGCCGAGCGGCGTGCGTCTCGGCCGCTCGACATCATGCAGCCGATCGAGATCGCGGGCGGACTCATCGCCGCCGGCCTGCTGTTGTACTGGTCGATTCCGTATTTGTAGGGCCGACCTGAAGGTCGGCCCCTACGTCGGAGGGCTGAAGGTCGGGCCCTACGTCTGTCGCACCTCGATTGTGCGGACGATGCCGCGGCCGAGGAGCGAGTCCAGCCGCGCGCGAATCAAGGCCTCCGAGCGCGCCACTTCACGGCCCCACGCCGCATCGCGCACGGCCACGCGCAGGATGCCGTCCTGCAGCGCGACGGACGTGCCTCGATCGACCGCCGGGCCGACCGACGATCGCCACGCGAAGGCGACCTTGCCGTCGCTGAGCGGCGCCCGCCGCAGGATCTCCGAGAGCGCCTCGGGAATGATTCGGTGAACCTGGATCACGGCCAGCCATCCTAGCGCATGTCAAGATTAGCCGTGGATCGAATCGTCCTCGCATCGGCCTCGCCGCGGCGCGCGGAGCTGCTCGAGACCGCAGGAATCGCGTTCGACGTGGTTCCGGCCGACGTCGACGAGACCGCGCACGCCGGTGAATCGCCCGAGACGTACGTCCACCGCGTTGCGCGCGCCAAGGTGTGCGCGATCGGTCAGCGCCTGCCGCACCGCGTCGTGCTGGCCGCCGACACCACGGTTGTCGTCGGCGGCGAGATGCTCGGGAAGCCGGCGGACGAGGAGGACGCGAAGCGGATGCTCCGGTTGTTGTCGGGACGCGTCCACGAGGTACTGACTGCGGTCGCGCTTCACCGCGGAGCCGAGGGATCGCCGCACGTGGCGCTCTCACGAACCGACGTCGAATTCGCCGCGTTGTCGGAAGAGGAGATTGCGTGGTACGTCGCCACCGGCGAGCCGCGCGACAAAGCGGGCGCGTACGCCATCCAGGGCTACGCGTCCCGCTTCGTCACGCGCATCGCCGGCTCGTACTCGAACGTCGTCGGGCTGCCGATTGCGCTCGTCTACGAGATGCTCGAGGCGTCAGGTCTCAGGACGCCTTGAACTTCTCCGGAAACTGCTTGACGATGCCGTCGCTGAGCGCGTCGGACATCATCAGGATGTGATCGTAGACGGCGTCATACGCGCGCACGTCGCCGTCGTAGTCGTGCATCAGGCGCGCCACCACCTCCGCCGCCGTCGTCGACAGATGCTTCTTCATCATGTCGACGAGCGTGGCCTGCGGCCAGTTAGGATTCGCCTTGCTCAGGAACGTCGCGATGTCCACGGCGTTCTTCTGCCAGCGGTCATCGGCCTGCTGCTGTGCCGTCTTGTTCCCGGCCTTGGCGGCCTTGATCAGGTCGACCGCGATGGAGATGTGCTCCTTCAACAGCGTCGTCAACTGCTGGCCGGCGGCGGGCCCGTAGTAGCCCGCGATCGCCTTGCCGATGTCCTCCTGATTCTTCATCAGACGATTCGCGGCGGCCGTCGCATCAGGCTTGTCGTCAACGGCGGCGATGATGTAGTCGCGCGTCCAGACGGTATGGTCCGTCCACAACTTACGCATCGACATTTTCAGATCCGCGGCGGCGCTGCCATGTCCGGTCGTAGCGACTGCGCGCTTGGCGCGGTCGTTCCGCTGAGCGGCGGACGCACCCGGAACAAGTGCCGTCAAAAGGACGAAGACAGGCAGAAGCTTCAGGAATTTCATGTCATGGACCTCCACTGAGTTACAGGTACCGCGTGGTGCAAACGGTCTGCCTACGCCGTGACCGAACGGCGCGGGCGCAACGGGTCCACGACCTCGGCGGGGGAGGCCGCGCGCGCCTGCTCGAACTGACCGAGCGCGAACGCCGATACCGCGAGCACGACATCGCGGACCGCGATGTCGAAATGGCCGCCGAGCACGAGATTGATCGCGACGAGGATGAGCCATGCGCTCGCGACGAACGCGCCGAGGCTCGGCCGAATCACAAGGATCGTGATCCCGACCGCGAGCTCGATCACGCCGACGATGCCCATGAAGGCGCTGGCCGAGATCGGCAGCAACTGCTGTGCGACGGGTGCGACGTACCCTTCCCAGTTCGCAAGCAGGTTGAAGAATTTGTCGAGCCCGGCCAGCGTCGCCATCAGTCCAATCGCAATCCGCAGCGCCGTGACCGCGCTGTTGAGCCGTGTATCCATGTGGTGCCTCCGTCAGGAACAGAGTCACGAAGGCGCAAGAAGTGACATGGGTGCCGCAATTGCAAGGAACGAGAGGAGGAGAGGTGTATGGAAAGCAGAGCCAAGCTCTTCGGACATCCCATTCATCAGATGCTCATCGTGTTCCCGCTGGGCCTGCTGGCGATGGCGCTGATTTTCGACATCATTCATCTGGTTGGTGGCAACGGCTACTGGTCGGAGATCGCCTACTGGATGATTGCCGCGGGCGTGATCAGCGGCCTGGTGGCGGCGCCATTCGGCCTGATCGACTGGCTGGCGATTCCGGCCGGCACGCGCGCCAAGCGGATAGGCGCGCTCCACGGCGGCGGCAACCTCGTCGTCGTGGTGCTGTACGCGGCGAGCTGGTTGATGCGGCGCGGTGCGCCGCAGGACCCGATGACGACCGCGTACGTGCTGTCGTTTGCCGGCGGCCTGATTGCGCTCGTGACCGGCTGGCTGGGCGGCGAAATGGTCGATCGGTTGGCCGTGGGCGTTGATCCGGGCGCTCATGTCGATGCGCCGAGCTCGCTGAGCTCCCGCCGCGCGGCGTAGATGCCGAACGCAGCGGTGCGTCCCGACACGCTCTACGCGTGGTCGGGGCCTTCTGTGCTCGTCGTCAACACGCGAGGCGAGTGCGGAGAGGATCAGCGTCTCACCGGCTACTACTTCCGGGAGACGCGGTTCCTCCGCACGCTGCAATTACGCGTCAACGGACACGCCCCGTGGCCGTGTGAGGCGGCCTCCATCGCGCCGGACACCCTGGCCTTCACCTACGTCCACCCCGAGATCACCGAGCCGAGCGGCGGCGGGACCGGCCAGGCCGGTGACGAGGAGACGACCGACCGCGACGGCGTCCCCGAGCGCGCAATCGACATCCGGGTCACCTATGCCGTCCGCGCGGGCTGGCTCGACGTGCACGCCGCGATTGCGAATCGATCGCGCAGGCCGCTCCGTCTCGCCGTGTCGTGGACCATCGGTGCGGACTTCACGGACATCCAGGAGGCCGAGGCGTCGACGCCGAAGGATCACGGGCTGCCGTACCGGACGCGCATCGACCCGGAGGAGGCGCTCGACACGACAGTGGATCTGTCGCCGCAGCAGGTACACGAGGTCGCCTTTCGCGTGTGGCCATCGGGGACGGCGGCCGACCTGACGGAAGAGGACGTCGAGGCACGTCACGCGGCGCTCGAACGATGGCGGGCGGCGTTTGCGCGGATCGACGTGCCCGGCAATCGTCTGGCGGAACAGATCGTCGCGAACAACATTCGCGACTTCGCGTCGTTTCCGTTGCTCGACGGGGAGCGCGACGAGTGGCTCGCGCTGGAGGCGGGCATGCCGCTCTATCCGGCCTTCTTCGGCCGCGACGCGGTGACTGCCGGCTGGCAGGCGGGCCTGGTCGATCAAGGCGCGGCGCTGTCGGCGGCGCTCGTACGGCTCGGGCGCATGCAGAGCAACCGGTTCGACGAATGGCACGACGAAGAGCCGGGCCGCATTCCGTACCAGATGCGCGCCGGTCCGCTCGCGGTGCTCAACGAGAACCCGTACTCGGCGTACTACGCGGACTTCGCGAGCCCGTTGATGTACGTCATCTCGCTCGCCAATCTCTACGCCTGGGTCGGTGAGAGGCAGATGATTCGGAGCCATTGGGACACGGCGCGCCGCATCCTGGACTGGGCGCAGCGCTACGGCGACCGGGATGGCGACGGTTATCTCGAGTATCAGTCGCGGTCGCGCATGGCCACGAAGAACCAGGGATGGAAGGACAGCGGCGACGCGATCATCTACGACGATGGCAGCCCGGTGCCGGCGCCCATCGCGACGTGCGAGCTGCAGGGCTACTGGTACATCGCACAGTACCTGATGGGCGCGATGGCGTGGATGCTCGGCGACCGCGCGGACGCCGCCGATTACTGGAAACGCGCCGCCGACCTGAAGGCGCGGTTCAACCGTGACTGGTGGGTGAAGGAGGAGCACTTCTTCGCGCTCGCCATGGATCCTGACAAACGCCTGGTGCGCGCGGTGACGTCCAACGTGGGCCACTGCCTGGCGACCGGCATCATCGATACCGAACACCTGCGCCCCGTTGTCGGCCGCCTCTTCGCGCCGGACATGTTCAGCGGCTGGGGCATCCGGACGCTGTCCTCGTCACACGCGTTCTACAACCCCTTGAGCTATCACCGCGGCACGGTGTGGGCGGTGGAGCAGGGGACGATCCTGTTCGGGCTGCGGCGTTTCGGCTTCGATGCGCGCGTGCACGATCTCGCGCGCTCGCAGTTCGACCTCGCGGAGCTCTATGCCGAGCACCGCATCCCCGAGTGCGTCGGCGGCTACGCGCGCTCCGAGGCGCCCACGCCGGGGGCGTACCCGCGCGCGAACACGCCGCAGCTATGGAACGCGACGTCGTTTCCGCTGACCATCCAGGTGCTGCTCGGACTGCTGCCGCTGGCCCAGTTCGAAACGCTCGTGCTCGATCCGGCGCTGCCGTCGTGGCTGCCGGAGGTCATCGTCCACGATCTGCGCGTGGGCCCGGCGCGCGCCACGCTGCGCGTCTGGCGCGAGGCGGACGGAACGTCGAAGTTCGAGGTGCTGCGCAAGCACGGCACGCTTCGCGTCGTCCGGCAACCGCCGCCCGAATCGGTCGAGTCAGGCCTCGTGCCGCGCGCGAAGGCTGCCGTCGAGACGGTCGTGCGCGCCGTGAGTTGAGGTGTAGGCCGGGTCCCGCGCCGGTGATTGCAGCGGACCCGGCGGAGCGTTTGACATGCAGTACGAACTGCTTCCTGTCGGCGAACAGGTCATCGTCATTACGGACGCCGCGACCGGCATCGGCCTCGTGACGGCCATGCGCGCCGCCGCCCGCGGCGCCCGAGTCGTGCTTGCCGCGCGCAGCGAGCACGACCTCCGGACCGCGTGCGACGAGATCCGGAACGCGGCCGGCCGCGCCATCTTCGTCGTGGCCGACGTCAGCGATCCGAAGGACGTCGAACGCATCGCCGATGCGGCCGTCGCCGAGTTCGGACGCATCGATACGTGGGTCAACAACGCCGCCGCGCTGATGGATGGACCCATCATGGACCTGCGGCTCGAAGACATGCGGCGTCAGATGGAGGTGAACTTCTGGGGCCAGGTCCACGGCTCGCGTGAAGCGGTTTCGCGCATGCGCCGCCACGGCGGCGCGCTGATCAACGTCGCGAGCGCACCGGGCCGCCGCGCCATCCCGCTCCAGGGCATCGACTGCGCGGCCGAACACGCGGTCAGGGCGTTCACCGACACCCTCCGGAAGGAGCTCGAGGCCGACCGCATCCCGATCAGCGTGTCGCTCGTCAAGCCGGCGCGGATGGACACGCCGTTCTTCGAACGAGCGGCCGCCGACGCGGTCCTCCGGTGCGCCGGCAAGCCGACACCCGAAATCACGCCGGCGCGGGCCGGCATGCGCCCGGCCGCGGCCGCGACCGTGGCCGGGCTGGTCGCGCTGATCGTCGGGGCCGTGGCCGTCGCCAACCGGATGTCACCTTTCGAGTAGTTGCGACTCTAATAGGTATGCACGTGGTGAGTGGAGCAATCCTCGACCGGTGGACCGCCCTGAGCGACGAGGACATCGTCACTCGCGTCGTCGACGGCCAGACAGCCCTCTACGAGGTCCTGATGAGGCGCCACAACGAGCGGATCTACCGCGCGGCGCGCTCGATCGTCCACGACGAGGACGAGGCGGAGGACGTGATGCAGCAGGCATACGTCAACGCCTACGTGAACCTGCGGCAGTTCGACCGGCGGGCGAAGTTTTCGACCTGGCTGACCAAGATTGCCATCCACGAAGCGCTTGCCCGGGCCCGGAAGCAGGGCCGCTATGCCGCGGTCGATTTCACTGAACAGGAGAACCAGGCCGTGGAGCGGCAGCCATCATTCAACCCGGAACACGAAGCGTTTGCAGGCGAACTCCGGTCGCTCCTCGAATCCTCGATCGACGGCCTGCCGGACGGCCTGCGCGAAGTCTTCATGCTCCGCGAGGTGGACGGCCTCAGCACGGCCGAGACGGCCGAATGCCTGGGCGTCAGCGAGGATGTCGTCAAGACGCGCCTCTCCCGCAGCCGCGCCGCCCTCCGGGGTCAGCTCGCCGAGCGAGCGGGCATCATGGCGCCGGAGGCCTTCCGGTTCCCCCAGCCGCGGTGCGACCGCGTCGTCGCCGCCGTGTTCGCGCGTATCCTGTAGAGCCTTCCAGGTTGACCGGGCCCGTCCGGAGGGATATTCTGGACGGGTTCCGGCCCAGGAAAGTCCTTATCTATGAGTCAGAAAGCCACGAAGATCGGCCTGACGTGCGTCGTCCTCGTCCTGGCGTTCGGCGGATTGCTGTACTCGACGCTCAGCGAGGGCACCGAATACTACAAGCATGTTGACGAGGTGATGGCCGATCCGACGGCGTGGACCGGCAAGAACCTCCAACTGCACGGCTTCGTCCAGGGTGAGCCGGCCCGCAAGCGCGACTCGCTCGAGTACCGGTTCGACGTGCAGAGCAACGGCAAGGTTATGCGCGCGTTCTACACGGGGATCGTTCCGGACACGTTCAAGGCCGACTCGGAAGTTGTGCTGAAAGGGCGCCTGGCGTCGGACGGCACCTTCCGCGTCGAGAAAGACGGCGTGATGGCGAAGTGCCCGTCGAAGTACGACCCTGCCAAGCTGCCGCCCGCGGGGACGGCCGGAGCACCACCACCGACCGGCACGAAGTAGGCCAATGGCTTCGCTTGGCTCATACCTCCTTCTCACAGCCTTCGTCGTTTGCGCGTACGCGGCCTCGATCTCAATAGCCGGGGCGCGTCGCCGCTCGCGACGCCTGATTGAAAGCGGCATCGGCGCGTTCTATCTCACCGCCGCGGTCATGGTCGCCGCATCGGCGGTGATGATCTACTCGTTCGTCACCGGCGACTACAGCATCAAGTACGTTCAGCATTATTCCGACGCGGTCCAGCCGCTGTTCTACAAGATCACCTCGTACTGGGGCGGTCTCGACGGCTCGATCATGTTCTGGGTCTTCCTGCTGTCCATCTTCGGCAGCACGGCGGTGTACGTGAACAGGGAACGGCACCGGGAGCTGATCCCGTATGTCGTCGCGATCATCTCCATGGTCGAGATGTTCTTCCTGTTCCTGATGGTGATCCACAACAACCCGTTCGACACCTTCATCGCGGCGAACCCGACCGACGGCCGTGGGCTGAACCCGCTGCTCCAGAACTTCTACATGGCGATTCATCCGCCGACGATGTATCTGGGGTTCGTCGGCCTGACGATCCCGTACGCGTTCGGGATGGCGGCGCTCATTACCGGCTACCTCGACGACTCGTGGCTCCGCGCGGTGCGCCGGTGGACCATGATCGCGTGGTTCTGCCTGTCGTTCGGCCTGTGCCTCGGGATGATCTGGGCCTACGAGGAACTTGGCTGGGGCGGCTACTGGGGCTGGGATCCGGTCGAGAACGCCGGCCTGCTGCCGTGGTTCACAGCGACTGCGTTCCTGCACTCGGTGATGGTGCAGGAGAAGCGCGGCATGCTTCGCGTGTGGAACGTGTCGCTGGTCATCATCACGTTCTTCCTGACGATCTTCGGTACGTTCATGACGCGGTCGGGCGTCGTGCAGTCGGTGCACGCCTTCGGCGAAGACATCGCGCTGGCGCGGATGTTCACCGGCTTCATGATCGCGATCGTCACGATCAGCTTCGGCTTCGTCATCTACCGGCTGCCGCTGCTGCGCTCGCGCAACGAGCTCGACTCGTGGTCCTCGCGGGAAGCCGCGTTCCTCATCAACAACTGGATCCTGCTGTTCGCGGCGATCTTCGTCCTCTTCGCGACCATGTTCCCGACGCTGAGCGAGGCGGTCACGGGCGAGCGCCTGACGGTCGGCCCGCCGTTCTTCAACAAGTGGATGCTGCCCATCGGCCTCATCCTCCTGTTCCTGACCGGCTACGGACCGTTGACGGCGTGGCGGAAGTCGACGCTGATCAATCTCCGCGATTCCTTCCTGATTCCCGGTGCGTGCGCGCTCGTCGTCGGCGTCGCCGTTGTCGCGCTCGGCGTGCGCGTCTGGGCGTCGGGCATCTGTTTCGCCTTCAGCGCGTTTGTCGTCGGCACCATCGCGCAGGAATTCTGGCGCGGCGCGCGCGTGCGGCAGGGCGCCACGGGCACCGACATCCTGACGGCCGCGATCGGGCTCATCGCGCGTAACAAGCGCCGCTACGGCGGCTACATCATCCACGTCGGGGTCGTCCTGATCTTCCTCGGCTTCGCGGGCAACGGCTTCAGCAGGGAAGAAGACGTGAACCTCAAGCCGGGGCAGCAGGCGCAGGTCGGCGACTTCGTCGTGCGGCTCAACGGCGTCAAGGTCACCGACGACGGTCAGAAGCAGATGATCACGGCCGACACGACGGTGCTGCGCGATGGAAAAGAGATCGCGCGGATGTATCCGGCGCGCTGGTTCTACCGCAAGCACGAGGAGGAGCCGACGACCGAGGTGGCCATCCGCCGCGGCTTTGCCGAGGACCTCTATCTGGTGATGCCGGCGTTCAGCGTCGAGGAGCAGAGCGCCAGCATGGGGATTCACGTGAATCCGCTCGTCAACTGGGTGTGGGCCGGTTTCGGCGTCCTCGCCATCGGCACGGGCATCGCGCTGCTGCCCGATACGGTCTTCTCCTTCGCGCTGGCGAGCCTGCCGGCGGGCGCGGCAACGGCGTCGATGCTGCTGTTCGCGATGCTCCTCTGGCCGTCGACGCTGCTTGCCCAGCAGACCGTTCCGGTCACGCAGAAGAGCGCGCTGCAGAGGCAGGTCGAAAGCGAAATCCTCTGCACCTGCGGCTGCCGCAATGCGGTGGGCGCCTGCGGGATGCTGAACTGTTCCGGCCACAAGAGCCAGGAAGAGAAGCTGACCGCGTACCTCGCCGAGGGGAAGGATCACGACCAGATCATCGCGGCGTTCGTGGCCGACTACGGCAGCCAGGCGGTGCTCACCGCGCCGCTCGACCAGGGCTTCAATCGCGCCGCGTGGGCCTTCCCCTACGTCGTCGGCATCGTCGGTCTCATCGTGATTGTCGTGACCGCGCGCCGCTGGACCGGCACGCCGACCGTTGCGGCCGCGGGCGATGCGGGGCTCGACCCCACCATCAACGCCCGGCTGGACGATGAACTCCGCGACCTCGACTGATTCCCAGCCGCTTCAACCCTGGCAGTTCTTCACGCTCGCGGGCCTGGTGGGCGCGACGATCGTCGTGTTCCTGTCCGAGGGGCAGACTCCCGCGGGAATCATCCTCCTCAGCCTGGTCATCTTTGGCGCGGCGGCTGTGGGGGCGGCCGCGTGGCGCACCTTCTCCCCGCTCTCGGGTCTCGAGGAGCCGGCGGGCCCGCAGATCTTCGGCGGCCGGACGCGCGCGGCGCTCGAACGCGAGAAGTCGCTCGTGCTGCGCTCGATCAAGGATCTCGAGTTCGACTACGCGATGGGCAAGGTGTCGGACAAGGACTTCGCCGAGATGAGCGCGCGGCTCCGCGCGCGCGCGGCGGGGTTGATTCGTCAGCTCGACGCGGGCAGCAGCTACCGCCAGGCGATCGAAGCGGAGATCGAGAAGCGCGTCGGCAAGGCAGCCCGCGTCGTCACGGCGCCCGCCGTCACGTCTCCGGCGCCCGCCGTCGTGCCTGCGGCGCCCGCCGCCATGCCTGCGGCGCCCGCGGCAGCGAGTGACCAGGCGAAGACCAAGCTGTGTCTTTCGTGCTGCACGCCCAACGACCCTGACGCCAGGTTCTGCAAGGGGTGCGGCTATCAACTGGGTGACTGGTGATCAAGAAAGCGCTCGTGCTCGTGCTCGCGTTCGCTGCGCCCGCGCTCGCGCAGATCAACATGCCCGATCCATCGGCGATCAACGGCAAGGCGCTGCCGGCCGGCGATCTGCCGACCGGGACGATCACGGTGCGCGTCGTGCGCGAGGCGGTCGGCAACAACATCGTCGGCCAGCAGGTCAGCGTCACGGTCAACGGCGAGATGAAGAAGGCGGTCACCGATGAGCAGGGGCGCGCGGAGTTCCGCGGCCTGCCCGCGGGCGCCAACGGCGTCGCCGAAGCGAACGTCAAGGGCGAGCAGCTGAAGTCCGACCCCTTCATCGTCCCGGCTTCCGGCGGTCTGCGGCTCATTCTCGTGGCGGGCATCGCAGAGGCCACGGAGCGCAAGAAGAAAGAGGAAGCGGCAGCTGCGGCCGCGCCGCCCGTGAAGGGCGCCGTGGTGATTGGCGCCAACAGCCGCATCATCTTCGAGTTCCCCGACGACCTGATGCGCGTGTTCTACATCCTGGAGATCGTCAACAACGCGCGGACGCGCGTGGACACCGGCGGGCCGGTGATCATCGACCTGCCCCAGGGCGCCGCTGGTGCGTCGCCGCTCGACGGCTCTTCCACGCAGGCGACGGTCGGCGGCGCGAGGATCACCGTGACCGGGCCGTTCGCATCGGGGGTGACCAACGTGCAGGTCGGCTTCCAGATGCCGTTCACCACCCCCTCGCTCACGCTGGAGCAGAAGTGGCCGGTGCCGGTCGAGCAGGTGACGGTCGCGTCGCAGAAGCTCGGGGCGCTGTCGTTCACGTCGCCGCAGTTCTCGTCGGTCGGTGAGGTGAAGGGCGAGGACGGGACGCCGTTCCTGCTGGCCAGCGGACCGGGCATCCCCGCAGGTGGAACGTTACGCATGCAGGTGACGGGTCTGCCCGTCAAGAGCTCCGTCCCGCGCTACGCGGCGCTCGGTCTCGCGTTCGGCATCGCGCTGCTGGGTTTCTGGCTCGCGCTCCCTGGCGCGACGGGGTCGCGCGAACATCACAAGCGGCTGATCGCGCGGAAGGATGTGCTGCTCGCGGAGCTGGCCAACCTCGAGGAGCGCGCGAGAACCGGTCGAGAGACGGCGAAGGACGCTGCCCGCAAGCCGCGCGTACTCGCGGAGCTCGAACAGATTTACGGAGAGCTGGACGAAGCGAGCCCCGGCGCGGCCGCGTGAACTCGTGTCCATCGATTTCCATGAGTTGACAGCCGAAGACGTTTCCCGTCACTTCGGCCGCCGCCGGGCCCTCTCGAAAATCTCCTTTCAGACACGCACCGGGTCGATCCTCGGCCTGCTCGGGCCGAACGGCGCGGGCAAGTCCACGATGATCGCGGTTCTCGCGACGCTGCTGCGCGCGAGCGGCGGGGCAGTCCGCTACGGCACGCACACCGCCGCCGTGGCGGGCGCAGCGCTGCGGGCCCGGATCGGCATCCTCGGGCACGACCTGTTCCTCTACCCCGAGCTGACCGCGCGCGAGAACCTCGCGTTCTTCGCTGGTCTCTACGGCGCGGCGGACGGCAATGCCGCTGCCGACGCCGCGCTGGCGCGCGCGGGGCTCGGCGACCGCGCGCACGACCCGATTTCCAGCTTCTCGCGCGGCATGCGGCAGCGCGTCGCGCTCGAGCGGTCGCTCATCCACGGGCCGCGGCTCGTCCTGCTGGACGAGCCGTTCACCGGCCTCGACGACGCATCCACGGCGGCGCTCGTGGCACGGCTGCGCGGCCTCCGCGACGAAGGCGCCATCGTCATCCTGGCGACGCACGACCTCGACCTGGCCGAAGGCCTGCTGGACGAGGCGTTGTTTCTCCGCGACGGCAGGATGCTCGACGCGGTGGCCCGCCCCGGCGCGCTCCGCTCCACCTACCGTTCGATCATGGGACGCAGCTCTTGATTCGGACGGCGTGGCTGATCCTGCGCAAGGAT
>Ga0070694_100000334_pt1 | contig 25279 bp, 27 predicted proteins | sample KBSK1251metaG_FD_65470 | JGI IMG/M metagenome (GOLD analysis project Ga0070694, IMG submission 65470) | Corn, switchgrass and miscanthus rhizosphere microbial communities from Kellogg Biological Station, Michigan, USA - KBS K1-25-1 metaG | ecosystem: Host-associated > Plants > Roots >...
CCCCTCACCCTGCCCTCTCCCCTGAGGGGAGAGGGGGGACCGCGGGACCTAGCCCTTGACGCTGCCGGCGGTGAGGCCCTCGACCATGTACTTCTGGAGGTAGATGTAGGCCGCGATAACCGGCAGCGTGGTGAGGACCGCGCCGGCCATCAGGTAGCCCCAGCCGTAGACGTCGCCGGTGATGAAGGTGGAGAGGCCCACCGGGAGCGTGCGCAGCTTCACGTTGGTGATGAACACCAGGGCGTAGAGGAACTCGTTCCACGCCTGGGTGAAGGCGTAGAGCGCGCTCGCGAGCAGGCCGGGGGCGGCCAGCGGCAGGATCACGCGGCGGAAGGCCCCGAAGCGGGTGGCCCCGTCGATCATCGCCGACTCTTCGAGCTCCACCGGGATCGACTCGAAGTAGCCCATCAGGAGCCACGTCACGAACGGCACCGTGAAGGACGGGTACGCCGCGATCAGGCCGGTGAGGCTGTCGGCCATCCCCAGGTTGCGGATCTGCGCGTAGAGGGGGATGAACAGGATGGACGGAGGCACCAGGTAGGTGATCAGCACGGTGCTGGCCATGAACGCGCGGCCGAGGAACTTGAGCCGGGCCAGCGCGTAGGCCCCGAGGGTGCCCACCGCGGTGGCCAGCAGCGTGCTCGACACCGACACGATGATGCTGTTCTTGAACCAGGAGACGAACTCGGTCTTGCCGAGCAGGTGCTCGTAGTTCTCGGTGACGAACGGGCTCGGCCAGAACATCGAGATCACGCTGCGCATCTGGGTCTCGCCCTTGAAGGACGTGACGATCATCCAGTAGAACGGGAAGATCACGAACAGCAGGAAGGTGAGCAGGACCGCGTACGAGAACGCGGACTGCGTCCGCTCGATCTGGACCGTGCTGCGTCCCCGGCGCACAATCATCCCTTACCCCATTCTTGTATCCGCTCGTCTCGTCCGTCGAACGGACTCACCTCGCCCTGCCTCTTCGCATGTAGTTCGACAGCACGATGATCACGAAGGCCAGCGCGGGCAGCATGTAGAGCGCCACCGCGATGGCCTCGCCGAGCCGCTGGGCCCCGAAGGCGATCTCGTAGGTCAGCACCGGCAGCACCATGGTGGCGCCGCCCGGCCCGCCCTTGGTCAGGATGTAGACGATCGCGAAGTCGTTGAAGGTCCAGATGGTCGAGAGCAGCAGCACGATCATCACGATGTTGCGGATGCCGGGCAGCGTGACGTAGCGGAACCGCTGCAACACGGTGGCGCCGTCCACCGCGGCCGCCTCGTACAGCTCGCCGGGGATCGCCTTCATGCCGGCGAGGAAGCTGATCCCGAAGAACGGGAAGCCCCGCCACACGTTGACCCCGATGACCGAGGCCATCGCGGTGCTGGGCTCGCTGAGCCAGCCCACCCCGTGGGCCAGGACGCCGAAGACATGCACCAGCAGGTAGTTCAGCACGCCCAGGCTGTAGTCGAAGATCCACAGGAAGTTGAGCGCGGAGACCACGGTGGGGGCCACCCACGGGATCAGGAGCACACCGGTCCAGAACGACCGGAAGCGGATCTTCGAGGTGAGCACGAGCGCCATGCCCATGCCCAGCACCGTCTTGATGGCGACGGAGGCGAACGTGAACGTGAAGCTGTTGACGACCGCGCGCTGGAAGAAGCCGTCGTAGGTGAGCCGGACGTAGTTCTCGAAGCCGACCCACACCGGCGGCATGCCCACGTACTTGCGGGTCATGCTGAGGTACACCGCGTAGCCGAACGGGTACGCGACGAGCGCCAGGACCAGCACCACGATGGGCGCGACGAAGAGGAAGCCCATGCGGTAGTCGGGACCGAACACGCGCCGCAGCGCGGGCTCGAGCCCCGGGCGGGGCTTCGGCCTGACCTCGGGATGAAAGCCGCCCCTCACCCCGACCCTCTCCCCCGAGGGGAGAGGAGGGGACGAGGGTTGGACGGTCGCCATGCCTAGGCCTTGCTGCGGATCTTGAAGACCTCCTCGACCCGCGCGTGCGCCTCCTTGAGCGCTGCCTCGGGCGAGAGTCCGCCCACCACCACGCGGCCGGCCATATCGGTGAGGATCTTCTGCCCCCGCACCTCGGCCGCGGCCGGCGTCATGGGGCCGGGATGGCCGATGTTGACGCTGCGCAGGATGTTCTGCACCATCGCGTCGAAGTTCGGATCCGACTTCCAGTAGGGGTTGTCGACGCGACCCCGATAGACCGGGCCCGCCTGCCCCACCGAGACCTGCACGTATTCGGTGAAGCGCTTCTCGTCCTCGAGATAGCGGATGAGGTCCTCGCAGAGATCGGGCTTCTGGCTCTTCTGGAAGACCGCCCAGTTGTAGCAGGATGACCCGACGTACGAGCCCGCGGGGCCGCCCGGCGTCAGCACACACAGCGTCTTGTGCGCCAGCTCGTGCTTCTTCGAGACCATCGCGTAGTAGAGACTGGCCCCGTTGTTCGTGGTCACCAGCTTACCCGCCATGTAGGACTCGTTGTTGGACACGTCGTTCCAGCCCATCACGCCCGGCGGCTGGATGCCGTACTTCTTGATCGTGTCCACCGAGAACTGGAGCGCGGCCATGTTCTGCTTGAGGAAGCTCGTGCCGAGTGCGGGCTTGCCGTCCTTGTCCCACACGCCCCCGCCGTAATCCATGAGGATGGCGTCCATGAAGCCATCACCGTCATCGGATCGATTCAGCGTCTGGCCGAAGCCCCAGAGATCCTTGGATGGGTCCTGAGTCTTCTTGGCGAACTCCACGACTTCCGGATCGTAGACCTTGGGCGGCTTGAGCCCCTTGGCCTCCATGATGTCCTTGCGGATGAAGAACACGGTGGTCATCGAGTAGCGCGCCACGCCGAGGAACTTGCCGTCGAGCTTCATGGCCCGCTCGGCGAACGGCAGCAGCCCGCCCTTGCTGCCCGCCACGTCGCTCGCCACCTTGGTGACGTCGCGCAGGGCGGCCTTGTACCGCATCGGCCCGTAGATGTTCATCTCGGCCATGTCGGGCGGGTTGCCGGCCTCGATGGCCGCGACGAACTTCTGCTCGCGGTCGCCGAAGGTCGCCCAGTCCATCTCGACGTCGACGTTCTTCTCCTTCGCCCACGCCTCGATGTGCTTGGCGACCACGTCGTTGCCGGCGGTGACGAAGCTCTTGAACAGCCAGACGCGCAGCTTGGCCTTGGCCTGGGCGCGCGCCATCCCGCGGAGGGCGTGCAGGCCGGCCGCGGTGCCGCCGGTGACGATCGCCGCCTTGCGCAGGAACTCGCGGCGGGCGATGAGGCCGGCGTCGAGCTGCTCGGCGAGGTGCTTGAGGCGGGTGTCCATGGAGGCTCCTCCTTTGGAGCGGTGGGATGCTCGGATGCTAACCCAGAGCGGGCCCCCGGGCAAGGAGAGTGTGCGCGGCGCGCGCGATCGCGGCGGCGTCGACGCCGTAGTGGCGGTAGAGATCGCCGCGCGAGCCCGACTGGCCGAAGTGATCCACGCCGAGCGGCAGCTGCGGGACGCCGAGCGCCCCGCCCAGGAAGGCGAGCGCGTGGGAGTGACCGTCGAGCACCGAGACCACCGGCACGCCCTCCTCGTCCGCCGAGACCAGGTCGAGTACGTAGGGATTCGTAGTGCGAACGCCCCGGTACAGTAGGTCGGGGCTGGTGACCGCGAAGACGCTCGCGCAGACCCCCACCGCGGCCAGCGCGCGGCTCGCCGCCACCGCCTCGGGCACCATCACGCCGGCCGCGAAGATGTGCACCGCGTTGGCCTCCGGGTCGTAGCCGGGCTGCTCGCGCCCGTCGATCAGGCGGTAGCCGCCACGCAGGACCGCGGCGCGGTGCGCGGCGGACGGAGCGGGCGCCAGCGCCTGATCGACGGGCTTGGTGGACAGGCGCAGGTAGAGGCTCTCCGCCGCGGCGTCGCGGCCGGTCAGACGGTGGAAGGCGTCGAGGAGGATCCACTCCACCTCCTGCGCGAACGTGGGCTCGTAGTAGGTGATGGCGGGCAGCGCGACGCCGATCCCGGGCGTGATCACCGATTGGTGCGCGCCGCCCTCCGGCGAGAGGCTCACCCCCGACGGGGTGGCCGCCACGATGAAGCGTCCGCCCGCGTAGAGCGCATGGTAGAGCGCGTCGAGCCCGCGGCTCACGAAGGGATCGTAGAGCGTGCCGATGGGCAGGAGCGTCCGGCCCGACAGCTCGTGGGCGAGGCCGAACGCGCCCAGCGCGAGGAAGAGGTTGTGCTCGGCGATGCCGAGCTCGATGTGCTGGCCGGCCGGCGTCTCCCTCCACTGCACCATCGCGGGGCCCTCCGCGGCGAAGGCGGGCTTGGCGCGCGGGAAGTACACCCCCTTGCGGGTGATCCAGCCGGCCAGGTGCGTGGTCACTGCCACGTCGGCCGACAAGGTCACCACGCGGTCGCCGATGGGCAGCCGGCCCAGGCGGCCGAGGACGCGCCCGAAGGCTTCCTGGGTGGAGCTCTCCACCGGGTAGGTCTCCTCGAGCGTGTCGGGCACGTCGGGCGCGGGCTCGACCGCCGGCGGCGCATAGGGCGCAGGCGCCCCGCGCACCAGCGCGGCCTCCGCGCTCCCGGCCGCGAAGGCGGCCCACTCCTCCCCCGGAGCCACGCCGAGGGCGTCCCGCAGCTCGTCGAGCTGCCGCGGGGTGAGCAGCGCGCCGTGGTTCATGGGGTCGGCCGCGAACGGGTAGCCCCAGCCCTTGATGGTATCGGCCAGGATCACGCAGGGCCCGCGCCGCGGCCGCGCGGCCTCCTCGTACGCGGCCAGGATCGCGGCGAGATCGTGGCCGCCCACGTCGGCCAGCAGCGCGCCCAGGGTCTCGTCGGGCACGTCGGCCAGCAGCCGGTCCACCGCCTCATCCGTCTCCCCGTCGGGCGCGGCGATCACCGCCTTGCGCGCCGCGCCCGCGGGCAGGCGCAGCAGCGCCTGGTACTCCGCGGCGCCCAGCCCCTCGAGCCGCGCGCGCAGCCGCTCGCCGCCGGGCCGGCCGAAGCGCGCGCGCAGGCGCCCGCCCCAGCGCAGCTCGATCACGTGCCAGCCCGCACCGCGGAACCAGTCGCGCAGATGGGCGCGGCGGGCGTCGGGCACGACCCGGTCGAGGCTCTGCCGATTGACGTCGACGATCCAGAGCAGGTTGTCGAGCTCGCGCACCGCCTCCTCGAGCAGGGCCTCCCAGACGTTGCCCTCGTCGAGCTCGGCGTCGCCCACCAGGGCGATGAAGCGAGACGGCATCCCGGGCCCGCCGTGCTGGCTCACGTAGCGCGCGGCGAGGGCGCCGAACGCCGCGCTCACCGCCCCCAGCCCCATCGAGCCGGTCGAGAGATCGACGATCTCGGGATTCTTGCGCCGGCTCGGGTAGGCTTGCAGCCCGCCCAGGCTGCGCAGCGAGCGGAGCTCGGCCGCGGTGAGCCGCCCGCGCAGGTACTCGATGGCATAGAGCACCGGCGAGGCGTGGGCCTTGGTGGCCACGATGTCGCCGGGCCGCAGCGCGTGGAAGTAGAGCGCGGTCATCAGGCCCACCACCGAGGAGGAGGAGGCCTGGTGGCCGCCCACCTTGGTGCCGTCCGGGTTCGGCCGCCCGCTGTTGGCGTGGTGGACCATCAGCGCGCTCAGCCACAGGACCTTCTTCTGGATCGACTCGAGGGTGGCGATCGGGGCGTCGGCCATGTCCTCGTACCTTACCGCAGCGCGGCGGGGCGGACCAGAGGCGCGCCCCGCCGCGCCGGCTCAGCGCGCGGGCGGCGGAGGCGGCGCGTCCGGCTCGGAGACGACGCGATACCGGAAGACGCCGCTCAGGGTGAGCGACGGCTGCGGCATGTACGACGGGATGGGCGGGAGCGGCTGGACGGCCGGACGCGGGTAGACGTGGTGGGCCCGGATGCGCTCGCGCACCTGCGCGACGTAGGCGCGCGAGCTGGAATCCGGGCGGTCGAGGTCGATCGCCGGGCCCGCCGCGTCGCCGCACGGCGGGGGCAGCGGCGGCGCGGCCGGCAGCTTCTCGGCCAGGCGCTGCCAGAGGGCGGCCGGCACGTCCTCGCCGAGGTCGTGGGCCCGCGCCGCGGCGGCCCACGCCTCCGCCGGCTGGCCCACGGTGTGAAGCGCCGCGGCCAGCTCGAGCTCGGCCGGCCCGTGCTTGGGGTCCACCGCGATCGCGCCGCGGAACGCGCCGATCGCCTCCGGCACGCGGTTGCGCCGGACCAGGATCATCCCCACCCCCACGTACGGGCGCGGCGCGCGCCGGTCGACCCGGAGCACGTCGCGCAGCTCGACCAGGGCCTCCTCCTCGCGCCCGAGCTTGAGCAGCACGAAGCCGAGGTGTGCGTCCGCGCCGACTTCGGGTCGAGCGCGGCCGCCTCTTGCAGCAGGCCCTCGCCTTCCCGCTCTTTTCCCGCCACGACGAGGGCCTCGCCCGCGTTGGCGATCGCGCCGGCCAGGGGATTGGGCTCGTCGGAGGCGTGGCCCTCGGCGTAGACCGCCATCCACGCCCGGCGCTGGGCCGCGTCCACGCCCTGCACGCCGGCCGCGAAGTCGCGGGCGCGCATCAGGCGGATGATCCGGAGGTTCTGGCCGTCGAAGCGATCGGCGGGACCGTAGCGCATGACCGAGCCGGCTCCGGATGGCCCCGGATGGAACGCGCCGAAGAGATGCGCCATCTCGTGGGAGAGCACCGCCTCCGCCGTCGTGTTGGACAGGATCGCGGTATCGAGACAGGCGGTCTGCACCATCGCGACGCGTCCGAAGAGCTGCGTCACGCCGTAGTTCAGGCCCTCGCACCGCTCCGCCGCGAAGCCCACCAGCGCGTCGGCGGATCCGATCGGCACCTCGCCGTGCAGCCGGCGCAGGATGGTGTCGAGCGGGACGCCCGGGCCGATCGTCCACGACACCACGTCCTGGATCACGAAGCGGATCTGGAAGGCCCGCTCGTAGATGTCGGAGACCGTCTTGACCGTTCGCCGCAGCTCGGCTTCCCAGCCGGGGCGAGCGCGGTACATCTCCTCGGCGACGATCCGGAGCGTGAGGACCCGGACGTCGGCCGGCTGGGCCCGCGCCGGCTCAGGGCATAGGCCGACCGCCGGCATGGCGACGGCCACCACGAGCCCCACCGTCAGGCGAAGGGATCGTCCCCCGCGTCCTCGTGCCACACGTACTCCATGAACCGGGCCGCCTGTCGGGCCATGTCGACGCCGTGCAGCCGCGCCACCACCGAGAGCGCCATGTCGATGCCCGCCGAGACCCCGGAGGACGTGATGAGATCGCCGTCGTCCACCCAGCGGGCCCGGCGCTGCCACGTAACGCGCGGGCCCTGCTGCACCACCCAGTCCCACGCGATCTTGTTCGAGGTCGCCGGGCGATTGTCCATGAGGCCGGTACGGGCCAGCAGGGCCGAGCCGGTGCACACGGTGGCGGTGATCGCGGCGCGACGGCTCGCCGCGGTGAGCGCCAGCAGCAGCGGGGCGTTGCTGACCGCCTGCCGGGTGCCGAAGCCGCCCGGGACCAGCAGGATGTCGTAGGGGGGCGCGTCGGCGAAGGCGTGGTCGGCCTGGGTGGTCGGGCCCTCACCGCTCCTGATGGGCCCGGCCTTCTCGGCCACCGTGACGATCTCGAAGAGCCGGAGCGGGGAGCCGTCGGGACGCGCGATCCGGGTGCTCGCGAAGGCCTGCACCGGCCCGTAGACATCGAGAACGGTGAAGCCGTCGAAGAGCACGACCGCCACGCGCCGGACCTGGGGCTCCGCCATGGGTACGCGGCGACTATGGGCCGTGGCTCCGGCCGGTGTCAAGCCGCCCGGCGCCCCGGGGCAAGAAGTGCCGACCAACATTGACAAGTTGCGGCAGCCCGGGTACACCATGGACCCGCGATGCGCGTCATCGACCTGAGCTTCCCGATCGGGCCGCACTTCCGCTGGACGGTGGCGAGCGAGCGCCGCTCGACCCACGAGGCGGGCCAGAATTTCCAGTCGACCGTGCTCACCGTGAGCTGCCACGCCTACACCCACGTGGACGCGCCGGTGCACTTCCTTCCCGGGGACCGTGACATCGCCTCCATGCCGGTGGACCAGTGGATGGGCGAGGCGGCGGTGGTGGACCTGACCCACCTGGGCGAGAGCGCGGAGGTGACCGCCGCCGATCTCGACCGGCGTGCCGGCCACGTGCGGGCCGGCGACATCGCGCTGCTGCGGACGGACTGGCCGGTGCGCTGCCCGGTCGAGAGCGAGCGCTTCTGGAAGGACGCCCCCTACACCGGCCGCCGCGCGTGCGACTGGCTGGTGGCCCGCGGGGTGAAGGCGGTGGGCTACGACTACCCGCCCGACTACTGCATCCGCACCTCCATCTTCTCCCCGGGCACCACGGTGACGCGGGAGGAGTGCACGACGCACCACGTGTTCTTCCCCCGAGGCATCACGGTCGTCGAGTACCTGACGAACCTGGATCGGATCGGGGTCCCGCGCTGCCGCTTCATCGCCCTGCCCCTCCGCGTGACGGGCGCGGACGGCTCGCCCGTCCGCGCGATCGCCCTCGTGGACTGACGCCCTCGACTCGACGAAAGGCTCGCCATGGACCTTCGAAAGGCTCTCGTCAAGCGTGTCGCGGTCTGGACCGTGCTCGGGCTCGTCGGCGGCGGCTTCGCCGCGGACTTGATCTGGCGGCAGAAGAGCGGGCAGGAACAGACCGCCCTGCGCGCCCAGCAGACCGAGGAGCTCGCGCGGCTCGAAGCGCAGGTCAAGGCGCTGACCGACCAGCTCGCGGCCGAGCGGCTCCGCCGCGAGGCCCTGGAGCGCGTGCTGAGCGAAGGCAAGAAGTAGTGCGGTGGGCGGCCTGGATCGCCCTGCTGGTCGTGCTGGCGCTCCGGCCCGCCCCCGCCGGAAGCCAGGAGCCGGCCCGCGGGCGCAGCCTTCCCGCCGCGGTGGTCAAGGTGGTCAGCGGTGACACCATTCACGTCTTCGTCAACGGCGAGGTCGAGCGCGTGCGCTACATCGGGGTGATCGCTCCCGAGCCGGGCGCGGCCGACCAGGCCGGCGACCCGCAGGGCGACGAGGCGCTCCGGTTCAATCGCGGGCTGGTCAGCGCCAAGAACGTGCGGCTCGAGCTGGACGTGCAGGAGCGCGACGCCGAGGGACGCCTCCTGGCCTACGTGTGGCTGGGCGACGTGATGGCCAACGCCGAGGTCCTCGCGCGGGGCTACGGCCAGGTCGTCGGCGGAGGCCCCAACGTGCGCTATCAGGACATGCTCCTGCGCCGCCAGCAGGAGGCCCGCGCCGCCCGGCTCGGCATCTGGAAGACCGCGGGGCCGGTCCCGCCGCCGGCCCGGAGCGGGCCGGCCCCGGAGCCGCGCACCACGGAGGGCCGGCCGGGCGTGCCGCCGACCAACGGGTGGACCTGCCCCCTCGGCCATCCCATCAAGGGGGACTTCCGCACGTACTCGAGCGAGCGCTGCATCTACTACGTGCCCGGCACCTCCACCTACACGGAGACCCGCACCAACCGGTGCTACGCCACCGAGGACGAGGCCCGCCGGGACGGCTGCCGTCGCTCGCGCCGCTGATGGCCAATCGGCTGATCCTGGTGGTGGACGCCGACAGCACGGTGCGACAGTCGCTGATCGACGTGCTGAGCCTCGAGGGCCACGAGGTGGACGGCGCGGGAGACGCGGAGTCCGCCCTGCTCATCCTGGACCAGCGCCGCTACGATCTCGTCATCGCGGACCTGCGCACGCCGGGGCTCGACGGGCCCCGCCTGCTCGCGGCCCTCGCCGAGCGCTTCGGCGAGCGGCTCCCCCCGGTGGTGTTCCTGACCAGCCACACGTTCGATCCGCACTACGGGGGCTTCCTGGCCGATCTGCGCTTGCCGGTGCTCCAGAAGCCCATCAAGCCGGGCCGGGTGCTCGAGCTGGTGGGCCGGGTGCTGCAGCCGTGACGCGGCCGCGGACCATCCTGGTCGTCGAGGACGAGACCAGCCTCCGCGAGCTGATCGCCCACATCCTGCTGCTCGACGACCACGAGGTGGACACCGCGCGCGACGGCGTCGAGGCGCTCTACCGCATCGAGCAGCGCGAGTACGACCTGATCATCAGCGACCTGCAGATGCCGAACCTCGACGGCCCCGGCCTGCACGAGGCCCTGCGCGAGCGCTACGGACAGGCGCTCCCCCGGGTGATCTTCGTGACCGGTTACGCGGAAGCCGACACCTTCGTGCCCTTCCTGGCCCAGACCGGCGACCCGGTGCTCACCAAGCCCTTCTCGGTGGACGACCTCCGCACGCTCGTGCAGTGGGTGCTCGAGACCTGACCTGACGGTCAGACCTCGGGCCGTCCCGCGACGTCGGGATCGGACGGATCGAGGCCGACCCGCTCCAGCCAGAAGGTCATCCGCATCGTCTGGAAGCCCTCGCGCGCGGTGGCCAGATGCTTCAGGGCGGAGGAGCCGTCGCCGGCGCGCTGCGCGAGCCGGCCCAGGCCCAGGTGGCAGCGCGCCGCGAGCGGGCGCATCCCGAGCTCGCCGGCCAGGGCCAGCGCGCCGGTGAGGTGGGCGCGGGCCTGCTCGACGTCGGGCCGGCTCCCCGCGCCCGCGGCGAGGCCGAGCAGCCGCTCCGCGTAGACCGTGTTGCCGCGCTCGCCGTGCGCGTGGGCCTCCTCGAGGGCGCGCCGCGCGTCCGCCGCCGCCGCGGCGGGCTGGCCCGCGAGCAGCCGCGCCTCGCCCAGGTGGGTCATGATCAGCGAGAGGCGCCCGAGCCGCTGCATGCTCTGGGCCTGCCGCACCCCGCGCTCCGCCAGCTCCAGGGCCTCCGCGGGCCGGCCGGTCAAGGCGTAGATCATCGCCACGTCGCCCGCGAACGGAGGGTAGAACGCGGGCATGTCCCCGCACAGCGCGAGGCCGCGCTCGAGCAGCGCCTTGGCCTCCCACAGGTGGCCGCGGCGGACGAGGGTGCCGCCCAGGCCGAGCAGCGCGTAGGTGACGCTGTAGGTGTCGCGGCGGGCCTCCGCGAGCCGCAGCCCCTCCTCGGCGGCCTGCACCGCCTCGTCGAACTGGCCGAGCTCGGCGAGGGTCCACGCCAGCTGCGCGCGGATGAGCACCGCCGCGATGCCGGGCAGGCCGAACCGCTCGGCGCTCGCGGCGGGCGGGAGCAGGGTGAGGTTGCGCCGCAGGACCACCAGGGCCTGCCGGTAGTCGCCGAGCGCCCGCCGCCCCTGCCCCACGTTGTAGTGGCCGACGATCTGCAGGCCGATGTCGCCGGTCTCCTCCGCGATGGCGAGGGCCCGCTCGCCCACCCGCGCCGCCTCGGCGGAGGCCCCCATCTCCCAGTGCACGTTGCTCTCGAACGAGAGCGCGCGCGCGCGCCGCGCCGGGTCGCCGAGGCTCTCCGCGAGCGCGGCCGCTTCGCGCAGCACCGCCACGCTGCGGGCGTGCTGGCCCAGGGGAACGAGCGCGTTGTGGAGATCGCACCGGAGGTCGACGCCCAGGCCCGCGTCGGCCGGCAGGTGGGCGAGCGCGGCGAGGGCCCGCTCGAAGAACGACACGCTCTCCCAGCTCGCCATGCGCGCCAGGGTACGGGCCCCCGCCTCGCGGCAGTAGCCCACCGCGCGGTCCCACACCTCGCCCAGGAACGCGTGGTGGGCGAGACGCTCGGTCTGCTCGGCGAGCCGCCCCGGATAGAACCGCTCGATCGCCTCCAGGATGCGGGCGTGCAGGCTGCGCCGCCGGTCGTGCAGCAGGCTCTCGTAGGCGACGTCGTGGACCAGGGCGTGGCGGAAGCCGTACACGAGGTCGGGGAAGAGCGCGCGCTGGTCGAGGAGGCCGCCGGCCTGGAGCTGCTCGAGGCCGCGCCGCACCTCCTCGGCCGGCACGTCGGCGACGGCCTCGAGCAGGCGCACCGGCACCTCGTCGCCGATCACGGAGGCGGCCTGGAGCAGCCGCTTGTCCTCGTAGCGGAGCCGGTCGATGCGGGAGGCGATGGTGGCCCGCACGGTGGGGGGCATCTCGAGGGCCAGCGTGGGGCGCGTGAAGCGATAGGCCCCGGGTGGGCCCTCGAGCGCGCCGGTCTCGACCAGGCTCGCCACGCACTCCTCGAGAAAGAGCGGGTTGCCGCTCGCGCGCTCGGCCACGAGCCGCTTGAGCGGGGCGAGCGCGGGATCGACGCCGAGCAGGCCGTCCAGCAGCTCCGCGGTGGCCGGGGCCTCGAGCGCCTCCAGCCGGACCTGGGTGAAGCCCGGGCTCGCGCTCCAGGGGTCCGTGTACTCGGGGCGATAGGTGCAGGCGACCAGGACATGGGGCGGCAGGGCCTCGACGATGGCGCTCATGGCCGCGTGGGTCTCCGAGTCCACCCACTGCATGTCCTCGAGGATCATGACGAAGGGCTGGCGGCGGCCCTGCTGCGCCACCAGGCGGTGCACCGCCCGCATGACGTGGCGGCGCCGGACCACGGGATCCATGGTGGCGAGGCCGCCCCCGTCCTGCGCGACGCCCAGCACCCACAGGATTGCGGGCACGCTCTCCTCGAGCTCGGGGGCGAGATCGCGCAGGCGCGTCGCCACCTTGTCACGGACGGTGGCCGGGTCGTCGCCGCTCTCCACCTCGAAGTAACGGCGGTGCAGCTCCACCCCGGGGCGGTAGCCGGCGGCCCGCCCATAGGAGACGGCGGGCGCCTCGATCACGAGACAGCCCCGCGCCCGGCATCGCCGGGCGAGCTCGAAGCAGAGGCGCGACTTTCCGACGCCCGCCTCGCCGACGATCGAGACGATCTGGCCGCGGCCGGCCAGCATCGCCTCCAGCGCGGCGTCGAGCCGGGCGATCTCCGCCTCGCGACCGCGGAGCGGCGAGCGCGCGCGCGCCGGCGAGCCCGCGTCCAGGCGCGAGCGGATCGGCACCGCCCCGGTGATCTCGTGCACCTCGACCGGGGCCTGCAGCCCCCGCACCGGCACCGGCCCGAGTGGCCGCGCCGCCATGCGGCCGCGGACGAGCGCCAGGGTGTGATCGGTGGCCAGGATCGTCCCGGGCTTGGCCATCTGCTCCATGCGCGCGGCCAGGTGCACGGTCTGTCCCACCGCGGTGTAGGTGAAGGAGAGATCGCGGCCGATGGAGCGCGCCACCACCTCGCCGGAGTTGAGACCGATCCGGATCAGCAGCGGCAGGCCGAGCGAGCGCTGCACCAGGTCGCCGTAAGCGGTCACCTGCGCCTGCATCCGCAGGGCCGCGTAGCAGGCGCGTACCGCGTGGTCCTCGTTGGCCAGCGGCGCCCCGAAGAGCGCCATGATCCCGTCGCCCACCACCTGGTTCACGGTGCCCTCGTAGCGGTGCACCGCCTCCATCATGAGCTCGCGGACCCGGTCCAGGATGGGCCCGATCTCCTCCGGGTCGCGCTCGCCCATCACGTCGATGAGCCCGTGGATGTCGGCGAAGAGCACCGTGACCTGCTTGCGCTCGCCCTCGACCGCCGCGCGCGCGTCCAGGATGCGCTGGGCCAGGTGCGGGGGGGTGTACGCCCCCGGGGAGGCGAACCGGCCGCCGTCGAGCGCGCCGAGGCGACCGCCGCAGGCGGGACAGAAGCGCGCGCCCTCGGGGGCGGCGTGCGCGCAGCGCGGGCAGAGGCTCATGCGAGGACCGGCGTCTCGACGTGCTCGGGCCGGATCCCCACGCCCACGAGCCGCGCGGGCAGCCGGCCGAGGAGCCCGCAGCGGCCCAGGAGGGTGAGGAGCCGGGGCGGGGTGAGGCGGCCGTCGCGGCGACCGAGGGTGGTGGAGATGACCCGCCGCTGCACGAGGAGCTGCAGCCACTGGGTGACCCGGGTCGGCCACTCGCGCCGGCGCTGCACCAGCCGCAGGTCCAGGCCGGTGAGGCGGCCCTCGCGCAGGGGCCTCCAGAGCCGGTTCGCGGCGGCCACCGCGTCCTGGATGGCCAGGTTGATCCCGACCCCGCCGACCGGCGACATCGCGTGGGCCGCGTCGCCGATACAGAGCAGCCCCGGACGGTACCACCGGCGCAGCCGGTCCACCTTCACGGTCAGGAGCTTGACGTCGTCCCAGTCGCGGATCTCGCCGACCCGGTCCGCCGCGAACGGCACGAGGCCGGCCACCGAGGCCCGGAAGGCCTCGAGCCCTCGCCGGCGAACCTCCTCGGCCCCGTCCTTGGGGATGACGTAGCCGCACTGCCAGTGCGTCCCCCGGTTGATCAGCACGAAGATGCGCCCCACGTCGAAGCGGCCCATGGTGGCGTCGGGATCCCGGGGGGAGCGCGAGAGCCGGAACCACAGCACGTCCATGGGCGCGCCCAGGTCCTCGACGTGCAGGCCGGCCCGCGCTCTCAGGGTCGAGGAGCGCCCGTCGGCGGCGACCACCAGGTCGGCGCGCACCTCGAAGGGCCCGGTGGCCGCGGTCCCGCGCACCCCGATCACCCGCCCCGCCTCCTCGAGGAGCCCGGTCGCCTCGGCCCGCATCTCGAGATGGAAGGCCGGGTAGCCCGCGGCGTGCCGCGCGAGGAAGCCGAGGAAGTCCCACTGCGGCATGAGGGCGATGAATCGGCAGCGGGTCGGCAGGTGCGTGAAGTCGGCGATGGGCAGCGCGGTGTCGCCGAACTGGGCGATCAGGCGGGGCATCTCCTGGTGGGGCAGGCGCAGGAACTCCTCGAGCAGGCCCAGCTCGTGCATCAGCTCGAGCGTGGACGGGTGAATGGTGTCGCCCCGGAAATCGCGCAGGAAGTCGGCGTGCTTCTCGAGCACCAGCACCGGGACGCCGGCCCGGGCGAGCAGGAGCCCGAGCATCATGCCGGCGGGGCCGCCGCCCGCCACGCAGCACGTCACCGCGGACGGTCGACTCGCCATGGCGCCCCAATGCTACAATGCCCGTGCGCGGAGCGCCCGAACTCGCAGCAAACCCACACGAGATAGGTTAGTATCACGCAATGACCAACCCGGAACAGACACCGGTCCGAGTGTATCGCGCGACGGATGCGCCGCCCGGCGCGCTCGCGGGCGAGGCGGTGGCGGTGCTCGGCTACGGTCACCTCGGCCGCACCGCCGCGCTCAACCTCCGGGACTCCGGCGCCAAGGTCCGCGTCGGCAATCGCGACGACGCGTACGCCGAGCAGGCCCGCGGCGAAGGCTTCGAGGTCGTGCCGATCGCCACCGCGGCCGCCGACGACGTGGTGTACGTGCTGCTGCCCGACGAGGTCATCCCCACCGTCTTCGACGCGACGATCGCGCCCGCGCTCCGGCCGGGCAGCGCCATCGCGTTCGGCTCGGGCTACAGCCTGGCCTTCGACCTCGTCCACCCGCCCGTCGGCATCGACGTGCTGCTGGTGGCCCCGCGCATGGCCGGCACCACCGCGCGCGCGCGGTATCTCGAGGGCCACGGCTTCTGGGCGTGCGTGGGCGTGGAGGCCGACGCGAGCGGACGGGCGCAGCAGCGCATGCTGGGGCTGGCCGACGCCCTCGGGGTCCTGCGCGCCGGGGCGGTGCAGATGACCGCGAAGGTGGAGGCCACCCTCGATCTGTTCATCGAGCAGTCGGTGGGCGCGGTGCTGGGCATGGCGATGATGATGGCCTTCGAGGTCGCGCGCGAGGCGGGCGTGCCCGCGGAGGCCCTCGTGCTCGAGATGTACATGTCGGGCGAGATGGAGGCCGTCTTCCAGTCGTTCCGCGAGACCGGCTTCTTCCGCGCCTCCGAGGACCACGGGCCGACCGCGGTGTTCGGCGGCATCACCCGCTCGCTCGAGATGGACCGCGAGGAGATGTCGCAGCGCTTCCGCCAGGTCCTCGAGGACATCCGGAGCGGGGGCTTCGCCCGGCGGTTCCAGGACGAGGCCAGGAACGGGTACCCGATGCTCGAGTTCGCCCGGGCGATGATGCACGGCGGCTCGCCGATGAGCGAGGCGGAGGACCGCATCCGGCATCTGACCTCGTCCGACGGGGCCGGCCCGGGCCCAGGAGGTGCCGCATGAGCTTCGCCCTGCGCATCCTCGCGGTGGTCGTGTTCGTGCTGGCGGTGGCCGGGGTCGCCCCGGTCCCGATGACGCCGCTCGGCCTCGCGCTCTGGTGCGCCTCGACGCTGCCGCCTGGCGGCGCGTCGAGCCCGAGCTGATCCCGCCTCAGGGCTGAAGCCGCGTCCCGTCCCACGCGCCGCCGGCGAAGCCGGTCGGGGTGGGCACGAGCGCGCGCGTCCACCCCGCGCGATCGTGCGCGCGGCCCGGCTGTCCGACCCACAGCTCCACCCGCTCGGCCCAGATCCGGTAGCCCCCCCAGCGCGCCGGCCGCGGGACGTGGTCGCGGTGCGCGCGCCGGACCGCCTCGATCTCCCCGAGGAAGGCCGCGCGCGAGGCGATGGGCCGGCTCTGCGCGCTCGCCACCGCCGCGAGCCGGGCGTCCAGCGGTCGAGTGCCCCAGTAGCGGTCCGACTCGGCCTCCGGCACGTGGGTCACCGGCCCCTCCACGCGGACCTGCCGCTCGAAGACGTCCCAGTGGAACACGACCGCGGCGCGCGGCGTCCGCTCGAGCGCCACGCCCTTGGCGCTCTCGCGGTCGGTGTAGAAGACGAGAGAGCCCGCCACCGCGTCGAACCCGCGACAGATGACCATGCGGACCGCCGGCCGGCCGGCCCCGTCCACGGTCGCCAGCGCCATCGCGGTCGCGCTCTTCACCACCGCCGCCGCCTCCCCGATCCAGCGCGCGGCCAGCGGCAGAGGATCGGCGGGCAGGACCTCGGGGAGCGGCTCCCTCACTGCCCGACCGGGCCCTGGTAGTGCGTCCAGGCGATTCCCTTGATCCGGTGCCGCAGCCGCTCCAGGACGGAGCGCTCGTGCGGGGTCAGGTCCACCGCGCAGAGCGCGAGGTGCTGCTGCTCGAGGTGGGGCCCGGCCGCGGGCAGCTGCTGGACGTAGGTGAGCCAGGCCAGGGCCAGGCCCGGGGGGCGCTCGTGGTCCTGGATCAGGATCGTGGCGAGCGCCGGCTTGACGATCCCGCCCACCTCGGCCGGCGCCGGGATCCGCCGCGCGAAGGCCTGGTAGAGCTCGTCCAGCTCGTCCTGGACGTCGCGGGGAATCCGCACGCGCAGCAGGTGGATGACCCGCTCGGGGAGCCCGTCGGGCTCCCCGAGGGGCCCGCGGTACCGCACCACCACGTCGCCCAACGGCAGCCCATAGTCCAGGTGGATCAGGAGCTCCTGCTTGAGCAGCCGCGCGGTGACGCCCATCGATGTCAGCGGTATTCTTCCGCATGACCGGGGCCAACCCGGTATGAAATCGCCGCCTGCTACCCTCCGAGGCGATCTACCAGGCGGCGGGCCCACTCCATCGGGGCCTCCGCCATCACCAGCTTCTCGGCTCCCCCTTCGCCGAATCGGCGGGTCGCGTCGATCCCGAGCTTGGCGGTGAGCCCGTCCGGGCTCGCCGAGGGGTCCAGGATGGCGCCGAGGCTGCCCCCGATCACCAGCAGGTCACGGTCGGCCTGGACGCGGGTCGCGAGCGCCCAGAGCACGTCCGACTCGTCGAACACGTCGATGTCGTCGTCCACCACGACCACCAGCTTGAGGTAGTGGTCGACGCCGAGGACCACCGGGATCGCGTGCTTGGCCTCGCCGGGCCGCGTCTGCTTGATCGACACGTAGGCGGTGAACGACGCCCCGCCCGAGGTGGGCACGTGCACCGCGCGCACGCCCGGCACCACCCGGCGGAGGGCGTTGCGGATCTCCGCCTCCCGCAGCACGCCCAGCGGCAGGATGTGGTCGGGGGCCCGCCCGGAGGCGATGGAGTGAAACCACGCCCCCTCGCGCACCACCAGCGCGCGCGCCACGAAGACGTTGTCGGTGCTTCGCCGCGAGAAGTAGCCGGTGAACTCCCCGAACGGCCCCTCCGGCTCGCGCGCGCCGGGGAGGATCTCCCCCTCGATCACGATCTCGGCCCAGGCCGGGACGTCGAGATCCACCGTCTCGGCCCGGCGCAGCTGCATGGGCTCGCCGAAGAGCCCGCCCACCACCTCGAACTTCGAGATCTCGGGCGCCGGATAGGAGAGCGAGCCCAGGCCCACCGCCGGGTGGAGCCCGATGGCGATCGCGCACGCGAGGCCCCGGCCCGCCTTCTCCTCGCGCTGCTGGAAGTCGTACATCCGCCGTCGCGAGTGCAGGCTCACCCCCAGGCGGTCGCGGCCCTTCACCTGGAAGCGGTGAAAGCCGGCGGTGGCCACCCCGGTGGCCGGGTCCCGCGCGATCAGGAGGCCCGCGGTCAGATAGGGGCCCCCGTCGCCGGGGAAGTAGGTCGGGATCGGCAGCGCGCCCAGGTCGACGTCTTCGCCCCGCCGCACACCCACCACGAACGGCGGGCGCTCCAGCACCACCGGCTTGACCGGCTCCTTCAGGCGCGCCGCGTAGGTCTCGGGTAGCGCCGCCTCCCCCACCCCGAGCGCGGTCGCGAGCCCGCGCCGGCTCGCCATGACGTTCGACACCACCGGCATCGCGTGCCCGCGCACCTGCTCGAAGAGGAGCACGGGGAAGCGCCGGCGCCGCTCGAGCTCGAGCGCGAGGGCCTGCATCTGGTAGGCCAGGTCCACCGGCTCGCCGATGCGCAGGACGAGGTCGGGGTGCGCGCGCTCGAGGGCGGAGACGAAGCCGCGAAGGCTCTGGTGGGAATCGGCGCTCATGGCGGGCTCCTATGCCTTGCTCCAGATCAGGTCCCGGATCCGCCCCACGTACTCCACGAAGCGCGGATGCTCGCGGACGTGCAGGCCGCGCGGACGGTCCAGCGCGACGTCCAGAACCGCCCGCACGCCCCCCGGCCGCGGGCTCATGACCACCACCCGGTCGGAGAGGAACACCGCCTCGTCGATCGAGTGGGTGATGAAGAGCACGGTCTTGGGCTGCTCGTTCCAGATCCGCTGCAGCTCGAGGTTCATCTCCTCGCGCGTCATCGCGTCGAGCGCCCCGAAGGGCTCGTCCATCAGGAGCAGGCGCGGCTCGAGGAGCAGGGCCCGGCTGATGGCGACCCGCTGCTGCATGCCGCCGGAGAGCTCGCGCGGGTAGTGATCGGCGAACCCCTCGAGCCCGACCAGGCGGATCAGGTCCCGGGCCACCGGCTCGTACCGGCCGCGGGGGCGGCGGAGGGCGGCGGCCGGGAGTAGCACGTTGTCCAGCACCGTGCGCCAGCGCAGGAGCGTGGGGGTCTGGAACACGATCCCGACTCCGTCGGGCGGGTCCTTGACCGGGACTCCGTCGATCCGGACCTCCCCGCGCGTGCACGGCAGCAGGCCGGCCACGATCTTCATCAGGGTGGTCTTGCCGCAGCCGCTCGGCCCCACGATGGACACGAACTCGCCCGCCGCGATCTCGAGCGAGGTGGGCCGGAGCGCGACCTGGGAGCCGGCGCGGGTCGTGTAGCGCTTCTCGACGTCGCGGATCTCGATGAAGGCGGCCATCAGAGCGAGGCCTTGAGCCCGCCCTCGCCGCCCGCCCAGGGCGTGCAGAGACGCTCGGTGAGCACCACCGCCCCGTACAGGATGAGCCCGATCACCGAGATCAGGAAGATGGCGGCGAGGCCGAGCGCGGTGTCGATCTGGTTGTTGGCGATGACGATGAGGTAGCCGAGGCCCACGTCCGAGCCCACGAACTCCCCGATGACCGCGCCGATGACCGCCAGCGTCGAGGCCACCCGCAGCCCGGCGAAGAAGTAGGGCAGCGAGTTCGGGAACCGGATGCGGAAGAAGACCCACGCCGGCCGGGCCTTGATGGAGCGGGCGAGGTCGAGCAGCTCGGGCTCGATCTGCACCAGGCCGACCGCGGTGTTGACCAGGACCGGGAAGAACGCGACCAGGAACGCGATGGTGGCCCGCGAGGTGAGGCCGATCCCGAACCACACGAGGATGAGCGGGGCGAAGGCGATCTTGGGCACGATCTGGACCGTGACCAGCAGCGGGGTGATCGCCCGCCGCAGCATGTCCGACGACACGATGAGCACCGCCCCGGCGGTGCCGAGGACGACCGCGGCCAGGAACCCGAGCGCGATACCTTCCACCGTCGCGATCACGTGCCCCACCCAGTTGGGCCCGAAGGCCACCAGCCGGGCGATCACCTGCCCGATGCCGGGCAGGATGAAGGGCGGCGGGCGCAGCAGCCACACCGAGCCCTGCCAGAGCACGAGCACCGCGGCGAAGGCCAGCGTCGGCGCCACCGCGCCGCCGAGCCGCTCCCGCATTACTTGACGGCCTTGTGGGCGGCCTCGACGAACCGGTTCGTGTAGAGGTGATCCATCGGCGGCTCCGTCTTGAGCTTCCAGTACTTCACCACCGTGTCGCGGGTGGCCTGCATCTTGGCCGCGTCCAGGATGCCGATACCCTTGGCCTTCGACGTCTCGTCCCACATGCCCTCGAGGAGGGTGTCCACCGAGGCTCTCACGTAGTCGGCGTCGAGCTCCGGGTGGAGCTTGCTCGTGATCTTCACCGCCTCCGCCGGGTTGCCGACCGTGAACTTGAAGCCCCGGAGCAGCGCGGTCACCATCTTCTGCACCATCTCCGGCCGCTTGTCGATCGTGGCCTGGGTGGCGGTGACCCCGATCGAGTACATCGAGATGTACTTCGAGTAGTGGAAGCTCACCATGGTCTTGCCCGCCTGATCGAGCCCCTTCTTGATCAGGATGTCCTTGTCGAAGAACGTGCCCAGCACCGAGATGCGGCCGGCGGTGAGCATCGCGAGGCGCTGGGGGCCGTCCATCTGCTGGACCTTGATCTTGCCGTAGTCCACCCCGGTCTTCTCGGCCAGCGCGGGGAGCATCATGGTGCAGATGTCGCCCGGGGGCCCGCCGAAGGTCTGGCCCTCGAGGTCCTTGGGCACGCGCACGTTGCCTCCCTCGGCCGAGGAGTACATCGCGCACATCTCCTGGTTCAGGTAGCCCATCACCGTCCGGAGATTGCCGCCCTCCGCGTTGGCGATGATCAGCGGCGCGGGATGGTTGAGCCCGATGTCGATGGCGCCGGTCGCGAGCTTCTTGACCGTGTCGCCCGAGCCGTAGCCGCGGCCCAGGGTGACGTCGAGCCCCTCCTCCGCGAAGTAGCCCTTGTCCTGCGCCACGAACCAGGGCGCGTGGTAGCCGCTGAGCGTGAAGTCGAGAGCCACGGTGACCTTCTCGGCCGCGCCCGCGTCGATGGGGGCGCTGAGCACCACGAAAAGACTGAAGACGAGCGCGAGTCTGGCGGGCATGCATGGTCTCCTGCGCTGCGGGATCGCGGTTCCGTGCCCGGAGCGTAGCCGACCGGCGGAGGGACGGTCAAGCGGCCGACGGGTGGAAGGTTTTACCCGGTCGATCCTACCCAGCACCCCGGACGGGCGCCGAGCCGGGCCCCGCGCTCGCTGCGCAAGACGCGGGCACAAGTACCCGGAAAGGATCGGCGGGCGCGCCCGCCGCCTGGCCTGCGCCGGCGCGGGACGAGCGTGGCACACGGCTTGCCCCGAAGCGGGCTCGGTGCGCGGTGACAGCTCCTGGCGACTCCTCGACATCCTGCCTGACGACGCGGGACCTTCTTGCGACGCTGACACCGGGCACCGACCTGGGCCGGGTGGTCGAGCGCGTGTGCCGGGCCAGGCTCTCCCACGTCGTGGTGTCGGCGGCGGCCGAGGCCGCCTGGGCGGCGAAGGACCCGGCCGGCTGGGCGCGGGTGCGCGAGTGGCTCGCCGCGCAGCGCGCGCAGATCGTGCGAATTGCGCCGGGAGGGTCCGAACATGATGCGTCTGGATAGCGCGCGGGCAGGCTGGGTCGTCGCGGAGGCTCCGACCGCCATGCGGGTTCCGACCCGGAGGGCCCGGCGTCGTCGACCGCGGGGCTGGCTCGTGGTCGTGGCTCGCGACGAGGACGAGATACACGACAAGCTCCGCCGGATCTTCGCGGCGGACCGCCACACCCGGGTGATCTTCGACCGGCGAGCCAATGGTGCGCGCAACCAACCCTGGGTCGCTCGCAGCCTGCGTCTTCACGGCTTCGCGGTCGTACCGGCAGTCGGCAACCTCGCCGAGGAGAGGCAGACGGGCCTGCACGGAGGCCAGCATGTGGGCGCCAACGCGTGAGGCCGGCTCCATCCCGGCGATCGCCGGCTATCTCGCCTTCACCGCGGCCACGCTGCTGGCGGTGATCGCCTCCGGGGCTTCCATCGCCCGCTCGCCGGTCATCGTCGGCCTGCTGGCCGTCTCCCTGCCGGCGCTGGGAGCGTGGCTCTACATCGACGCCGTGGGCTGGGTCGGGCCCGAGCCGGCCAGTCGTCTCGCGCGTCACGCCATCATCGCGCTGGGGCTCGCTGGCAGCGCCGCCGGCTTCCTGACGACGATCTGGAGCTTCTCGCGGCTCGCCGCGTTCGTGGTCGTCCTGGAGGTGGCGGGGCTGTATCTGGCCATCAGCGGCCTCTCGTTCCTGCGGGACGACCCGGATCCGCGGTGACCGCGCTCCCGGCGCCCGCTACAGATCGAGCCGGCGCATCATGGCGCGGGTCAGGGCGACGTTCGGAACCTGGTGCGTCGTCTCGACCGCGAGCACCCGCCAGGCCTTCTCGATCTCGCCGGTGGGGACGCGCCCGGCCCGGAGAACCTCGGTGAGCCCGTCGAGCCCGCGCACGCTGCCGAGGCTGAGGGCGATCTCCCGGCTTCCCGCCGATCCGAAGGTCAGCAGGTAGGTCGCGCCGACCGGGTCCTGCGCCGGACGGAGGCGGGTGATGTAGAGGCGACCAGCCGTGCTGCGCCGGGCCATCGGAGAGGCAAGGCGCGTGCCCGAGGCCATGCCCCGGCCCGGGGGACCCCGAAGCGGCCTGGCCGGTGACTTCTACTCGGTAATCCCGACGCTCGCCCCTCGCTCGCCGGGCCCGGTATCGATCTTGCCCGGTCGGTTCCACCAAACCGCATCCACGGGGAGCGACCGGAGGTGAAGCCGTGACGGATTGGCTCGCACACACTGTCGCGATCTGCGCCGGACTTCTCACCATGATGCTCGTCGGCCAGCTGCCCGTGGGTCGGTAGGAGCCGGTGCCCCCGTGAGGTGTCGCCTGCCCGGTGGTATCGGGAATGACGAGCGATGATCAAGATAGTCGCCCTCTTCCTGACGACGGGCGTGGCGCTTGTCGTCGGGGTGACCGCCGCGCGGGCGCCGGACGAATGCCCGCCCGGCGAAGCCACACGAGAGACGGGCGTAGCCTTTTGAAATTGGTAGGCGGGGGGAGGATTGAACTCCCGACCCCGGCCTTGTAAGGGCCGTGCTCTCCCAGCTGAGCTACCCGCCTACGTGAGGAAGACCCGAGGCTTACCTTCAAGAGTCTATCGTAGGCGAATTGATCGCGCCCCGAATTCGCTCAGGATCGAGCGTGGTCGCGCCCGCCCGTCTCCCGGAGCGCGCGCTCCACCGCCGGCGCGGCGCAGCGGGCGAGCGCCTCGTTGGCGAGGCCGGTGAAGTGGTTGCCGCTCGGGACCCTCCGCCGATCGGCGGGCACCTGCCTCAGGCACTCGCCCGCGTCGAGCGCGCGAACGCCGGCGCGCGCGAGCGTCGCGTCGAGCAGCGCGCTCCTCGTCTCCGCCGGCACGACCACCAGCGGCACCGCCCCGTCCCGCTCCACGGACTCGACGAGCGCGGTCAGCAGCCGGCCGTTCAGCGCCACGGTCGCCTCGGGCGAGACGCGGGGATCCGGAGCGGGGCGCCGCGGAAACGCGGAGGTCAGCAGACGGAGCAGGAGCGGCCCGTGGTCGAACCGCCACTGCCAGTCGTCGGTGACGTACCCCACGTCGTGGTCGACGAAGGGCAGCCGCTGGATCCGGGCGGTCGCGAGGATCCGGTCGGGAGCCGGCAGCGGAGCGTTGAGCAGTCGCAGCTCCCCTCGCTCGAGCGTGAACCGCGGCTTGACGACGCACGGCGGCCACTCGAAGCTCACGAGCGGGTAGACCGCCATCGTGCGCAGGAGCTCGTGACCCACGAGGCTGAGCAGCACCACCCGCGGCTTCCAGGAGCGCACGTCCCGGCGGTATCGCAGGTAGGTCTGGTCGAGCCCGTAGCCGTCCACCCCGAAGTTGAGCACCGGCACTCCGAGCCGGCGCGCCAGGTGATCGCCCCACGAGTCGTGAAAGGGCACCTCGAGGGAGAACGCATTCGAGTCGCCGATCAGCGCGACCCGCGCGCCGGCCGTCGCGTCGGCCAGGCGGACGTCGGGCCCCGCGCTTCGCAGGCCCTCGGCGCTGCTCGCGTACAGCCCGTCGGCGCTTCGCCGGTCGGGCGCCACCGTCCACCCGAGCTCCGGATCGGGAACGAGATACGAGACGTCCCAGGTGTCCCAGCGCGCGGCGCCGGCCAGGACCGCGCGGCTCTGCGCGGCCCGCTCGGACCACGTCGGTCGGATGGCCACCGAGCCGACCATGAGGCCGTCGCGGGTGGTCCGCGCCATCAGCCGGACCGCGCCCTCGAGCAGCAGGAAGGCGGCGAGGGCCGTCGCCAGGTTGACCGCCAACGCGATCGCGAGGGCGCGCCCGCGGCGCGGGCCGATCGCGGCGGTCTGCCGCACGAGGAGCCATCCCGCCGCCGCCAGGCCGAGGCCGCCCGCGACGAGCGCGACGCGCGTGCTCCCGGAGAGGAGCCGCCAGTGGAAGCCGGGAGCCTTGTAGATCCCGGCCAGGATCGCCAGCGTCGCGGCGTCGACGGCGTAGAGGCAGCCAAGGAGGCGCGCGGGGCTCCCGCGGCTCACGAGGAGGAGAAGCGGATGGGGCCGATCAGCGACTCCGCGCGCGAGTGGGTGTCGTTGGAGTCGATCGAGAGCGTGACCGCGCCCGGGTCGGGCGGCTCCTCGCCGAAGATCGCGCGGTAGTCCGCGCGCACGTCGCGGCGCTCCTCGAGCCAGCGGCCGAGCTCGCCGGAGCCGGAGCGCAGGATGATGTAGGTGACGGTGCCCGTCTTCTCGCTCCGGAAGGTGCTGCCCGCCGGCGCGCTGGTGTCCCACGCGTAGCCGATGATGCGCGAGCGCAGCAGCGCGGGCGGGCGCGGCCACGTCACGTAGATCTGCGCGGCCTGGTCCGAGGTCTCGCGCCGACGCGCGTCGCCGCCGGCGGGCAGCGCGACGACCTTCCAGCGCCAGCGCAGGATCGGCGTCCGCGCCAGGGACACGCTCCCGCGCAGGTCGCGGGTGATGGTGGCCCGGTCGTTGCGGCTCTCGAGGTGCAGCACCCGCTGGCCGTCCTCGACCACGACGCCGAGGGCGAACGCCGAGGCCTTGCCCCAGGTCTGCCCCTCCCATCCCGGCGGGACGCCCAGCTGGCCCGGCGTGCCGGCCCGCCAGTCGTCCACCACGACGTCCGCGCTCG
>Ga0070694_100000338_pt1 | contig 25162 bp, 22 predicted proteins | sample KBSK1251metaG_FD_65470 | JGI IMG/M metagenome (GOLD analysis project Ga0070694, IMG submission 65470) | Corn, switchgrass and miscanthus rhizosphere microbial communities from Kellogg Biological Station, Michigan, USA - KBS K1-25-1 metaG | ecosystem: Host-associated > Plants > Roots >...
GTTTTCGGCCTGTGGAATACTCCGGCATTCGGGGCTTCGCCCCCTAAGGTTCAACCCCTGCCGGACGAGGCAACACCTCAGCCGCATCGGGCCTATTCTGTACGGGTGGGCGGACCATCCAGCAATACGGAGATCCCTGAAAACGCTCTAGGGAAAACCCTGAGTCTCCCCGAGTGACTCGGCTCTCGAGACGGGATCGGCTGGGGCCTGGAAACTGCGAGGAGTCTAGGAGGCGGCTGTCAGTGCGAGCTCGGCCCTCTCGCCGGGACAGAGAACTCCGAGCCGGCTGGTGTATCCCAGCTGGACATCGTAGTAGCAGCCCTTTTCAGGCTGGTAGATCTCGCAGGAGTCGAACGGCAGCGAGTAGACATGCACGGAGACGGCGCGCGCGCCGAATTCCTCCAGGTTGTGCACCGAGTGGATCGGCTCGTTGGGGTCGACCGCGGCGGGGTGATGCGGATCCATGGCGTAGCGCACCGACGGCTCGATCAGGCAGGTGCGCGCCCCGGTGTCCTTCCTGACCAGCCGGTAGTTGCGCACCTCGAGACGGCCTATCGGCACGCCCATCCAGCACTCCTGCCCGCGGTGATTGTGGATGGCCGAGGCCTGCCCGGACTCCCAGCCGATGGCGACCACCTCGAACAGATCGTTGCGGTGGATGAGATTGCGGGTGTAATGGCTCCGCCGGAAGTAGAGGAACGGCCGGAGCGAATCGGCCTCGAGCACGGTCCGGCCGATCTCCTGAAGGACCGCATCACGGGTGAAGGACGGGGCCGGGATCCCGCAGAGCCCCTGGACGAGGTCCTGGATGGTGCGTGTCATCGCCGCGCGCTGCGGGAGCATGGAGACCATTCTACCGCTCCTGCGCGATCGGGATCCCGTCAAGTGACATCAGCCTGCCGACCGGGTAGAGGCCGACCCGGGCGTCCCACCAGGGGGAGCGCCTGTAGAAGAAATCCAGGCGCGCCTCCGGGCTGGCGGCGAACTCCTGGTCGGATTGGAGCCGGCGCTCGAACTCCGCCTTCAAGGCCGGATCCTTCGACAGCATGTCCCGGGCCAGGCTCTCCATCACGTACGGCTCGGCGTACTCCTTGCGCTCGAAGATGGCGTTGAACACGCCCCACGCGAGGAGCGAGTCGGGGGCCTGCGGCTCGAGCAGGTGGATGGCGACGCGCGCCGCCCGCTGGTCCAGCGGAACGACGACCGATCCCGCGGGGAAGGAGAGCCGCTCCCGCACCGTGGCGCAGGTGCCGGGCGTCGCGAGCGACCGCCCCCCCTCGCCGGGGGGGAAGAGGACCTGGCGCCCCTCGAACGGGCGCGCGTGCCACACGGGCGTCTCGCAGCGATAGGTCTCGACCTCCCCCTCCCAGGAACGCGCCAGCCTGCGCAGGCGCAGGCCGTGCGCCTGGAGCGTCTCGATGGCCGAGGTCCACGGGGCCGGCACGATGTACGCACGGGGCGGCGCGACCGACAGGGTCACCTTGAGCGAGGTCTCGCGCGGCACGGTGATCTCGATCGGCTCCCTGGTGTACTCGATCCGCCGGGCGCCGGAGATCTCGCTCTGCGTCACCCGCGATCGGAAGCCCCGGTACAGAAACGGCTCCGTCGTCCCGTCCGATTCGACCCGCAGCGGAACGCGCGCCGCCGCATCGTGCCGCGTCCCCGTCGCGATGGTCGCCGCATCGGCCGACCGGCCCATCTCGATCAATCGGGCCGCGTCGCGATTCGCGACCTCGAACAGCGCGCGCAGGAACTCGTACGTCCCGCGCACGCGCGTCCTGTAGTCCTTCAGCATGTGGGTCTCGAGGAGAACCGCAGGACGGTTCTGAAGATTGATGTACCCGGTCGAGAACCGAGGCTGGTCCTGGCCCGTCCGCATTCCCACTGCCGGATTGGTGTCGTCCTTCAGGTTGATGAACGGGCCGATGACCTGCCCGGCCCCGCCGACCGAGGCCTCGACGTAGGGGGCCAGCACGTCCCGCTGCCACTCGGCGATCGCGGGAAAGACATCCGGCCCTGTGTCGAACCCGTAGGTCGTGTCGTACTGGTAGTCGGCTCCGTCGGTCACGTGCGTGTCGACGAACAGGTCGGGGAGTCAGCGGTTCCACAGCTTCAGGAAGGCGCGGGTCTCGGGAGCATCGGCCTTCATGTAGTCCCGGTTGAGGTTCAGGTTGCGCGCCTGCGTCCGCCAGCCGGTCTCCTCGGGGCCGTTCTGGTTGATCCGGTTGTGCGCCGCGAAGCGCTCGTGGCCGTCCGCGTTGTAGATCAGGATCACGACCGGGACGATGCGGTCGAGCAGAGACGCCTTCTCCTTCGTCACGACCATGTTGCGCAGGAGCGCCAGCGAGGCGTCCTTGCCGTCCATCTCCCCGGCATGGATGGCGTTCTGCACCAGGACGATCGGCCGGCCGGCGCGGCGCAGGGCGGCCGGATCGAACACGCCGTCCTTCGAGGCGACGAGCACGACCAGGTCCCTCCCCTCACCCGTCTTCCCGAACGTCTCGAGGCGCAGGCGCCTCGGCGCCGCGGCCGCCAGGCGGCGGGCGTACGCCAGGGTCTCGGCGTACCGGGGAGTGTTCCGGTAGTCCGCCGCCTCGGCCGGAGTCCGCCAGTCGGCGGCGCGCGGGGCCGGCGCCGCGGCGACGGTCGCGAACACGAGCCCGGACAGGAGGGCGGCGCGGACAGGGCGCGCCGGGCGCGAAACGCACGATGACGGACGCAGCGGGACCATGGGTCTCCTAGGAGTAGGCGACGTCCGGATGCAGGAGTCGCAGGAGGAGGCCGAACGCGGGTTTGTAGACGACGTCGAACACCTGCCAGGAGATCATCAGGCCGATCAGCGACATCATCGGGTTCCGTCTCAGGGACTCGATGAGGCCGCCGAGGAGGCCGGGCATCAGGCCCTGCACGATGCCGCTCCCGTCCAGGGGGGGCAGCGGCAGGAGATTGAACAGGAAGAGCAGGACGTTCAGGTTGAGCGCCACGGACAGGAGCAGCGCCACCGCGTAGAGGATCGAGCCCTCCGGCGTGCCGGCCGCCGGCTCCACCAGCTGGCTGAAGTTGATCCGTGGCGGGGGCACGAAGACGCCGCGCGCCAGGAGCACCCTGAGAGCGCCGAAGGACAGCGCCGCGATGATGAGATTACCCGCCGGTCCGGCCGCCGACATCGCCGCCAGGCGTCTCGGGTGACGTGCGCCCCATGCGGGATCGAACGGCGTCGAGGCCCAGCCCATCATCCAGCCCGACGTGAAGAACGTCAGAAGAGGCACCACGATCGTGCCGACCGGCTCGCGCCTGATGTGCGGCCAGGGATTCAGGGAGACCTGCCCGCTGTGGTACGCGGTGCTGTCCCCTCCCAGCCAGGCGACGAGCGCGTGACACGTCTCGTGCGCCGTCAGCGTGAAGAGAAACACCACGAACCAGACCACGAACTCCCCGGCGTTCGGCAGCGATTCCACGTGCGCATTCTATCCTGCCTGGCCGGTGGCCTCGGCGACCGCCTGTCTTCTTCCTTTCCCGGCGCATCGAGCTGACGCATAATGCTGGTCTCTGCCCTGGAGGGACGATTGCGTTGAAATCCCAGCGGAGTGTCCCCGTCCGCCTCCGTTTCAGCTTGTTCTGGCCCCTGGTCCTTCTTGCCACGACCGGCGCCGCCGTGACCTCGCAGGTTCGTGTCGTCGATACGGACGGGAACCCGGTGCGGGCCGAGGTGTCCGTTGCGGGAGGATCGCTCACCGTCACGGCGCGCGGCTTCCTCCCGTGGTCCGGGCCCTCGGTGCCCGCTTCCGCCTCACCCGTCACGGTGGTTCTGCTGCGCCCCGCCTGTGTGCGCGGCCGTCTCGTTGCGAACGGCATCGGCATCGGGGGCGTGCGCCTGACGATCCAGGCAGGCGGGAGCGGCGGTGTCGAGATTCGGGCAGTCACATCGGACCGCAGAGGAATCTTCGAGCTGAAGGATCTTCCTCCAACCGCCCTGCGCCTGGCACTGAACGCGGACGGCTACGCGCCATGGGAACGGACGCTGGCGCTTCTGGAAAGCGAGACGCTCTGGGTCGACATCGAGGTCCGCCGCACTTCGACGCTCCGGCTGAAGGTGACCGGGCCTGACGGCCGGGCGGTACGGGACGCCGAGGCTCGCATTGGCATGGAGGGGATCGACGACCGGATTCTCTCCGCCACGGATCGGCTCCGACTTTCCCGGTTGCGGGCCGCGAGCGATTCCCAGGGGAATATCGCCGTGGGCCCCCTCGATCGCGGCGTGCCGCACCGGGTGATTCTCCGCCGGGACGGGTTCGCTCCCCAATCGATTCGGGTGGTTCCGGAGGGGGACGTGATCGAGCGCCAGGCTCGCCTGCAGCGCGCCGGCGAGATCCGTTTGACCCTGCGCGACCAGGAGGAGCGGCCGGTCGCCGGCGGCGTGGCCGAGCCGACGAGCGACGACGCGCCTGATCTGGATCTCCGGGACACGCCGGAACCATCGGGACAGGACGGACTGGTCATCCTCTCCGGGCTCCCGGCGGGAAAGTATGTCCTGAGGGTGCGCGCCGCAGGGTTCCGTCCAGCGACCGTGCGGGAGGTGGAGGTGCGCTCCGGCCGGAAAACGGATCTGGGTCTCATCAGGCTCGAGCGCGGGTCGAGCGTGGCTGGCCGAGTGGTCGACCAGGACGACAGGCCCGTCGAAGGAGCCAGCGTGCGTGCCCTCTTCTACGAAGAAGGTCGGCGGCTCGCCATGGGCACCGAGAGCGACATCGATGGGCATTTCCTGGTTTCCGGATTTCCCGACGAGGAGGTCGACGTCGAGGTCGAGGCGAGCGGCTTCTTCAGCGAGACGCTTCACGGAGTCCGCGCCGCCTCGGGGGAGGTGCGCGTGGTCCTGTCCCGCCTGGGCCGCATCACCGGCCGGGTCCATGACGCCAGAAGCGGCCTTCCGATCCCCGCGTTCTCGATCCAGGTTGCCCCTCTCGGAAGACCTGCATGGCCGGAAGCAACCAGGTGGCGCACGGCGGGCACCCCTACCGACTTTCAAGACGTTGAGGGACGTTTTGAGGTGACGGGCTTGCGGCCGCAGCGCTACGGATTGACCGTAAAGGCTCGCGGGTACGAGCGGTCCGACCTCGTCGAGGTCGACGCCCGGGTCGATTCCCCGGAGTCGGTTGACATCCGGCTCGACGCGGGGAGAACAGTGGAAGGGACGGTCCTCGACGCCGAGACGGGGGTCCCGCTGGCGGGGGCGATCGTGAGGCCGGAGGATGGCGACCCGGTGACCGCCGATCCCGACGGGTACTTCCGTGTTGGAGGGCTCGAAGGCCGAACCACCCTGGAGGCGGAGCATCCGTCGTACGTCTCGAAGGTCATGGGTGGCATCGATCCGAAGACCTCGGGCGCCATCGAGTTCCGTCTCAGTCGCGGGGGATCGATCGAGGGGACGGTCTATTCCCCGGGCGGGACCGCGGTCCCCGGTGCTCAGATCATCCTCGAGGACGGAGAGCGGACGGCCGTGGCCGGCCCCGCAGGGCGCTACCGACTCGAAGGTGTGGCGCCGGGAGGGCGGTACCTGCGCCGGATGGAGGCTTCGGGCTCCTCCGAAGGGGCCGAAACGGCTCTGGTGACCGTGCGCCAGGGTGAGACGACTGTGTACGATTTCGGCCGCGGCAAGAAACTGTACGGTGTCGTGACGAAAGGCGGCGCCCCGGCCTCGGGGGCGCTCATCGTTCTGACCCCCTCGGGCTCGACCGCCTCGACCCTTTTCCCCGTCGAAGAGGCCGCGTTCACAGTCCGGGCTCGCGAGGACGGCACTTACGAGGTCCGCGGTCTCCGTCCGGGCACGTATGGGCTGACACTCGCGTGGGAAGGTCGGACGATTGCCGGGCGTCAGGCCCGGATCGAGGAGGCCACTTCGGATCAGAGACTCGACCTGCAGATCCCCGACGTCTGGATCGAAGGGATGATCGTGGATTCCGACACCGGCGCTGGCGTGCGTGGAATGGTCACCGTTGCGCCCGTGAACAGCCGCACGAACGGTTCCATCCCGCAGAGTCAGTCGGAGAGCGATGCGAGCGGGCGCTTTCGGATTCCCCTGATGGAGCCCGGGACCTATTGGGTGGCCGCCCTTGCCGAGGGCTATACCATGGAGAAGGCCCTCGAAGTGGATGTCGACTCGACTCGGGACGATCTTCGCCTCGAAATGGTCCCGGCCATAGAGCTCATCGTGGGGGCGACGGACTCGTTGACCGGGGCCCCGCTTCCACCCGACTGCATGTCGTTCTTCACGAGCACGGGCAGCACGGTCGCATGTGGTGCCGATGCAAGGCTCGAATCCCTCAGGCCGGGTGATGGGGTTGCCTCCGTTTATGTCCAGGGCTACGCCCCCGGCTACCAGAGGGTGGATCTTCACGACACGCGCCACGAGGTGGCGATCTCCCTGACGCGAGGCGGGACGCTTCGTCTCCTCCTCCCGAGCCGGATCGACAGCATCCATGCCGCCCGGCTGAAGTATGGACTGCGCCTCGAGAACGCGGCCGGGATCGACGTCCTCGCGGGCCGCGCGCTTCTCCAGTCACTCGACGATCCGTCGGCAATCCACCATGTCCCCGCTGAGCACCTCCGCGTCCGGCTCGGTGGAGGCTCGTCGGGCGTTGGGGAAAGGGTCGCGTACGTGGACATCGCGGAAGGCGGCGAGGCGGTGGCCGACCTGCGCTGATCCGTCTCCCCGGGAGTACACGGAGAGACAGGATCACTCCTGGATCGTCCTCTAACCCGGTCGGTAATCCCGACAACGATCGCTGCCGGCGCGCCCCGGTCTCCATCGGCGATCCGCGCGGCTCGCTTCCGAACTGAAACGTTCAGGGCGATCGTTCCGCGGCAACCGCACTCGGATGCAACGCTCGCCCGGAGCTATCCCCAGGAATCCTTGCCCCGCAGTCGCTCGTCGAGCCTCTCCATGGCAGCCCATGGCATTCCGCGGACCTGCTGGCACTCGCCTTGCTTAGTCGAGATGTGCAGGGGGATCCATGCCTGGGGGCCGGCCCTAACGGTTGCCATGGCCCCGAGGAAGGAGGCTGAGTCATGAGAGTCCGAAATCTTGCGGTATGCCTTGTTGCGCCCGCGATGCTTCTCGGCACGCTTCCGGCGATGGGCGCACCGTCTCTCGAATCGGATTGCGTGACCGTGACCATCTATGCGATGAGCAGCACCGGCATCGTTGCGCCGGGGAACACGGTGGCCCTTGCCGGAAAGTTCATCAACTGCTCGTCCCAGAGGGTCAGGTTCGATTACACCCTCTCGGCCGTGTCGAGCTGCGGGCAGGATGTCACTCTCGCCGCGGCCACAAAGACGCTGGATCCACTTTTGGCCCGCATCTGGTCGGTCAGCTACACCATGCCCGTCGATACCTGCGAAGGCCCCTGGGAGGCGACGCTGACAGCGACCAGTGGCGGCACGGTGCTTTCGAGCGCCTCCGTCATCGTGACCGTGAAGGGCGCTTCCTTCGATGCTCCCTCAGGGCGCAAGGACCTGAAACCCAGGGCCGCTCTCGGACCGCAGGGCGGCGCGCGTCGACTTGCCCAGGCACCGGTCGGTGCCGAGCCCCGGGGCGCCGCTCGATTGAGCTGATTTCACTTCCGAGATTTCATTCGGAAAACGAGGACACTATCAACTGGGACTGCAGTCCTCGTCGGCACTCAAGTCTTTCCGTTGCCTGCGATTACGTTTTGCGGACGTGCTGGCACTGTCCTTGCTTGGTCAGTCCATGTGCAGGGCATCCATGCACACTGGCCGATTCCACGGTCACCATGGCCCTGAGGAGGGAAGCACTCTCATGAAAGTGCGAAATCTTGCAGCAGGCCTTGTTGGGCTGGCGATGCTCCTCGCCGCGCATCCGGCGATGAGCGCACCGGCACAAGAGTCGTCCTGCGCGACCGTGACCATCTACGCGATGAGCAGCACCAGCGTCGTCGCGCCGGGCAACACGGTCGCCCTGGCCGGAAAGTTCATCAACTGCTCATCCGGGAGGCTCAGGTTCAACTACACACTCTCGGCGATGTCGAGCTGCGGTCAGAGGGTGGATCTCGCCACGGCCCGGAAGACCCTTGATCCGGGAGCGGCGAGAATCTGGTCCATAAGCTACACGATGCCCGCCAACACGTGCGCCGGACCGTGGGAAGCAACCATGCGGTTGACGAGCGGCGACGCGACGCTGGCAAGCGCTGCGACGATCGTGACCGTGCAGTAGCCCACGGGACGCGCCCCGAAGCTGTCGTCCGAACAGAAAAGGGCCGTTCTCCGCAAGGAGGACGGCCCTTGGCCTGTTGCGAGACCCTCTCCTGCCCCTGAGCCCGCAAGCGATTCCGCGCCCTCAAGCGACCTTCACGGGCGACAGTGCTCACCGTTTCGAAATCCCGATTACCTGAAGGGACATGCAGGACCCTCGGTCTTGCGCGCCTGGTGCATCCAAAGCCCATTGCCTGCTTCACATGCCGATGTTCTCCCTGGCTGGCACTGCCCTTGCTTTACCCACTCCTCAGGGCGATTCAAGCGTACAGGCTGGCTCCACGGTCACCACCGCCCCAAAGGGGAGGTCCAACATGAAGGTCCGAGTTCTTGCCGTCTGCCTTGTCGTGCTGGCGACCCTTCTGGCCACCCATCAGGCCGTCGGCGCGCCGGGTCAGGAGTCGGCGTGCGTGACCGTGACGATGCACGCCATGAGCAGTACCGGCATCGTCGCGCCCGGGAATACGATCGCCCTGGGCGGCCAGTTCCAGAACTGCTCGTCTCAGAGGGCGAGGTTCTCCTACAGCCTCTCGGCGATCTCCAGCTGCGGTCAGAGGGTGGATCTCGCGGCCGCCCGGAAGACGCTCGATCCGGGAGCGGCGAGAATCTGGTCCATCAGCTACACAATGCCTCCCGACACGTGCAGCGGCCCATGGGAGGCGACCATGCAATTGACCGATGGGTCCGGCCGAGCGCTGACCACGAATAGCGACGGGACGCCCGTAGGCGCCTCGACGACGGTGACTGTCCAGTAGCCCGTGGGCGCGAACTTCATGGCGCGCCTGATCAAAAAAGGGCCGTTCTCCAAGTGGAGAACGGCCCTTGTCGTTTCCGGCTGACCCGGCAAGGAGGCGGCGGTGCCCAGCGGCACCGCCGCCTCACCGTGTCCGGTCTAGTCCGAGCAGTAGCCGACCGTGCGAGAGGCATCGTCGAAGCAGCCGTTCGCATCGGTCGCCCTGACCGTGTAGGTCCCGGTCGCGGTCTTCGTGATGTTCTGAGTCGTGTCACCCGTATTCCACAAGAAGATGAACGGGGCCGTTCCACCGGTCGGGTTCGAATGCAGCGTGAAGGCCGGCGTGAAGGTGCAGGCCAGGAGGCTGTCAATCGTCACCGTCGGATTGGGATTCACGACCAGATGCGCAGTGCACACCTTCGGGTCCGGTCCCCCGCTGCCACCTGCGACTGTACCGCTGACAGTAATGTGGTTGTCGTAGGTGCCTGCGCCCGGAGTGACCGTCAGCTTGCAGGTCCTCGTGTCGTTTCCTTCCAGGAGGAACGGGCAGGCCACGCCGGAGGTCGTGCAGGGGTCGCCATCGGTGGCCGGCATGCAGATGTTGCCGTAGATGTCATCGACGACGGTGGCGGTCAGATCGGCCCCGGCGGGGTTCACGGCAGAGATCGTGTAGACGGCCGAAGATCCCTCGCAGATGGTCGCCGGGGCAACCGACTTGGCGCAGTCGATCTCGCAGGCCTCGAAGTTGGTGAGAGAGAAGTCCTTGAGGACCGCGCTGATCTCGTGCGAGGAGCGCGTCTCGAGCAGGAAGCTCGCGAAGCACACGTTCCCGAGGCCAAGCTGGCCGAGATCGATGCCGACCTCGAAGAAGGCGTTGGTGTTGATGATCTGCTGCACTCCGTGGTTGTCCTCGTACTGCCACTCGGAGCACGTACCCGGTATGGACACGGGCGAGGCGTTCGAAGCCCCTTCGGCGTCGGTCGCTGAAGCGGTGATGTCCGCGAGCTTGCCATTGCCATCCGGAGCCGGGGCAGGGCAGGGGAGGCCATTGGGGCAGAGGCCGCCGAGCGGCGAAGCCACCCACATCAGCACCCTGATGTCCGAGACGGTCCCGCCGATGGTGAACTCGGCCAGGACGAGGAGGTCGCCGTTCTTGTGGTCGCCCACGAAAGGCGCGCCCCCGCCGCCACTGGCCGTGCCGAGGGTGATCGGGTTCTGGAAGAACCAGGCGCCGATGTTCGAGCTGCCGTCGTTGGACTCCCGCTCGCCGCCGAGAACAATGACGTTCCCGTACCGGGCCGCATAGGAGTTGACGATTTCATCCTTGGTCGGCACGGCGCCGTTCTTGTACTTCCAGCTGGGGATGTCGATGGCGTCCTTGGAACCCCCGCCGGTGTAGATGCTCACACCAAACGGGTCCGGAACGGCCCCCGTCTTGGTATCGGCGTGCGAGGCGTCGGGGTTCGCGCAGTTGTTGTTGAGCCAGTCATCCGTCGCCGGATTGCTGTCGTCGTCCTGGTCGATGTCTCCGTCGATCTCGAAGATGCTGCTGGGGACGACGGCGCGAACCAATGTGATGGTCGCCCAGCTCCCCATGGCCACCAATGCCACCAGGGCGACGATGCCCAGGGGGCTTTTCACGAGACGGGTCATTTCAATACCCTCCTGATTGTTGAGCCGGGTCGAGTGGGACCCGGCGGATTGGAAAACCAGAACAAGACAATCCTCGGAAGCTCGTGGGAACGCTTAAGAAGTCCCCCCCCTTTCCGCGGCTGCCCTCTCGCTGCAGGGCTGGCCGCATCAAATCGCCCTCCAAAGCTCCCGGACCGACCGTTCACGAGCGCCTCGCAGAAACCAACTCCCGGCACCTGTCGGTGCCGGGCCAGGAAGACGTTGCCATTCACGCGTGTTTGTTGGAGTCCTGGCGTGCCACGGACGACGACCAGACGGCCCCGCAGCCCTACCGGCTGGTCGCAGACCCGTCCGGTGGCTGCGGTGACTCGCCGCCTCCCCCCTTATGCCCCCTCGTTTCGTCTGGTCAGGACCCCGACGTCGGGACAGCCATCCCGGCGCACCCGGATCCTGATGGAATAATGTTGGCCGAGTTATACAGCCAAACGGAGATGTGTCAAGAACGATCCGGCCCGACCGGCGAAGGGGGCTACAAGCCGTGCAACACTCACGCGGCGATTCTCACAACGCGGCAAACGGGCTCCTGGGAGCGGATTCCATGGCAAGGTCAAACATCGCGTGGAGGATGCGGGCCTGGTGTCCATGATGCAGGACACCCGGCTGTGCGCTCCGCAGATCACCCGGTTCAGGATCGAAACCCGGGATGACGAATCCGCACCCGCACTCCCCTTTGTCAAGGATACGCCGTAGAGTTTCCAGACGAATACGGCTCGTCTTCTCGCTGGCAGACTGCTTGCACCAGGTTCTGTCAAGCAAGGGCCGCCTGGGCGGAACCGCCCGTCGATCAGGACGGCTCGGGAGGTGAGACATGAAGAGGCCATCTCTCCTTGTGGGAGTGCTCTCTCTCGCGGCGCTTCTCGCGGGCTCGAGGACCGCGTCGGCCCAGGCGACGGAGTCGGCCTGCGCCTTCATGACCGTCGGCATCGTCACGAACGCGGCCAGGGTCTTCCCCGGAGCGCCGCTCGGCATCGGCGGTAATGTCCGGAACTGCTCCACGCACAAGGCGAAGTACACGCTCGTCGTTTCGGGAATGTCGAGTTGCGGGCAGAAGACGGAGATCTCGTCCAGCAGGCTGGCGCTCGGCCCAGGCGAGAACAGGAGTTGGTCCATAGCCTACACGATGCCGCCGGAGACCTGTTCCGGCATCTGGGAGGCTTCCGCGCACCTGCAGGACGGCCGCGACACCGCCAACGCGGAATCGTCCGGGTCTGGCAGGACGCTCGCGAGCGGCACCGCGACGGTCATCGTCGACTAGGAGGGCCGGGCGGTCGGTGTCAGGACCGGTTGAGAAGAGCGCACAGCAGGTGCGCCTGGTACAGGGCATCGTAGTCCGCACGGTGGACCAGCGCCGAATCAAGACGCGGCACGGAGGGCAGCAGCGACTCGAGATTCTCCTTGCCGGTCTCGAACCAGCCGATCCCGAGTCGTCCCATCGCCAGCGACTTGATGTCGAGCGACTTGTAGCCGAACGGGTTCGGCAGATTGAACAGGGTGTAGTAGTAGCTGATGTAGGACCAGTCGAAGCCGACGTTGTGCCCGACGAAGACGGCGCGCTCCGCCCCGCGCCGGACGCGCCCCGAAACGAACTCGCTCAGGCGGCGCATCGCCGTTTCGGCCTGCGTCCCTTCGGCCTCGAGCCGCTCGCGCGGGATGCCGTGCACCGCCATCGCCTCCCGGTCGAACCGGCCGCCGATCGGCTTGAGCTCCACGTAGAAGCGATCGTCCTCCGGTTTCCAGGCCCCGCCCGCCCCGGACACCGGAACGGCGCCGATGGAGACCAGGTTGTAGAGGCCGGGGACCGGCCCCGAGGCCTCCACGTCGATGCTGAAGAAGACGGTGTCCGGCATCAGCGGGGAAACCCCGGCGGCGGTTCGGAGGTCTCGATCGCGTAGCCGCGGCCGCTCACCGGGTCGGCGGCCGCCAGGACGACCGCGCCGTCGGCGATCCGGAATCCCACGGTGACCTGGATCGTGCCGCGTGCCCCGGGAGGCAGCCCGGTCACGCGCACCCAGCCGAGGTCATGGTTCTGGGCGACGCGGTCCGTCACGCCGCGCAGGACGTGCAGCCTCATCTCCTTCTGGTTGTCGGCGCTCGTCTTGAAGGTCACGAAACGCATCACCGGCGCCGGCGTCCCCCTGGGCAGGACCGGCGTGAACGCCCCGCCCGCGGTCTCGATCCCGAGCGACTCGCCCAGCCTGCCGTCCGGACCGACAATCGGCGACACCTGCTCGACCACCAGCATGGCGGGAATGGCCGCCGGCATCCCCGCGCCCGGCGCGGCTCCGGGGGCCCCGGTTCCCATGCCCGTCGGACCCGGCCCCTCTGCTCCCGGCGATCGGGGCGCGCCCCCCTGCTCGGGCGGAGTCGATCTGGGCAGCTCGTGCGGCAGCGCCAGGATCGCGGCAATCCCGAGGGCGACGATCGCCGCGCCCGCACCCCAGACAACCCGGTTCATCGCGTCCCCCGCACGTCCGCCGCTCCCTTGCCGCCCACGGCCGGTCATTCTAAAGGAGATCGTCCCGGGATGCAGGATGGGATCCCGGACGATGACGCCCGGACCGTCAGGCGCGCGGCCGGCGGTCCATGCGGGCGATCCAGTCGACGACGCGCGGGTGGTTCATCCCCGGCTTCTGGTGCTCGACCAGGATCTTGTGGAACAGGTGCGGGTCGTCCGGGTCCTGGATCGTCGCGTACTTGACGAACGGGAAGGCGGCGATGTCGGCGGCCGAGAACTCCCCCTGCAGGTGGTCGCGCCCGGTCAGCATCGCCTCGAACAGGTCCAGGTAGTCTTGCATGGCCCGGCCGAGCCGCTCGACCCGCTGCATGTCGCGGTCCCCTTCCGGCTTGGACAGCTCGGCCTCCATGTCGTTGGGCGGGCGCTTCCAGACGCGGTTGAACCAGTCGATGAACAGCAGGCAGTCGGCGCGGCGGGCGGGGTCTTTCGGATACAGAGGGGGCTTGTCGGTGAACCTCTGCTCCAGGTAACGGACGATCTCCATCGAATCGATCACGACTTTCCCGTCGTCCACCAGGACCGGCACCAGGTCCTGGCCGCTGACCTTGCGCACCTCGGTCCGGTCGTCGAACGGCATGACGACCGACTTCACCTTGAGCCCCTTGTGCGCCAGGGCGAGGGCGACCCTCTCGACGTTCGTGGACATCTCGACCCGGTAAAGTGTCAACATGTCGGCTTCTCCCCTGAAACGGCCCTATAATGGGTCACATCATACCTCTGACAGGAGCGTCCCTATGGGTGCCATGGCGGAAGACGAAGTCAAGACGAAGATCCAGAAGATCCTGGACGAGATGATCAACCCGGCGGTCGCCTCCCACGGGGGCTACGTCGAGCTTCTGGACGTCAAGGAAAACATCGCCTACCTCAAGCTCGGCGGCGGCTGCCAGGGATGCGGCATGGTCAACGTGACCCTGAAGCAGGGGATCGAGGCGACGCTGAAGGAAGAGATCCCGCAGCTCGCCGGCGTCATCGACCAGACCGACCATGCGGGCGGCGCCAATCCGTACTACCAGCCGGCCAAGTAAGTCACGGAGGATCGCGTGGAGGGAAGGCGCGGCGCGCTCCGCGAGCCGGGCGCGCTCCTTCTGATCTCGACGTACGAGCTGGGGCGGCAGCCGCTGTCCCTGGCCTCCCCGCTCGCCGCGCTGGAGGAAGCCGGGTTCTCCCCGTCGGCCCTCGACCTGTCGGTCGAGCGGATCGATTCCGCGGCGGTCGGCCGGGCCCGGCTCGTGGCGGTGGCCGTCCCGATGCACACCGCCCTGCGCCTGGGGGTGCAGGCCGCCGAGCGCATTCGATCGATCAACCCCGCGTGCCGCATCGTCCTGTACGGGATGTACGCCACCCTCAACGCCCCGGCCCTTTTGTCCCGCGGCGCCGATTTCATCATCGGCGGCGAGTGCGAGGAGCCTCTCCTGCGCCTGGCCGAGGATCTCGACCGGGGAGGGACCGGTCGGGATCTCGAGGGGGTCGGCGCGGCGCGGGGGGGCGGCGGGACCGCCGCTCCGGCCGCCCCCTGGCTGCGGCGCATTTCCTTCTCGGTGCCGCGGCGATCCTCCCTGCCGCCGCTCGATCGCTACGCCCGGCTCGAGCACCGGGGAGTGACGCGCCTCGCCGGCCAGACCGAGGCGGGCCGCGGCTGCCTGCATCTCTGCCGGCACTGCCCGATCCCGCCGGTGTACGGCGGCCGCTTCTTCATCGTGCCGCGCGACATCGTGCTGGCGGACATCCGGAACCAGGTCGCCGCGGGCGCCACGCACATGACCTTCGGCGATCCCGATTTCCTGAACGGGCCCGGTCACTCGCTCGCCATCCTGCGGGCGGCGCGGGCCGAGTTCCCCGCGCTCACCTTCGACTTCACCGCGAAGATCGAGCATCTCCTCGCGCATCGCACCCTGCTCCCGGAGCTGGCCGGCCTGGGCTGCCTGTTCGTGGTCTCGGCGGTCGAATCGATCGACGACCGCACGCTCGCCATCCTGGACAAGGGGCACACGCGCGCCGACGTCGAGGCGGCGATCGGACTGACGCGGAGCGCCGGCATCGCGCTCCGGCCGTCCCTCGTGCCGTTCACCCCCTGGACCGGACTCGAAGCCTATCGCGAGCTCCTGGCGTTCGTCGCGCGCCACGACCTCATCGACCATCTCGACCCTGTGCAGCTCGTCATCCGCCTGCTCCTGCCGCCCGGATCGCTCCTTCTCGATCACCCCGCGATGCGGCCGCACCTGGGAGCGCTCGATGCCCGGCGGTTCACCTACGACTGGACCCACCCCGACCCGCGCATGGACTCCCTGCACCGGGAGCTGAGCCGCCTCGTCGAGCAGGCGGCCCTCGAGAAGGCCGACCCGCGCCTGACCTTCTCGCGCATCGTCGCCCACGCGGGATCGCAGCCGCTCCCGGTCCGCGTCCCGGACGGACGCCAAGGGGACCGCCCGCCGCGCCTGACCGAGTCCTGGTTCTGCTGCGCCGAGCCGACCGAGGATCAGACGGATTCTCTGCACCCCGCCGAGGCCAGGTTCTAAGCCAAAGGCTCTCCCCGGCACGAGTCACCAATTCGTGATCGGCCCGCCCGCGCTTGAATCATTACAGTTATGACCTAGATTGATACATCGGTCGTGGCGCAGGGCTTCCCGTCCGGCCACGCGCCTGCGCACCGGGGACCTGAACCGTGAACGGAAGGCGATTCGTATCTCAGCCTGTGCTGGCGCTTCTGATCGCAGCCGCGGTCCTGTCCTGCGCCACGCCGGTGGTCCAGCCGACGCTGATGCTCGAGCAGCACTCCCTGCGGATCCCGCTGACGCTCGAGGCGGACGGGACCGTGCTCCTGGCGGAGCGCCCGCCTCTGATCGGTCGGCTCGACCTGTCTCCGATACTGCGGGCCGAAGGGGTCAACCCCGGCGTGCCGCCGGATGGGAAGGTGCAGCTCATGATGCACTACGGGCGCCTCTACGTCGTCGGGGACTCCTTTCACGCCCTCTGGGAAATCACGCCTCAGCCCGGCTCGACCACCGCCTCCTTCCGGCCGATTCCCGTGGTGCGCGAATCCGGCCCGGGGGCGATGAAGGACGTCCGGCTGTCCCGCTACGGATCGTCGCAGGCCTCCTGCCTTCGCCTCGACTGGACCGGCGGAAAGCCGGTCTTCATCACCCCCAGGGGGGAAATCCGGGATGACTGCCCGTAGGGCGGCGGTCTTCCTGATCGCGGCGGCGCTTCACGTTCCCCTCGTGATCGGCGCCCCCAAGGTCGAGGCGGACCCCCACGAGCTGTACGATCGAGCGCGGGAATTCCTGGCCGACGGCGAGCTCCGGGCGGCGGCCACGTCGCTCTCCAGGCTGAAGACCCTGATCGCGGATCGGCCCGACTGGGACCCCGAGGGGGTTTTCGCCAAGGAGCTCCTGCCTCCCCTGTCCGACAGGCTGGCCCGGCTGCAGGGGGCGGCCCGCCGGCTCGACGAATTCACCGTCCGGTCTCTCGAGGACCTGCAGCCCCCGGACATCAAGAAGGACATCTCGACGGTGCGCGACTACACGGAATGGGCCACGTCCGTCATCGAGCGCCTGCGCGGCGAACGGCAGCAGATCATCGTCTCCTCGCTGAGCAATCCGGAGGAACAGGCCTTCCTGACCCACACGGAGAGCTACGTCCGGACCGAGCGGCTCCTCGAGATCGAGGTCCTGAAGAAAATGGCCGATACCGCGGGCGACGATATCCTGGGGCTGCTCGGCGGGGACCCCGAGCTCGAGTCGGTCCTGGTGCGCTTCCGCCAGCTCAAGCGGGAGCTCATGAAGAACGTGGCGGATCGGGACCAGCTCGAGAGCGACGTGAAGGCATCGCGCGCGCAGGGCGATGCCGTGCTCCGCGTCCTGGCTGCGGTGGTGACCGACGACGCCCCGCTCGAGGCCGGCCCGGGCGGCCGCAAGTCCGCGACCGTGGCGGCGCTCTTCCCGCGCTTCCTGGACGGCAAGCTGACCGAGGTGCGCGCGCGGACTTCGCTGACGCCGGCGGAGCTCGAGGCGCTCCGGGCGGACCTGGAACGCTACGCCCGCTACAACCGGGTGCTGAAGGAAGCCGGCGTCGGGCCGGACCAGGGCCCGCGGATCGAGGCGCTCGCGAAAGCGGTGAACGACCTCCCGGTGGAAGCCGGCGTGCTCCACACCTTTGCGGCAGGCGGCCCGGCGTGCCTTCTGCTCATCGTCGCCCTGACCCTGGCCACGGGGATCACCACCTGGCTCGCCATCGCCCGCGGCCGGCGCCTCGCATCGCTCCATCATTCCGCGCCCGGCCGCGTCCCGAGGATCGCGGCCGAGGTCCATGGGACCGATGCCGACCGGCGCGCGGTCTGACCGCGGCGTGTGGCGCAGGCTGGCGTCCGTCCGTCTCGCCCCTCATTCCCGCGCTCTCGCGTATGGCGGGCTGGGGTTCGCCTTCGGGCTCATCCTGACGCTGGTCGGCTACCTGGTCGACTACTACGCTCTCTACAAGAGCCTTCCTGAAGCGATCGGCTTCGCCATGATCCAGGGACTCCACCGGGTCACGCCGGTCCATTTCTTCACGGACGGTTTCGCCCCGATCCTCGCCTTCGTGGGGGCGGCGGCCGGGCACCTGCATGACCGGCTCAGGTACCACTCCAACCATCTCGAGGAGATCGTCGCGTCGCGCACCGAGGCCCTGAGGCGCAGCCAGGAGCGCTACGAGCTGGCCGCCCGCGGGTCCAACGACGGGCTCTGGGACTGGGACCTCGCGGCCGGAACGGTCTACTATTCGCCGCGCTGGAAACACGGGCTGGGCCACGACGAGTCCGAGGTGGACGACAGCCCCGCGGCCTGGTTCGATCGCGTCCACCCCGACGATCGCCCCGGCCTCGAGGCGCGCATCCAGAGCCACCTGGCCGGGGGCTCCGAGCACCTCGTGGCCGAATACCGCGTCCGGCACGCCGACGGGTCGTATCGCTGGATGCTCTCGCGAGGCATCGCGGTCCGCGACGAGGCCACGGGGAAACCCCATCGCTTCGCGGGATCCCAGACCGACATCGACGAAAGGAAAAAGATGGAGGACCAGCTGATGCACCTGGCCCTCCACGACCCGCTGACCGACCTGCCGAACCGCACGCTGTTCTTCGACCGCCTGTCGCACTCGTTCAAAAGGGCCCGCCAGCACAAGAAACAGGAGAGCCTGGCCATCATCTTCGTGGACATCGACCGGTTCAAGAACATCAACGACAGCCTGGGCCATCTCGTGGGGGACCGCGTGCTGAAGGAGGTCGCGGCCCGGTTCCGCGCGTGCGTCGGGCGCGTCATCGGCACCCAGGCGGACGACGGGGATCCGGGACCTCGCCCGCGCGGCGAGCGGGACTGGACGGTCGCCCGGATGGGGGGGGACGAATTCACCGTGCTCCTGCAGGGGGTCTCGCTGCGCGAGGCGACCGAAACGGTGCGCGAGCTCGAGCAGGAGTTCAAGACGCCCGTCACCACCGAGGGGCGCGAGCTCTATGTGACGCTGAGCACCGGGATCGTGCTGGGTCCGGGCGAGTACGAGCGTCCCGAGGATCTGCTGCGGGACGCGGACACGGCCATGTACCGTGCCAAGGCCCACGGCCGCGCGCGCTGCGAGATCTTCGACGAGAAGATGCTGGCGCGGGCGCAGGAGCAGCTCCGGCTCGAGACCGATCTCCACCTCGCCATGGAGCGCGAGGAGTTCCACGTGGTCTTCCAGCCGATCATCGACCTGGCGAGCGACCGTCTCACCGGGTTCGAGGCCCTGCTGCGCTGGCGCCACCCCGAGAGAGGGCTGATCCCCCCGGCCAAGTTCATTCCCCTCGCCGAGGAGACCGGCCTCATCGTGCCGCTGGGCAACTGGATGTTCACCGAGGCCTGCCGGAGGCTAAGACACTGGCAGGACCTCGATCCCCGCTTCCGCGCGCTGACCCTGGCGACCAACCTGTCGCTCCGGCAAATCTACAGTCCGGCTCTCGAAGAGGAAATCTTCGCGCTGGTGGAGGAGGCCGGCCTGGATCCCACGCTGCTCCATTTCGAGATCACAGAGAACACCCTCATCGAGCATCCCCGTCAGGTGACCAAGATCCTCCTGCGCCTGAAGCGGCGGGGGTTCAAGGTGGCGATCGACGATTTCGGGACCGGGTACTCCTCCCTGGCCGCCCTGCAGAGCCTCCCGGTCGATCTGATCAAGATCGACCAGGTCTTCGTCAGCCGGATGTGCGAGACGGACCGGGCGCGCGAGATCGTCGCGACGATCGTCGGGCTCGCCAGGGCGCTCGGCCACGAGTCCATCGCCGAAGGGATCGAATCCGCGGGGCAGCTCAGGGAGCTCCGCCGGATGCGCTGCACCCTCGGCCAGGGTCACATCTTCTCGCCCGCGCTCGAAGGGGACTCGGTCGAGAGCGAGATCCTGGCCCGCTACTATCCCGACCTCCCGAAGTCCCCCAGGCGCGAGGCCGGCCAGCGCCGGGCCCGCTGAAGCGAACCACACCCTCTGCCGCCCCGGGCGCGCTCAGCGACCGGCGACCCGCTTCTCGTAGGCCCCGATCGCCTCCTCCTGCTGCAGGAGGAAGCTCAGCTCGTCGAGGCCGTTGAGCAGGCAATAGCGCGGGAACGGCTCGATCGGGAAGGTCGCGCCCGTCCCGTCCGCGAGGGTGATCGTGCGGGTCTCGAGGTCGATCGACACCGTGGGAGGCGGTCCGGAGGCCGCGGGGGCCCCCGCGGCCGCCACCATCTTCTTGTGGAAGGCCGGCTCGACGGCGATCGGCAGGATGCCGTTCTTCAGGCAGTTGTTCCGGAAGATCGACGCGAACGACGTGCTGACCACCGCGCGGAACCCGAAATCGGCCAGCGCCCAGGGGGCGTGCTCGCGCGACGACCCGCAGCCGAAGTTGTCTCCCGCCACGAGGACGCGCGCCGCGGCGGCCTCCGGCCGGTTGATCACGAACTCGGGGCGGGGCGATCCGTCCTCGGCGTAGCGCCAGTTGGCGAACAGGTGCCGGCCCAGGCCGGCCTTCCCGGTGACCTTCAGGAAGCGCGCCGGGATGATGATGTCCGTGTCGATGTTGTCGATCGGCAGGACCACGTAGGTCGACGCGATGGTGCGGATCATTCGAGCAGCTCCCGCGCGTCGGCGATCCCGCCGGCGACGGCGCTGGCCGCGGCGGTGAGCGGGCTCGCCAGGAAGGTCCGCCCCCCCTGTCCCTGCCGCCCCTCGAAGTTGCGGTTGCTGGTGCTGACGGCGTACTGCCCCGGGCGGATCTGATCGCCGTTCATGGCGATGCACATCGAGCAGCCCGCCTCGCGCCATTCCCCTCCCGCCTCCCGGAACACCCGGTCGAGGCCCTCCGCCTCGGCCTGCCGCTTGACGGATTGAGAGCCCGGCACGACGAGGAGCCGCACGTTGGCGGCGACCTTCCGGCCGCGCAGCACGGAGGCCGCCTGCCGCAGGTCGCTCAGCCGCGCGTTGGTGCACGAGCCGATGAACACGACGTCAATGGGATGCCCCAGGAGGCGCTGCCCGGGGCGGAGGCCCATGTAGCCGAGCGCCCGCTCCATCGACGCCTCCCCGTCCGACGGCGGCACCTCGCCGCGAATCGGCACCGCCATGCCGGGATTCGTGCCGTAGGTGATCATCGGCTCGAGCCGCGACGCATCGATCGTGACCGCGCGATCGTGCGCCGCCCCGTCGTCCGTCGCCAGGCGCCTCCAGTCCGCCAGGGCCCGATCCCACCCCTTCCCCTGCGGGGCGTGCGGCCGGCCGGCCAGGTACTCGAACGTCGTGTCGTCCGGGGCGATCATTCCGGCGCGCGCCCCCGCCTCGATCGACATGTTGCAGACCGTCATCCGCTCTTCCATCGACAGCGCCCGGATCGCCGGTCCGGCGTACTCGATCACGTGCCCCGTCCCGCCCCCCACGCCGATCTTCGCGATGATACCCAGGATGAGGTCCTTGGCCGTCACCCCGGGATGCAGCCGCCCCTCGGCGCGGATCAGGAGCGTCGACGGCCGGGATTGCAACAAGCATTGGGTCATCAGAACGTGCGCCACCTCGGTCGTGCCGATGCCGAAGGCCAGCGCCCCGAAGGCGCCGTGGGTCGAGGTGTGGCTGTCGCCGCAGACGATGGTCATACCCGGCCGGGTCAGCCCCAGCTCCGGCCCGATGACGTGCACGATCCCCTGCCGCTCGCTCCCGAGGGCGTGCAGCGGAATGCCGAAGTCCCGGCAGTTCGTCTCGAGCTGGGCGATCTGCGCGGCCGCCTCGGGATCGGTCACCGGGATGCGCCCATCCGCCCCGCGCGGCGTGGTCGGCGTCGAGTGATCCATCGTGGCGACCGTGCGCTCCGGCCGTCGGACCTTGCGCCCGCGCTCCCGCAGCATCGCGAACGCCTGGGGCGAGGTCACCTCGTGGACCAGGTGCAGGTCGACGTACAGGACGGCCGGCGTGTCGTCGCTCTCGGGGCGCACCAGGTGGGCGTCCCAGATCGTGTCGAACAGCGTGCGGGGCATGCGGTCGAGGCTCCGGAAAGGCCGATTCTAGCGCGGTTTGGGGCGGTACGGGAGATCGCCCCGAAGGGGGCCGCCGGCCGGCTCAGCCGTTGAACTTGTACCCTTGCCCGTGGACCGTGACGAGATAGCGGGGCTGCGACGCCCGATCCTCGATCTTCTTGCGCAGCTTGGCGACGTGCATGTCGACGGTGCGGGTCAGCGGGGCGGAGTCGTAGTCCCACACGGCGTCGAGCAGCTGGTCGCGGGACACGACCTCCCCCCGGTGCTCGACGAAGTACTGCAGCAGCCTGATCTCGCGCGCCGACAGGTCCAGGAGCTTCCCGTTCCGGCGCACCTCGCCGCGCCGGAAGTCGGCCTTGATGCGGCCGAACTCGAACGACTCGATCTGCGGGGTCCGCCCCGCCGCACGGCGCAGCACGGCCTCGACGCGCGCCATCAGCTCCAGGAAGCCGAACGGCTTGGTCACGTAGTCGTCGGCGCCGAGCTTCAGGCCCAGCACCTTGTCGATCTCCTGCCCGCGCGCGGTCAGCATGATGATCGGGACGGTGTTCCCCTCCTTGCGGATCTCGCGGCAGACGTCGAGGCCGCTCATCTTCGGCAGCATGACGTCGAGGACGATCAGGTCCGGCGCGACCTCCGTGGCCATCTTCAGCCCCGCCGCGCCGTCGCGCGCCAGCGACACCGTGTACTTCTCGTACTCGAAACCGTCCTTGAGGGCGGCCGCCATCGAGTCGTCGTCCTCGACGATCAGGACCCTGGGCACGCGGCATCCCCTCCTGTGGGCAGCCTGATGAAGAACGTCGTCCCCGCCCCGGGCTCGCTCTCGACCGAGACGCTTCCGCCGTGCACCCCGACGATGTGACGCACGATCGACAGGCCGAGCCCGCTCCCCTTCACCTCGTGCACCAGGGCGGTCCCGACGCGGTGGAACCTGTCGAATATCTTGTCCTGCTCCGCGCGGGCGATGCCGATCCCGTGATCGCGGACCGACAGCACGAGGCACTCCTTCTCCCGGGCGAGGCGCACCACGATCTCCCGCGAGTCGCCGGAGTACTTGACCGCGTTGTCGAGCAGGTTGTGCAGCGCCTGGCCGATCGCCTCCGCGTCGATCGACACGCCCGGCATCGGCTGGTCCATCCCCTCGAGCGCGACCTTGAAGCCGTTGTGGCGCAGGTGCGCGTCGAAGGACCTGACGGTCGCGGCGACGACCTCACGCAGGTCGGCGGTGACGAACCGGTAGTCCTTGCGCCCCGACTCGATGCGCGAGAAATCCAGGATGTTGTCGATCAGGCGGGACAGCCGCCGGCTCTCCCCCTCGATGTACTCGCCGTACTCCTGGACCTTGTCCTGGGACTGCACCCGGCCGAGCCGCAGGAGCTCGGCGAAGACGCGGATGGACGCCAGGGGGGTCCGCAGCTCGTGCGACACGTTCGAGACGAAATCGGACTTCATCTCGGACAGCCGCACCGCCCGGTCGGCCGCCCGGAGGGCCATGATGACGCCGCCCATCAGGACGGCGGCGAGGACGGCCGACAGGGCGACGTTGTACATGAAGTTGGCGCGGGCCCACTGCTCGGGCGAGGTGCCCGGCCCCTGCAGGCTCATCGTCCAGTCGGTGAACACGAACGGGAAACGGGCCGTCGCCGTCCTGGCGTCCCTCCCGGACAGGCCGCCCGGCCCCGGCCCGCCGGCGGCGGTCGGGTCGCCGTCCGCCGGGCCGTCCCCCGTTTTCAGGACCGCCTCCCCGGAGGCATTGCGCACCGTCACGGACAGGCCTCCGCCGTGGCTCCCGGGGAAAAAGGCCGGCAGCGCCTTCGCCACGACCGAGGGCAAGAGGCTCTCCCGGAAGTAGGTCTCGTCCAGGATCATGCCGGCCACGCCGACCACGCGGGACTCGTCGTCGGTGATCGGGTTCAGGATGAGCCGGTATTCCGGCGTGCGCTCGTCCACCTTCAGCGCCTGGGGCCCCAGGCCGCTGCGCCTGTAGCTCTGGATCTGCAGCGGGGCGCAGGCCACGATGATCGCCAGGGCCTCGTCCGAGGCCGGCAGCGGATCGAGCCCGGCATGCTCGGGATCGAAGACGTAGAAATTGCCGAACCGGTCGCGCGTGTAGTCCACCAGGAACAGCGCGCCGACCCCCTCGACCGGCTTCTTCTTCCAGAAATACGCCGCCTCCTCCAGGCGGTGCTCGGTGAACAGCGACGCGGGGAGGTTCAGGGCGCGCTCGGCCGTGGACCGGTAGAAGTACTGGACCTCCGTGCCGATGGCCTCGAGGTAGTTGCTGTGCGCCGCCTTCTGGGCGAGCGCCGACACCTGCTTCAGGCGCGCCAGCCAGGTGTACTGCAGCCCCAGCAGGATCACCAGGGGCGCGAGGACGGCGAGAAAGCCGGCCCACAGGGTGTGTCTCTTCACGAACGCCGCCAGCCTGCCCACCGTCGCGCCCCCGCCGAGGGCTCAATATACCGCGGGCCGGCCGGCTCCACACGCCTGCGGGACATCGTTTACATCTGTTGACATCTTAGACAGTTTTTTACCGCCCGCTTGGCGACATTTACACACCCTCCCCGTACACTTCAGGCCGGTTCGATCAGGAATCGTGAAGTACGGACTGGCCCGGCGCCGATGGAGCAGGTTTCCCAAATGAGCGTTTCCCCCAATTCCGAACCCCACCCCACAAGCAGTCGGCAACCATCGGCCGCCGGACAGTCCGAGTCACGCACCCCCCCTTTTCCCGTGGAGGACCGTAGCATGCGCCGTCATGTGTTGCTGTTGATCCTCGTGATCGCGGTCGTCGCCGTCCTTCCGGCCTTTGCCGGGGGCGATCACAGCAAGTGCAAGTACGCCACGCAGGACTGCCTCGACCACATGGCCACCAAGATGAAGAACAGCGGCTGGGTGGGCGTGGAGCTCGACACCGACGTGCCCCAGGGGTACGCGGTCACGAAGATCTTCCCCGGCAGCCCGGCCGAGGCGGCGGGCATCCAGGCGGGGGACATTCTCGTGGCGCTCAACGGAGTCGCCATCACCCACGACAACGAAGAAGCCCTGATGAAGGCCCGCAAGGAGTGGAAGCCGGGCCAGAACGTGACCTACACCATCAAGCGGAACGGCAGCGAGCGCGAGGTTCCGTTGACGCTCGCGACCTGGCCGGCCGATGCGCTGGCGAAGGTCATCGGCGAGCACATGCTCGAGCACGCCGGCAACGGAGAGGTCGCTTCGAAGTAAGGACGAGCTTTCAGGTACCCCGGCAGGGGGTGGGGCCGGCGGATCGTCCGCCGGCCCTTTTTTTTCATAGTGGTGCGGAGCTTGTTGTGGTTGTGGGTGGACGGGGTGTTCGATTTGTGGCCGGAGCCGGTCGCCGGGTTGGCGGGCTCGGAAGCATAAGTCCTTCTGATCGCCCGGTTGCGTGGTTTATCCCGTGGGCACGCGGTTTGATCCTGCGGGCAGCGTGTACTG
>Ga0070694_100000340_pt1 | contig 25019 bp, 31 predicted proteins | sample KBSK1251metaG_FD_65470 | JGI IMG/M metagenome (GOLD analysis project Ga0070694, IMG submission 65470) | Corn, switchgrass and miscanthus rhizosphere microbial communities from Kellogg Biological Station, Michigan, USA - KBS K1-25-1 metaG | ecosystem: Host-associated > Plants > Roots >...
TGCCGAAGTCCTTCTGAATTTCCTTGAGCTTTGCCAGGACGGCTTTGATCTGGGCCGGCTGATTGACCTCCCAGTCCTTCTGCGGGCTCAGGCGAATGCGCGCCCCGTTCGCCCCGCCGCGCTTATCGGAGCCGCGGAAGGTCGAGGCCGACGCCCAGGCGACCGAGACCAGCTGCGACACCGTGAGGCCTGAGGCGAGGATCTTCGCCTTCAGCGTCGTGACCTCCGCGTGCCCGATCAGCGGATGATCCACCGCCGGTATCGGGTCCTGCCAGATCAGCGTCTCCTTCGGCACCAGCGGGCCGAGGTAGCGGACGCGCGGGCCCATGTCGCGATGGGTCAGCTTGAACCACGCGCGCGCGAATGCGCCCGCGAATTGGTCCGGATTCTCGTAGAAGTGCCGCGAGATCTTCTCGTAGTCCGGGTCCATCCGCAGCGACAGATCGGTCGTCAGCATGGTTGGCACATGCTTCTTCGACTTGTCGAAAGCATCCGGGATGTCAGCGGCAGCGCCTTTGGCCTTCCACTGCTTGGCTCCGGCCGGACTCTGGGTCAGCTCCCACTCGTTCTCGAACAGGTTCTTGAAGAAGCGGTTGCTCCACGTCGTCGGAGTCTGCGTCCACGTGACTTCCGGGCCGCCGGTGATGGCATCGCAGCCGACGCCGGTCTTGAACTTGCTTCGCCAGCCGAGGCCCTGATCCTCGATGGTCGCGCCTTCGGGCTCCGGTCCGATCAACGACGGGTCGCCGGCGCCGTGGGTCTTGCCAAAGCTGTGGCCGCCGGCAATGAGGGCGACGGTCTCCTCGTCGTTCATCGCCATGCGGAAGAAAGTTTCGCGGATGTCCTTGGCCGCCGCGATCGGGTCCGGATTGCCGTTCGGCCCTTCCGGATTGACGTAGATCAGGCCCATCTGCACCGCGCCCAGCGGCTCCGCCAGCTGACGCTCGCCGCTGTAGCGCTCATCGCCCAGCCAGGACCCCTCGGGACCCCAGTAGAGCTCCTCGGGCTCCCAGACATCGGCGCGGCCGCCGGCGAACCCGAATGTCTTGAAGCCCATCGATTCCAGGGCGACGTTGCCGGCCAGGATCATCAGGTCGGCCCAGGATATCTTGCGGCCATACTTCTGCTTGATGGGCCACAGCAGGCGGCGCGCTTTGTCGAGGTTGGCATTGTCCGGCCAGGAATTGAGCGGTGCGAAGCGCTGCTGGCCGGCACCCGCGCCGCCTCGGCCATCGGTGATCCGGTACGTCCCAGCGCTGTGCCATGCCATGCGGATCATCAAGCCGCCGTAGTGGCCGAAATCGGCGGGCCACCACTCCTGCGAGTCCGTCATCAAGGCATGCAGGTCCTTGACCACGGCGTTGAGATCCAGGCTCTTGAACTCCTTGGCATAGTCGAACTCCGCGCCCATCGGATCGGACAGGGCGGAGTTGCGGTGGAGGACCTGGAGGTTCAGGTGGCTCGGCCACCAGTCCCGGTTCGCCCTTCCGCTGCTCACGTGAGCGACTGGGCAATTGCCATCGTCAGCCATGTCGTCCCTCTTCGGGTGCGCTGTTTCGAACGATAACGATTCTGGAATTCAGTCTCTTACCCAATCCATTCCATCAGGTAAAATTGACTAATGTGATTGTTGTAATAAGATTTTATGATGATCCAGATCACCTTGCGGCAGCTCCGCTATTTCGATGCGCTGGCCCGGCACAGCCACTTTGGACGCGCCTCAGCGGCGTGCTCCATCTCGCAACCGGCCCTGTCGATGCAGATCAAGGAGCTGGAGGATGCGCTGGGGACCGTGCTGATCGAGCGCGGCGCGCGCCACATCCGTCTTACCAAGGTCGGCGAGGAGACTGCACGGCGCGCGCGCGACATCCTGCGCGCGGTCGATGAGCTGGGCGACTTCGCGCGCGCCTCGCACGACCGGCTCGCCGGCCGGCTGCGGCTTGGCATGATCCCGACCATCGCTCCGTATCTCTTGCCCGCGATAATGGGCAATCTCATGCGCACGCACCCCGAGCTTGACGTGCACGTGCGCGAGGCGCTCACCTCGAAGCTGATCGTGGAGCTGGCGGACGGCCGGCTCGATGCGGCCATCGTCGCCCTGCCGGTGTCGGAGCCCTCGCTGACCGAGGTTGCGCTGTTCTCGGAGAATTTCCTCCTGGTCCGGCCGGGCGAGGACGAGGGGGCGCCGGTGCCCGCTGGCGAGACGCTGCGGGAGATGCGGCTCCTCCTGCTGGAGGAGGGCCACTGCTTCCGCGACCAGGCCCTCTCGTTCTGCAACATGGCCTCGCCGCTGCCTCGCGAGGTGCTGGACGCCAGCTCGCTCTCCACCCTGGTCCAGATGGTAAGCGCCGGCATGGGCGTCACCCTGATCCCGGAGATGGCCGTGGACGTGGAGACGCGCCGCGCGGCGGTATCGCTCGCCCGCTTCGCCGACCTGCAGCCCTCGCGCACCATCGGCATGATCTGGCGCAGGACCAGCCCGCTGGCCGGTCAGCTCATCGAGCTCTCCGAGGTCGTCCGCCGCTCGGCGGAGGAGCAGCGCCAGGAGCCTGCCGCATAGATCCGGGATCGCACTACCTCTGGCCCGCTCCTGAGATCCGGGCGCGGGATGATGCGGGCGTGCGTCGCTCGGGCTTCGGGGTCGTGGCGCCGGCATTGGGCTTCTGCGATGCGGCGTTCAGCTCCGACTTCAGATCCTGCAGCCGGTTCTCGGTGCGCCGACAGGCCGCCGCCCACTCCCGCTTGCTCATGTGCGTCCCGGCGTCCCAGAAGCCCATGCAGGCCGCGACGCCCGGGGCGCCGCCACCCGGCGCGCTGGGTGCCGATTCGCTTGGGCTCACGCTCCGCGCCGCCCCGCCGCCGCCTGGGAAGGTCGTGACCGTACCACCGGACGTCGCCGGCGTGTTCACGCCGACGGCGGAAGGGGTTGCCGACGTGGTGCCCAAGGTGGCGCCCAACGGCGTGGTCGTCGCCGATGGCGCCGATCCGCCACCGGTGTCGGTTGAGGTCGGGTTGGCGCTGCCCCCGCTGAGGAAGTTGGAACTCGGCGCGGGCGACAGCGGCGCCACCGCCGGCACCTGCGGAGCCGGTGTGCCGACGGCCGACGGCGGCAACGCGCCGGGCGTGATCGAGGGGCTTGCCGGCGCTCCCAACGATGGCGAGGTCGAGAGTCCGGGCGAGGTCGAGAGCCCGCCGCGCAGCCCTCCGCCCAGGCCTGTGCCCAGACCTCCCGCGCCCACTCCCGACGAGAAGCCCGAAGTGCCCCCGCCGCGACCCTGGGCGATGGCGGTGTGCTGCACGGCGCCGGCCACGAGGAGGCCCGCGGCTGCCACCAGGTACGGCGTGCGTCGATTGAGCATTGGGTACCTCCGTTTCCGGCAGTGCCCCCTTGCTCAACGCGTCCCCGTGGCGTCGGGTTCACCGCAGCGCCGGTGGCGCCAGTGCGGTCCGGCCCGATTTCTCACCACGATCGACTTTTGGCTGCGGCGCCGTCGTGAGCGCGGCGCTACACTGGGTGAGGCCGCGGCAATCGCGAGCCGGTGGAGAAGGGCACCGCCATGTCGTTCGATTTCTCGACCCTGTTCTGGGTGCTCCTGGGGCTTCTGGCGCTGCAGCCCCTGCTTACGGGCCGCTGGTTCGGCATGCGCCGTGCCCAGGCGATCCGGGCCATCGAGAAGGCGCACGGCGCCCGCGTCATCACCATGATCCACCGCCAGGAGAAGGCGGGACTGTTCGGCTTCTCGGTCGGGCGCCACATCGACCTGGAGGACGCCCAGACCATCATCGCCGCCATCAAGGAAACGCCATCCGACGTGCCCATCGACCTCATCCTGCACACGCCGGGCGGGCTGGTGCTGGCGGCCATGCAGATCGCCCGCGCGGTGGAGGCGCACCCGGCCAAGGTGACGGTCTACGTGCCGGTCTATGCCATGTCGGGCGGCACGCTGGTCGCGCTGGCCGCCGACGAGATCGTGATGGGCGAGTTCTCCATGCTGGGGCCGATCGACCCGCAGATCGGCGGGCTGCCGGCGGCGAGCATCGTCAAGGCGCGCGACTCCAAGCCGATCTCCGACGTGTGGGACCTGACGGTGGTGCTGGCCGACGTGAGCGAGAAGGCGCTGGCCCAGGTCAAGAAGGGCGCCGTCGAGCTGCTCACCCCGCGCATGGAGCAGGCAGCGGCCGAGGCGCTGGCCGAGAAGCTCGCCGGCGGGCACTGGACGCACGATTATGCGCTGACGGCGGCGGAGGCCGCGCAAATCGGGCTGCCCGTCAAGGTGGGCATGCCCAGCGACGTGCTGGAACTGATGAAGCTCTATCCGCAGCCGGTCCAGCGCTCGGGCATCGACTACCTCCCCATCGACATCCCGCGCCAGCGCCGCGTGTAGCGGCGCGCGAGCCTGCGTCGCTCCTCCGCCGCCTGCGGCTCGACGCGGGCTTGCACGGCGCAGCTCCGGCTGCGCGGGGGTTACGCCGCCTTTATGAAACGGAGCGACGGCGCGCATGGAATTCATATGGCGGAATCGACATCTTCGAGGGCGTGGACACGGGCCATGGAGATCGTGTCATGCTCCTCAACCTCCCGCCAGCCGTCCCGGCTCCGTTTGCGGCCGGGCCGTGGCTGATCCCGCTTTTCTGGGCTGCGGTCTTGCTTGTTGCGTTCCTTCTGTGGTTGCTCTCCTGAGCCCAAAGGAGTGCCGCGACCGATGGATGAGACGCGCGCGATCCCGGACCTCGGACGGAGGGCGGCCAGGGGCACGATCCTTTTCGCCGGTGCTCTCTGGTTGCTGATCTTCGTGCCGGCGGGAGCCCTGGGCTACTGGCAGGGGTGGCTGTTCTGGGCGCATTTCTCCCTATGGTCGGCTGCGGGCGCCTGGTACTTCCTCAAGCGCGATCCTGCCCTGGTGCAGCGGCGCCTGCGCGCCGGCCCGGCCGCCGAGCGGGAGCCGGCGCAAAAGCGCATCCAGCTCTTTGTCATGATCGTCATGTGCGCGCTGTTTGCGGTGTCCGCGCTCGACTACCGCTTCGCATGGTCGGCGATGCCTTGGCCGATCGTCATCGCCGGCAATCTCCTGGTCGCGGCCGGCTACCTCTTCGTATTTCTTGTCCTGCACGAGAATTCATTCGCCGCATCGACGATCCAGGTTGCCCCCGGCCAGAAGGTGGTCGCAACCGGACCCTACGCCCTGGTGCGCCATCCCATGTACGCCGGCGCGCTCCTCATGTTCGCCGGCACGCCGCTTGCGCTCGGCTCGTGGTGGGGGCTGGCGCCGTTTCTGCTCCTGGTGGCGGGCATGGTGGCCCGGCTGCAGGACGAGGAGGCGTACCTGGCGCGCAACCTGCCCGGATACGAGGCCTACCGCAGCTCCGTGCGCTGGCGCCTGGTGCCGGGCGCGTGGTGATCGTGCGACGGCGCCGACACGCATCGAGCAGCGGCCGGTCTCGCAATCAACCAGGAATGTGGCTCAACCCACCGTCGCCTGGCCGTTGTTCAGCACCACCGCATCCCGCTCCACGACGCGTGCGCGGAAGGAGATGCGGCCGCCGTCCGGCCACATCTCGGTGCGGATGGTCTCGCCGGGGAAGACCGGGGCGGAGAAGCGCACCTGCATGGACTTGAGCCGTGCGGGGTTGCCGCCGCAGCAGGCCTTGACGAGCGCGCGGCCGACCACGCCGAAGGTGCAGAGCCCGTGCAGAATGGGTGACTTGAAGCCGCCGGCGGCGGCGGCCTTCGGATCGGCGTGCAGCGGGTTGCGGTCGCCCGAGAGACGGTAGATCAGGGCCGAGTTGGGGTGCGTCTTGAGGTCGAGGGTCAGCTCCGGCGCAGCCTCGGGAAGCGTGTGTGGCGCCGGCTGCGGGCCAGGCTTGCCGCCCCAGCCGCCGTCGCCCCGGAGCATGGTGGTCGAGGCCATGGTGGCGATGGGCGCGCCGCTGCCTTTGTCCAGAATGGCGCGCTCCGTGTAGAGCACGGCGCCCTTGTCTCTGCCCTTGTCCAGCAGGTCGACGATGCGCGTGCGGCCCACCACCGTGCCCGCCGGCGGGACCGGCCGATGCAGGGTGAGCGACTGCTCGCCGTGCAGGACCTTGCTGTAGTCGGCGGTCGATTCCCCGCTCTCCAGCCAGTTGCCCGGATAGCCCAGCACGACGGCCATCGTGGGCAAGGCGAGGAGGCCCCGCTCGTAGACGAAGCGCAGGTCGTCAGCGGCGTCGGGGTCGGCGCCGCAGCCGAGCCCCAGGGCGTAGAGGATGGTGTCCTTCTCGGTGTAGGTGTGCTCGACCTCGGGGAACTTCCAGTTGAGGACCTTGTGCGGGTCGAGCGGCATCGGGCGTGTTCCTCGATCTGCTGGCGTTTTGCAGATCACTGTTAACCAGAAACCGCACATGCGCAACGCTCAGGCCGACATCTAGGCCGGCGGGCGCCAGGCATAGAGCCAGTCGTAGCCGGCCATCAGCCACGGCGCCGGCGCCAGCGCGAGGACGGCATCGCGCGCCCAGGAGAGGGGCGGGGCGAGATGGTAGATGCGGCCCTGGCGCAGGCTGGCGACCTGCACGCGGCGGGCGCGCGCGGCGCGCAGCGCCTCGAAGCGGGTGAGCGCGGCGGCAGGCTCGGGCCCGGGCTCGGGCCCGGGCTGCCGCAGGCAGTCGGCGAGCATGATCGCGTCCTCCAGGGCCAGCGCCCCGCCTTGCGCGAGATACGGCAGCATGGGATGGGCGGCGTCGCCCAGAAGCACGACGCGCCCCTGTGCCCAGGCCGGCAGCGCCGGCAGCGTGTGGAGCGACCATTCGCGCCACGTCCAGGCGCGGCCGGCTGCGGGCATCAGCACCTGGGCGAGACTGAGATGAAAGCTCGCAAGCCGTCGCGGCAGGCGGCTGGCATCCGCGTCCGCATCCCACCCGCGTCCCGGCCGGGCCTCAGCCTCGCGCGCGATGATGACGACGGCGATCTCGGCACCCCGGCGCACCGGGTAGTGGACGACGTGTGCCTGGCGACTGAGCCAGACGCCGACCGCGCTGCCCGCCAGCGCACCGGCCTGCCCGGCAGGGATCACGGTGCGCGTGGCGGTTGCCCCGGCGGGCTGCGGCCCGCTGCCGGGCGCCAGCGCGGGCCGAACCGCGGACCACAGCCCGTCGGCGCCCGCCAGGATCGGTCCGGCAATGCTGCGGCCGGCCGCATCGGCAACGGTCACCTGCTCGGCGGTCTGCGCCACCGAGGCGACCTCGAAGCCGGTGCGCCGCTCGATCAGCGGCTCGGCGGCGGTGGCCGCGGCCAGGACGGCGTGGAGGTCGCCGCGATGCGCCACCCAGTAGGGCGCGCCGTGCCGTTTCTCGATCCAGCTCCCGAGCGGCAGCCGCGCCAGGCGGCGCCCGCTGGACCCGGCGCGGACCTCGATGGCCTCCGGCTCGCTGACCCATGTCTTGAGAGCATCCGCCACGCCGAGGCGCTGCAGCGCGCGCACCCCGTTGGGGCCGAGCTGGATGCCGGCGCCAGCCGCGGCGGGTGCCTGCTGGCGCTCCAGCACCGTCGACCGGATGCCGCGACGCGCGAGCGCCAGGGCCAGCGCCAGCCCCGCGATGCCGCCGCCCGCGATCAGGACCGGGGCCGGGGCGGTCATCGCACGCTCGATCCTCCAGGACCGGGCAACCGCGTCAGGACGCCCCCGCCGGCTCCTCCTCGGTCACCCGGCAGCCGGGCGGCTCGGTCTGGGCCGGCTGCAGGCGGTCGGTATGGACGTAGAGGGTAGAGCAGTAGGGGCACAGGATCTGGCTGTCGCTGCCCATGTCCAGATAGACGTGCGGATGGTCGTGGGGCGGCCGGGCGCCCATGCACTGGAACTCCCTCACGCCGATATAGATCTTCTCGGCGCCCTGGTCGTTGGCGAAGTGGGGGACGAGGCGATCGGCCATGGATGCGCTGCCTTGAGGAAACCGCTGCTGGGGATCCGGTGCGGGCGCGACAATAACGACCCGCGGCAGCGCACGATAGGGGGTGCTCCGGGGAGCGCCAACAGGGCGCAGGCGGGCGCTCCGGCTCAGCTGCGGTAGCTCGCGAATTGGCCTTGCGGGCGGAAGCGCTCCAGGTACTCCGGCACGATGCCGGCCATGGCATGAGGCTGGGTGACGCCGAGCCCCTGCAAGGTGCGGCCCTCCTTGACGGCGGCCTCGTCCACCACGTTCGGCCGCATCAGCATGCGCACCTGGTCCACGGTGAGCGGGCGCAGGCCGTGCGGCAGCGGCGCCGTCAGGAAGGCACCGATCTGGGCGAGCCAGAACGGGATGCGCAAATACCAGCGCCGCCGCCCCGACCACTCCTGCACCGAATCGAGGAGCTGCCGGAAGGTGACGATGTCCGGCCCGCCGAGCTCGTAGATGGTGCGCGGCCTGGCCTTGCCGGCGCAGGCCGCTGCGATGGCCGCTCCCACGTCTCCCACGTAGACCGGCTGGAACCTGGTCTTGCCCCCGCCGATCAGCGGCAGGAACGGGGAGAGGCGCGCCATGGCGGCGAAGCGGTTGAAGAGCTGGTCCTCCGGCCCGAACACCAGCGACGGCCGCAGGATGACGGCGGTGGGGAACTCGGCCAGCACCGCGGCCTCGCCGGCCGCCTTGGTGCGGGCGTACGTCGCCCAGTACTTGCGGTCGGCGCCGATGGCGGAGACGTGGACGAAGGTCCTGGCCCCGGCCTCGCGGGCGGCGCGGGCGGCGGCGCGGGCGCCGGCCACGTGGACGGCGTGGAACGTCTGCCGGGCCGAGCGCGAGAGGCAGAAGCGGCACTCGGCCAGGATGCCGACCAGGTTCACTACCGCAGTGGCTCCTTCCACCGCCTGCCGCACCGAATCGGGGTAGCGCAGATTGGCCTGGACCGGGTGGATCTGGCCCACCGCACCCATCGGTTGCAAGTGCCCGGCAAGGTCGGGCCGGCGGCAGGCGGCGCGGACGCGCCAGCCGTCGGCGGCGAGCGCGCGCACCGCGTAGCGCCCGAGGAAGCCCGAGCCGCCGAGGACAGTCACCAGGCTGCCCTGCTCCAGCCGCGAGATCATCGCCAAACGCTCCCCTGCCCCCGGTCCCCCACTGCGCCATGAATTAGCCGCGCCCGCCGCCCCTGTGAAGGCGCCAGGCCTCCAAGGGAGACCATGAGGGGTGCGCAAATGCGCGCACAATTGACAAGCGGGTAGGCCGGCCCTAACTAGCGCCAGCCCGATCCGAGCCTGCCCAGGTGGCGGAATTGGTAGACGCACTAGTTTCAGGTACTAGCGGTGTAAAAGCCGTGGAGGTTCGAGTCCTCTCCTGGGCACCACCCTGTCGGAATAGGCTTTGATATCAAGGGCTCGGTAGCCGGTGGGACACTCCCGAGACTCAAAGTGGGACACTTTTGTTGTCCGGGCGTTCCAGCAAGCCCGCGCTACCGCTTGAGCAGCGAGGCGGCGTCCCGCGCGAGGCGCTTACGCTCGGCCGCCCTCGTGTACCGCTGCGCCTCGTGCATCGTGAGCCAGCCAAACATCGACATCAGCTGATGCACGGTCGCGCCGTTCTCAGCCGCGCGGGCAGCGCTCGCCTTGCGCACGCCGTGCGCCGAGCAATGGGGGAGCCCGGCCTCGTTGCAGCGGTCGCGGAACCAATTGCCAAAGCCGTCAGCTGTAAACGGCTTGCCGTAGTTCGTGACGAGGTACGTCGTTGTGCCGACGACCGCCGTCACGTCGATGATCTCCTGCAAGGCAGAGAGCATCGGCAATTCGACCACCACGCTCGTCTTGCGCTGGGAGAACTTGATCCACCCGTCGTGGACATTGCCCTTGCCGAGCTTTACCACGTCCGACCGCCGTGCGCCCGTGTACATGAGGAGCGCAAGCGCCAGGCGGGCCTTCGTGCCGGCGGGATGGCGCACTTCGTACTTGGTCAACTCCTCGGGCGTCCACGAGTGCCACCCCTCGGAGCCCTTGCTCACGTATTCAACGTCTCGCGCCGGATTGGCCCGGACGTGCTCGTTCTTGAGCCCCCACTTGAAGACACGTCGGAGGGCTCGCACGCGATTGTCGGCCGCGCCGGACAGATGGGCCTTACGGTCGCGCAGAACCCGCAGGTCCTTCGGCCGCAGGCGGTCGAGAGGAAAGTCGCCGAAGGTCTCATTCGCGCCCGGCGCGATCGGCTCGTCGAACATAAGCTCCAGAATCCGACGCCGCGTGTATTGGGTGCGCGGATCGAGGCGCTTGAAATCCGGCGAGCCGAAGAACTCTACACAGAGCCAGCGCAAGGTATTGCGCTTCGGTGCGGTAACCGATGGCGGGGAGTCATTTGTCTTCGGGCCACCTGACAAGAGCTCGTCGTATCGCCGGCGGAAAGACTCGCTGTCGAGCTTCTCCCTGATCCGCACCTTCGGCTGCCCCGCACGGCGGAAGTAGACGCGAACATTGCCGTGGCGGTCCACGTCGCTGCACAGATACGGATACTTCGCGATCACTTTCACGGTCGATGCCTACGCTACACGGCGGTTTTGCTCCACGGGTCATCGGCGCCATGCTCGTGATCTGACAGCGCCGCGAACGCCTCGTCTAGTTTGACCCTATCCCACACCGTCCGGGCGTTGATGCGCACCGGCTTCGGCATACGGCCATCAGCCACCATCTCGTCGAAGAGCGTCGGCGATATGCCGACGTATGCTGCTGCCTGCACGCGCGACAGGCCGCGGGGTGGGAGGCTTGTCGGCAACACGTCCGGGCGGCGAGACATGCACTACCGGTAAAGCTAAGCTAGATCCTGGTCAATGCTGCTAGATAGATATCTTTCTAACCATCTTGCTAAAAGATAGCCGCACCGGTACATGACCAAGGAAGAGCGAGGAAGACAATGACGGTGGTCGTCGGGCTGGTGTCGCAAAAGGGAGGGGTTGGCAAGAGCACCCTCGCGCGCGCCCTCGGCGCCGTCGTCGCCCATGCCGGGCTCAAGGTCCGCATCGCGGATCTCGATCCGCAGCAGCATACCGTTGTGGAATGGGAGCGGATGCGCGGCGAGAACGGGCTCGCGCCGGCACTCGATGTGCGTGGCTTCGCGACAGTCGCGCAAGCCCTCGCCGGCATGGCGGAGGACGAGCTGCTCATCCTCGATGCGCCGGCTCGCGTGAGCCGCCGGACCATGGACATTGCGAAAGCTGCGGATCTCATCATCCAACCCACGAGTGGGAGCATCGACGATCTTCGACCGGCGATCGTGCTCTTTCACGAATTGGTAGAGGCAAGCATTCCACGTGAGCGCCTGATCCTCGCGCTCTCACGCATCCTCGGCACGGCTGAAGAAGATGCTGCTCGCGCGTACATCGGCAAGACCGACTACGAGGTGCTTGCCGGCGCAATTCCCGAGCGCGCCGCGTATCGCGAAGCGCATAATCGCGGCCAGGCCGTGACTGAAGCGAAGCGTCGTGCACACGACAACCAGATCGAGCAATTGATTCAGGCGCTGTTCGACAAAGTACACACGCTGATGCTCGCGAAGACCAAAGAGTCGAAAGAGACGCTGCGCGCGAAGGAGACGAAAGGATGAGCCGCGACGTTGATCTCAGCAAGCTCAGCAAGTGGATCGGCAAAGCCAGGCAAATCGGCGAACCGCCGTCGCTCAAAGAGGACGCTCGCGACTCCGCTGGTGCTGCTCGCCGAGACTCCATCGTTCAGTTCAATGTGAAGATCAATGCGTCGGTCAAAAAACGGATCAAGCAGCTCGCTGCGCGCGACGACATCCAACTTGGAATGATCGTGGCACGCATGGTTGATCTCTACGAAAAAGAATACGGCGCACTCACCGACACGGCCGGCAAGCGCCGCTGAACACATCGCCACCTTGCTCACCGCGTCCACCGCGTTACGCTGCAATCAGACGACGAGCGGTCGTCGCCAAGCTGGGAGTCCTGACGGGCTCCCCAGCGGGAGCTCGTCGGCCTCCAACACGTGGAGGTTTGCATGATGACCGATGACAGCAGCCGCGCCGTGCGCTGGCTTGTGATCCTTGCACTCAGTGTCGCCACCGCCGGGATGTTTCTCATCTCGATGCGAGCGAACTATCTCTATGGCCGAAGCATCGGCCAAAGCCCGGAGACACAAGAAGCGCTTGCGTGGGCGAACGTCGGCGCTGACATTTGGAAAGGGTTCGCGCTCATTGTCATCGCAACGCTCTTGCGCAATCGTTCATACCGCGCAGCAGCTGCGACCACGTTGACTTGGCTCGTCTGCCTCTCGTTCAGCGTCACCTCCGCGATCGGCATCTACGTGCAAGAACGCACGTCGCTCACCGGAAGTCGCGAAGCGAAGCACGCATCATACGAAGATGCGTTGAAAGAACTCGCCAGCGTCGAAGGCAAGCTCAAAGGTCTTGCACGACACCGGAGCGTCGGAGAAGTCGAAGCGGCGATTGCGGGTGTCCTCGCCCGTCCGATCGTGATCGCTGATCGCGTGCGCGGGACCGTCGGGTCGCTTTCCACACACTGCACGAAAGACGATAAGCGTACCGCCGATGCGTGTGCCGAAGTTGCGAAGCTGCGTGAGGAACTCGCGGTTGCAAACGAGGGCGTCAAGCTCGGACAGCGCGCGACAGCACTGCGCAATCAGATTGCGAAGCTGCGCGACACGGGTGGCTCCGAAGCTCCCGATCCTGTCGGACTGTTCTGGGAATGGCTCACGCGCGGATGGATCACCGTGCGCGCCGTCGGTTTTGGACTTCCCTTGTTCTTTGCATTGATGATCGAGACCGTTTCAGCGTTCGGTCCGCTCGCGATCGTTGCATATGCGGAAGCGACGCGACGACAATCGTCGAGCGACATGACGCGCGTTGTCGCGGCTCGTCGCGCTGAGTCGCGCTCTGACGACTTTGACCGCGCTGATATACCTCTCATCGCAACGGAAATCGGACAGATCGTTCCGTTCATCGCGGAACGGACCGAGCCGACTGCAGGTCCTGCTGCTGTCTCGACTGATGAACTCTACGCCGATTACGAATTGTGGTGTCGCACGAAAACGTTGCGTGCGTTCTCGCGCGAAGTGTTCGCCAGTGAATTCGACGGTGTGCGCGAGTTGCCGCAACTCCAACACACGATCAGGAAGTTCGGCAATCGCTACTACGGCATTCGTCTGATCGAACGCGCAGTGGCAAAGTTGCCGCGCAGGCGCGGCGAGAGATGAAGGGGAGGGTGGCGCATGCGTCACCCTCTTTGCTTTGCAAACAGCGTGCGCGGGAAAAATTCGCAATACTCGTCCCCATTGAACCACGCGCACTTGATGTCGAAGAGCTTGAGGCCAAGTACGAGGCGAGTGAGTGCGAGCGCGTAGATCGCAAGCTGCGCGATCGGTTTGTTCGTGCGCGCGTCAGGTTTGTAGTCGAGGATATGGACTGCGCCGTTGCGCACTTGCAGGAAATCCATGTGGCCGGTGACGACACGATCGATATTGCCGGCGCGTGGCACGAGCTCGATTCCGTACTGCTCCTCCAGCGCAACGATGTCGTCCTCGGTGAGCCAGATCGGCACTTCGACGGCGAGTGTCACGCTGTCATTGGCGAGCATGAATTCCTGCAAACGTTCGTGTCGCTGTCGGTTGTCACCGACGGTCGGGATGATGAGAGCAGCCGCGCGCGTTGCCGCGTTCTCTTTCCGATTGACGATGATGCGCGCAGGATCGGCAAACGCAGGTTGCACTTGCGATGCGCGACCGCTGGCATCCTCATTCCGGAAAAGTGTGTGCGGACAAACGGTCGGGATCGCTTCCAAGAAATCTATCACCGGTGCGAAGCGTTCGTGCTCCTCGCTCTCGCGTACGAGCTCCAGCTTCGGTTGGTGGAACGAGTAACGATACACCTGACGATGGTACAGCTTGATCGAACGAATGGTCTGCTCCGGTGAAAAGCGTTTGCGTCCGGCATCACGCAAACGCCGATAGCTCAACAACTCGTGGTGCTCGGCGATCCAATTCGACAGTGTCGAATCCGAAATCAACCGACCGGTCTTCGCCTTGATGTGTCGTATCGTTTCCGCATGCGAATAGCCGATGCAGTATGCCGTGAGGGCCTCGATGATGACGCGCAGGGGATAGGTCTTGTTGCGCAGCGCGGCCGGCGCCGGCGTCAGCATGCGCTTGCACGATGCGCAGCGCCACAGCTGCACGATCTCGAATTTTTTCTTGCGCGTGCCGCGTCGGGTCATCGAATGACCGCCGCAATGCGGACACGTCTCCGGCGCCTTCGTCGTGTGCGGTGCCCTAGCGACGCGAGGGACTGGCATAAGCAGGGGAATACCTGCACCCTACCATACGCCCTGCGCGCAAGCACGCGCATGGGCGCCCGTGACCGCCACCTCATTCGGTAGCCGTTAAACTGTGCCGCCGCTTGAAGACGCCCTGTCAAGGGTTTGGCCGCTGCGCGGCCCGCGCGTCGCGATGTCGATCGCCAACGCAGGTGCGCGCCCTTGACTGGGCGGCGCGGCGGCAGACGAATAGCTACCGAATGTGGTGGCTGGTGGTGAGTGGATGTTGCATTCTGGAGAGACGTGACGCGCGTTTCGGAAGCGGTCGTGTTCACGAATGCTGGGTGAGATTGGTGCGTCCAGCGAGACGGTGTATCGCTATCTGAGCATTGGTGCGAGTGCAAAGCGCGAACAAAAAGAGCGCACAAATCTGTGGTGCTTATGCCGGTAGCCTGCGCGGGTGGTGTGCGCGCCGATCAGTGTGAGCGTTATAGTTTGGTTGTGTCGTACGCGGCAGATTGATGGGATGGTGCGTGATGCTGATCAGGTTCATGCGAGCGGTGGTCGTGTGCGCGATGATCATTGTGCTTGCTGGTTGCATCTTCTCTCGGGGCCCGATCTTCGACGTCGGCAAAGGAGTGAACCGATTTTCCGACGGGTCGATTCGAGGAGAGGGCCGGCGATGAGAAGTCCATGGTCGAATTGGTGCGGCACGGCAATCTGTACCTCTACAGCACTGGCGATAGCCGAGACACGACCATCCTATCCTTTCACGGCATTGGCGATGGGTTCTACCTTGCTGTCGTGATCCCGCCGGGACGGGACATCTACTACGGCGTGATCGATGCGCGCTTGCACGGCAAGCTGCCCTTCACGTTCCTCGAATGCGGAGACGACACGCCGGCGGAGCTCGTGCCGGGACCGGATGCCAAAGGCACTGACCGCTGCGTCGCCGGCGATCGTGATCGGCTCCTCGCCATTGCCAAGCGCTACAAGGACGACATGCTGGCCGGTCGGATTGAAGCCGCGAAGATGCAGGAGTTCAGTCGGGTTCCGTGAGGCATGGGGCAGGGGAGTGCGATACTCCCGCATTTAGGCTTGATGGAGGTGACTGCTCGGCCCGGCCCAGGTATTCGCTCCGAATGAGACGAACACGGAGCCTGCGATGAAGGCGACGAACGCCAATGCGAGGCGCATAGAAAGCATTGTAAGCGCCGCACGACGAACAAGCCACGGCGGTCGTGGGGATAAGGCCCTTGCGGGTCGCTTAGTCATTCAGTCACGTGCCTGGTGCCACTGACCGCTTTTTGCCCGCGGGGTCGGAAGGAGCTGACCCAGGAAAGTGGTGGGGCTCCTAGGAGCCCGCGTCACCCCGCTTGACGCCCGCCGTTGGCGGCACCTGCTCAAGTTGGGAAGATGATTAGGGACCCGTTGTGTCGAAGGGCTGATTCAGTGGCGACGATGCAGCGATGCCACAAGCTTTGCGCGTCATCGCGGTTCGACAAGGAAAGGCCGCCCGAAGGGGCGGCAGAACGATCAGTGCGCTTGTTCGCACGTCGCGTCGATGATTTCATGCAGGATCGGCGTTGTATTCGGCCGATCAACGATGCGGCCGGTTAGTGCGTAGGTCGCCGCATTGAACAGCCTCCAGGCGTTGCGTCGTTCCTTGAATTCCTCGAAGGCGGGCTGTTCCCAGTGTTCGAGAACGTCGGGAATGCGCTGGACGTTGATGACGCGTCTGCGGTACATCGAGAGGATGGCGTGATCGGCGAGAGCATTGGGAATGTCCGTCCGCCTATATCGGTCGATGGTCCGATGCTGTGCCTCGCGCTGAAGCGTCAGCGGCTCGATCAGCTCGCCGATGATGCCGGGAAGATCACGCTTCAAATTGGCCGTGTGCTTGCGCCGGATGACGTGATCGGCGACAAGCGCCATGTTATCGCAGCAAAAGACGCGCGATCCGAACCCGATGGAAACGGGGAAGGAACGATCGTTTGAGTTGCGAAGCGCCACCATGTCCTCGTACCCCGTGTAGGTGCTGCGAAGTGAGAGGACGCCGAAGTAGCGCATGCCGTCCTCGGTCACACCGTGATGTTCGGCAGTGACTTCGTGGCCGTACATGAAGAGCGTACTCTTCACCAGATCGACGACCCTGAAGTGCTCGATGGGTACGTGACTTGCGGTAGCGGGCGGAGTGTCGAGTCGGCGCAAGCTCGGATAGTCGATTTCCTGGGCGCCTCGATGAAGCATCAGAGTCACGGGCTGTTTCCTTTCGATGTTGAAGAACCCGTTCGTCATTGTACCGCATAAAGGAGAGGGCCTCGTCTTTTGAAGTCGGTTCCATGACCGGCCAGGGAGAGCGCTAGACTTGGAAGGGCGGGCAGGTTAGTCGAGCTCGGATATAGTGCGGAGTGAAGTAGTTCAGGCAGTTTGGAGCGAGCGATGTTTTGGAAGCGGACGGGCGGCATCAAGCCGTACGGTTACGATTGGGACGGCAATCGCAGTCCGCCCGACTATGACTGGCGGCGTGATCCCTGGCGCCCGGATAGCCCGGTGTTTGGGCAGTGGCCGCGGCATCGGTGGCTGCGCGATTGGGCGCGAGCGCCGATAGTATGGGCACTCCTGGCGTGGTTCACCGTCACCCTCGGAGCAGTCGCGCTTTACGCGCTTGGCGTCATCTCGCAGGACACGATCTTCGCAGTGTGGATCGTGAAGTACCTGGTGCTGTTCGCGGTGCTCATCGTCGCTGGGGTCTGGTCGGTAGTGGCCTGGTTCAGGAAGACGCCGGGCGAAGAACGTGGCCCAGCGTTGCGAGAGAAGCTGAAGCGGGCGCCGCGGGCGATCGCATGGTACACGGCACTCATGGCGGTCTGCATAGGACTGGACGTGCTCGAAAAGCGGTACGGTGTGCCGTTCTTTGCCAGTGCGGGTGGGTTGCTCGCGGCCTGGCTTGGCGTCATGTGGTGGTGGCAAAGAGCGCAGAAGGTGTGAGTGTCGAGCCAGCGGATACTGGGGGTGTGATGGGTTGCGGTGGGGCGTGAAGTGGTGCGCTTATCCCCCAGAATGCGCGAGGTGGGGTCGCGCGTACTGGTTGAACTTGAGGTCTCAGATTTTGGGGCTGGCTGCCACTTGGCGTGGCCCTGTTGGGCCGCGGGCCGGGGGTGACCTGCTGTGGGTTGGGCCGGGTTGGCGCTTGGCGTGGCTCTGTTGAGCGGTTCGTCGCCATCCGCTCGGCGGTGTGCTCGCTCCCGGACAGGAGGCGAGGGATCCGTTGTTCAGCCGCGCCAATGCCCCCGGGCATGAGCGGTCGCGCGAGGTGGTGTTCAACGAGGGGGCGATCGGCGTCGCCAACGTGGTCAACAACCTGTGGCGCAACATCGGCCGTGTGAAGGTGGAAAGGTGAGACGGGCACCTTGTCCTCGTAGGCCGGGCCGATGCCGGAGAAGCAGCTGAATGTTCCTCGCTGCCGGCCCCGAAGCTGGCGGCAGCGGTCAATCACCCTTCCCGCTCTACGTGTTCCTGGTGATCTGGTCGATCGGGTTCGGCTACGGCTTCTGGTGGAGGCTGATGTCGGACGAGGCGGCGAGGGCAGGCTGCGGCGACCTCACTTTGATGACGATGAAGCAGCCACGACTTTCTCGTGAGCGACCTGCACCCAGATTGTCTCATGGCCAATCAGGTTCGCCCCATACTCGATCCAGGCAAAGCCCTGGTCACCCCACGTGTCTCCCCAGGAATTCTTGATGAGCCAAGCGCCATGGGCGCCGCGCTTGTCGTCCCAGCCGACGATGGCCAGGAAGTGCGCGTTCGGGCTGAAGACCGTGAGATCGCTGTCTACCTGGTGAAATACGTCATCGCCCACGCTTCCAAACGCATCCGTAACGATCAGCCGTGTCGCGACAGGACCGTGCTCGCAGAGGGCGTCCTTGATCTTCTCGGGGGCTACCACCTGCGTCCAGTCGCTCTCGATCATCGCGGACGTAACGAGGCGGTGCACGGGCGTCGATGGAATTGGACACGAGTTGGCCTTTACGGCCGTGTAAGGCTCGTCAGCCCTCAGGGTTGTCCCATCCGAGACGAGATAGTCGAGCGCGTAGTCCAGATAGCCTTCCACGCAATCGCTGTCTCGGGTGCAGTTGAGCAAGTGCTGTTCAGATGCATCGAGCTGCTTGCCATTCTCGATGAGGTGCCCGCTTTCGAGGACCGCAACCGCGGCGAAAGCCCAACAGCTGCCGCAGGAATATTGGTTCTGCACCGGCGAAATCATGTTGTGCGACCGCCAATCGAATGCGGCAGCCTGCGGATTGCACGCCGCCTTTCCCTCCGGGATGCCGAGGCGCCGCTTTTCCCTCGCGTAGGATTCGAGCGCGTCCTTGGCAGAATCCTGGCGCGCCCGTGCGACGGTCTGGCTCGGACCACCTGGCTTTGCCCCGGTTAGCTGCGACAGGGGCCGATCCAGCGCAGACGTGTAGACGGGCCGAAACCGCCATTTTTCCCGCACGGCGCGTTGCTCGAGCGCCTCGAGTCTCGCCTTCACCTCCGGCGACGCATTCTGCAGACGCTGCTGATAGACGAGGGGGATTGTACGGGGAGGCACCGATTGCTGCGCGGTCGCGACAACGGCACTCGCAACAGCGGCGCCCAGGGAGACAGCCGCCAGCATGAAGACCCGCGCAATGCGGGACCAAAAGGACTGTGCTTGAAACATCGAATTCTCTCGCTGCAAATCAAAGAGGATGGATATCAGGCAAGCCAACAAGGCCCGTAGAGGGATAATACGCAGCCAGATCAGGTCGGGGAAGAGCAAAGTTGAGGCAAAGATGCGGCGAGCGGGGAGACCGGCGGACGCGGTCGGGGACCCTGTGCCGAGCCTCAATCCGAGATCGTAACGGAAAGGCGGGCTACCGCGTGCGGCGCAGCGGCTTTCTCCCATGGCCTGACGTAGGTCAAGGTGATATCGGTCACGCCGGTTTTGTTGGGCCGTAGTGATATGATCTGCATGGAAGTTCCGCCCGAGCGCTTACCGTCGCTGCTCCCTTCGTAACGATCTCCGACGACAGTCAGGATCGGGGACTGTGGGAAAGAAATCTTCCAGCTGAAGCCGGTGGAAGGTTGGGCGGGAGCTCGGATCTCAAGTGTATCGTTGCGTCGCATGGAGACGGCCTTCTCGGTGCCGGCATCGAGGCGCACCGCGACGGTGTCGGCCAAGCAAACGCCCGCTGCAACAACCCAGACGGCGGTGCCGCAGACGCATCTGAGCATTCTTGCTCGCTCGCACGCCAATTGACCCAGGCCTATTCAAACAGGCACTACCGCTCGTTGTCCAGGGGTGGCTAGGATTTCGTGCGGGCGGGTTTGGTCTTTGCGCGCTTCGGGGTGATGGGTGCCGGAGTGCTGGAGCAACCTTCGAGGCGGCGCAGGGCGTGGGCCTTCAGAAGGTCCTCAAGCTGCTCTGTTGGTATCGGCTTAGGACGCTTCGTGACCATCATATTTCCCCCTTGTGAATGAGAGATTGGAGCACAAATGTCTTAACAACGGGATACGGGGGAGCCAAAACGTTTCGCCTTCAAGTCTGGAGTTCGAGGTGCTATTGCTTGCGCATGACCCTCGAAGACGTCCAACAGGCTATCGTAAGACTCTCGCCGGAGGATCGCGCCCGGCTGCGCCTGTGGTTGGCCGAACCCGAAACCGCGGCGGCGGAGCAGCGCGAGCCGGAGACGACGGCTTCGAAGCTGGGCAGTCTTGCCGGGCGCACCGTCGCCGGCTTCCGGAAGCGCGTGCGGGAATCCTAGCGCGCGGGGTTGCGCTTGCTGGAAGCAACCAAGTAACTCGATATTGACGATCACTCTTCGAGTATGGCTTGAGTGATCGGAATTCAGTACAAAAGGGAGATGATCAAATGGCGAGGCCCACTGACCTTGAAAGAATGTCCCACACGGAGCTGAAGCAGCTTGAAGTGCGGATCGAGCGCCTGAAGGCCCAGAAGCGCGAAGAGGAACGCGCCGTTCTGCGCGAACAGATTACCGCCCTGGCGCGGAGAACGGGTTTGATGTGCGGGAACTCATCGGCAACGGTCGCGGCGGCAATGGAAGCGTCGCCGCAAAGTACCGCGATCCGAGTAACCCTGCCAACACCTGGACGGGACGCGGGCGCATGCCGCGGTGGATGGCCGCGGCGATGAAGAGCCCTCGCGTGAAGAAAGAGGATTTCTTGATCCGCTAGCCGTTGTTTTAGACCTGGCTTAATAGGCTTCGCGAAAGGGCCGCTTTCGGGCGGCCCTTTTCATTGGTGACGGGAGGGCGGCGTGCTCGACTTCGAGGATGGTCGCGAGTTTGGCCACCATGGTGATGCTGGCGTTGTAGACGGACCGCTCCAGGGCGCTGATATAGGTGCGATCCACGCCCGCTTCGTGCGCCAGCGCCTCCTGGGAAAGGTTTCTCTCCCGCCGGTATCGCCGCAGATTGGTATCTCGCGACTAGCGGCGTCCTATGGTTTGGATTCACGCTGTTCGCTCAAGCTGCCGGCCTTAGCGGGTCGGTTGCAAGGCTACTATTCGTCTCGACGATCAGATGACCCAAGCTCGGCGCGCTTGCGAGAAAGCGCGTGAACTCCGAGGCTTTCCGGATGGGAGACCAGATGACAGACGCCGCTAGTCGCGTGGGACCGCGAAAGCGCCCGAGAGGCTCCATGGCGCACCGCCTCGCGAACCAAATTCCAGTTGCGGGTCGGCGGCCGGAACGAAGTGGAGGACAGAGGAGCGGAGCGACGACGTTGCGCCAGGGAGAGGGGCGCTACACTGGAAGGAGCATGTAGGACGGCTTATGTGTGAGGGACATTGGGGGCCTTGCGTTGGCGTCGGAATCCGACCCTCACACCTCATGGCGCGGCGTCGGCGGGCCGTGCTATAATTGCGTGATTAGTGTAACACTTCGTCCGTATGGAGGATTTCAATCGGCAGCAGGAGAAGAGGAAGTTCTTTGAGTTCGTGGAAGTGATCGAGCAGCGCGTGAACGACATTGGCGCGCAGAAGGGTAGCACCGCGAGGAGCGGCGATGCCGTTATTGAGCGATTGTACAAATCAAGCGGGGGCAAAGCGGACAAGGTAACAGAAGAGGACATCGCCTCGGCATTCGACGACGTAGACAAGAGGGACTAGGGCCGTGTGATTGAAGGGGCTTGGAGCTGTGCCGTGCAGCTTCCCGAGCGAGGCCTTGGAAGGTATGCTCCGTGACCGACCTGCGAGGGGGCCATGGCTCACGTATTCATAAGTTATTCGAGCACGGATCGAGATATCGCCCAGGCGTTGGCGACCGAGTTAGAGACGAACAATCTCTCGGTATGGTGGGACTTCAGACTCGTCGGCGGTCAGACGTTTCGCAAGGCTATCGACCAGGAGCTGAATGCTGCATGGGCGGTCGTCGTCATATGGTCAGAAAGCTCCGTTGAATCAAGGTTCGTCATCGACGAAGCGGATGTAGGGCTAGAGGCAGGAAAGCTTGTGACGACCAAAGTGGAGCCCCTTGCCATCTCAAAGGTGCCGCTTGGCTTTCGGAGTCTCCACACGATCCCGGTGAGGGACTTCGAGCGTGTCCGTGAAGCGGTGCTGCACACCGTCGAACGTGAGCGGGGCAAACGTATATCCGAAATTAAGGTGTGGCTTGACGAGGCCCGTACAAGGGAAGCGACGAGAGACCAAGCCGATGACGACGCGCTACGGGAGGAGGCAGAAGAGGAGAACTGCTGGTACAACGCGGTCAGAGACTATGGCTATGAGAGCTACTTAGATGCATATCCTGACGGTCGTTATGCTGAGGAGGCTCGCGAGATTTTAGAGGAAGACGAGGCATGGGAAGCTGCGGGGGAGGATTCAGACTATGAACTCTATTTGGAGAACTACCCCGAAGGCAGGTACGCGGCAGAAGCGCGAGCTGCAATGGACGAGCGTGATTCAGATGGTACTCGTGAAGAAGAGCCGGGAGACGACGAAGAAAAGAGGTTGTTTGATCGGCACTACGGTAAGTGGGATGAGGAAGGAAGTGGGAAGAAAAAACCATTTTGGCCAGACGATTGATGGGCATATTGGTTGTTAGTACTTTGTGCCCGCGGGAGAGGGGGGCAGGACAGGCGGGCCTACTCACGCTCTTTGTGGAGCGTGCTTAGAGATGATGGCATGCTGACACTTGGTCCGTTTGGAGGGGGACGATGCTGTGGAAGCGGACGGGCGGCATCAAGCCGTACGGTTACGATTGGAATGGGGATCGCAGCGCGCCCGACTACGACTGGCGGCGCGATCCTTGGCGTCCGGATAGTCCGGTGCATGGGCAGTATCCGCGACGCCCGTGGCTCCGAGAGGCGGCGAAAGAGCCGATATGGTGGGCGCTCGCCGCGTGGTTTGCGGCGACGGCCGGGTTGGTGGCGCTCTACACTCTCGATGCCATTTCGAAGGATGCGTTCTTCGTCGGCTGGGTCGGAAGGCTCCTCGTCCTGCTCATTGGTTTGATGGTGGTGGCCATATGGTCGTCGATCGTATGGTTCAGGAAAACACCGCGCGGCGAGCGCGGGCCGGCGTTGCGGGAGAAGTTGAAGCGAGCGCCTCGCGCTATCGGCGTGTTCGTGGCCGCCATGGTCGTCTGCGCAGGGTTGGAGATGCTTGAAAAGCAATACGGTGTGCCGATACTCGGGAGTTTCGGGGCGCTGTTCGCAGTGTGTATAGGCATTGTGTGGTGGCGGGAGAGGGTTCAGAGATTGGAACCATGAGAACTCGGGGCAACTCAGCGCGTTATGCATTTTTTGGTCCCTTCCTTTGAAAAAAGCATTCCTGCACTGGGTCTTTTTCTTATGAATATTGTTAGATGCATATTCTTATATAGAGTGAATTCGATGGGCTGAATGCTAGAGTCGCAGCCGGCCAAATCCTTGGGTTCGGCGGGTTGAATCCTTGATTTCAATCGGCTGAAGTCAAGATTTCGGGGCTCTGTTGACGCGCTTTACGACGAAGTTGATCGTGTAGAGATTGGTCTTGCCCTGGCCGCGGCGGGTGATCTCGATGAGACCTGCGGCTTCTAATTCCTTGATGAACGCGTTGACGCTGGCGACGCTCATGCCGATCGCCTGCGCGAGCGTGGCCTGTCCGGGGAAGCACAGGTTGTTGTGCCAGGCGTAGCTGAGGAACAGGGAATAGACGGTCTTGGCCCCGATCGAGAGGTCGGGGTTGCGGAGAATAAAGTTCGGGACCTGGGTGAAGCCGTGCAGCGCGATCGGGTCGGCGCTGTTGATCTTGATGTTCTGATCGATCTTTTGCAGCTGACCGCCGATGTGATCCATGTCTCAAGTATACGCTCGTGCGCGAAGTCAATATGCGCTTATCAACATTTCGGCGCGCAAGAATGAAGAGGCGATGATGTTGAGCGTACGATTTCTAGCGAAGCGAGCTGGGGACGCGGCTCGACGGCGCGAAGCCCGGCGACGCCGGAGGCGGCGGGCGCCATAGGATGACAGCGCGGAGGTGTGTCGCAACAACGACGCGGAGTTCGGCGTGTGGCCTTTGTGGATGCAGGAGGCTGCCGGTCACGGTATTGTTCGTGATTGGTGGTCGTGAGGGGGGAGACCAATGGAGGGAAATCGCCGACCTGACACACAGATAGTGGCGCAGGGCATCGCGGCGGTCGTTGAGTTGGCGAAGACGACGATCAATTCTCTCGTCCTCGCGAATGGAGGAGCCGCAATCGCGCTCCTTTCGTTGATCAGTCAGACAAAAGGTGACGGGAGTGCACCGCAAGGGGAGCGGTCGCTGCTTGTTCTCTCGCTGTCGGCCTTTACCGTCGGCGTTGCGATTACACTGATCGCGGCTGGGCTCACCTATCTGTCGAACTACCGGTGGCTCGAAGCCTACCAGATAGATGGTCCAGGAGCCCAAGGTCCGATTTGGCGCAAGATGCGAGTGTTACGGCGATGGTCAGTGCTCTTTGCCGCGGTTGGGCTGATCCTTTTTGTCTTAGGCATGGGACTCGGTGCAGTCGGCTTTCTCGGCCGTCCGATATGAAGAGGAGCCCCTCGGGCAGATGACCCTCGAAGACATCCAGCAGGCTATCGCCAACCTCCCATCCGAGGAGCGGGCGAAGCTGCGCATCTGGTTGGCAGAGTTTGAGGCTGGACACGGGGACCGCGAGCCCGAGACAACGGCCTCGAAGTTGGGGCGGCTTGCGGGGCGCGCGGTCGCGGACGTCCGCAAACGGATGCGCGAGTCCTAGGGCAGCCTGCTCCTTGCCTGCGAGCTCGACTAGGTCAGGGAGCTGACTTCTGCGGGGCTTGGTGCTCGCGGATTGTTACGAAGCTGGGATTGGGAACCACGGGGCACTGTGCAGTTTGGCCTATGGCCTCCGGTGCGTGACGTAGTTGTCTATGATTTGCTTGGTGACGCCCTCAGGGAATTCGATCGTCAGTTTGTTCTCATCGATTGCTGTCACGGTGCCGTGGCCGAACATCGGGTGAGAGATGTGATCGCCAACCGTGTACTTGCTCGCGTAGGCCAAGGCGGCAACTCCGTTGACAGGGGTCTTCGGCTTCGCGGTTTTCCTGGACGTAGTCGCCTTGAGAGCGGAAGCGCGCGGGTGGCGGGCCTTCGTTGGTTTCTTCGCATCGGTGATGGACATGCGAGAGATATGGGAACAAACACGGTACTTTGCAAGTTCTAGAGCGGTTTCCGTTTGATGTGAATCGGATCGGTCACAGGGGATTCCCTCGGACTCGCAAATCAGATTCGGTTGTCTCCGACGGCAGCAACTGCGGGGGCAGTCGATGGCGAAGGGAT
>Ga0070694_100000341_pt1 | contig 25011 bp, 26 predicted proteins | sample KBSK1251metaG_FD_65470 | JGI IMG/M metagenome (GOLD analysis project Ga0070694, IMG submission 65470) | Corn, switchgrass and miscanthus rhizosphere microbial communities from Kellogg Biological Station, Michigan, USA - KBS K1-25-1 metaG | ecosystem: Host-associated > Plants > Roots >...
AGGGGTTCGTGGCGGCGCGGGGCCGTCCGCGTCGTTGCCGCTCCTCCGCGATGACTCACATCGCGGTCGTCGCGGCGCCTTGCGGCCGACCCCGCGGCGCCACGAACGCGACCCATCCTAGTACTCGGACACATTCCTAGGAGGCGGCGCCCTGCGAGCCGCCGCGTATCCGGCGGCAGACTTCCTCGCCCATCTCGCGGGTCCCGAGGCTGCCCCCCAGGTCGCGCGTCGTCCGCCCGTCGCGCACCGCACCGGCGACCGCGGCCTCGAGGAGTCGCGCCTCGTCCGCCCGCCCGACCTCCTCGAGCAGCATGGCGGACGAGAGGATCGCCCCCACGGGGTTGGCGACGTTCTGTCCGGCGTACTTCGGCGCCGACCCGTGCACCGGCTCGAACAGCCCCGTGCGACCAGGATGCAGGTTGGCGCTGGCCGCCAGCCCCAGGCCGCCCTGGATCTGCGCCCCCAGGTCGCTGAGGATGTCGCCGAACATGTTGCAGGTGACGATCACCTGGAAGGGGGTCGGGTCCTTCACCAGCTGCATCGCCAGCGCGTCGACGTACATGTGCGACGCCTCGATGCCGGGGAACTCGGGCGCCACCTGCTTGAACGTCCTCTGCCACAGGTCGTGCCCGAAGGTGAGCGCGTTGCTCTTGTCCGACATCAGGACGCGCGTCCGGCCCTTGCGACGGGCGTGCTCGAAGGCGTGGCGGATGATCCGCTCGACCCCCTTGCGGGTGTTGACGTCCTCCTGCACCGCGATTTCGTCCGGCGTCCCCTTCTTGAAGATCCCGCCCATGCCCACGTACAGCCCCTCGGTGTTCTCGCGGAACACGACGAAGTCGATGTCCCGGACGGTGCGCCCCTTCAAGGGGGTCAGGTGGTCGGCGAGGAGCTTCACCGGCCGCTGGTTGACGTACAGATCGAGCCGGAACCGGATGCCGAGGAGAATGTCCGCGGCGTGCCGGTTGTCCGGGACGCGCGGATCGCCCAGTGCCCCCAGCAGGATCGCATCGTGGCCCCGCAGGTCCTCCAGGGCGGCGTCGGGAAGGGTCTCGCCGGTCTTCAGGAAGTGGTCGGCGCCGTAAGGGAGCGTGCGTATCTCGAGGGAACGGCCGCTCACCTCCGACGCGGCCCGGAGCGCCAGGACCGCCTCCCGCGTGACCTCGACGCCGATCCCGTCTCCCGGGATGACCGCGATGCGGGTCATGTCGTCGAGGCTCCGCCGGTCCGCCCGCGCACGCCCCGCGGCGCGAGGCCGAGCAGGCCCCTCACCCACGACCGGCCGCGCCGGGGCGCGGCCCTGCGGAACGCCTCCTCCACCTCGCGCGCCCCCGCGCCTCCCTGCACGCGGCCTCCGTCCGGCAGCAGGAGGACCGGGACCTGATCGCCGTAGCGCGCGACCAGATCGGGGTCCGAATCGACGGCGATCACGCGCAGCCGCACGCCGTGGCGACGGGCCGAGCGCGCGGCCAGGCGCTTGAGGACGAAACAGGGGGGACACCCGACGCGGGCGTACAGCACGGCCTCGCCTTCGTCCGGGCCGGTCACGAGACGTTTCCCCGGACCAGCAGCCGCGCGCCGGCGCGCAGGCCCATGAGACCCACCCCCGCCCCCGCCGCGTCGCTCAGGACGTCCCTCACATCGGCGAAACGATTGGGGACGAACTTCTGATGGATCTCGTCGAGGATGGCATAGCCCAGGCAGAGCACGAAGGCGAGGGCCAGGACGCGGGTCGGCAGGGGTGACCGCAGCCCGCCGTTCAGCGCGCGGGCGGTCAGGATCGACAGCCCCAGGTATTCCAGCGCGTGCTCGACATAGTCCGGGTAGGCCGAGGCCCAGGGGACCGAGGACAGGCTGGACAGGTAGAAGATGATCGCGCAGTAGGCGACCAGCGGGCCCCAGATCCAGAGCGATCGCAGGGCGCCCCGGAACGCAATCACCGTAGCGGGAAGGGGTACATCACGTAGGCGATGATGAGCGACAGCACGACCATCGACCCGCCGAGGATCAGGATGACGCGCACGCGGTCCTTCGGCTCGTTCTGCGTCAGGAAGGCGAAGAACACGCCGACCAGACCGGAGAAGATGACCAGGTTGGCGAAATGGCTTCGGATCATCAGGTCTTGCGTCCCGTGGCGATGTCGAAGCAATCCAGCATCAGCAGGATGTTCATCAGTCCCGCCGTGAGCAGATAGATGTTGCCGTATTCGTAGGTCACGCCGCGCACCCGGGCACGCAGCCGGCCCAGGAGCTCGATCCGCCGGGGGTCCCCCTCGTCGGGAGGCAGAGTGAACACGATGCTGCCGTACGTGTGGTGGCGGCTGATCAGGTCGATGGGTCCCGTGGCCAGGTTGTCGAAGGTGGCCAGGAACGAGAGCGGCTGCCGGGGCTCGAACAGGGAGGCCGCGCCGTCGCTCACGACACCGAGGCCGAACATGCCGACCACGACCGCGAAGAACACCGCCGCCCGGGTCCGCTTGCCCAGGTAGAAGTGCCCCAGGCCCGGGACCAGCCAGGCCAGGACGCAGGACACGAACGGGGCGGCCGCCGGGTGGGCCTTCGGTCCGGCCTGCTCCACGAGCGTTTCGCTCAACGGCCTACTCCTTGACGACCCAGACCTTCACCTCGGCGGTGACCTCGGGGTGCAGGCGCACCGGAACGGAGTAGATCCCCAAGGCCTTGATCGGCTCGGGGAGCTGGATGCGACGCTTGTCCACGACGATACCCTCCTTCTGGAGAGCCTCGCCGATGTCCGCCGACGTGACGGATCCGTAGAGCACGTCGTGCTCCCCGACCTTTCGGACCAGGGTGAGGGACACCGCCTGGATCCTGCCGGCCAGCGCCTCGTTCTCCTCTTTCTCCTTGCCCAGCCGGGCGACGTACCGGCGCTTCTCCCGCTCGATGACCTTGAGGTTGCCCGGGGTCGCCGTGAGCGCCTTGCCGAACGGCAGGAGAAAATTGCGGGCATAGCCGTCGGCGACCTTCACCACGTCGCCCCGGCGACCGAGCTTCTCGATGTCTTCCTTCAGCACAATCTGCATGTCCGTCTCCGGCGCGTTTGCCCTGTCTCAATCCGAGGTGAACGGGATGAGGGCCAGGAGGCGCGCCCTCTTGATCGCCTGCATCAGCTTCCGCTGGTGCTTCGAGCAGGTGCCCGAAATCCGCCGCGGAAAGATCTTCGCCCGCTCCGGCGTGAAAGCCTGGAGGAGCCTCAGGTCCTTGTAATCGATGAACTTGATCTTCTCGTCGCAGAACTTGCAGAACTTCTTCTTCCGGAACAGGAACTTCTTCTTGTACTGCTTCTTCCGGCCGCGGTCCTGGCCGCGGCCCCCTCCGGACTCCCTGCCTCCCATCCTCATCTGGTCTCTCCGGCCCCTAGGGCGCCATCATGGGCTCGGCCATGAGCTCATCGCGCTCCGGCCGAGGTTTCATCATCGGTGACGGGCCGATCTGGGCCTCGTTCTCGACCCGGACCACGAGGTGCCGCAGGATCCGGTCGTTCATGCGGTACCGCCTGTCCAGCTCCTTGACCAGCGAGGGGGGGCACTCGATCGTCATCAGGACGTAGACGCCCTCTTCGCTGCGACGAATCGGATAGGCGAGGCGGCGCTTTCCCCACTTCTCGGTCTTGATGACCTTCCCCTTGGCCGATCCGATCACCTGCTCGTATCCTTTGATCAGCTCGTCGATCTCCTCGTCCGTGTAGGTCGGATCGGCGATGAACACCGTCTCGTATTGTAGCATTCCGGAAACTCCTCCCTGGCCTAGCGTGCGTCCCCGCCGGCCTCGTCGGCCGGCTTTCCGTTGAATCGATTCATCGCGATCGCGATCCCTTCCGACAGCGCCAGCTCGGCGCAATCGGCCGCCCGGGCGACGACCCGGGGAAGCTCCTTCTGCTGGCGCCGCGGGAACGCCCGCAGCACGAATTCGGCGTGCGGCTCGCCGTCCGAAACGGGGCCCACGCCGACCCGCAGCCTCGCAAACTCCCGCGTGCCGAGGGTCTCCACGATCGACAGGAGACCGTTGTGCCCCCCGTGGCTTCCGTTCGCCCGGAGCCTCAGCGTGCCGAAGTCGAGATACAGGTCGTCGCACACCACCAGAAGATCCTCCGGCCCCGCGCCGGCCATCTCGAGAAGCGCGCTCACGGCCGCCCCGCTCCGGTTCATGTAGGTCAACGGCCTCGCCACCATCGTCTCGACGCCCCCGAGGACCGCCCGGAATGCGAGGGAGCGGGCCCGACGCGCCACGTAGGGGCGCCCCTGCCTCTCCGCGATCTCCTCCGCCACCAGATAACCGATGTTGTGGCGGGTGGCCTCGTACTCCTCTCCGGGATTCCCCAGACCGACGAGCACCTTCACGGCGCGCCGATCCGCGTCCGGCGCTACTTCTTCCCTTCCGGCTTCTTGGCTTCCTTCTTCTTGGAGGCCTCTCCCTCCTCGACCTCCCCTTCCGCCTCCTCCACCGCCTTGCCCTTCTTGATGACTTCCGGCTCGACGGGGGCCGCCGGTGCGGCCGCGTCGGCCGCCGGCGTGAGCACCTCTTCCTTGGCCGGCGGGCTCACGACCACGAGCGTCTGGTCCGTCTCGGACAGGATGCGATACCGATCGCTCTTCGGCAGATCCGAGACGCGCAGCGCGTCCCCGATCTTGAGCGCCGTCACGTCGATGGTGATGTGCTCGGGGATGTCGCCCGGCAGGCAGGAGACCCTGACCTGGCGCGTGACGTGCTCCAGGATTCCGCCGTCGAGCTTCACGCCCGCGGCCTCACCGGTGACCTGCACCGGCACTTCGACCTCGATCACCTCGTCCATCTGGATCCGGACGAAATCCGCGTGGAGCAGGCTCCCCTTCACGGGGTCGACCTGGTACTCCTTGATCATCACGTGGCGCCGGGCATCCTTCTCGGCGAGGTTGAGCTGGAAAATGGTGTTGACGCCCGACTCGGAGCGGATGATCTCGAGGATCTTCTTCGGATCGACGACGATTGCGACGGGGTCCTTGTGGGCGCCGTAGACGATCCCGGGCAACTGCCCCTGGCTGCGCAGCCTGCGGGATGCGTTCTTGCCGAAATCCACCCTGCCCTTCACGTCCACCACGAGTTCCTTCATGGAGCGTTTCCCTGTGCCCGGGCGCGGCGCGCGCCGTCCCTGCGGCTCAAAAGTCAGACGAACAGCGAGCTGACCGACGAGTTCGTATGAATGCGCTTGATCGCCTCTCCCAGGATCCCCGCCACCGACAGCACGGTGATCCGGCCCGACTTCTTCTTCTCCTCGCTGATGGGAATGCTGTTGGTCACGACCGTCTGCACCATCTCGGAGGAACGGATCCGCTCCACCGCCGGCCCCGACAGCACCGCATGGGTGAAGCACCCGTAGATCGCCTTGGCCCCCTTGCGCTTCAGGGCGTGCACCGACCCGGAGAGGGTCCCGGCCGTGTCCACGATGTCGTCGACGATGAGGCACGTCTTCCCCTCGACATCACCGATGACGTGCATCACCTTCGGCTCGTTCCTCTCGCCCCGTCGCTTGTCGATGATGGCCAGGGCCGCATCCAGGCGCTTGGCGTAGGCCCGCGCGCGCTCGACACCGCCGGCATCCGGCGACACGATCACGAGGTTCTTGAGGCGAAGAGATTCGACATGCTCGATCATGACCGGGGCGGCGAACAGGTGATCCACGGGAATATTGAAGAAGCCCTGGATCGCCGGGGCGTGCAGGTCCATGGCCAGCACGCGATCCGCGCCGGCCGCGGTCAGCAGATCGGCCACGAGCTTCGCGGAGATGGGAACCCTCGGCTTGTCCTTGCGGTCCTGCCGCGCGTAGCCGTAGTACGGCAGCACGGCCGTGATGCGGGCCGCCGACGACCGCTTGAAGGCATCGAGCATGACCAGGAGCTCCATCAGGTTCGCATCGGCCGGCGTGCACGTCGGCTGGATCACGAAGACGTCCGTGCCCCGCACGTTCTCCAGGATCTGGCAGTACGCCTCGCCATCGGCGAAGCGGCGGCACTCGGTCTTTCCGACCGGAATCCCGAGGACGTCGCAGATCTCCTGCGCCAGGGCCGGATGCGCGCTCCCGGAGAAGACCTTCAGGTTGCTGGTATCGAGACCGCTCATCGCGCCGTTCCTCACCCCAGTCCTCCGCCGCCTCGCACGCCCGATGGTTGGGGCGGGAGGATTCGAACCTCCGGTCCTGGATCCAAAGTCCAGTGTCTTACCGCTTGACGACGCCCCAATGATCGCATCCGGGTGATTAGGCAGGGGTGGAATCGTCCGGTTGGATGCTGGTGGGCCGCCCGCGGCCGGCTTCGTCTTCGGAACCGTCTCTCCCCTCGGCCGCCGTGCGGGATGTCCCCGAATCCATGTGAGCCAGGACCTCCCTGTAACGGGCCAGCACCTTGTCTTCGATCTTCTTGCGCGTGTCGTTGTTCAGCGGATGAGCGATGTCCCTGAACGTGCCGTTCTTCCTCTTCTTGCTGGGCATCGAGATGAACAGCCCGCTGGTGCCATGGATGATCTTGATATCGCTCACCACGAAGCAGTCGTCGATGATGATCGAAACGAACGCCTTCAGCTTCTCTTCCTCGACAGGAAAGACCCGGACCTCGGTGATTTCCATGGTCGGCTCCTCCCTTCGGGGTTCAGGCAATGCGTCTTTTTCAGTCGTTCGTCACGCGTCTCCGATAGTCCTGCCGGTTGATGGGAACGCTTCGCATGATCGTGAACCCCGAGAGATCCAGATCAGCGCGGGCCTTCTCCGCTGCGGCCGCGCTCCTGAAGATTCCGAAGACTGCCGAGCCGCTCCCGGTCATGGAGGCGGCCGACGCCCCGGCGGCCTGAAGGCGTTCCTTGATTCTCCCGATGGCAGGACAGAGCGCGCACGCGTAAGGTTCCAAGGCATTTCCCGCGCGCACCCACGTCTCGACCTCCCTGGGGAGGCCGTCCTCCGGGGTGTGACTGAAGCGAGGCATACTACTGATTTTCAAGGCAGATGTCAACGGCGCGACGACCCTGGAGTAGACCTCGCGGGTCGAAATCGGCGCTCCCGGAAAGACGATGAGAATCTCGAAGCCGGTGAGGTCGGGAAGCGGCGTGACGTCCGTCCCGGTGCCGGTCAGGAGGGCCGTTCCCCCGGTCAGGAAGAAGGGCACGTCCGATCCCAGGCTGGCCGCGAGACCCAGGAGCTCCGGTTCCCTGAGCTCCATGCGCCACAGGCGCCCCAGGCCGACCAGGGTCGCCGCAGCATCGCTGCTCCCTCCCCCGAGCCCGGCCCCCTGGGGAATCCGCTTCTCGAGCCATATCCGCGCGCCGCGAGGCCCGTGCGGCAGGCGGGCCTGAAGCGCCTCCGCCGCCTTCCAGACGAGATTGTCAGGTCCCTTCGGGAGGCCCGGATCGTCGATCTCGAGGACCAGTCCCTCCGGGATAGGCTCGAGAGTGAGCGTGTCGTGCAGGCTGACCGTCTGGACCACCGACTCGATGAGATGGTACCCGTCCGGCCGGCGGGCCATGACCGAGAGGTTGAGGTTGATCTTGGCGTGGGCCCTGAGCCGGATCCGGCTCAGTTGTCCCGGTTCGCGTCCCCGGGACCGATCAGGGTCTGGAGGTCCGGGGAGCTGCCCGGCGTCAGCTCCCGGAACCCGTCCGGGATGGCCGTGGACACGACCTCCTCGGGAACGTTTCTGGCCCAAGGCCCCTCCACGGCGGAGAGCTCCACGCTCGCCTCCCTGCGAGGCAGCCTCACGTGGATCTGGCGTGGCCAGCGGGGGCCGAGGCCTCTCTCGTAGTCGCCGTACTCGATCTCGAGGATGATAGCACCGGTGATTCCCTCGCGGACGACGGCCGACAGCAGCGCGCCGCCGCGCTCCGCGCAGCGGGCCTGATAGCGGACGTCTCCCGGCGGGCAGGAGACGGTGTACCACGAGAGGGTCCGGCCGAACGTGGCGGCCGGGCGCGTCTGGACCTCGACCCGGACCGCTTCCGGAGGGCACATCGGCCTTCCCATGAAGAGGGACACCAGCCCGGCCGCGTCGAGCGGCACGCCCAGGATCCCGTCGAGCACCCCCGCCGGCGATGCCGACTGCTCGTACAACCGCTCGCCGGGACGGAGCGAGATCGCGCGATCCTTGCCGGCCGCGATGACCAGGCGCGGTCCGCCGACCGGCCCCATGAACTCCAGCCTCAGCCGGTCGGGAGGGACGAGGGTCACCGCGAGGCGGAACCGCGTCTTCCCGTCGGGCCCCTCCGATTGTCCCCGGAACAGCGCCTGGTAGCCCTGAGATCCCGGCAGCTTGGCGGATCCTGCGGCAGGCGACCCTCCCGTCGCGCAGGCCGGCCCGGCGAGGGCCAGGACGCCCAGGAGGGGAAGGACCAGGAGCCTGTCCGAGTAATCGGCCGCGGTCATGGAGTCACCGGGCGGGCGGATTCGACCTTGAGGATCTTCCTGCGCACCCGCTCCGGCTCCTCGTGCCCGGTATCCAGCGCCGACTGCCATTCGCGCACCGCCTCGTCGTGCCGCCCCGTGTCGTGCAGCAGGTCTCCCAGATGCTCGTGGATCGTCGGGTCCGCGGCGTCCAGCCTCAGGGCGGCACGCAGATTCTTCTCCGCCTCGGAGTACTGGCCCATCCGGAACCGGACCCAGCCCAGGCTGTCCAGGTAGGCGGCGCTCGTCGGATTGATCTGCAGGGCGCGCTCGACATAGCCGGCCGCCTCCGTCAGCTTCGCGCCCCGATCGGCCAGCATGTACCCGAGGTAGTTCAGCGCCATGGCGTTCTTCGGATTGATCCGGATCGCCCTGCCCAGGAATCGCTCCGCCTCGGCCTGTTTTCCCAGCCTCTCCAGGGCGGCGCCGCGCGCGAACAGCAGGCCGTCGTCCTCCGGGTGCCGGCCGGTCGCCTCCTGCAAGACCGCGTCCGCCGCCTGGAAGCGCTTCTGGCGCAGGAAGGCCTCGGAGACGCGGGCGTACACCTCGGGGGTTCCTCCCGCGCCATCGATCACGGCCTTGAAGCGCGACCGCGCCCCCGCCTCGTCTCCCGTCGCGACCAGGATCTCCCCGCTGAACACCTTGGCGTCGAGATCGTCCGGGAACCGGCGCTCGGTCTCGACCGCGACACGCGTCGCCTCGTCCGGCTTCCCGGCGAGCAGCTCGGACCGCGCCAGAAGCAGGAACAGCTCGGGACCGGGTTCGCCGGCGGAGTTGAGAGCCTGGACGAAAGACTCGCTGGCTTCGCCGTACTTCTTGCGGTCGAGCTGCATGAGGCCGATCTGAGAATAGGTCAGGGCGAGGACCGCCGATTCCCGGTCGCTCACCGCTCCCCGGCCGCTGGCGAAATCGATGATCTCATGGTACTGCTTGAGCGCGGTCTCCACCTCGCCGTCCTTCTGCCGGAGCCGTGCCATCTGGAAGCGGGCCTCGAGGTTCGCCGGCTCCTTCTTGACCAGACGATCGCAGGCGGCGATCGCTTCGCCCGTGTTGCCCGCGGCCTCGTAAGCCTGCGCCAGCGAGAGAAGGCTCCTGGTGTCTTCCGGGTCCAGCGCCAATGCCTGGAGCAGTTCCTGGATCGCCTCGTTGTTCCGGCCCGCGAGAAGGTGGAGCGACCCGATCCGGCCGTGAAGATAGGCCGAATCGGCCGATCGCTCCAGGAGGGCGGCGTACTGGGCGATCGCCTCGTCGTATTTCTTTTCATATTCCAGGACGGCGGCCAGGGCGTCTAGCGCCTCCAGGTTTCCGGGCGAGCGCGCCACCAGCCGGGACAGGACCTTCTCCGCCTCCTGCGTGCGGCCGGTCCGCGCATAGACCTTCCCCAGGAGCAGGGACAGGGCCGGATCGAGCGGCTGCCCCCGGCCGAATTCGAGAATCGTCTCCCCCGCCTCCTTCAGGCGGCCGGTGTGGTAGTACAGCTCGGCCAGGGCACGGCACGATTCCGGTTCGCCGGGATTGGCGCTGAGGGCGGCGCGGTATCTTTCGATGGCTTCCCCGATCTGGACTTCGGCATCCCCGCCCTCGCGGGCCCGGCTCAGGTGGATGTCTCCGAGCAGCTTCTGCGCGGGCGCCATGCCCGGATTGGCCGCGACAATCTTCTCGGCAAGAGTCGAGGCGCCTGCCAGGTCGGCCAGCGAGAACTTCAGCTGCGCCAGCTCGAGGAGCAGCGAGGGGGACGAGTCGGTCCGGGCGGCATACTCGAGCTGCTCCAGGGCGCTGAGGTAGTCGCGCGCGAGAATCATCTGCTGCGCCAGCGAGTAGTGGAAATACGCCTCCGGCTGGGCCGGCATCCGGGCGGCCGGGCCGGTCGCCGCCGGGGCGGCGCTTCGGGACGCCAGGGCCAGGACGGCACCCAGGAGGATCGTCCGGGAGCAGCGCGCGGCCTTCATGGGCGGGCCGATCCGGCCGGGGCCTCGTCGAAGCGGGCCTTCAGGCGCTTCGTCATGGTGCTGACCGAAACGGTCAGGGTCTTCTGCTCCCTGGGCCGGAAATCCCCCTGGACGCCGACGATGTCATCGAAGCTCTTTCCCGACACGACACGGACCTCCACGCGATGGGAACCCGAGGACACACTCAGGGTCCGGGTGAAACGCCTCTTGCCGGACGAGCCCCTCAGCCTCTCGTCGAGGAGCGGCGCTCCGTCCAGGCGGACCTCGATGCGTCCCGACTCGAATCGATGCAGCATGGTCAGGCGCAGGCTCGCCGGTTGGGCCGCCGCGTCGTTCGCGATCCCGGGGGCGCCGGAGAGCCCCGCGAGAGTTCCCGCGGCGGGGCGTCCCCCCGCAGCGGCCGGCACGGGCGTCAGGATGCCCAGGGGTTGAGACCCGGCCTTTCGCGAAGGAGCGCGGTACAGGAGAAACGGCGCCGACGCGAGCAGGACCAGGCAGACCAGGAAGGCAATCCAGCCGATCCCGAGCGGGGATCCCCCGGGTCCGAACAGCCGCGCGAGACGGGGGGCCAGGAAGACGATGCCGCGGGCCCCGACGGAGGCCGGCTCGGACGCCCCTGCCCTGCCGTCTTCGCGGGACACCAGGGTGGGAGGCTCCGACTGCTGCGCGGTTTCGCGCCACTGATCCACGGCGGACCTGAGGTCCGCGGCCAGATCCTGGCAGCGGGCGTAACGATCCGACGCCGCCTTGGCCACCGCCTTGCGCATGATCCGATCGAACGACGGCCGGAGCGCCGGATTCAGCTTCGACGGAGGAGGCGGATCGACGTTGACCACCTGATAGGAGATGGCGGTCACGCTGTCCCCGACGAACGGCTTCTCGCCGGTGAGGAGCTGGTACAGGATTACTCCGAGGGAGAACTCGTCGGAGCGCCCGTCCACGTCTCCGCCGATGACCTGCTCGGGAGACATGTAGTTCGGCGTTCCGAAGAATTTTCCGGGCCGGGTCAGGCCCCCGGCCACGAGCCGGGCGATGCCGAAGTCGAGGATCTTCGGCTGGCCGTTCTCGGTCAGCAGGATGTTCGCCGGCTTGATGTCGCGGTGGACGACGCCGCTCTCGTGCGCGTAATCGAGCGCCTGCGCCAGCCGTTCCATCACATCGGCGACCTGGGCGAGCGGCAGCCGGCCCCCGCCTGCCAGGAGGTCGTGCAGGTTGGTGCCGGTCACGTACTCCATGGCGATGTAGGCGTCCTCGCCTGCGGCCTTTTCCCCCACGTCGTAGATGGTGACGATGTGAGGATGGTTCAGCCGGCCGGCGACCTGGGCCTCGTGATAGAAGCGGTGGAGGAACTCCTCCTCCTCGTTGGGACCGAGCGGGAAGGAGAAGGCGATGGTCTTGAGCGCCACGATGCGGCCGATCCGGGGGTCGCGGGCCTTGTAGACCAGGCCCATGGATCCCCGGCCGATCTCCTCGAGGATCTCGTAGCGACCGATCGCCTTCGGCATCGCCATCCGCTGCTCGACTCTTCCCGTCCCGCGGGAGCCGGGACGATCCGGGAACGCGCAGTCCTCGCCCCTGGCGCCGGTCCAGGCGCGACGGGGGCACGCGTGTCAATATAGGCCCCGTGGCCGGAATCGGCCACGGGTGCGGGCGGGAGTTCAGGCGGCGTTCCGCTCGGCCGGTCGCGAGACCCCTCGCAGGTACTCGATCGCCTTCTTCAGCTGCGTGTCGTCCGAATCCGTCAGGCGGCCGTCGATCGCCAGGTCGGGCTGGATCCCCTGTCCGTGCCACTCCTTGCCCGAGGGGGACAGGAGCTTTCCGGTGGCCAGGATGACGCCGTCGCCCTGCTGCAGCGGCAGGAGGGCCCGCACGGCCCCCTCACCCCAGGTCTTCTTGCCGACGATCGGGGCGCTCCGATCGTCGCGCAGGGCCGCGGCCAGCACCTCGCAGGCGCCCGAGGTCCCCTCGTCGACCAGGACCACGAGCGGGCCGCTCCAGGCGCGGCGCCTGCCGTCCGCCTTGTAGGCCTTGTCGCCATCGTAGCGATCGTTCACCGTCACGATCGTCCCCGAGTCGATGAACAGGCTGGCCGCGCCGATCCCCTCGGCCAGGCTGTCCGAGGAGCAGCCGCGCAGATCGAGCAGGAGCCGCGCCGCGCCGCGCTTCTTCAGGGCGGCGATCGCCTGGTCCAGCCGCTTGGCGTCCCCCTCCTGAAGGGCCGCGAGCCTTACCACCCCCGCGTCGGGGGCCTCGAAGGCGCCGCTGGGGGCCGGCGCCGCGAGGGTCTTCCGGGTCAGCTCGATGGTCTTCCGCCCCGCAGCCGCCACCGGGCTGACGTTGAGCGTCACCTTGGTGGACGGCTTGCCGCGCAGCGCCCGGGTGGCCTCCCAGACTCCCATGTGGCGGGTCGATCGACCGTCGATCATCACCACCACGTCCCCGGTCTGCATCCCGGCCTCCGAGGCGGGCGAGCCGGCCTGGACCGACACGACCACGAGGTAGCCGCGCCTCTTGGACAGGGTCAGCCCGGCGCCGGCCGGACCGCCGCCGTCCCCCTTGAACGCCTTCTCGTACTGGACGGGCGTCAGGTACTCGTTGGCCGGATCGAGGGATTCGAGCATGCCCCGGTACGCCCCTTCCATCAGGCTGTCCAGCTGCACGGGCTGGACATAGTTGTGGACGATCAGATACAGCGCCTCGTTGAACAGCTTGAGGTAGCTGTAGGTCCCCTCGACGGCGACGACCCGTCCCATCATCGCGCCGGACACGCTGAACAGGACGAGCGCCGTGGTCAGGACCAGCATCACTTTTCTGTCGGTCGTGATCTTCATCAATCCTCCGATCGTCCTTAAGGTATCTTCCGCGAGTCCCGCGTGCCACGCGGAACGACGGGTTTCCGCTCGGCCACCCGGCCGGGCGCGCCCCGCAGCCAGCCCGCCGGATCCTCGGGCCTGCCGTCGTGACGGATCTCGAAATAGAGCCCCGGCTGCTCGAACGATCCGCCCGCCGCGGAGCGCGCGATCGGGTCGTCCCTCCTGATGTCCTGACCGGCGGAGACCAGCCGCTCGTCGACGTGACCGTACACCGACAGGTACCCGTCGCCGTGATCGATGACGACCATCTGGCCGTACCCCTTGAACCAGTCGCTGAAGACCACGCGCCCGTCGAAGACCGCCCGGATCTCCTGTCCCGGCGCCGACGCGATGTCGATGCCCGGGTGGGGCACGATGGTGCTGAACCGGGGATGGCGCATGTTGCCGAACGGCACGGCGAGGCGGCCGCGCGCGGGCCAGTCGAGCAGTCCGCGGAACCGGGCGAATCCGAGCGACGGCACGGGACCCGAGGAGTCCGGACGGGCGAGACGATCCAGGAGGGCCCGGACCTCCTGCTCCACCTGGACCAGGTCGCCCAGCATCTCCTTCTGCAGCGTCTGGCGTTTCTGCAGGCCCGCCAGGATCGACTGCTTGCTGCCGCGCGCCTCGCGCAGGTCCGTGGCCTTGCCGTGGAGGGCCGCCTGGAGGGCGCGGAGCGATGTCTGCTGCGTCTCCAGATCCGCCAGCACGGTGTCCAGCCGGGCGCGATCCGCGCGGTAATCCTCGACGCGCCGCGCCTCCGAAAGGCTCAGCGCCTCGATCGATCGATAGCCCGCGGCGATCTGGGCGGGGGCCGACGCGGCCGCCACCACCCGCAGGTATCTCGCCGGGCCGATCTTGTAGGTCTCCCGCAGGTAGCCGCGCAGGTCCGCCTCGGTCTTCCCCAGCCGCTGCTCCAGCTCGCGCGCCTCCAGGCGCGCCAGCCGCTCGCGGTCCGCGGTGCGTCCGGCCTCGTCCCGGAGCGACTCGGCCTCGCGCGACAGAAGCGCCATCCTGAGATCGAGCTCCTCGATCGAGTCGAGAATCGAGCCGGCGCTCGCCTCCGCGTCCGCGAGCCTGGCCTTGAGCTCCTCGATCTCGCGCCGCACGCGATCGAGGCGTCCTTCCTCCTCCTGCCGCCGCGACTCCTTGAGCCGGGGGGTCTCGCCTTCAGGCGCCGCCCGGAGGGGATCCCGTCCCGGGGCGCCGCACAGGGCGAGCGCCAGGAGCCCGGCAGGCATGAGACGATCAGCGCAGAAGCGAATGGCCATCGATTCCTCCGACCGGCGGCACTCCCAGGAGCGCCAGGACCGTCGGGTAGATGTCGGCGATTCCGGGAGCCTCGGCCGCGAGCCGCGCGTTGCTGAACAGGACCCCGGGCACGATCGACGGATCGTTCGAGCAATGGTCGCCGCTCCAGGCCTTCAGGTTGTCCTCGAACACCTGGGGCGGCACCTCGCCGAGGGCCGTCTGCCAGCCGATCCGGTAGTGCGCGCTGTTCGCGGCGCGGAGGTCCGGGATCAGCCGGGGGTCGAAGCCGGCGTACATCTCCTCCCGCCGGTAGACGCGCGTCACGGGCTTCTCCCTGGTCTCGGGGTCGACGAGGTCCTCGAGCTTCCTGGCGATCGACGTGCGCGTGTCCTCGTAGTCGCGCCCGGGGACGACGCTCCCCTGCGGCTCCCTCCCCATCAGGTTGATATAGATGTTGCCGAGGCCCATGGCGTAGGCCCGCGTGCGCGACCAGTCCACGTAGCGGAAGAACTCCCCCAGCTCCCCCTTGTCGAACAGGTCCTCGAGGGTCTTCCCGCCGGTCGAGCTCCCCTCTTTCAGCGTCATGAACCCGTTCTTGACCAGCCAGGTGTTGTAGTTGATCCCCCTGCGGAACGAGGCGAACCCGTGGTCGGAGCAGACGACGAGCGCGGTCGTCGGCCCGATCCTCTGCATCGCCTCGCCGACGATCCGGTCCATGCGCTCGTAGGACCTGGGGATCTCTCCGGCGTACTGCTCCGCGAGACGGGCGTCGTAGAGAGGGTGGCCGGGGTCGTGCAGGCGCCAGAGCATGTGTCCGACGCGATCGGTGAAGTCGAACACCTGGACGTAGAGGCGGTCCTCCCCCTTCTCCAGGAACCGCCGCATCATCTCTTCCTGCTTCGTGACCGTGGCCTCCATGTCCTCGAGAAAGTGCCTCTCGTCTGTCAGGCCGGAGGGCAGGGACCACGTGTCGATCGGCCAGCCGAGCGTCTTGAACAGCCCGAAATCCTTGACCAGGTCGCGCGCGAAGCCTTTCGGCTCCGTGAACGGAATCGGCTGGCTGCGGGGATGGAAGTTCAGGGGCGACGCGTAGAGCCGGAGCTCCGGCGAGAGCGACAGGAGCTTGAAGCGGATGATCCCGGTCAACCCCGCCACGCGGTCCACCACCGGATTGACCGGGATCGGGACCACGAACCAGTCGCTCCAGGATCCGGCGCCGAGGGTCTGGCGCGCCCCCGCCAGGTCGATCGTGACGTTCTCGCCGGTCGCCTCGATGCGGAACGGGACGTCGAGACGACGCGCCACGCCGCGCGCCGCGAGCCGCTTCTCCGCCTCGGCGCGCGCCCGCGCGCGGTCCGCTCCCGTCATGCCGCGCGCCGCGTCCTCCACCACGTAGTCGTAGAACGGCTGGTTCAGGGGACCGACGATGGCGGTGTCGATCGTGCCGCGCTTCGCCTTGAGGCGGACGATCTCCACGCTGAACTGGTTGTCCTTGAGCGCCAGCGCCTCATCGGAGGTGTAGTACGAGGGGGACCCGATGCGCCCGCGCATGTCGGGGACGCCGAGACCGGACAGCATCCACTCGTTGTGGTGGTCTTCCGCGGGGAACGTCGTCGGCACGTTCATGATGCGGACCCGCATCCCCGCATCCGCGGCGGCGGTCCAGAACGGCTCCCCCTTGCGCGGGTTGACGGCGGTCGGGACCTCATGGGGCAGGTAGCGGGACGCGAGAAGCGCCAGTCCCCCGCCGGCCACGACCGCCGCCAGGGCGGCACCCGCGAGCGCCGGGCCGACGCGCCGGCGCGCCAGGAGGACGGCGAGAAAGCCTAGGAGGCCCGCGACGCCGGCGCCGATCGCGCCGAAGACCGCCGGGTTCCTTGCGCCGAACAGCAGGGGCTTGCGCCCGACGCGGATCATCGCGAACTCCGGGAGATAGGTCCCCTCGGTGCGGCGCAGGAAGTCGAAGATCTCGGTCCGTCCGGGGTTGAGGCCGGTCGTGAAGGATGCCCACGACACCGGGGTCTGCGGCGGATTCGTCGGGCGAAGCGGCGAGTACGTTCCTTCGGCGCGCAGGCGCGCCAGGTTGGGAAGCCGCCCCTCCGCCATGTAGCGCTCGACCAGGCCCGCGTCCGCGCCGTCGAATCCGAGGATCACCACCTTCTCGAACGGGGTCGCGGCCAAGAGAAACGGAACGAGCGCCAGGATGAGCCGCAGCGGCGTCGATCCCGACCCTTTGGACGATGGCTTGGGTGGACGCGAGGCCAAATCGAAGATCCTCCGATGGGTCAATAAGATACCGCGTGGGCGCTCCGGTGCAAATTATAGGTTAAAAAGTTTGACCCTTCAACGTTGATCCCCCGGGGCTATTCCGCTAATATCGCCCGGCCATTCGCGGTGGCCGCGGCGCTAAGTTCATACACTCCTTGATGTTCCACCTGGGACCACGTCATGCTCGAAAGGCTTGCCGGCAAACCTGAAAAACTGGTGGTCGGGGTCATGTCAGGCACCTCGGCCGACGGCGTCGACGCCGCACTCGTCCAGTTACGGGGCAGCGGCGAGCAGCTGACCTGGAGATTCCTGCGCCACGAGACGCTCCACTACTCGGTCAAGGTGCGGGACCTGATCCTCCGCTGTTGCGATCCCGCGGCCGGAGATGCGGCCACGCTGTGCCGGCTCAACGTGCTTCTGGGGGAGCTGTTCGCGCGCGCCGTGCAGCACGTCGCCGAGAAGGCGGGCGTCGATCCGAAGGCGATCGACCTGGTCGGCTCGCACGGCCAGACGGTGCAGCACCTGCCGACTCCCGTGACGATCACCGGCATCCAGGTCCGTGGCACGCTCCAGCTCGGCGAGCCGGCGGTCATCGCCGAAAGGACCGGGATCACCACGGTGGCCAGCTTCAGGGCCCGCGACATGGCCGCCGGCGGACAGGGCTCGCCGCTCGTCTCGCTGGTGGATTTTCTGCTGTTCCGCAACCGGTCCCGCGGCCGCCTGGTCCTCAACATCGGCGGGGTGGCCTCCCTCACGGCGATTCCGGCCAGCGCCCCCGCCGAGCGCGTGATGGGTTTCGACACGGGGCCGGGAAACATGGTGATCGACGGCCTCGTCTCGCACATGACCGGGGGACGCGAGTCGTTCGATCACGGCGGACGCTACGCCCGGGGGGGACGCGCCTCGGACGACCTGCTGGCACGCCTGCTCGATCACCCCTACCTGCTCCTGCCGCCGCCCAAGTCCTGCGGACGCGAGGAGTTCGGCCGCGCCCTGCTCGACAGCATCCTGAAGGACAGCGGCGCGCTCCCGCCCAAGGACCTCGTCGCCACCCTGACCCGTTTCACCGCCGAGTCGATCGCCTTCGCCTGCCGGCGTTTCGTGATGCCGCACAACGTGTACGAGGAGGCGATCGTCTCGGGCGGCGGCGCGCGCAACGATTTCCTCATGGAGCAGCTGCGCTCGGCCATTCCCGAGCTGTCGATCAAGCAGAGCGACGAGTACGGCCTGCCGGCGGGCGCCAAGGAGGCGGTGGCCTTCGCCATCCTGGCGAACGAGACGCTGCACGGGCACACGGGCAACCTCCCCTCGGTGACCGGCGCCGCCCGCCCGGTGGTGCTGGGGACGATCGTCCCGGGCCGGCTTGCCTGATGCGGGGACTACGGCTCCTAGGTGATGCGGCGGCCGAGGACTTCTTCGATCGCGGACAACGGGACCGCTCCGGATCGCACGACGCGGGGAGGATCGGCCGTCAGATCCAGAACGGTCGAGGCGTGGCCCCCCGAAGTGGGGCCGCCGTCCAGGATGAGGGCGACCTCCCCTCCCAGATCCTCGCCGGCTTCCCGGGCCGTCACCGGCGAGTCGCGACCCGATCGGTTGGCGCTGGTGGCCACGATCGCCGACCCGAAGGCGGCCGCGAGCGCGGCGGCGATCGAGTGCGGCGAGATCCGGATCCCGACGCTGCGTCCATTGCCGAGCAGGCGCGGCGTCAACGACGGGGACGCCGGCAGGACGAGGGTGAGAGCGCCCGGCCAGAATGCGGCCGCGAGGCGTTCCGCGGCATCGGAGAACTCGCTCACCGCGTCCAGGACCGATCGCCGGTCCGAGGCGATCAGGGGCAGGGCCAGGCGCTCCGGCCGCCCCTTCGCGGCGAACACCGCCTCGATGGCGCGCTCGCTCCGCGGGTCGGCCGCCAGCCCGTAGAACGTCTCCGTCGGATAGGCGACGAGCTTTCCCTCGCGGAGAAGTCCCGCGGCACGATGGATCAGGACGGGATCCGGGTGCTGCGGGTCGATCCGGTGCGACTCGCTCATGACGTGTCCCCCGCTGTGCTCGAGGCGTGTGAACGACTATAACCGATCCGGGCCCGCTCGACCCGGGCCCGTGGACGCGGGGGCGCCTGCATGAGCCCGCCGATCAAGGCCGTCGACAGCCTGCAGAACCCCGCGGTGAAGCTCGCCCGCGCGCTGGAGCGCGACCGCGCGCTCCGCACGGCGAGGCGCACCTACCTGGCCTGGGGGATCCACCCCGCGCAGGAGGCCCTGGCGGCCCGGGCGCCGCTGCGCCAGGCCTTCCTCGGCCCCGCCCTCGCGGAATCGACGGAGGGCTCCGACCTCGATCGAAGGATCTGCGCCTCCGGCGTGCCGATCGTGCGCGCCACGACCCGCGTGCTGGAGTCGATCATCGAAGGGTCGGGCGATCAGGGCGTCCTGCTGCTCGCCGAGCTTCCCGGGACCGATCTGAAGTCGGTCCTGTCCTCGACGCGTCCGCTCGTCCTCGCGGCCCACGGCGTGCAGGACCCCGGCAACGTCGGATCGATCCTGAGGAGCGCCCGGGCGCTCGGCGCCGGCGGCCTCGTGGCGCTGGAAGGGTGCGCCGACCCGTTCGGAAGCCGGGCCGTGCGCGCGGCGATGGGGACGCAGTTCACCCTGCCGGCCCTCTCCTGCTCGACCGGCGAGTTTCTCGCGGGGGCCAGAACCGCCGGGCGGCAGCTCGTGGCGGCCGACCCCGCGGCGCGGGACACGCCTGCTGACGTCGATCTGGCGCGCCCGACCGCCCTCCTCGTCGGCAGCGAAGGGGCGGGCCTTCCCCGGGATCTCCTCGAGGCGGCCGACCTGCGCGTCCGCATCCCGATGGCGCCGGGCGTCTCGTCCCTGAACGTCCATGCCGCGGCGGCCGCGCTCCTGTACGAGGCCGCCCGCCAGCGCGGCTTCTCGTTTTCTCCGTGATCGATGGGATGAGATCGGCGGGACGGGATCAGTTCTCGCCGCGGCCCCGGCCGGGTACCGGCCGGGAGGCGGACATCTGCTGGTCGCGCGCCAGGGGCAGCGTGAAGGTGAACACGGATCCCTGGCCGACCTCGCTGCGCACGGCGATGTCCGATCCGTGCAGGCGCAGAATGTCCCTCACGATCGACAGCCCGATACCGGTCCCCTCGTACGGGCGCCTGGCGCTGGCGTCCACCTGGTAGAAGCGCTCGAAGATCCGCCCCAGGGCGTCCTGCGGGATGCCGATTCCGGTGTCCGCCACCTCCACCTCGAGGAAGCCGCGCGGCCCCTTGCGTGCCGTCAGGGTGATGCGCCCCCCGTCGCGGTTGAACTTGACGGCGTTGGTCAGGAGGTTCACCAGGACCTGCCCGATCTTCACGCGGTCGCCGCGTACCATCAGCTCGTCGGTCTCGTACTGGGTCGTGACCGACAGGCTCTTCCGCCGCATGCGCTCGCCCACCATCTCGATCGACTCGTCCACGACCTGCCACAGGGGCACGTCCTCGAGGCGCAGCTGCGTCTCCCCCTTCTCGATGCGCGAGAACGACAGCAGGTTGTCGATCATCTCGATCAGCCGGTCGATGTTCTTCAGGGCCACGCCCAGGCCGCGCTCCTGCTCGGGCGTGAGCGGGCCGAGACGGCGCTTCAGGATCATCTCCGTGTACCCCTTGATCGAGACCAGGGGGGTGTGGAGCTCGTGGGAGACGTTCGCCAGGAGGCTGGATTTCATCTCGTCCAGCGACTTGAGCTCGCCGTTCAGCTTGACCAGCTGCTCGTTGCGCTCAGCCAGGTCCTTCTGCGCCGAGGCCAGGTCCCGGCACGCGGCCTCCACTTCGGCCCGGGCGCGCGCCTGGTCCTCGACCCCCTGGCGCAACAGGGTCTCGTCCTCGACGCGCCGGGTGACGTCGCGCGCCGTCACGATCACGCCCCAGGCCTCGCCCGCGCTCGAGCCCAGGGGCCCCGCGAGGAGATCCACGACGGCGCGCCTGGGCCGCTGCAGCTCCACGCCGTCCGCGCGCGATTCGCGCCGCGCCGCGGCCTCCTCGAGCAGCGCCGCGATCACCGCCGGATCGGAGGAGCCGTCCTGCAGGATGCCCCCGAGGTCGGTCGCCGCGCGCCCGATCAGCGCCTCCTGCCGCAGGCCGAAGAGGTCGCAGAAGGCGCGGTTCACGAGCGTGACCTCGAGGCCGCGGGCGCCGTCCTCGAGGACCAGGATGCCGTCCCCCGCCGATTCCAGGGTCGCCTGCAGCCTCCCCTCGCTCTGCGCCATGGCCCGCTCGATGCGCGCCCGGCGCGTCACGTCGGTCACGGTCCCCACCAGGGCGGGCAGCCCCTGGAAGTCGGTCCGCGCCCAGGCGAGGCGCGCCTCCACCCTGGCCGACGAGACGGACTGCAGCAGGCAGTCGATCTCTCCGTGCGGATCGCGCCCCGACTGCGCGCGACGCACCGCCTCGAGCACGCGGAGCAGGTCATGGGTATGCAGGATGTCCTTGATCGACGACCCGACGATCTCCTCGCGCCGCGCGCCGAGCATGGAGGCCAGGGCCGAATTCGAATACACCAGCCGGTCCCCCTGCAGGATGAACACTCCGTCCGCCATCGTCTCGACCAGGCTCCGGTGGCGTTCCTCCGACTCCCGCAGCCGGACCTCGAGGTCCCGTTCCGCCGTGAGATCGCGGGCCGCCACCAGCATGCCCCCCGCGTTTCCCGGCAGCCCGGCGATCGACACCTGCGCCGGGAACGAGGTGCCGTCCCGCCGCAGCATCGTCAGGATCTCGGAGATGCCCGAGTCGCGCAGGGACCGGCGCGCCAGCTTCGGCAGGACGCGGTTCCACTCTCCGGACTGGAACAGGGACTCGACGTGCCTTCCGGTGATCTCCTCGATCGGCCACTGCGTGAGGGCGATCGCGCCGCGGCTGAAGTAGGTGACGCCCCAGTCGGAGTCGGTGCCGACGAGGGCCAGGTCCGGGGGGCCGGACGCCAGGCGCTCGAGATCCGCGAAACGCCTGCGGGACTCCTCGAGCCGACCGCGCAGGTCGGCCACCAGGCCGTTCACCTCCCGCGTCAGGGCCCCGAGGATGGGGTCGGGCTCCGCCGGCAGGTCGCCGATCAGGGGATGGCGTCGCACCTCCTCGACCAGCGCGGTGAGGCGTCTCAGCGATCGGCGCAGGAGGCCGATGCTGAGGATGGCGAGCGACACCGCGACGACGCCGGCCAGGAGGATGACGGCGGCCATCGCGAGGAGGCTGGGCTCGAACGACGCGTCCATGGATCTCTCGTCAGGCGGTGCCCGGCCCGCCCCGTGCGAGGACGGGGAACGCCGGTGCCGGGCGGGCGAAATAGAACCCCTGCCCGTACCGCACGCCGCAGGCGCGCAGGGCCTGATATTCCTCCATGGTCTCGATCCCCTCGGCGATGACCCGGGTGCGCGTTCGCGCGGCGACCTGGAGCAGCGAGTGGACCAGGTCCTGCTTGATCAGGCTCCGGTGGATGTTCTTGATCAGGGAGATGTCGATCTTCAGGAAGTCGGCGGCCACCTCGGACACCGTCTGCAGCGAGGAGTAGCCGGTCCCCACGTCGTCGATCGCGACCAGAAACCCCAGGCGGCGCAGCCGGTCCAGCTCGCGGCCGAAGCTCTCGAAGTCCTCGATCCCGGTGCGCTCGGTGATCTCCAGCACCAGGTTGCCCGGCTTCAGATCGGCCTCCTCGAGGGCGGCCTGGAGACTCTGCTCGACCAGTCCCGGCGTTCCGAGGGTCTGCGGCAGGGAGTTCAGGAAGAGCTTCTTCGATCGATCGAGTCCCCGGGCGTTGCGCAGCGCTTCGCGCCGGCACAGGATGTCGAGCTCGGAGGACAGGCGGTTCCGATCCGAGCAGGTGAACAGCGCCTTGGGGACCTCGAACGCGGTGTTCGAGGGGCCGCGGGTCAGCGCCTCGTATCCCATGATGCTGGCGTCGTCCATGTCCACGATCGGCTGGTAGTGCGTGGTCAGGCGGCCTTCGTGCATGATGGAGCGCAGCTCGGCGGCGCGTTCGTGGTGCAGGCGGTCGGCCTCGCGCAGCGTCATGCCGCGCGCTTCGCGGATCCCCTGGTACACCATCCTCTCGTAGCGGGCCGCCGGATTGGGCGAGACCAGCGCGTAGCCGATCGAGAAATCGACGGCGGGGGCCGGCGGCGCCCACGGCGCGTCCGCGAGGCGGACTTCCAGGTGGGCCGCCAGGCTTCCCGCGGCGTCCGCCAGGTCGGCCACCGAGATCTCGCGGCCGCCCGGCCCCTCCCTCAGGAACATGGTGAACGCGTTGCCGTAGACGCCGTCGAGCGAGACCAGGGTGTTCCTCGGGAAGATGCGGCTCCCCAGGGCCTTGAGGTGCCCCGCCACGCCCGCCAGGAAGCGGTCGCCGAATTCCCAGCCGTGCGCCTGCTCCAGCGCCCCCAGCGACGGGAACTCGAGGACGACGATCCCGAGGCGGCGCCCGGCGCAGTGCATCTCGATCTCGTCCAGGTGGAGCGCGTACGAGGACAGCCCCGTGATCGGATCGCAGATCGCCCCTTTCAGGCGCAGGTAGGAGGCGCGCAGCCGGCGGGCTTCCTCGGCGGCCCGGGTCTCGTCCCGGTCGAGGACCCGGCTCATGCGGTCTCCCCGCGGCCCAGGGTCTCGAAGATCCGCCGGACGCGCGACAGGAGATCTTCCGTGGAGAACGGCTTGGGGATGTAGTCGAACGCCCCCTCCTGCAATCCGTGCAGCCTGTCGCGCACCTCCATCTTGATGGAGAACATGGCGACCGGGATCGCGGCGGTCCGCTCGTCGACCTTCAGCATCCGCAGGACCTGCCAGCCGTCCATGCCGGGCATGTTGATGTCGAGCAGGATGAGATCGGGGGACGCCTCCTCCAGGCTGCGAAGCGCCTCCTGCCCCCCCCGGGCACGGACGACGCGGTAGCCTCCCCCTTCGAGGACCAGCCGGGTCATGTCGAGGATGTCGGCGTCGTCGTCCACCACCATGACGGTGGGGGGCGCGGACTCCGGGGTTCGGCTCACTCGCGCCGCTCCGGCGCGTCCTCGTCCGACTGGTCCGATGGGTCCTCGACCGTCCAGTTGACGTAGCGGTCGATGCGCGCCTCGTCCCCGGGATCGAGACCGACGAAGCGCACGCCGACGCCGGGGATCAGGTGGGAATGAGGATCGTCCGTCACCTGGCGCACGACGACGCCCCGGGCCTTGAGCGGGCGCTCGCCGGTCGGCCCCGGCAGACGGAGCGACAGCTCCAGGCTCGACTGCAGAGGCAGGGGCCGGGGAAGCGCCAGGAAGAGGCCGGTGCGACTGATGTCCTTCAGGCGGCCGCGCCGCACACCCGGGGGATCGGAAAGGTGAACCCAGCCGCGGGCGCCGCGCCTGCGGCCGTGCCGATGGCCGGCCCGGCCCAGCGAGGACAGGGCCAGCTCGAGGGCCCCGCTCTCCAGGGGCCGCGACAGGGCCACGTCGGCACCCGCGGCGCACGAGGCGGCTACGCCCTCGGTGCCGGTCACCACGCACACGGGGATCGATCGGAGCGCCGGATCGGACTTGAGCGATCGCACGCACGCCTCGCCGTCGAGCCCGGGCTTCTGCGCGTCCAGGAGGATGAGGTCGGGGCCGGTCGCGGAGGCCTTGCGGATCACATCGGGCCCGTCGGTGGCCCTCACGATCTCGCAGCCCAGTCGCTTGAGGAAGGACGATTCCAGGAGCCGGAAGAGTCCGGCATCGTCGACCACCAGAACCCGCGACAGCGGTCGCTGCATGGATGGCCCGCCGGGAGGAGGCTTGCGTCCGGAAAGGGTTGGTTCTCGTATCTCCGCGACAGGTCGCGGCTTACGGCTGGACGATACCATAGTCGCGTTGGCCCGATCAAGGTTCGGAAGCGACCCCTAGTTGTTGGTCCCCTGGTCCGGAACCGGCTCGGTCGCCGCGGAGCCGTGCACCCCCGGATCGCCACCCGCGCGCTCCGCCCCCCCCTTCAACGGAATTCCCAGCCGCTTCATCTTCTCGATCAAGGTGGTCCTCTTGATCTTCAGAAGCTCCGCAGCGCGGGTCTTGACCCAGCCGGCGTGCTCCAGGGCCTGGTAGAGCATCCGCTGTTCGTAGGTCGCCAGGACCTCGTCGAGGGAGAAGCCGTCCCCACCGACGTGCAGGACCGGCACCTCGACCAGCCCCTCGTCGAGGATTTCCCTGGGAAGATCCTCGGGCCCCAGGACCTCCTTGCTGAACGACAGGGCGACCGCCCGCTCGATGACGTTCTCGAGCTGGCGGACGTT
>Ga0070694_100000347_pt1 | contig 24828 bp, 23 predicted proteins | sample KBSK1251metaG_FD_65470 | JGI IMG/M metagenome (GOLD analysis project Ga0070694, IMG submission 65470) | Corn, switchgrass and miscanthus rhizosphere microbial communities from Kellogg Biological Station, Michigan, USA - KBS K1-25-1 metaG | ecosystem: Host-associated > Plants > Roots >...
CCGTGGCCTCGCCCCGGGGATTGGTGTTGTCGATCGAAGGATTGGCCCAGCCGGTAAGTCTGAATCTGAATTGAACAACGACCCGGCTCCGTTAGGAGCCTAATGTTTATAGCTCCAGATCATGTTTATAGCTCCAGATCAAAAAAGATTCGCTTCGCTCCGTCAGGAGCGAAACGTCATGCGAGCCGTATTCATGTTTCGCTCCTCCGGAGCTCAAACAACTTCGGAGAATTTGGTTTCTATAAACATTTCATCCCTACGGGATGAACCTCCACGCCGCTGATTCCGCGTTAGACTTTCAGGTTTTGCTCGGTTAGCCTCTCTATTCCCCAATTCAATTAATTCATCTTCGAAAGGAAAGTAATCATGGCAGAAGCACAAACCGGAAGACAGCCATCGCCGGCGCTCTTATTCGACACCTTCAATGCATATCAACGCACCCAGGCAATTAAGACCGGGATCGAGCTGGCAGTTTTCACCATCATCGCGGAAGGCCACACCACGGCAAAAGCGATCGCTGAAAAGTGCGGGGCCTCTGAACGCGGCACGCGCATCCTCTGCGATTTCCTCGTCATCGGCGGTTTTCTGACCAAAGACGGCAACAACTACGGCCTGACTCCTGACTCGGCGATGTTCCTCGACAAGAATTCGCCGGCTTACATGGGGACCGTAACTGAATTCATTCTGGCCCCTCACATGGTCGAGAACTTTGACCACTTGACCGAAGCGGTTAAGAAAGGCGGCACCGCCGGCAACACCAAATCGCTCGAACCGGATCATCCGATGTGGGTAAGGTTTGCCCGGGCCATGGCGCCAATGATGGCCATGCCGTCACACCTGATGGCCCAGCTGGTCGATCCGACCAAAGACAAAAAGTTGCGCGTGCTCGACATCGCTGCCGGTCACGGTTTGTACGGCCTGGCTTTCGCGAAACAAAATCCGCAGGTCGAGGTCACCGCAGTTGATTGGCCGAATGTTTTGGAAGTGGCGATCGAAAACGCGAAGGCGGCCGACGTCTTGTCTCAGTATCACGTGAAACCGGGCAGCGCTTTTGAGGTCGATTACGGTTCTGGCTACGACCTGGTGCTGCTCACGAACTTTCTGCATCACTTCGATGTGGCGACCTGCGAAAGTTTGTTGCGCAAAGTCCATGCTTCACTCGCAGAAGGTGGTCGGGCCGTAACCCTGGAGTTTGTGCCCAACGATGACCGGGTTACCCCGCCGCAAGCAGCGGCCTTCAGCATGATGATGCTCGGCATGACACCGGCGGGCGATGCTTATACGTTCGCCGAACTCGACCAGATGCTTCGCAACACTGGTTTCACCAGTAGCGAGCTGCACGAATTGCCGCCCACCATTCAACGCGTGGTGATTAGTCACAAGTAGGCGTACGCGTCCAACTTTGTTCGCGGCTTTGCCGCTTGATGTGCGGAAAGGGTCTGCCTTTCCGGAACCTTGCTTACCACACTTTGGAGGCTACGCCTCCACAGGATCCGAGGCGCAGCCTCGTAGAAAATAAGTCAGGTGACCGGAAAGCCAAAGGCTTTCTGCACATCAGACGGCCGAGCCGTTTCACGTGATTGGCCCAACGTGCCCTCCCGTACGGGCGGGCTTCTGACACTATGACTAAACACATTGGCATCGTTGCCGGCAGCTCTGAGGGCGCGGCTCTCTGTTATCGCACAATCTGTCTCGAGGCGCCGGCCATCATGGGTGAGCACAACCATCCCGAGACCACCATGAACTCCCTGCCGATGGCCGAGCACATGCGCCACATCGTCGCCGACGACTGGGCCGCGGTGGCCGAGTTAATGCTCGCTTCCGCGCACAAGGTCGCTCAGGCCGGCGCCCACTTCGCCATCTGCCCGGACAACACATACCACCAGGCGCTTCCGTACTTACTTCCGCGCTCGCCGATCCCCTGGCTACACATCGCCGAGGCAGTCGCTACGGAAGCCCAACGGCTTGGCTACGCGCGACTCGGCATTTTAGGGACGAAGTATTTGAGCGAAGGACCCGTCTATCGAGCTCCGCTGGAAAATTTCAGCATAGAGCGCGAAATACCTGACGAAATAGATCGCGAAAGAATCAACAACATCATCTTCAAAGAGCTGGTCAACGGCATCTTCGCCGAAGACTCACGCCAGTACCTTAATGAAGTGGCCGGCAAGTTAAAGGAGCGCGGCTGTGACGCCGTCGTGCTCGGCTGCACCGAGCTGCCTTTGATTGTCAGACCGGACGACTGTCCTTTACCGACCTTGGATTCCACCCGGTTGTTGGCGAGAGCTGCGTTGAAGAAGGCGCTTGAGTAAAGCCGGAGAACCAGGACTTACGCTCCGGCATAGAGACTCGTTAATCAATCATAGTTCCGTCCGCGTTTAGGCAAGTAAGCGGATGTCCAAAGGTCGCCTCAAATTCGGCAGAACCGCCAGCAAGGATACCGGCAAGTTCGGGGCGCGCAAATAATTCGTCTTCAATAACGCGAAAGACACCCCCACCGCTTACTCCGCCGAGGTCGATGTTTGGGGCCAGGTGGTCTCCTTGTACAAACGCGAACTTCTTGATTTTTGAGCAAAGTTTTCGTCGACGCTTTAATCCCGTAGGGATGGAATGTTTATAGATAACCAGATTGTTACGTTTCAGAGCTCCATAGGAGCGCAATGTGTTTTGAGGTCTCGTTTCGCTCCTACGAAGCTTTGGGCCTTTTCCTTCATGGCGTAGCTATAAACATTCTGCTCCTCCGGAGCTTAACGCGTTTGGTTGCGGCCTGCCGCCCTATGTAATCTGTGGAGTTACTAACAGCTATGAAACACAATCGCGCGCACATTAACAGACGCAACTTTTGCACGATTGCCGGAGGCACCGTCGTCTCGCTCGCAATAAGCACGGCATGTCGCAGAAGCTGGTCCAACCTCCCCAGCGATGGAAAACTAAAGGCTCGACCGCACAGTGGCACCGGCGTCCCGCTCGTGGACCACGCGCAAGATGCGCGTGCCACGCCAAACGGCAATTCATCTCCCGGCAAGCCAATCAACCTCGGACTCGATCGTGAGCGCGACGCGTTCCTTTACGTTCCCAAATCCGCACCCACATCGCCTTTGCCACTCTTGCTCTTTCTGCATGGCGCGACCCAAAGCGCAGACGACATGTTCTGGTATCTCGATTCCGCACCGGATGAGACCGGCGTGACCATCCTCGCTCCAAATTCTCGCGATACCACCTGGGATGCGATCACCGGCAGCTTTGGGCCTGATGTGGATTTTCTGAATCGAGCACTCGAGCGAACGTTCGAAACCGTGGCCATCGATCCCGCGCGGGTGGCGATCGGCGGATTCTCGGACGGCGCCACATACGCAATCTCGCTCGGGTTAATAAACGGTGGTTTTTTCAAGCGCGTCGCGGCCTTCTCGCCCGGATTCATAATCGATGGAGCGGCACAGGGTAAGCCGGGCTTCTTCATCTCGCATGGAACGCGGGACCACATCCTGCCGATCGATAGATGCGGCCGCCGCATCGCTGCCGACTTGAAGACACGCGGCTACCAGGTAACTTTCCGAGAGTTTGCGGGAGATCACGAAATACCTGCTGACGTAATGCGCGAAGGCCTGCGTTGGGTGGCGAATGCGTAATCCGCAGATTACGCAGATTTGTTTTCTGCAGCTCTTGACCCCGGCGTTACAATCGGTTTTCTGACACGACCCTGGAGATATCCCATGAATCACAAATTACGTCTCTGTCTTATCGGGCTCATTGTTACTGCTCTGATCTGCGCCATGCCAGGCGCCGCCACAACACGTAACGTCTCAGCGCGCCATACCAGCACAGACTATTCCCAGTACGTCGGCAAGTACCCCAGCGAAATGTTCAAGAAAGAGCCCGCCTTGAAGACGAAATTGCGGACCCTTCTGGGAACCAGCTACAAGGCTTTTTTCGATCGGCTGCAGACTGAGATGCCTATCGAGAAGGATGGCGATGCGATCGTCGCGCGCGGCTGCGCGGCGCATGAATGCACAGTCGAGGAAGCTATTCTGGTAATTCAGAACGACACGCCGTACGTCGCACTGAGAATCAACAGCAAGTTTAGTAAGACGTTTCCCGCAGACCGGTCCAAACTTCCTGACGCGCTCAAGCGGGCGATGGAGCAATGATGCGGACCTGTCGGATAACTATGTTCTGCAGATCTCGCTTCCAAAGAACCTGGCGATTTCACGAATTCTCAGCGATGTCCTGACCGAGCCTCAGTCAGTAGTTGTCCGGTTAATCGCGCCAGCCGAACCAGAGAGCTCCCTAGTTGAAGCGGAAGTTGGAGGCGGGTGTCGAAAGGCCGGCGCAGCGTGACGGTCGCCTCTATCGGATTGGGCCAACGCTGGCGTAAAGCCTGCACCAGGGCGGTACGCCGGCGGAGGTGCAAAATCATCGGGGCGCGCCGACCATGAATTGGGTTCGGCGTCTGCCATTGCTTAATGACCGCCTGCGGAAGCCATTCAGGTAAAGGGGCCAGGGCCATGTCAGGGAGGCGCGCGCCTATCAACCGGTGCGCGAGCTGCAAGGCGCACCGGACCCAACCGGCCCGCCGGGCATCACCGCTGAACAAGTACTCCCAGTCGAAATCGGCAGCGCGCGATTCCACGGCGGCGGCGATGTCACAGAGCCAAAGCGGGCGACACATGCCGTGCCGCAGCGCGTGTGTGCACAGGAGGCGCAGATGATCTTCCGCCGAGAAGACTCTGACTGCACCCAGCATTTGAGAGCGCTGGTACAAGCTTTTGAAGCTGCGGTCATCAAGCTCGGCAGTCCCGCAGTGCAGATCCACCGAGAACAAACCGTTCGCTGACACCAACTGGTTAAGTTTGTCGAGAATCGCGAGCGCAGCCGGATATTGATCGGGACGGACGTAGAGGTCAATATCCCCAGCAGGCCGCATGCCTAACTCCGGGTACAGGTGCGAAGCCGCCAAGCCTTTACCTAACATCACCTCCAGGGGCTCAGCCCGGAGAATGTGCGTGAGCTTTCCGATTGCCGCCTGATAAATTTCGACCTGAACGGTTTGCAGCAGATACGCCTGGCGGAATTTCAGTGCAGCAGACGACGTGCGCAGGGCCGAATGGCGTACCTTCCACCAGCCGAGTGCAGCTTCGCCTCTCTCAACCAGCAACGGCGCGACGAGCGCAAGCTGGTCGGCCGTTACCTTCAACGCGGGCGGCCGAATCCGCCATGCGCCACGAAGCGTCTCTGCTATCAAGCTGCCTGGTTCCATAACCCATCAAGCGTTTGTACATATGCAGGTGTTCGTCCCGGCAACGCTTCTCCACCGGCAAAAGAATTGGGGATCGCCACAAGCTTTTAGCGGATCCTCACAGGTGATTTGCGTGGTGAAGGCGCTGCAATCCAGGGTGGCAGCAGCCGCCGCCTGGGGCGCTAACATCGACGTGATCAGAGGTAACGAAGCGGCGGCCGCAACGCCAAGCTTCTGGATTAGGGCCCTGCGCGACAGTCGTCGCGTTGGCCGAGCCTTTCGGCCTGCGGTAGAGCGGAGCAGATTGGCTTTTCGCAGTCCGTCCAAAGCGAGCCAGACCACCTCATGATCGGCTTCGATCTTCAATTCGTGCCGAAGCAGCGCGATGATCTCGGCCGTGGTCGTCCGGCCATCACAATGTTGCCAGACCAGCGCGGCAGCCCTATTCAAACAATGGACCTCATGCCTTTCGAGGTCATAGACAACGACCTCGTCTGTCAGGGCTTTGATGATCAGGTCATCTTTCCGGGCTAGGGGCATGGGATGTTGCGAGCCTGTTTTCATACTAGGTTCAACTCAAAACGCACCTGAGATTCGAAGACTAGTTTGTCATAAACGGAGCTAACCGGGTAACCCGTAACTTACAGATGTCGCAATAGTAATAGATCGGCTCGGTTCCGGCACGTGTGGCTGCAATTCCTGGTTGGCTTATTGCCGAACTATTCAGGATAGAAGTGGCTTGCGCCTTTGAAGTGCGGTAAGGCTTGCCTTGGCTTGGAAACGCAAAGAAAAGTTCAAGTGGGGATTCTAACTTTGGGGTGATCATCTGTGACAAGAGGACTGATTAATTGATCAGTCGTACGACGCGTAATAGTCGTAGTAACCCTCGCCCCCCAAATCCGCATGATTTAGCACCACGCCAAAGACGCTGGCGCCCACTGCTTCCAGACGCTCTTTGGCGCGTCTCACGACGCCGCGCGGACTGCGCTGGGTATGGGCGACAATAACCACTCCATCAACCAGGGTGGAAATGATGCTGGCATCGGCAAACGAACTTGCCGGCGGCGAGTCAACAATAATGTGATCAAATCGCTCGCTCAAATCCTCAAACATGGTCCGCATCTCCGGCGAACCGAGGAAATCAGCGGGATTGGCCGGCCTGGGCCCGGCCGTGAGAATCTTCAGGTTCGGACAAGCCTCATAACTTGCGATTAGGGAATTAATATCCTGATGGCCCGAGAGAAAGGTAGTCAGGCCTTCTGAGTTTTCCAGGTCGAAGTGACGGTGGACACTTGGACGACGCAGATCGCAATCAAGGAGCAGTACCCGAGATCCACTTTGCGCGAAGGCGATCGCGGTGTTAATGGCAGTGGTCGTTTTGCCGTCAAGCGGGCTGCCCGAGGTCACCAGGATCGTTCTCGGGCTTTGACCGGGCTTAAACAAGAGTGACGCCCGGAGGTGCCGAAACGCCTCGGCCGCCGGCGATCGTAGGTCAGATGCCGATTCCAGGACCGTGAAGGGCCCGTCATAGCTTCGACCCCGCCGGAGAAACCTGGTTTTGAGAAAGCCAATGCCGGCGACCCGGGCCTGTGGAATAAGCGCCAAAGTTGGCAGGGCGAGATGTTGAAGCACATCTTCCGGTGACTTCAGTTTGTTATCAAACAGGTTGATGAGCACCGCCAGACCAATACCGGCCATCAACGAAACTACCAAAGCCATCAGTATTTTGCTGAGGCGGTCCGGACCAATGGGCTCGGCCGGCACCACCGGAGGCGTAACAATCCCCACATGATTTGATTTATCCAGAGCATTTATCTGCATCTCCGTCTGGCGCTGGAAAAGGATGTCGTACACCTTCCGATTGGTTTCGATTTGTTGGTTAAGGTTTGAGAGTTCAATCTCATCCTGCGTTTGATTGTTTGCCGTCCCCTGTTCCTGGTAATAGGCCTCGCGTAATTTTGCTTCGCGCGCCACCGCTGCATCGAGGTTTGCTTTCAACGACTCGACCGTCTCACGTGAAGTTTCTCCGATGTCCTGATGTATTTGACGGAGCTGTGAATCGACCTTTTTCACTTCAGGCCATTCGGCGGTATAGACCTGCAGCAACGCCGCTCGTTTTTGTGCGAGCTCGTGGAGCGATTTGCGCAAGGCCCGCACTTCCTCACTATCTCTGGCCGACGGTACCGACGCCGGATCCCTGGCCGCTTTGGCGGCCTCGTAAGTCGCCTCCAGGTTCTTGCGGTCGTTTTCCGCATCGAGTAACTGCGAGCTGAGTTTTCCCAGGCGCTCGGCTGTTAAGTTTCTGCCTTGCCCTTTCTCGAGCGGCAGATTATGCGTCTTCAGATAATTCAATCTGTCGTCTTCTGCTTGTTTGATCTTGGTCTGCAAATCGGCAACCTGGCGGCCGAGGGTCATCGAGGCTTCCTGCGCACCCTTCGTTTCATATTCAGTGTTGTTGTCGACAAAGGTCCTGGTTAGCGCATCAATGATCTGCATTGAAAGATGCGGATCGGCATGAGTCATACTGACCACAACCAGATTGGTTCGTTCTATCGGCTGCACGCTCAGTCCGGCCGCCACCGTGGCTACATAAGGTTCAAGCGCGCTAACGCGGGACGGGGTCAACTCACTTACACTTTTCTCGACGGGCGTGACCGGAGCCGTCGCCGCCGGGGTAGTCGGCGCGGCCGCGCTCTTTCTCTTAAACGCGCTGCGCAGCCTGGCGAAAAAGCTGGCTTTTTCCGGGGCCGGCAAAAATCCCGGACGGTGCTCCAGATCCAGCGCCAGAATAACCTGACGGATCAACTGCGGATTGCTGATCAAACGGATCTGCGTATTCTGGTAATCATAATTACTGTAGGAACGAAGCACCGTACCCCTGCTGTCCTCCATGTAGACGTACTCTTTCGCGTCCAACTGGAGCACCGCAGATGACTCGTAGATTGGCGGCAGACTAAGAGCATAGAGAGTGACACCTAAAGTCACGATGATGACGATACTCAACACCAGCCACTTACGCTTCAACACGACCGAAACGTATTCCCGTGGCTCTCGTTCTCTTTTTGATGGTGGCGGATGTCGATCCCGGAGCGGCGGATCTAAGCCGCTTGAACTAGTAGGCACAAGTCGGACATCTGGAGAAAGCATTTAGATGTTTGGCGACTTGGAACCTTCTTTTAACAAAAAGGGGATGGAAGTATACGAGTCGTGATCTTCTTTGGCAACTTAATTCCCCGCGGCAGTAGAGAAATAGCTCTCCCTGGTCGGTAGTGATGCAGTTTGAATGTGGTACGCGCATCTTGCGCGGTATTCACCGGGCGGGACGCCCGTGCCACGTCGCCCAACTGAAATTTCTAAGGTTCCGGCGGCGGCTCTGCGCCTGCGGGCGCGCCCCGCAACATGATGCCGGGTATTCCCTTCTTCACGAAGTAGTAATGGTCCGACCGGTAGAAAGACTTCTCATCCGGCATCGGATCGGGAATCACCTTCAAGCCTTCAGCGCTCGCCACATCGTTAGGAATAAAGCGGCGTGAGCGCGAAAGCTTCTAACCGCCGAAGCGCCTCGAAACGCAATCCAAACGGATTCATGGAGGTTCTTCCTTCAGTTGTGGCTATCTAATCACTTTGTCGTCTTCAGATCAGCGAGCGTCTCTGATCAAAACAATGTCGTCTTTCCGTGATCCACGCGCCACAATGATTCGCTTGCCGTCGCGTGACCAGGCAAAAGAAAAAATCTGCTGTTCGGTCCAGTTCGTGAGTTGTTTGGCTGGTCCCCCGCTGATTGGTTGCAGCCAGAGATTCGAGACTCCGTTGCGTGTGTCGATGTAGGTGACCGCCCGGCCATCCGGAGTCCAACGCATGACCATCGGAAGTTCTACGGTCGCGCCGACCTCAAACGATTGCTGCGGCTGACCACCATCGATCGGGAATAGAACGAGCTTCCAGGGTGACCTGGTATCAGGACGATAGCCACAGGCGATCTGTTTCCCGTCCGGTGAAACCGACGACTGCAAAGATAACTTTTCCGTCAAGCGAACGGGCTGTCCACCATCAATCGAGACTTTCCAAAGCGTGAACCGATCGGCGCCGCCCGTCGCCGTGTAGACCACCGATCGCCCATCAGGCGAAAACGTGGGCCAATCCTCGCCGCTGCCGTTGGTGAGCTGTTTCGCGTTGCCTCCGTCTTTGTCCGCGCGCCAGAGATGCAGTGTGCCGGAGCGATCCGAAGAGAAAACCAGATACTGTCCGTCGGGAGAAACCGCCGGCCAAACGTTCGAACGCACGTCGCCTGTTAGCTGCCGAGCATTGTTGCCTGAAACGTCCGCCTGCCACATGTCCTGATTGCCGCCGTTACTCGAGGCATAGACGATTTGGCCATCGGGCTTCCAATCGACTCCGTAATAGCCGTCATACTTGCCGGAGGTAATTTGCCGAGCACCGTTCGGCGTCGACGGATCGATGCTCCACAAATTCGACACCTGGTCAGATTGGGTTACTGCCAGGATGCCGGCATCGTTCGTGATACTGAGATCGCGATAATCGCTCAAGTCATTGGTAACGCGACGCGCGTTAGATCCGGGCGAGCTGATTGCCCAAATCTGGTAGAGTCCAAGCGTTTGCTCCAGAGCATTAATCAGCAAATCGTTCCCGTCCTGGCCACGCCAGGCTACGCGCCCGACCCCAGCCCAGCGCCGCTGCGTCAAGGGTTTTTCCACGCCGCTTGTCGCATCAACGCTCAAGACTGTCATGTAACGTCCGTCTTTGTCCGAGCTGCCTCCGCCCACGGCGATCGTACTTCCGTCAGGCGACCAGGAAGGGCCGCTCATCGAGTAAAAGTCCGGTTGCTTCCTGGTGACTAACGTCCGCTCGCCAGAGCCGTCAACATTCGCAATCACCAGGGAATCTTCGGACGTTTCGGAAAAACGGCGCACAAATGCCAGACGTTTCCCGTCGGGCGAAAAACTGACTGCAGTGTCCACGTTAGCGAGAATTTTGCGGGCCGCGCCGCCTAATGCCGAGACCTGAAAAAGATCGCGAATGGTCTGGCCGCTCTCATGCGCGGTGAAATAAACGAAGGTGCTGTCCGGCGAGAACGAGAGTCCCTGAAACACCAACTGTGAAGCCGGAACTATTTGCACGTTGTTCGCCGTGGCCACTTGTCTGATCCACAGACTTTGCTTTCCAGCGTCATCGACGACATGGACCACGTATTTGGCGTCCGGAGCAATTGCCGCCAGGCGCGATTTTCCGGTGCTGGTCAATCGCGCAATTGAAATGGAACTGAAGGCAGCGGGCTTTGACACCGATCTTTGCAGCACCAGTTTGTAGACGACGGCGGCGACGGCTACCAGGGCCAGCAGGACGAGGAATGGCAGCAAAGATCGCTGCCAGGTGGGAGCAGGGGCGACAGTCACAGCCGCCGAAACCTCTGCGGTGCTCACACTCAGTCGTCTCGCTGACTGTTGTCCGGATTGACTGGTCATCCCGCAGAGTTCCTGGCGGACACTCCTTAAATCCAAAAGCAAATCCTTGATTACCTGGTAACGTTCCTCGCGGTCCTTACGCAGGGCGCGCACAATCACGCGTTCCAGGTCATGAGGAATGTCAGGCACAAACCGGCTGATAGGCAAGGGCTCACGCTCAAGGATCGCCGCAATGATTTCGTTCTTTGAGTAAGCCTCGAACGCTGCGCGCCCGGCGATCATTTCATAAAGGACCACGCCGAGACTCCAGACATCGGTCCGTTCATCAACCTGCCACCCGCGAGCCTGCTCAGGCGACATGTATTGCACTGTCCCCATCACGATGCCGGGCGAAGTATCCAACTGCACCAGGGTCGAGGCGCCCTCAGGATGTTCCGCTGAATCGGGCGCACCGCGCTCGGTAAGTTTCGCCAGCCCGAAATCCAGAACTTTCACGTAACCATCGGGCCGCAACATGATGTTTTCAGGTTTGATGTCGCGATGAATGACGCCCTTGCCATGAGCATAGGCGAGTGCGGCAGCAATTTGTTCGCCGATCTCCAGCGCCTCGTTGATACTGAGATGGTCATGCGACATGCGCGCACGCAACGTCTCGCCTTCGACGAATTCGGTTGAAAGGAAGTAACCAACCTCCGAAGCGCCCATGTCGTAAACCGTGACGATATTCGGATGATTGAGCGCCATGACCGCGCGCGCTTCCTGACGGAAACGCTGCACGCGTTGCGGGTCAGAGGCAAAACTCTCAGGCAGAAACTTCAGCGCGACTTCGCGATTCTGTCCGGTATGCTCGGCCAGATAGACGTCACCCATTCCGCCCCGGCCGAGCATCCGGATGATTTGGAATGGACCGACGAATTCACCAGCCAGGAGGCCTGCTGCCAGGGTTCCAGACTCCATAGGCGTTGTGGTGTAGCCGACTTCAGTTTGGGATTCGAGGAGAGTCTGAATTTCTGTGCGCAGGTCGTCATCGCCAGCACAGATTTCGTCAAGATAAGACGAGCGCCGTTCCGGAGGCTGCTGGAGAACTGACTTTGCTAATTCGTCGACGCGACTTTCAGAACTCATTGGGGGATTCTTATCAAGGGTGGCCGTGAGCGGTTATTTCTCTTTCAATCGTTCTCAGGAAAAGACGACCAGTTAACAGCTTTCACATCTATGACCCGGCAAACTCACGAAATCTTATCACAAGTTTTTCGATACCTTTAGTTATCGAAATTGGATCGATTCAGCGATCTTAGTGGGCCATTGCTCACACCGTCGCCGCTCTTAAAACGCCGGAGCTCGCCAGCTTTATTTGCATACACAATATCGGGGAACTGCAACCGAGGCACGCACACAGGCTCCTGGTTCGATTGTCCGCTCACACACCGAATCGTGCGATGCCGATTCGAAAACCGTCATCACTTCACGCCATGGTTTACTTCACAGACTGAGGTGTGTGCACGCTTGTTTCAGGAATCTTGCACTTGGGCTTCAAATCTTTTGTGAATGAATCCGGCCACCATGGGCGCGAACTATTGGCGTTCCGTTTGCAATCAGGCAGGGCGACTTTCGCAGAGAATAAGGGGGGGGAGAAATGAAGACATTATTAGCAACCATTTTAGCTTTGGCGTCGTTCGCGTTTGTTGGATCATTGGACTCGACCAGTGTGGCCAGCGCGGCGACAATGGGACGTCCGCAGGTACGAATTCAAATTGGCCAGCCCCGACGCCATTATCGCGACTGGAGGCGTCAGCGTGATTGGGATCGCGCCCGCGGTGACCGGATCGGCTACGGCCGTACGTTTACCCGAGACGTGCAGCGAGGATTTCGTCTCTATCGCGAGACCTACCAACTGCGTTATTTGCCAAACGGCATGACGCAGACTGTGTTGATTAGTCGCTATAGACTGAACTAGGTCATCTAAACTCTTCGTGAAGGCGCCGCGGTCGTTAGAGCATAACGATCGCGGCGTTTTTCTGTGCTCGAGCGGTCTGTTCGATACTCGCGGCAAAAGGGAGAGACCTAACCGGTCGAGCCAAACCCTCCGCTGCCCCGCGTAGTGCTCGTAAGATCGTCGACCAACACCGGAGTTGGCGTAATTATTTTCTCGATTATTAGCTGGCAGATTTTGGCCTGAGCCGCCAACTCTACGGTCTCTTCACCGGTGTTGTGAAGTAAGCATTGAATCTCGCCACGATAGTCTGCGTCGATGACACCGGCAAGCACATCAATTCCATTTTTGGTGGCTAATCCGGATCGCGGCGCGATCCGGCCGTAAAAGCCTTCGGGTATCGCTACCGCCAGACCGGTGCGAACCAGCTTGCGTTCCATGGACTGTAGCTTCAACACTTCGATCGAGTAAAGATCCAGGCCGGCGGCGGCGGTGCTGCCGCGCGTCGGCAGGGTCGCCCGCGGGTCGAGCTTCTTGAACTTCAGGGGTTCAGTATTTTCCATGATGGTGAACTGAATATACTATACGAGGCCTAAAGGAGCTCGCGTTTGATGTCCGACAAGCTTTAGCTTGTCGTAGCTTGGCGACAAACTAAAAGTTTGTCGGACATTTATTCCCAACCGCATCGCTACCCAAGTGGAGGAACCTCATCTCATGAACGATCCCGCAAACTCGCATGTTAAGAGTCTGGCCGTGAGTCTGTCGGGCGGAGGTCATCGAGCCACGCTGTTCGTGCTCGGCGCCCTGATCTATCTCGTAGACGCGAAGGCCAACTCGCACGTGACTTCGATTGCGTCGGTATCAGGCGGGTCTTTGACCAACGGGTTTGTGGGCCAGACGGTTAACTTCAGAGAAACAGATGGCTCAGAATTTCGCCAGCGTGTGGCTGGCCCACTCGCCACCCAGATTGCGAAATCGGGAACATTGTTTGCGCCGCTCTTCACCAAAGTTTATCTGTTGGTGTTGGGAGCAATCGGCTTGCTTGTTTTGATAATTCCGGCGATTCGCCCAGTTCCCTGGTACGTGCGACTTCTTTTGTTCTTCATCGGACTTGCAGGTTGGGGATGGCTTTTCGGAATGCGAGGGCAAGTGTGCGCGCGCGCATTCGGGACTACGTTGTTCTCACCCAACGGTCGTCAAACAACTCTCGACCAGGTGAAAAAACCAGACCTTGACCATGTTATTTGCTCCACCGAACTTCGCTCGGCCGAACAGATTTACTTCTCCGGCGATTTTGTCTACAGCTACGCGCTCGGCTACGGCGAGCCGGCTAAACTGTTACTGGCGCGGGCCGTCCAGGCCTCGGCTGCATTTCCTGGCGGCTTCCCGCCGGCGACTCTCCCCACCAAACAACACAACTTTAAGGGAGCACCGGCGCCCGATGCCGGTGGGCCGCCCAGTCCGCCGGATGAAATGCTGCTGACCGACGGCGGTGTCTACGACAACATGGGAGAGCAGTGGGCGCGTGGTTTCTCCACGCGGATCAAGCGGTGTCCGAACCTCGGCCGGGGACGCACCCAGCCAAATCAACTCGTCGTCGTCAACGCGTCGGCGCGGATTCCATGGATCCCGTTTCGTAAGCAGCTCATCCCGTTGATCGGAGAGGTAGCGGCACTCCTTCGGGTTAATAATATTCTTTATATCAACACCACCAATGTGCGCCGGCAGGCGATCGTGGCGAGCTTTGATCCCAACAACCCGGTCACGTCATCGGCTCTCCCCAGTGCCCTGGTACAGATCTCTCAGAGTCCATTTGCAGTAGCGAGTGCGTTCGCGAATGGCACGACGGCGGTTGCCGAGCGCGCCCGGCGAGTGCTGGACTTTTTAGCGAACGGACCGACCAGTGAAGAGTGGGCCGCGATCGCCCGTGAAAACTCCGCAGTGGCCACGACCCTCAGTAAGCTTGGGGCCGAAGTGAGTACGAGATTGATCTACCAGGGCTATGTCGTAACGATGTGTAACCTACATGTCCTGTTCGACACTGACTTTCCCCTCGTTTCAGACGCGCTTGCTATTGAGCCGTTCCGCGAGTTGATAGGGTAGGCGTTTCGGATTGGCCAAGGCGATGAATCCGAGCCTTGCACCAAAGTACTTTTAAGCGGGCAGACATTCAAGGTTTTGATCGCAGCGCCAACGGCGCGACATGTAATAGCCCCATCGCGACAAATGGCCAGCCGAACCCGTGGGTAACAAATCTGGTCCGCGATTCCCTGAATTCTCCGACCGGTTTTACCACCAGTCGCGGCTTGGGCACAGGCCCCGTCATTAACTTCACCGGTAACTCTGTGGGTTTATTTCGCGAGGGCGATCAGCCCATCGGCTTAAGCAATGCGCCCGCGAGTCAAGCTCGGCTTAACGCCAGACTCTTTTCGCCGCAGATTCTTTTTCTGACCTACCGGCTGGCGCAAACGGTGGTGACGCGACAATTCCCAGTGCCGGCTGTCCGCTCCACAAACGGCAGCACCGGGACAATCGTCGAACCCTTCGCCACGCTCGGGCCGGGCGTCATCCCCATCAGGTACGCCGGGAGCGACGAAGGCACGGGCGACTACACCATATTCTTGAAAGTCGAGCGAATCCCATGAAGGCAGACTCCGTGAAGAAGGCAGTCATTGATCAGATGCAGAGTCAGGCTTAGGCTGACCTGATTTGCCGACAGGATTTCATTGACTATGAGCACCGACACCATCACAACTTAGGCGGCGTCACCCCTTGTTGCCCCTGGTACTTTCCGCCGCGATCTTTGTAGGAGACTTCGCATACTTCATCGGCTTCGAAGAAAAGCACCTGAGCGACTCCTTCGTTGGCGTAGATCTTCGCAGGCATGGGAGTCGTGTTTGAAAATTCCAGAGTTACGTAGCCCTCCCACTCAGGTTCAAACGGGGTGACGTTCACAATTATTCCGCATCTCGCGTAGGTGCTTTTTCCCAGGCAGATGGTCATCACGTTGCGGGGAATGCGAAAGTATTCAACGGTGCGCGCGAGGGCAAAACTGTTTGGCGGAATGATTACGTAATCGGCTTTCATGTCGACGAAACTCTTATCGTCAAACTTCTTCGGATCGACAATCGCGCTGTAGATATTCGTAAAAAGTTTGAACTCATCGGCGCACCGCACGTCATAGCCATAGCTGGAAGTACCGTACGAAACGACTTTGCGGCCGTCGACCTCTTTGACCTGACCGGGTTCGAAGGGCTCGATCATTTTGTACTCTGCGGCCATGCGGCGAATCCAGCGATCTGATTTAACTGCCATATGATTTGTTTTGAGTCTGTAGTTTCAAGATAAGAGCGCGTCAGAATATTCGATTAGACGATGCGACTCAAGAAGCCGAGTGATAAAACACTCGCCAGGTTCGCCGGTGCGAAGTATTCAGGACTTTAATAGACAGGATTTACATGATTTACCTGTAAGGCAAAACTGCTAACCACAAATGCCCCACGCTCTCATGCTGGTAATTCTTGTCATGTAAATCCTGTTAATCCTGTCTATTATTCTTGCGCGGGAAGGTTGCGCTCCAATCAATTTTCAATTTAGCCTCGTTGCATGAAGCTCGTCGTTCTCGGCTCAGGCACTTCGGTTCCGCATCCTCGGCGCGCCGCCGCGGCGTTTTGGTTAGAAACGGCCAGCGGCTCGATGCTGCTTGATTGCAGCGGTGACACGCCTCATCGAATGGCCCAAGAGAATCTTGATTGGATGAACCTGGACGCCATATGGATTAGCCATCTGCATCTGGATCACTGCGCAGGTCTGGCGTCTTTGCTCTTTGGACTCAAGTGGGCCCCCGGAATGAATCGTCGCCAGAAGCCTTTGAAAATTTTTGGCTGCGAAGGAGTCACCAGGCTTTTGCAGCCGATCGATGAATCGAGTAATTACAAACTCTTCGAACAGCCGTTTCCGCTCGAGTTTCATGAATTCGCGCCTACTGAAAAACCTCGAACGGTAGAAATGCTGACCGGCCTGGGCGCTCAAATAATCTCCACACCGCATCGCCATGAAAGTCTGGCTATCCGGTTGAGCGATGCCGACGGCACAACGCTTGTTTACAGTTCTGACACGGGTTATGCGGAGAGTCTCGCCGAGTTCGCGCGCGGCGTCGATCTGCTAATCCTGGAATGTTCGTTCTATCGCGACAAACCAACGGCTAAACATCTGGAGCTGGCCGACGCGACGAGGATAGCGAAACTTGCCGGGCCACAGAAACTGTTGCTGACGCATCTCTATTCCGTGTGGGACGACGTGGATCTCGAAACTGAAGCGATGAAGCTTTGGACCGGAGAGACGATTGCGGCTTATGACGGTTTGCGTTTGAGCCTGGTGGCCTGGAACGGATCGGGAAACGTTCAGGCGGAAGCGCCAGATTAGTGTAAGGCTGGACTCGGCTGTGCCGTCTGATGTGCGGAAGCGCTCTGCGCTTCCGGCCGGCATCATAAAATCTCGGGGCTTCGCCCTCAGACTGGGCGCAGCCCGAAATGCAATGGAGAACGCACTCGGAAAGCCAGAGGCTTTCCGCACATCAGACGGCATAGCCGCCGAGCTGAGAGATTCTTTCAGGCCATTTCCAAACATGTTGAAATCGATTCTTACATTCTCTCTGATACTTTTGGTGTTTGACGTCTTCCGTGTCTTGCCACAGAAAGATTTGCCGGCGCCGAAACCTCTCCTGGAAACCGGCCAGGCAGCCAAAACCATTTCGGGCCCGGACACGCCGGCTGAGATCACTGTGGTGTCCTACAACATCCGCTGGCGCACCGGCGCAGAGCTCGAGCAGATTGCTTCATGGCTCAAATCAAAACATGCCGTGGTGATTGCGCTTCAGGAAGTTGATCGCGCAAAGCAACGCACCGGCAAGACGAACAATGCGCAAGCGCTGGCTGAAAGTCTGGGCATGTTCTACGCCTGGGCCGCGCCACCGGCAGACAAAGAAAACCAGGAAGAAGAGACTGGCGTCGAATTACTGAGCGCGTATCCTCTGACCGATGTCACTCCAATGATTCTGCCGCATAAAGGACCGGGACGCTGGCGCGCAGCCATCGGCGCCACCATCAAAGTTGGCAAGACGAGCGTGCGTGTTTATTCCGTTCACAGCGAAACGCGCATGGTGCTCGGTCAGAAGCTGGATCAATACCGCGCGGCGATCGACGACCTGGCGCGTTTTCCAAAATCGATGCCGGCGATCGTCATGGGCGACTTCAACAGCTGGGAACCGGCAACGGTCGACGCCGTCAGGAAATTGTTCGCGCAGGAGAATTTCACCACACCTTTCCCGGACGACGAGAGCACATTCAAACGGAGCGCGGTGGTTTTTGATGTGACGTTGAAGCTCGATTGGATTTGGCTGAGAGGACTGCCGGCAAAAAGTTATGGCATTGATCGAACGCTGACGGTGTCTGATCATTTTCCTCTGTGGACGGAGGTTTCGATTGGGCCGAAGTAAGCGCTCCTAACTACCGGGGAGCGCGGGCGCCTCGCCCGCAAATCGTTTAGCCCGTTGACGCCTGTGGCAATCATTCGCGCTTCGCGCTCAATGCGGGCGGGACGCCCGCGCTCCCAGCAACTCAATCGCGAGGCGGTTCATGCTCTAACGCCTCGCCGTCTACGCGCAGCGCGCCCTGTGAATCGATCAGCACTGCGCCTTCGCGCACGCGCAATTCGGTTTGCGGAAAAGGTATTTCGATTCGCGCCTCGCGAAATAATCTTTCAATGCGATAGTTAATGTCGCTGCGAATCTGCGCATGCAGCCGCGGCCGGTTCGTCCACACCAGCAGACGGAAATCCAGCGACCAATCACCAAATTTCAGAAATTGCACTTTCGGCTGCGGATCGCGCAGCACGCTGTCAACATCCTCAGTGGCTTTCAGCAGCGTTTCAGTCACTAGATTGACATCCGAGCCATAAGCCACCCCGACATGAATCGACATGCGTGCGCGCGGGTCACCGTACGACCAGTTGATCAACTGCTCACGGACGAGCTTTGAATTAGGAACAATTACCGAGACACGATCGTTGGTGGTCATCACGGTGGTGCGGAGGTTGATGCTCTGCACGTCGCCTTCTTCCTTGCCGATGCTGATGCGATCGCCGACACGAACCGGCCGCTCGAACAAAAGAATAAAACCTGAGGCAATGTCGGCGGCGATGTATTGCAGTCCGAAGCCGATGCCTACCGAAATCGCCGTGAAAAATACGAGAATAGATGTGAGATCCAGGCTGAAGGCTGCTTTGAGCGCCAGCAGAATTCCCAACGTCATGATCAGGTATTGCGCCAGGCGGCCCAGCGTGTAACTCAATCCCGGATCAAGATAAGCGCGCTTGGCAATTCGTCGTTGCAGGAACGCGCTAACCGTCCGCGACAACAACAACGCCACGATGATTATTACCAGGCCTTCGATCAGCGTTGTGACTGAAACCCAAAAATTTCCGATCTTGCGTGGATCGTCGAGGAGATGCCAGATGCGGCTCAATATTGGTCTCCAGTCCAGGCTTAGGATCAGGATGAAAGCCGGGAAACGTTCGAGATAATCTGTGCCGCCAAAAAGCATCTAATTCACCAATTTGAGATTGCGAAAAAATTAGCCGCCGCAATTCCATTCGGGAGACATGCGATCGGCTCGGAAAGAACCTTAACTATAGACGCAAAGTTGTCTGGCTCTCAAACGGTACGCACGCCTCCGGCGTGCTATGAGCGAAATTGACAATTTTTACCCGGCACGCCAGAGGCGTGCGTACCGCAGGCTACCTTTCCGCAATCCACCGGCATCCTAACGGCTGATAGAGCGTAGTTCTCGCGCGGTCTCCTCCGCCTGGTCCAAACAGCCGTAACCTTCTCGGGACCAACGCCGCTCTCGAATCGGCAAAACTAAAAATCGGCGAAGCGTGCGGCTCAGCCTTGAGGGGTCGTGTTGCCTGGAGGTGTGTTCCAGGTTCAACCCGACATCGCAAACAAACTGCAAGCTGACGCGGACGAAAGCGTTCTAAGAACAAAACCGAAATCTTCAAAGGAGCATCAACATGAACCCATCTAAACAAACTCGCGGGCCTCTGCCTTGCCGGGCGCGCGCACTCGTGATCACATTGATCCTCATCTGTGCGGCGGCCGCGAGTCAGGCTCAAACATCAGCGACTACTCCCGACGGCTGGGTCGTTCTGCCGGTGAGCGAGTACGTCGCCCTGCGAAAGGCAGCGCTACCGTCAGAAGCCGAACCGGTTCCGCCTCCGGTCGAAGCCACCCTGACCCGCATCGATTACGATCTCAAAGTGGATGGTGAACTCGCTTCCGGCGAGGTCAAGCTAACAGTTGATGTGATTAAGGAAGGTTGGGTAAGAGTGGCGCTGCCCGTAGGCTTGATGGTCCGGGAAGCGAAACTCGACGGGCGCCAGGTGAATCTGGTCACCCATCCGGGCGAGAAAGGCCCGGGCTCCGGCGAACTGCTCCTTTCAAAAACCGGACGCGCAATCCTGTCGCTAAAGATCGTGGCACCGGTGGCCACCGTGGCCGGCACCGACATTCTGCAACTTCCCGTCACCAACTCAGCCGTGTCGCACGCAACTGTCGAACTCACACGCCAGGGTGTCGATGTCCACATCACCGGTGGATTACTTTTGGAACATTCGGAATCGGCCACGGGCAGCCGTTGGACTGCGAACGGTCGCGGCAACGAGCCGCTTGTTTTCGCCTGGCGACGCAAGGTGGACGATCAACGCGCCAGTCAGCCTCTGCGTTTACGCGGCGGTGTAACCGAACTGGTGGGACTCGGCGAAGATTCGACCCAGATCAATGCCGAAATTCAATTCGAGGTCTTGCAGGGTTTGGCCCAGGAGATTCAGGTGCAACTGCCCGATCAGTTCACCGTCAATCAGGTTTCGGGCGCGATGGTCGCCGACTGGGACACCAACGGGCGTGAACTGAAAGTCATCTTCATCGAACCAGTGCAGACAAAGGCGAGGTTCCTCATCGCCGGCGAAATGCGTCTGCCGCGAGCGGGCAAACTCGAAATACCACTGGTGAGACTGCCCGCTGCCGAGCGCGAGATCGGCGGGGTCGCGGTCGAAGTACTCGGCGCCGGCGAAATCAAAGATCGGCAAGCGAACGGATTGGAAGAAGCTGAGGCGGCTGAGTTGGGTCAGCTGATTTCCAGCCGCCAGTCGCCTTCCCTGCTCGCCTTTCGCTTGCAACCCGCCGAAGGAAAATCGGTGCGGACCCTCTCGGTTGAGGTGGCCCGCTACACACCGCAGTCAGTACTCACCGCCAATATCGAAGAGGCCGACTACAGCGCGCTGATCGCTGCGGACGGAAAGATGCTGGTGCAGACGCGCTTTGCGGTGCGCAACAACCAGCGGAATTTCTTAAAACTGAATCTGCCCGCGACGGCGGTGCTCTGGAGCGCCTCGGTTGCCGGTCGCCCGATCAGACCCGGACGCGCGCCTGATGGTTCGCTGCTGCTCCCTTTGGAGAAAAACAGGTCGGGAGATGAAGCACCGGCCTTCATCGTCGAAGTTTCATATATGGATCGCACGCCCGCCTGGATCGACAAGGGCCGCTTGCGCCTCTCGCTATTGACCGTAGATCTGCCGATTTCAAAATCGCATTTGCTCCTGCATCATCCGCCGCTCTTTCGTTTGACGCCGCCCGCCGGAGTCCCGGGGCCTTTCCGCATCGCTCCTTATGAGGCCCCATCAACGGCAACAACGGGAACCGGAGCGACCGCCAAAAAACCGGTGACCACCCCGGAGTTGGATGCGAAAGTTGAGGAAGCGAAGCAGTTGGTGAACCAGTTGCAAGGTCAGAAGCGCGGTTCCAAGCCGGCCCGTAATCTGCCTTTGCGAGTCGCCTTTCCGCATTTCGGTCCTTCGATCTTTCTCAAGGCAGAGTTGACCAGCGAGAACCAGACGCCGGTAGCCGAGCTTGATTTTCAACGCGACAGAAAGAGAGGTCAGTGATGAAACGCACAACTATTCTTTTGGTCCTCGTGATGGCCACCGTGGTCTCAGGTCAGCAACGAAACTCGAAGACTGATTCGGTCGCGATTCCGGCCACCGGGCCCAGCGGCACCGTGACGCTTTCGCTGGCTGAATACAACCGTTTAATTGAACTCGCGGCGCGCAGGCCAAAGACTTCCGACGCCGCCCCGCTTCCTTTTCTGTTGTCACGGGCCGCGTTCAAGCTAACTATCAACGATCAATCTTTGACCGGCGAAGTGGACATCGAAGGGTCGGTGCTCGAAAAAGGTTCCGTTAAGGTGCCGCTGGTTACGGGTCTCACCGTTTTGGAAGCGAAGCAGTTGAACAATGCGCTGCCCCTGATGCTTGAGAATGCGACGCACCAGGCGATTCTCAACGGCCCGGGACAGTTTTCGGTGGCGCTCAACATTGCTGCGCCGCTGACGATTGAAGCCGGTCGCGCTGCTTTCATCGTGCCGGCTCCGCCGGCGAGCAGTTCGCTTTTGACTCTCGACCTGCCGGGCAATCATGCAAACGTGCACGTTGAACCAGGTCTGATTACCAGCCGGAAGACCGAGAATGGCCGAACGATCATCGAGGCTACGCTCGAGCCCGGCAAGGCTGCCCGCGTTTGGTGGACCACCAGAGAAATCGCCGCGCCGGTGGCCCAGCGCGAAGTGCGCTTTCTTTCCGACGTGAAGAGTGTGGTTTCAGTCGGCGATTCGCAGCTGCGAATCACCGCGCTGTGTGATGTAACTGTCATCCAGAGCGACGCCCTCGAATTTCGTATGCCCTTGCCGCGCGGTTTCGAATTAACTGAAGCCAACGGCGCGACACTCGAGTCACAGGAAGTCGATCAGAATGGCAACCTGATTCTCCGCGTGCGCGAACCGGCGCGACGCAATCACCAGTTTCTGATCGCGCTGGAGCGCGCGAACAAGGAAACAAAAGTCGAAGCGCCCTTGCTGGCTTTTACCGGAGCTCAACGCGAAACCGGAGAGCTGCTGGTTGAGGGTGTCAGCTCAATGGAACTCACGCCGACTGAAAGCGGCGGGTTGCGCCGGATGGACGTGCGCGAAGTCGGCGCCGTCGCGCGCTCGCTGGCGCGTTTCCCTTTGCAGGCAGCGTTTCGCTACAACCGGCGCACCGGCGACACGCCGAAGCTGCAACTTGAATGGACGCAGTTTCCCGACAGCGCGGTACTTTCGGCAGTGGTTGAGCGAGCCACAATCACGACGCTTGCGAATGTCGAAGGAAAATCGCTTACCGAAGTGACGATGAGAGTGCGCAATCACGCGCAGCCTTTCGTTAAGGTCGAGCTGCCGGCGGGCGCGCAACTGGTTTCGGCGGAAGTCGAAAACGAAAGCGTCAAACTGGTGCAAGGTGCGGACGGCAGCCGCGTGCCTCTGTTGCGCGCCGGCTTTACGCCATCTGGCGCTTACACGGTCTCGTTCGTGTACCAGAGCGCGGGAGCCGGTTTTGGCAAGAGCGGTACTTACGAGATGACGCTGCCCAAGCTCGACGTCCCGGTGAACCTTTTGACCTGGGAGATCTCTCTGCCCGATCGACTCGAGGTCAAACAATTCGGCGGCAACGCGATCGCAGCCGAGCTGTTGCCGGCGGCGGCCCAAAACCTAATCGTTGATGGATCCGATGACTTCAACGAAAAAGACAGCGCGGATTGGGACAACAACGTGGACATCGACAATCTGCAGGCCGGCCAAGTCGGCGGCATCATCGTCGATCCCAACGGTGCGGTGGTAGCGAACGCGACCGTCACGGTAACCAACAAGCAGACCGGAACGACGCAAACGACCACGTCTGACGGCGAAGGACACTGGGCGATTTCAAATGTGCAGCCCGGACCGGTGAGCGTCAACGTCACAACTCCGGGGTTCAAGGCATTCCAACAGGAGTTGGCCGTCAACGGTTCGCGAGCGGTGCGGTTGGGAACGACTCTCTCGGTCGCCGCTGCCGCAGAAACAGTGACAGTAACCAGTAACGCCGCCGACAGCGAACGTGAAAGCCGTCGCATCGAAGACCAAGTACGCAAAGACAAGCAGGCGCTGCTTAACGCGCCTTCGCAAAACGTTTTGAATTTTCAAAGGCGCGTGGCCGGAGTCCTGCCGGTGAAAGTCGATGTGCCGAAGAGCGGCAAGTCCTATCGTTTCGTGCGGCCTTTGGTCATGGATGAGGAGACGCGCGTGACGTTTCAGTACAAGCAGGGGAAATAAGCTCAGGAATGCTAACGGCGAGGAATAGACAGGATTTACAGGATTGACAAGATGGATACCGATGCAGTTTGGAATAAATGTCCGACAAACGTCAGTTTGTCGCCAAGCTTCGACAAGCTAAAGCCTGTCGGACATCAAACTGCATCACCACCGACAAGATGGAAAGCGTTGTGTCCTTTCTGATAGACCTGTCAATCCTGTTAATCCTGTCTATTATCTTTCTCGTCCACGAAACCGATTAATGGCTCATCGCATAGATGATCACATTGATCGCCGTCTTGTAGGCAGGCAGTCCGTATTTCGCGGGATAGCTGGGATCGTTGATCCATTCCCAGGCGTCGCCGAGATCGCAGTTGTAAGAAATGAAAACAACCAGCCGGCCGTTCTTGTCTTCAATGCCGCGGTTGTGGGGGACGATGCCGCCTTTCTCTGAAGTGTCACCGCCGCGCCGCGCGTTCATGATGTTCGGCACCTGCACAATTTCGTCGATGTCGAGATAGGAATGAAAGACGGGATGCGAAAGCGGCAGGTCCTTCGCCTGGCGATCGGGCCAGATCTTGTGAAGCTGAGTCTCTAGATTCTGCCATTCGTAGTCGCCCCAAAAATCATCGAAGAACATAAAGCCGCCGCGGGCGACGTATTCGCGCAACCTCGCGGCCTGCTCGTCTGACAGTTCGAGAAATCCCGGCTCGACGAAATAGATCATCGGATAGTCGAACAGCTTGTCGTCCATGATCGGAACCTGCTCAGGCCGGGGGGCGATCTTCAGATTCGTCCCCGCCCATTCGCGCAAGCCCACGATGAGGTTGTTGTCCGCTTCAGGAAAATCGACCGCCCACATGCCGCGGCGGCGGTAGCTGCCGTAAGGCGAATCGTAAATTGTCCGGGCGAAAGTGAATTCACCGAATGACGGGCCGGTCGCTTCCGGTCTCACCAGGGTTGGGCGTTGGCGAAAGTTGCGGAAGTCGTCGAATGGGTTCTGAGCAAAAGTGGGAGCGAGCA
>Ga0070694_100000348_pt1 | contig 24822 bp, 16 predicted proteins | sample KBSK1251metaG_FD_65470 | JGI IMG/M metagenome (GOLD analysis project Ga0070694, IMG submission 65470) | Corn, switchgrass and miscanthus rhizosphere microbial communities from Kellogg Biological Station, Michigan, USA - KBS K1-25-1 metaG | ecosystem: Host-associated > Plants > Roots >...
AAAGTCATTAGTCATGACCGCACCCCGAAGGGGTGCCAGACGTCAGGTCAACGTAAAAGATCTTTACAGCGAAGGATCTGGCACCCCCTCCGGGGTGCGACCCATTAATCTCGCGTTCCCGGTGGTCTCCGCGGACTGCGACCACCGGCTACTTTCTTTGCAACCCTTCGGGTTGCTGAGGTGAGTCAACTAAGTAGTTACCCTCGCAAAGCCTCACCTTGGGCTTAACTCTGATCGCTGCTCCGCAGCTGGTTTCCGCTGCGCTGCGACCACCGGTTTCCTTCCTCGCATCGATAGAGAACGGCTAGATTAGGCCAATACCCGATCGCGGATCTGGACTCTGACCGTACCTCGCACTAAGATTCCCGCATCTTGCTTATGAGATCCCGATCAACGCCCTTCGTGCTCGCCATCGTTCTGTATCTCGGCATGACGTGTTGGATACTTCCTAAGACCGGTGCCCAGAACCAGAATCCCCTTACTGAACGCGCTTACCAGGATCGCGAAATTCTTTACGAATTGCAGGCGCCGGATACTCACGCGTTTCGGATCACCCACGATTACACGGTGCGCAGAGTTGGTGAGAAATATTATTTCAACGTGGTGCGCGCCGGCAGTCACGTAACTAATCCGGAAAGCATCGATCTCGATACGGGCGAAAAGTTGAAGTGCGAAATTATCAGCGGCAAACAGGCGGTCGATCGCAAGTTGCCGATCACTGACGCGATCAAAGATGACAGCGAGATCGTGGTGACCTATCTGGCGCAGGCAATTGAACAGGGAACGACAAATAGAATTCGTCTGATCGAAACGTATAGCGATCCGAAGAGTTATTTTCTTGACGCTGGTGAATTGGTTTGGGATCGCACGTTTGGTCGCTTGCGCAACACGGTGGTCTTGCCGCCCGGTTGGTACCTGACCGGCCTCGCCTCACCGGCGACCATTCAAACCCTGGCGGATGGTCGCGTGTCGATCTATGTCGTCAATCCTCGCAATGACGAGGTGCGTGTTTATTTACGCGCTCGACGTCGTAATCAATAACGCCTAGTCAGTACCACCTGCGGTAGCGGTGGTTAACGAATTGAGAAATCGAAATCAAGATTTCTTTTACCGGGACTCTTGCGGCTAATGGCCTCTTCTTTCTGCGCGATCATTAACCGCCCGCTACCGCAGGCGGTTCTGACATTTTGTCACAACGTTTTTCCCCAGTAAAAATGGGTCTCCGGTCACGGGGTGTTTGATCCTGATCCACTTTTGACCGAAGCGGTTTGGTACACCACATTGACGCCTCAGTTTTGACACAAAAAGAGCAACCGAAAAGCATGGGTTCCCATCTCAGTCTCGGTCGCCTAATTGCAAGTGCTTTTCAAGTTCTTTGTAAATCCGGTCCGACCATGGGTAGCAAGTGTTACCGCAAAATTCGATGACCTTGGTCGTCATCAACTCATGGAGGGTGCCGAATGAAGTTTCCCCGTCTGCCTCACCTGCGAACTGCGAAGTTTGCGCCTGTCGCGATTTTTTCACTTTTCTTTCTAACAAATTTAACTGGCTTGTTTTTCAGTCCCGCGTTGGCTCCGACCGTTTCCGCGGCGAGTGTGCGCGATGATTTGATCCCACTCGACATTCCGCAATCGGGTGATTGCGAGTTGGATAAGATCATCTTCGAAACCGGCAAGCGTCGGGGTGTCGATCCGAGGTTCATCCACGCGGTCATCAAGCAGGAATCAAAATACAATCCGGATGCGACGTCTCCCGCGGGTGCGAAGGGACTGATGCAGTTGATGCCGGCGACCGCGAAGCGATTCCATTGCGACGATCTAAAAGATCAGGCCTGCAACGTCGAGGCCGGCACCAAGTATCTCGCCTGGCTCCTGAAGCGGTTCAATGGTGATGTGTCGCTGGCCCTGGCCGGTTACAACGCGGGCGAAGGCGCCGTGGACAAATTTCAGGGAATCCCGCCGTATCAGGAAACCGAGAATTATGTAAAAAAGATCGTGGCGAATTACGGCAAGACGTACCACCCGGTACTGTCGCCGGACGATGCCAAGGTCGCTTTCAATCTTGGTAGCGGTAGGACCGACCGCGAGTGAATCTCAATAGTCCGCAGATTACGCAGATTACACAGATGGGAATTAGAGAAAGACCGCGCTGGTTGGCGCGGTTTTTCTTTTCATGTTTTAACGAATCTTAATGAGTCTTTTTCTTCCTATCTGTGTAATCTGCGTAATCTGTGGATTCCTACATCTGGTCTGCAACCGGATCCTCGGATAGAATCGGCAGTGCTCCGCATATTCTGAGATTGGATCTTCTTTCTTTGCAAACCATGAAACGTCGCTCGTCTTTGGGTTTCGTTGTTGCGCTCTGTCTCTGCGCCGCCGCCTTTCCGGCTCAGACGCAAACCAAACGGACCGCTGCTTACTATCCTCCGCCCGGCAATGGGTGGGAGCGACGGAAGCCGGAAGATGCCGGGCTGGACAGCGCGCTGCTCGATCAGGCAGTGGCTTATGCCAGGACGCAAGCCGGAACTATGCCGGCTGACTTTTCCACCCAGGTCGAAACGTTTGGTCGCCTGCTGGGACCTTTGCCAAAAACGCACGGCGACACCGGTGGCATCATCATTCGTCATGGGTACATCGTTGCCGAGTGGGGCGACATCAACCGTATCGATCCGGTTTACAGCGTGGCGAAAAGTTTTCTTTCCACCCTGGCAGGCATTGCCGTTGATCGGGGAATGATCAAGAACGTACACGACCCGATGAAGTCGTACGCAAAGGACGATGGCTACACCTCTCCGCACAACGCGAGGGTCACCTGGGAGAACCATCTGCAACAAACCAGCGAGTGGGAAGGTTCGATGTGGGGCAAGAACAGCGACTTCATCGGCGTCGAAGAGTTTGGTCGCGGCCAGCGTCAACCGCGAGCCATCAAAGAGCCCGGCACGTTCTGGGAGTACAACGACGTGCGCATCAATCGCATGTCGCTGACGCTTCTGCAGGTCTGGCAAAAAGCTCTGCCGCAGGTTTTGAAAAGCGAAGTGATGGATCGCATCGGTGCCACCAACACGTGGGAATACCACGGCTACTTCAATTCTCAGGTCACGATCAAAAACAAGACGGTTGATTCGGTCAGCGGCGGCACGCGCTGGGGTGGCGGACTCTGGATCAGCACTCAGGACATGGCGCGCTTCGGTTATTTAATCCTGAGACAGGGGAAGTGGAAAGATAAACAACTGGTTTCGGCGAATTGGATCAGGATGGCGACCACGCCGACGACGATTGGGCAGGACTATGGCTATCTCTGGTGGCTGAACACGCAGGGCAAGCAATGGCCCGATCTGCCGCGCACCAGTTTCGCGGCGCTGGGCGCGGGTTCAAACACAATCTGGATCGATCCCGAACACGATCTCGTGGTGGTCTGGCGCTGGCATCGAGACCGCAGCGCGAATGAGTTTTTCAAGAGGGTTTTGGCGGCGGTTAAGTAGAAATGTAAAGCAGACTGTCCAGTCTGCTTCATCTTCAGGAAGGCCAGAGACTAGCAGACTGGACAGTCTGCTGTACATGAATCCAGCTCTACTACCGTCTAGCGTAATTGACGGCGCTAAACTATAATTCCGGCCCTGATCGATACTTTTTAGTAAGTCAAAAAAAATCATTTCTGAGGCCCTCTATGTCTGAACCCAAGTGTCGAATACTCTACGTTGACGATCACGAAGACAGCGCGGAGATGTTTAGACTGCTCGTGTCTTCGCCCGACTATGAAGTCCAGACCGCGCCGACAATCGCGGAAGCAGTTGAACGCGCAAAGTCCGGAGGTTTCGATTTGTACGTTCTGGACAAACGTTTGCCCGATGGATCAGGCATGGACTTATGCGTCATGCTGAACGCCCTGACGCCGGGCGTGCCGTGCATCTTCTACACCGGCGATGCTTATGAGGTTCACCGGCAGCAAGCGATAGTGGCCGGCGCGACTGCCTATGTGCCCAAGCCGGATGTGGAAGCGTTAATCGACACCGTACACAAAGTGCTGTCTGAGCGGGAATGTGCCGCAGCTTGATTGGCTCGTCGATCCTCGACCGAACTCTCAGTTCGGGAAACCAAACCTCCCATGTTTGATTTAATCGTTATCCGAATTTTTCATCAGGAGATTGAATGCCCATGTGCCCCAGCGCCGTCCGTTACCGCTCGCTTATTCTCTGCACCACGTTTTGTCTGATCGCTTTGGCGGCGCCGTTTGTTTACGCGCAAGACGATAAGCCGACGCCGCCCCAGGCCACGCCCACGCCGGCAGCGAGCCCCTCGTCATCGCCTACAGCCGCCAGACCCGAAGGACCCGGCGAAGACGAAAATCGTCCGCGTGATCCGATGTCCTCGGCGACGTTCAGTGGATTGAGATTTCGATCCATCGGTCCGTCCTTTACCTCGGGCCGCGTGATCGCTTTTGCCGTCGATCCCAACAACGCGGCACGTTATTTCGTTGCGTCCGCCTCAGGCGGAGTTTGGAAGACGATTAATAACGGCACGACCTGGACGCCCGTGTTTGATCGCGAAGGCTCGTACTCAATCGGCTGGATCGTGCTGGATCCAAAAAACCCTCTGACAGTTTGGGTCGGCACTGGCGAGAACAACAGCCAGCGCAGCGTCTCGTACGGCAACGGCGTCTATCGCTCAGACGATGGCGGCAAGACCTGGCGGAACGTCGGGCTGAGAGCCTCGGAACATATCGGCCGGATTGCGATCGATCCGAAAGATTCGAACATTGTTTATGTCGCCGCGCAGGGGCCGTTGTGGGGGCCGGGTGGCGACCGCGGCCTCTACAAGACTACTGACGGCGGCAAGACCTGGAAGCAGATCCTGAAGATCAGCGAGAACACCGGCGTCACCGAGGTGGTGATCGATCCCCAAAATCCGGAGACCATCTACGCCGCTTCGTATCAGAGACGCCGGCACATGTTCACTTTGATCGATGGTGGGCCAGAGAGCGCCATCTACAAGTCAACCGATGCGGGGGCGACGTGGAACCGCCTGCGCGCCGGTTTGCCGCCGGGCGATATGGGCCGCATCGGACTGGCGATCTCGCCGGTGGACTCAAACGTGATTTACGCGACGATTGAATCAGGCGATCGCCGAGGTGGGATTTTTCGCTCGAACGATCGCGGCGGCAGCTGGGAAAAGCGCAACGACTTTGACGCCGGCGCCATGTACTACGCGCGCATCGTTGCCGATCCGAAAGACGTCGATCGCATCTACATCATGAATGTCTTTCTGATGGTCTCTGACGATGGCGGCCGCACGGTGCGAAGACTCGGTGAAAGATCCAAGCACGTCGATAACCACGAAATCTGGATCGATCCGAGCAACACCGATCATTACCTGGTCGGTTGCGACGGCGGGGTTTATGAAAGTCACGACCGCGGTCTGAACTGGCACTTCAAAGCCAATCTTCCCATTCCGCAGTTCTATGACATCACGACCGACAATGCCACGCCTTTCTATAACGTCTATGGCGGAACGCAGGATAACTACAGTTTCGGCGGGCCATCGCGCACGCGCAGCGCTTCCGGCATCGTCAACAGCGATTGGTTTGTGACTCAGGGCGGCGACGGTTTTCGCAGTCGCGTCGATCCCGAAGATCCCAACACAGTCTACGCCGAACTTCAGGGTGGCACGCTGGCACGCTTTGATAAGACCACCGGCCAGCGAGTCGGCATTCAGCCGCAAGCCGGTCGCAACGAAGACCCGCTGCGCTGGAATTGGGACTCGCCTTTCATCATAAGTCCGCACTTGCACACACGTCTGTATTTTGCGGCGAACAAACTCTATCGGAGTGACGATCGCGGCGACACCTGGAAAGTAATCAGCGGAGAGCTTTCCCGTGGTCTCGATCGCGACAAGCTGCCGGTAATGGGCAGGGTCCAAAGCATGGATGCCGTCGCCAAGAATCAATCGACGGCTTTCTTTGGCAACGCCTCAGCAATCGATGAATCGCCAAAAAAAGATGGATTGATTTATATCGGCACGGATGACGGCTTGCTTCAAATCACCGAAGACGGCGGCAAGAACTGGCGGAAGGTCGAGAAGGTTGGCGACGTGCCCGAACTCGCTTATGTGAGTCGCATCATTGCATCCAGTCACGATGCGAACACTGTCTACGTAGCGTACGAGAATCATCAGAATGCGGATTTCAAACCTTATCTTTTCAAGAGCACTGACGCCGGCCGCACCTGGATTTCGATTAAGGGAAACCTGCCGGCGAACTGGCCCGTCTGGGGGATCGCCGAAGATCACGTAAACTCGAATCTGCTTTTTGCGGGAACTGAATTCGGCTTGTTCTTCACGGTAGATGGCGGGCAGAAGTGGATTCAGTTGCGCGGTGGCCTGCCCACGATTCAAGTTCGCGACATCGCGATTCAAAGACGCGAGAACGATCTGATCCTGGGGACGTTTGGCCGCGGCATCTACATCCTCGACAACTACGCACCGCTGCGCTTGATCACGCCCGAGCTGCTGAAAGGCGATACGCTGTTTCCGGCGAAGGACGCGCTCATGTACATCCAGTCGCAGCCTCTGGGCGGACGCGGCAAGAGTTTCCAGGGTGAATCGTTCTACACGGCTGAGAACCCGCCCTTTGGCGCCACCTTCACTTATTATTTGAAAGAAGCGTTGCAGACCAGGAAGGCCCGGCGCCAGGAAGCCGAGCGCGCGGCCGCGCGCAGCGGCGGCGCGATCCCTTTGCCGAGCCGCGCCGATCTGAGCGCGGAAGAGGAAGAGGAAGCGCCGGCAATTATCTTCACGATCACCGATTCGTCAGGCAAAGTCGTGCGGCGTCTTACTGGTCCGGTCACCGCGGGAATTCAGCGCGTGAACTGGGACCTGCGTTACCCGTCACCGACTCTGCCTCCGCCGCCGAACCCGGAAGGCGACGATCCATTCAACGATGGACCATCCGGACCGTTGGTAATGCCCGGCACTTATAAGGTGGCAGTGGCCAAACGACAAAACGGTGTCCTGACCCAGTTTGGCCAGGCGCAGGAATTTCAGGTCAGGGTCGACGGTCAGGAGCGGATGACTCCTGCCGATCGCATTGCGCTCGTCGAATTTCAGACGAAAGTGGCGCGACTGCAACGCGCAGTCCAGGGAGCGCTTGATGCGGCAAACAGTTTGACGCCGCGCCTCGCGGCTATTCGGCGGGCACTGATGGAAACGCCCAACGCACCAGAGAGCCTGCTACAGGAAGCGGCGGCGCTGGAAAAACGGAAGAACGAAATCCTACGCGCGTTGCGTGGCGATCAAGCCTTGCGTCAACGCAACGTGAACCTGCCCGCTTCGATTAGTGAGCGCGTCGGCGATATTGTCGGCGGTCAGCGGATGTCGATTCAGAAGCCGACGCAAACGCACATCGATCAGTACGCGGTGGCAGCAGCGGAGTTTGAGGGCACGCTCAACAGCCTGCGTCAATTGATCGAGGTTGATCTACAGAAACTCGAGAAGCAGATGGAAGCTGCGGGAGCGCCCTGGACGCCCGGCCGCGTTCCCGAGTGGAAGGATCAACCGTAGAGTTGGCGTGTCAGAAGCCCGACCGTCAGGGAGGGCTCCTAATGAAGCTCGGCTCGTCCGCTAATGATCTGTCTGGCCTGCCACTTCTCATGCCCAGCGGCGCATGAGGAGCATCGACCACCCTTGGTGGAACAAAGTCACTTTGTACTGGCTCGGCCACTCTGATGCGCGGCAAGTCTCCGACTTGCCGGCTAACCATACCTTCTCTCGTTGGCGGTCTTAGACCGCAGAATTATGAGAACCGCTTTTCGGCAAGTCCGAGACTTTGCCGCGCATCGGAGTGGCCGAGCCATCTCCCACGATCCCTTCACACTCCACGAAATTCTTGCCTCAGGCGGCGATCGCAACTATACTGCGTGCGCCCAATCCCCCAACACCTCTAGTGGTTGTTACAAAGGATGTTGTTTGTCCTAGTAAACGAGCTTGCAGCGTTATTGGTTAACGCCCGCAGCTTTCGTTTTACACGGCGCAGCTTCCATCGTTACGAAACCTCAAACGCAGGAGGAACCCAAATGAAAAAGACGGCTTTTCTGATAATCGCAGCACTGTTTTGCGCGGGGTTGTGGTTCAATGCTCCGGTCAGCAGCCAGGGTCATAAAGAGAAAGTCCGCAAGAATGCGAACAAGATCGAGAACAACTACATCGTGGTCCTGGACGATTCTGTTGTTGGCGAAAGGGGCGAATATTCGATCGCCGGCTACATGGCCGACGACATGGCGCGGAGCTACCGAGGAAAAGTGAAACACGTGTACAAGCACGCCCTCAATGGCTTTTCGGTCGAAATGTCCGAAGCCGACGCCGAAGCCATGAGCCAGGATTATCGAGTGGCCTTTGTTGAAGAGGACGGCATCATGACGGCTGATGCAACACAGACGAATCCCCCCTGGGGTCTTGATCGAATCGACCAGCGCAATCTGCCCTTGAATGCCACCTACAACTATAACTGGACCGGGTCCGGCGTTCGCGTCTATATCATCGATACGGGGATTCGCACCACCCACACGCAATTCGGCGGGCGGGCTTCGAACGTATTCGACGCGTTTGGTGGCAACGGTCAGGACTGCAACGGACATGGCACGCACGTCGCCGGTACTGTGGGCGGCTCGACCTACGGCGTGGCCAAGAGTTCGATGCCGCGCGGAGTTCGGGTCCTCGACTGTAACGGGTCAGGCCCGACCTCAGGTGTAATCGCCGGCGTCGATTGGGTGCGGCAGAATTTCATCGCGCCGGCAGTCGCCAACATGAGTCTCGGCGGTGGAGCTTCAACGGCGCTCGACAACGCGGTAAACGCCCTCAGCAATGCGGGGGTGGCGATTGCAGTGGCCGCTGGAAACAGCAACGCCAACGCCTGCAATTCTTCGCCGGCTCGGGCGGCGAATGCGATCACCACTGGTTCGACGACCACCACCGATGCGCGTTCATCGTTCTCGAATTTTGGTACGTGCCTCGATATTTTTGCGCCGGGCTCAGGAATTCTTTCAGCCTGGTTCACCTCAAACACGGCAACGGCAACGTTAAGTGGTACGTCGATGGCTTCGCCACATGTCGCTGGTGTGGCCGCTCTCTACAAGCAGGCAAATCCATCAGCGTCGGCGACGACGATACGCAATGCGATTGTCAACAACGCCACTACGAACGTAGTCACAAATGCCGGGACGGGCTCACCGAACCGTTTGCTGTATTCACTCTTCTTCTGAGATTTCCAACGAGGACGGTGGGCAGCGCTTCCGCGCTGCTCACCATGTTCACGCCAGCCTTAGTTATTATTTTCAGACGCCGCCGTCACGTCATCACCAAACTCTCACGCGCGCCTCGGGGGCCAGGTAGAGCTTCCGGCCCGGTTGAATATTGAAGGCCTGATACCAGGCGTCGAGGTTGCGCACAGTGTCGGCGCGATATTGATCGGGCGCATGGCCGTCAGTCGTCAGCTGGATGCGGAGGAACTCCGGCCGCGTCTTGCTCCGCCAGCTCTGCGCATAAGCAATGAAGAAGCGCTGGTCGTCGGTGAGGCCCTTCGCATTCGGCTTAGACTTGCCATCATTGGCGGCGCGGTAGGCGTCGTAGGCAGCCGATAGCCCAGCCACATCGGCGATGTTCTCGCTCAGCGTCAGCTTGCCATTCACGTGCATACCCGGTAGCGGCTCGTAGGCGTCAAACTCTGCGGTCAAACGGTCGGCGGAAGCGCGAAAGTGTTCGAGGTCCTGCGGCGTCCACCAATTCAGCAGGCGGCCATACGCGTCGAACTGGCTGCCTTGATCGTCAAAGCTGTGACTAATCTCATGACCGATGACCGCGCCGATGCTGCCGTAGTTTTCAGCCTCGTCAGCCGCTGCGTCGAAGAAGGGCGGATTCAAAATGGCTGCCGGAAAATTCAGGCCGTTCTGGATCGGTAGATTCAACGCATTTACGGTTTGCGGAGTCATCCACCATTCGGTCTTGTCCACCGGGTGGCTGAGTTTTGACAAGGTCCATTGATAGTCGAACAAATTCGACCTTGCGGCATTTCCGAGCGGGTCGTCACGCAGAATCTTCAGGCCCGAGTAGTCTCGCCAATGCTCAGGGTATCCAACTCCGACATACAACGTGCCCAGCTTTGCTTTCGCTTTCGCGCGCGTGGCCGGCGTCATCCAGGTGAGATTGTCTATGCGCTTGCCGAACGCCGCGATGATGTTCTTGACCATCGCCTGGATTTTCGCCTTGGCCTCAGGCGGAAAGTATTGCTTCACGTAGAGTTTGCCGACTGCATCTCCGAGGGCAGCATTGGTATTACTCACCGCGCGCTTCCAACGGTCGGACTGTTGCGGAATGCCGTTGACCGTCGTTCCGTAGAACTTGAAAAGCTCCGTAGCGAAAGGCTTCGGCAGAAGTCCTGAGGCGCGTTCGATTACATGGAACGTCAGGTATTCCTTCCAGACATCGATCGGTTGATTGCCAACCAGGGCGGAGATGCCGGTAACGCCACTCGGCTGCCAGATGATGATCGTTGGTTGACCCGAGAGACCTGCGGCCCTGAAGTAGGTCGTCCAATCAAGCCCCGGGGCTTTGGTGGAAAAGTCCTTCATGGCCCACGGATTATTTGCCTTCTGCACGTCCGCCGAATCAGTGCGGGTTGCGTGGGCCGTCGCCATCATCTTTTCCAGATCGTAGATACGCCCTGCCTTTGCCTCGGCATCAGAGATTAGCGCAAGCTTCAGGATCGTCACGATGTGTTCCCGATACTTCGCTTGCAGCTCGACATCGTCTTTTGCAGTGCCCAGGTAGTTGTCGCGATCGGGAAGTCCCAAACCACCCTGCAGCAGATAAGGCACGTTGTGAGTAGGATTGTTGAAGTCCGGTGAGACCCAAAGGCCGAACAAACGATCGGTATAAAAGCTTGTGGCGTTAAGCGGGTCAACGTCCGCGCGGAGCTGAGAGCCCAGGACTCTCGCAAGTGCAGTCTTATCGGAGATGTGATTAATCTCTTCAAGCTCGGCTTTGATCGGATCGAGGCCCTTCTTTTCGATGGCACTCTCATCCATGAAGGCATCGTAGTAATCGCCAATCTGCCGCGCTTCTGGGTCGTTGGCTGATTTGCCCGCGCCTTTGATCAGGTCGGCCGTACGCGCGTTGACCTTTTCGGCAATGGCATCGAAGGCGCCGTAGCTGGGGCGATCCGCCGGGATCTGCGCGGCCTTCGACCATGCGCCATTCGCATAAGCAAAAAAATCATCGCCGGGATCGATCGACTTATCGATGCCGGCAAGGTCGATGCCCTGCGCGCTGGTGCTGCGGTTTGAAAGCAGAGCATTTCCGCTTGCCAGGACGAGCGCCAGAACGACAACCGCAATCTGCAAGTACTTTGGACGCCTATTCTTCGAGGTCATTTTGTAATCCTTATAGAGCGAGCATGGTTCACCTAGTCGATCATCATCTTGCTTGTGTCTTCGTTTGCGAGAATATTCGCGTGAAAAGGCGAGTGTCAAACACGGGGAAAAAGGGCTCGCACAATAAGAGTAATGCGGCTAGAATCACGCGGCTCCAAATGACGCAAGCAACCTGGTCTATTCGCCGTCGTCCGCGCCAATCGGTTCAGCAGACGTCATTTCTGACAATAAACTTTCGGTGATAGCCCCGGGCACAAAACTCGGCCGCTACGAAATCCGCTCGAAGATCGGCGAAGGCGGAATGGGCGAGGTCTATCGCGCGCGTGACGAAAAGTTGAATCGCGACGTCGCGATCAAGGTCTTGCCTGCCGACCTGTCAGAAAACGCCGAACGGTTGCATCGATTTGAACAGGAGGCTGAGGCGGCCGGAGCCCTGAATCATCCAAACATCCTCGCAGTTTACGACGTTGGCGTGCACGATGGCGCACCCTATGTTGTTTCCGAATTGCTCGAAGGCGAAACCCTGCGTGAGCTTCTCGATCAAATACAACCGGCGACCAGAAAATCCATCGACTATGCCATTCAGTTAGCCCATGGCCTCGCTGCGGCTCACGACAAGGGCATCGTGCACCGCGACATAAAACCCGACAACATCTTCATCACCAAAGACGAACGCGTAAAGATTCTGGATTTCGGACTGGCCAAGCTGGCGCAACCCACGGCTGAAGGCGTAGCGCAAACTGAGATCGCCACCCGCAAAGTTCGCACCGATCCCGGTACCGTGATGGGAACGGTTGGGTATATGTCGCCGGAACAGGTGCGCGGTCAGGCAGTCGATCATCGCACCGATATTTTTTCGTTCGGCGCAGTGCTTTATGAAATGCTGTCGCGGCGTCGCGCGTTTCGTGGTGACTCGGCAATCGAGACACTCAACGCGATCCTGAGAGAAGAGCCACCGGAACTGACAACTTCCAATCCGAATGTCGCCCCGGCACTTGAACGCGTCGTATGGCATTGCCTGGAGAAACAGCCGGAGCGTCGGTTTCAATCCGCGAACGATATCGCCTTCGCTTTGGAGTCGCTTTCGGGAGGGTCCGGTCATTCGAGCCGGCAGACTCTGCTGACGGTGGGGGCTCCCGCTTCTTCATCGCAGCCCTGGACGCCCGAACGATTCGTTTGGCTGGGCATCTGCGTGATGCTAATCATGGCCATGGCGGCGCTCGTGTTTGCGCTTTTGACGCGTTCACAACCGGGCGGTCAGCCGATCCGGCTGGCCCTGACAACCTCCGCAGGGGCCACTCTGCCCGCCTCCATAACAGTTTCACCTGACGGCTCGCGAGTCGCTTTTCTTGCTGACAACCCTGAAGGCAAGCGGCTGCTCTGGATCAGATCACTTGATTCGCTGACGGCGCAAGCGCTGGCTGGCACCGAGGGCGCGACCGCACCGTTCTGGGCGCCCGATAGCCGCTCGATCGGTTATTTCGCGAACGGCAAACTTTACCGGGTCGAAGCTGCGGGCGGCCGTTCACAGGCACTGTGCGATGTACCTGAAGACAGAGGTGGTGCGTGGAATCGCGACGGAGTAATCCTTTTTTCCGGCTCGACCGGGCTCTGGCGAGTATCTGCGCAGGGTGGCACTTCGATCCAGGCAACGAAGATTGATGCGACTGAGGAAGCGCACCGTTGGCCTTATTTTCTTCCGGATGGCCGTCACTTCGTGTTTCTCGGTGATGCTCCGACTACCGAGAACCATCACATTCGCGTCGGCTCACTCGATTCGCAGGATACTCAGATCCTTTTCAGCGCGGTGACGCGTGTAGCGTATGCGCCTCCCGGCTTCTTGCTCTATGTCAGCCAGGGAGCCCTCGTCGCGCAGCCTTTCGATCCTCAAAAACTAAAAGTTATGGGGGAATCGACTATCGTTGCTGAACGCATCGCGACAGTAGGCGGGAATCACGAGTTCGATTTCTCGGTCTCAGATAATGGCGTGCTGGCCTATCAGACTGGCAGCATTCAGTCGCAGCTCGTTTGGTTTGATCGGACGGGAAAGAAGCTACAGACGGTGGGAGACCCAGACACTTTCGCTTCTGTTGCTCTCTCTGCGGACGGACGACGGGCGGCTGTCGGAATGCTGGACGCGGACGGGCGTAACAGCGATATATGGCTCCTGGATCTATCACGAGGCTCCAAATCGCGGCTCACCTTCGATCCGCATTCTGACGGAGGCCCGGTCTGGTCGCCGGATGGAACTCAGTTAGTCTTCTTTTCGAACCGAAGCCCCGACTCACACCAAAACCTATTCCTGATCACAGCAAGTGCTGCCGGCGTCGATCAGCTGCTCCTGCAATCGGACTCCGACGATTTCCCTACCAGTTGGTCGCGCGACGGCCAAAGCATTTTGTTTACGCGTTACGGGAAGATGCGCGCCGGCGTATGGCTCATGCCCTTGTCAGGCGATCGCCAGCCCAAACCACTCTTCCAATCCCCGGCGTTTGACCAGGGCGCCGCAGTTTTCTCGCCCAATGGTCGCTTCATCGCATACACGTCGAATGAATCGGGGCGATGGGAAGTCTACGTCCAGAGCTTTCCGCCGTCTGGAGACAAATTGACGGTCTCGACCAACGGCGGCGCCCTGCCACTGTGGAGAGATGATGGCAAGGAACTGTTCTATCTAACTGACGACGGGAGGGTGATGTCGGCGGAAATCAAGAGTGGGGCGAAGATCGAGAGTGGCGTTCCGCAGCAGCTTTTCCAGACAAGAATAAAATTCACGGCTGATTACCCTTATGCTATAAATCCGGACGGCTCACGCTTTCTTATCAACATACCGGCTGAGACCAACGATGCGGCACCGATGATTGTCGTCCTGAATTGGACGGCAGCCCTGAAGAAGCAATGACTCTGGTAGCGGGCGCCAAAACGCCGTTATGAAATCTCCTCGAACATAGGCACGGGCGGCATCAGCAGGCCTGTGGCGGTTGTGCGTTTCGGAAAAGCAGGCTAAAAAGCTTGGACTCTTAAGTTGAGGTTACAGGTGATCACAGCAGGCACAAAATTCGGTCGTTATGAAATCCGTTCCAAGCTGGGTGAGGGCGGCATGGGTGAAGTCTATCTGGCCCGGGACACCCAACTCGATCGCGAGATTGCGTTGAAACTTCTCACCGCCGAAGTCGCGCGCGACCCGCAGCGGCTGCATCGCTTTCTGCAGGAGGCGCGGGCCGCGTCGGCGCTGTCTCATCCCAACGCCGCGCACATCTATGAAATGATTAGATTAGACGAATTGAGGTGCAGTAACGTAAGTGCTTTTCTAATCTGTGAAATCTGCGTAATCTGTGGATAAATCTAAGTAGAGTTGAGCGAAACTATTTCCCCCCACACGACGCTCGGTCAGTACACCATCGTCTCGAAACTCGGCGAAGGCGGGATGGGCGAAGTGTACCTGGCCGAAGACACTCGTCTGCGGCGACGAGTGGCGCTGAAAATCCTGCCGGAAAATATCGCCGATGATCCTAATCGACTGCTTCGCTTTGAGCGCGAGGCGTTCGCCGCATCGGCGCTCAATCACCCGAACATCCTCACCATTTTCGAGTTCGGCGCAGTTGATAATAAACACTTTCTGGCTTCGGAATTCGTTGAAGGCGTCTCACTGCGCCAGCGTCTGGGCAGTGGATCTTTGTCCCTCAACGAAACTCTGGATATTGCAATACAGACCGCCTCCGCCCTCCAGGCAGCGCACCAAGCCGGCATCATTCACCGCGACATCAAGCCCGACAATTTGATGCTGCGTGCTGACGGTTACGTGAAAGTCCTCGATTTTGGTTTGGCAAAACTTTCAGAGCCGGAAGCGTTCTCAACCGGGCTCGTCTCTGATCCGGAAGCTCAAACTCAAAAGCAACTTCAGACCGAGGCTGGAGTAATAATGGGTACGGTTGGCTACATGTCGCCCGAACAGACTCGCGGCTTGAGCGTCGATAAGCGCACAGACATTTGGAGCCTCGGTTGTGTGCTTTACGAAATGCTGTCCGGAGAGTCGCCTTTTCGCGGCGACACAATGGCAGATACCCTGGCGAATATCATTCATCGTGAACCCGTTTCTATTTCGACCCGGCGTCGCGACTCAAATCCCGAACTTGAAGGCATCGTCAACCGATCCCTCGCCAAGAACGCCGACGAGCGTTATCAATCCGCCGCAGCGCTATTGGCGGATCTGAAACAGTTACAGAAGCGGCTGGAGTTCGAGTTACAGCTGGAGCGCTCGTCGACACCAAACATAGAGACGGCACGCACCCAAATCATCCGCAGCCCTACCGGAGGACTCGAAGCCTCCAGCAGTCCAGATGAAATCACACGTGAGGCAGCAACTAAATCGAATGCCAATCGTGCCACGGCGCCCACAAACATGTTTCCAGCGCCGCAGTCAGCGATCTCCCCAGGCGAGCCAGCCAAATCGAGAAGCCGAAAAACCACGATCATAATCGCCGCCGCGATTACGACTGTCATGGCCGTCGTCGCGGCCTGGGTTCTCAATTCTTATCGATCAAGAAACAGCGGCGCAGCAATTCAGTCGATTGCGGTGATGCCCTTCGTCAACGCCAGTGGGAATGCGGACGTTGAATATCTCTCGGACGGGCTCACCGATTCACTGATCTTTCGGTTTTCGCAGCTTCCGAATGTGAAGGTCAGTCCCACCAGTTCGGTGATGCGTTTTAAGAATACGACGAAGGACGTAGCCGATATCGCCCGGGAACTTAACGTGGATGCCGTGTTCTCGGGCCGGTTGATGCGGGCCGGTGACGACCTGAGCGTCAGCGTTCAACTGATAGACGCCCGGACGCAGAAACTTATCTGGGCCGAACAATACGATCGCAAGATGGCCGACCTGATGGTGACGCAACGCGAAATCACCACGACGCTCACGCAAAAGATGCAGCTGCGGCTGGCGGGGGACGAGCGCGGCATCACGAAAAGATACACGAGCAGTAACGACGCTTATCAACTCTACCTCAAGGGTCGATACCACTGGTCGCGACGATCAAAAGACGACCTGGATAAGGCCATCGACAATTATAAGAAGGCGATTGATCTGGACCCGAATTTTGCACTGGCCTATGCGGCGACTGCCGAAGTGTACAACTCGATGGGTAAGAACCCTGATGCCGCGCCCAAGGATTGCATTCCGCTGGCGAAGGCGGCCGCCACGCGCGCTCTCGAGATTGACCCGCTGCTGCCGCAGGCACATTCAGCCCTCGCCGATGCGCTTGCCCTCTACGATTGGAATTGGACGGAGTCAGAGCGCCATTTCAAAAGGGCGCTCGAACTCGACCCGAACATTGCTTACACGCATATCGCCTATGGCCTCGATTATCTCGCGGCGATGGGCAAGGCAGACGAAGTGGTAGCGGAACTTCAGCGGGCAGTGGAACTCGAACCATTGTCGATGCTTAACAATTCCGTTCTTACGAGCGCTTACATTTATGACCGGAAGTATGACCAGGCGCTGGTCCAGGCCCGCAGTACCTATGACCTCGAGCCAAATTTTGGATTCGCCCGCGTGTGGTTGGGCTTCGCATTGATCGCGAACGGAAAGTATGACGAAACCATTTCTACTGTTGGGCAGATGTCGCCCGATTCACCCTTTACCTGGATGTCGGGCGTCGTACTCGCGTACGCGTATGCCAAACAAGGCAAGCGGGCCGAGGCCGAACAGCAGATATCCAAGCTCCGCGATCTGGCGAAGACCCGCTACATGCGGACTTACTATCTCGCGGCTATCTATGCCACCCTCGGCGACAAGGACAAGGCATTTGCCGAACTCGAACAGTCGTTCGCCGAAAAGGATTGTTTTCTCGGCCGGATCGTGATCGATCCTGCGATGGATTCATTACGGGACGATCCGCGTTTCAAAAGCCTGCTGAAGCGGATGAATCTGTAAGGTAGTGATGCTGTTTGATGTCCGACAAGCTTTAGCTTGTCGAAGCTCGGCGACAAACTCAAGTTTGTCGGACATAATCGTCAATCACTGCGTGAAATGAAACACTGCCCGACATGCAATCGCGTCGAGACAGACGCAGCCCTAAAATTCTGTCGCATCGACGCTCCGGCTGACATAGGTCGCACAAAAGAACCGAAACTCATGACTCTTGTTCCCGGGACAAAACTTGGTCACTACGAAATTTGCTCAAAGATTGGTGCGGGCGGAATGGGCGAGCTTTACCTGGCGCAGGATATAAAGCTCGATCGGAAAGTCGCGTAGTAAACGGATCCTGAATAGACATGACGATCGCGCCAGGCACGAAGCTCGGTCGCTATGAAATCCGCTCAAAGATCGGTCAGGGCGGAATGGGCGAGGTTTATCTCGCGCAGGATACTTCCGAACTCGGCCGGCTGTTAGCGCTTAAGATCCTGCCGACCGAGGTTGCCAAAGACAAAGATCGGTTGCAGCGCTTTACTCAGGAAGCGCGCACAGTTTCCAGTCTCAATCATCCGAATATTCTTACGGTCTATGACTTCGGCCAGACCGATTCTGCTTCATTCATCGCGACCGAATACGTCCAGGGAGTCACCCTGCGCGAGCATTTCCTGAATCGGCGTCCGAAGTTAATCGATATTTTGGATGTCGCTATTCAAATTGTCGCCGCGCTCAACGCCGCGCACGAGGCCGGGGTCACGCATCGCGACCTCAAGCCTGGGAATGTGATGGTTCGCAGGGATCATATCGTTAAGGTGCTCGACTTTGGATTGGCGAAAGTGTCAGGGCCCAACGCGGACGGAGTTGGGTCAGAGACGAGCGAAGACGTTGCCACCAGAATGTTGGTGCAGACTGAGCCGGGTCGGGTGATGGGCACATTCAGTTACATGTCGCCTGAGCAATCTATGGGCATTGGCGTAGACCCACGCACAGATATTTGGAGCGCCGGCGTGCTGCTCTACGAAATGATCGCCGGCTGTGTGCCGTTCCAGGGTAAGGATGTTCACCGGCAGGTCATCGCTATTCAGGAACAAGACCCGCCGCCGCTTTCATTACAAGTGGAAGGTGTACCAGGACGCCTGGAAGAAATCATCGCGAAGTGCCTCGCGAAGGACAAGAACGAACGTTATCAAACGGCCAAAGACCTGTTGATCGATCTGCGCAACCTGAGACGCAAGCTGGATGTGGATGCCGAAATCGAGCGCACCATCCCGCCCGCGCTTCGCAGCAACAGCGGCGTTGGGTCCATGGGCTCGCAAGGCGCCGCGATGAACGCCGGTGCTACGGTTAGTGCGACGCCGGCGCGCACTGCTTCAAGCGCTGAGTACGTCTTAAACGGAATCAAGCAGCATAAACTCGCGGCCGGAATTGCTTTGCTGATAGTGGTGGGCGCCATCACGACCGCCGGCTTTTATCTGCGCGGTCGCAATTCAAGGGCGACCATCAGCTCGATCGCGGTCATGCCGTTTGTCAATGAGGGCGGCAATCAGGAAGCTGAGTATCTCTCAGACGGAATGACCGAGACTTTAATCAGCAGTTTGTCGCAATTGCCGAATCTGAATGTTAAAGCTCGGAGCTCAGTCTTTCGCTACAAAGGCAAGGACCCAAAAACAGCCGGCCAGGAATTGCATGTCCAGGCTGTTCTGAATGGACGCGTGATTCAACACGGCAACGATTTGACGCTCAGTCTGGAATTGGTTGATGTGCAGACCGAAAACGTAATTTGGAGCGAGCGCTACAATCGCAAGCAAACCGACCTGATCTCTTTACAGAGTGACATCGCCCGAGACGTTTCCAGCAAACTCAAACTCAAATTGTCAGGCGCCGACGAGCAGAAATTGACCAGGACCTACACGCAAAACGCCGAGGCGTACAGGGTCTATTTGCAGGGTCGCTTTTACGCAAACAAGCGCACCCCGAAGGACTTGCGAAAAGCTATCGACTGTTTCCAGCAGGCTGTCCGTATCGATCCAAATTACTCCGTGGCCTACGCCGGCCTGGGGATTAGTTATGGCTATCTCACAACCTACGGTGACGTGCCGGCCAGCGAAACCTTTCCCCGGGCGAGAGAGTTCACCTTGAAGTCGATCGAACTGGACAACACCCTCGCCGAGCCGCATATCGCACTCGGTCTCCTGAAATTTCTTCAGGACCACGATTTCGCCGGGTGGGAACACGAAAGCGAGTTGGCTTTGGCGGCCAATCCAAATTCGGCTGATGCGCATCGCTTGAACGGCCTGCGATTGCAGTACCTTGGCCGGTTCGATGAAGCGCTCGTTGAGACACAGCGAGCTTTGGAACTTGAACCGTTATCCACCGCCGCCAACATTAGTTATTCCCTCTCCCTTTTCTATTCCGGGCGAATCGAGGAAAGCGAAGCGCAACTGAAAAAAACGATTGAGTTGACGCCGGACCTCTGGTTTTCGCATTACTATCTGTACAACCTTTATCGCTTTAAGGGTAACCATCCGCAGGCTGTCGAAGAGCTGGCGAAGAGTAAGGATTTACGGGACGAAACTGAAGCTGCAAAGTTGATCAAAGAAAGTTTTGCGAAGGGTGGCTGGCAGGGATTTCTGCGGGCCGCGACTGCCGACGCGCAAATGAAAATCAATCCTTACACTTTGGCAGGCCTCTACGCCGAATTGGGAAACAAGGATCAGGCGTTTGCGGCACTCGACGAGGCGGTCGGTAAAGGTGATCAATCCATTGGCTTTGTGAAGATCGATCCCTTCATGAAACCGTTGCACGACGACCCGCGCTATGCGGCGTTGCTGAAGCGAGTCGGTTTCCAGCAGTGAACGAGGTACGAAAGGATCTTCGGGCCGATTAGCGCGCGGCAAACTCGCTCGCAGATTGGCGAGCCCGGAATGGGCGAAGTTTTTCTCTTGCAGTATTGATGGCATTTAGAAGGAGGGTGACGTATGGCTTTAACAAATAGTCTGGCAGGCAGAAATCTGGGAATGATCTTATTGGGCCTCTGGCTAATCCTTACCGGACTCTTGCCGTTGCTCAACATCAGACTCTCATCCACAGTGACGACTGGTTTAGCTATCCTGGCTATTGCCGCAGGTGTTTTGATCCTAATCCGTCGTTGAAGATTTTAGCTGCGCTAGCCGGATGTCAACTGAATGATGACCCTTAATCCCGGCGCAAAACTTGGCGGTGACGAAATGCGCTCGAAATCAGGTGAGGGCGGAACGCGATGGATGATTTAGGCGCAAGATTCGCGGCCAAACTGATAACGTTCGCCGAAGGTCATGACAAAGTGCCCCGCTTGCAAAACGTCAGTCGCTAATGACGCGCTCGTTTGCCCCAGTTGCGGCGCGAAGCTCGACGCGGCTTCGCTTCCGACCGCGGTGCTGCCGCCGTCCAAACAGCGCGAAGCGACGCGGCTGGATGATCGCCTGACCCAATCTGTCCCAGACTCGGCGGAGGGCGCGCGGTTCGCGACCGGGACGAGGTTGACTGAGCGGTATCGCATCGTCAGTTTGGTTGGTCGCGGCGGGATGGGCGAAGTCTATAAAGCTGAAGACCTCAAGCTGAAACAAATTGTCGCGCTCAAGTTCCTGCCGGAAGCGATCGCGATGGACGAAGGCGCGCTGGCGCGCTTTCACAACGAAGTCCGCATCACCCGCCAAATCTCACACCCCAACGTTTGCCGCGTCTATGACATCGGCGAAGTCGATGGCCGGCCAGCGGTTATTTTCGCGGTCAGCTGTTGGATGAGTGAACGCGACGTGACACGCGATTCTGCGCGTGAGTTGATGGGCGAAATGCCCTGCGCTTTTAAAAAGGAAAGGTTAAATGAGATTTGAATTCTACAGCGATCCTATTGCGAATGTGCCGAAGCTTTCAGTCGACGGCACCGTCGATAACGCAATTCATTTTTCCCACTGGAACGGAAATGAAACTCCGGAGTCGGTGAAGGCGGATACTTCAACCGAAATTGTCTTGAATGTAGTGGCGGCGCCTAACCGTCAGGAACTTGCGCGCGGCATCGATCTGGTGACCAACAACCACTTCGACACCGACGGCATCTTGTCCGTGTGGGCGATGTTGACTGGTGAACGCGCTTTGTCCTTGCGCTCAAAGTTGATCGCGGCAGCGGAGGCCGGTGATTTCTCGGAGCTAAGTTCAGTTGATGGCGTGCGCGCCAGCATCGTGATCCAGGGGTCCGATTCACCAATCGACAAATCAGGCTCGCCGCTGGCTGCCAGGCTTGCCGGTGCGCCGGTCCAGGATGAGGCCGAAAGCTACGTTCTGGTTCTGCCACACGTTGAGGATGTAATCAGCAACACCGGCAACTATGAAGAGCTGTGGCGCAACCAGTGGCAGCGGATTGAAATCGCCCTGGACAGTTTCGCAAAAGGCACATCGCGAGTTGAAGAATTCACCGATGTCGATCTGTCGCGCGTGATGTTGGCGCCGGAAATCTACGGACCGCAGGGGTTTGATCCGGCGCAAGACGCGGCGCCGTTCACAGCGATTTCCAAGCATGCGAAAGGCACACTGTTTTTGATCGCCACACCGCTCAACGGTGGCTGGGCCTATCGGATTGATTATCCTTACTACTCCTGGGCCGAGACGGTCGTGCGTCCTCGCGTGGCGCGGCGGGATTTGACGCTGCTGCTGGAGCGGCTGAATCAATTGGAGACAGGCGATTCCGGTAAGTGGCAGGCCGATTCCTCAGAACTGGCGTCGGCGGCAAAATTTCAAGCCGGCGGCAGATTGCAGGCGTCGGAACTCGGACCGGACGAGGTGACAAGCCAAATCCGCCAACTTTTCTCAGAGTCGCCAGCAACTGCGGGGTTTTAGCAAATTTAGAAGGCTCTTTCACCGTCAAACATTGGCGTCTCGCCCTTAGAGATTGGAGCCCGTGCGGTGAAAAATCGGCCTGTCGGCCTCAAGCATTGGCCACGGCTTTTCCTCAAGACTCGAATGTTCCCACTCTCATTCACACCGGGCTTTAGCCCGGTGATAAGCGGCACGAAAAGATGCGTGAAACCGTTTCTAACGGTTTTCCTTCTCCAGCCACCGAGAAACCGTTGAAAGGGTTTTTGATTGTTCACGGCTCTGGGTCACCGGGCTAAAGCCCGGTGTGAATGAGAGGGAGCCGCTTTCAGATTTTTGAGACAAGGCCCTTTGGCACCCTCTCAGAGCGCATGTTGGGAGACCTTGCCAAGGATGGCGCGCTTCGCTTATTCCTGGCTACTTTATCTCGACGCCTCGCGGTGAAGCGATTCCCACACTTCTATCGACAAACCTCACACTCTCAGACAAAATCCGAGAACATGCCCGCGCATCGCGACATTCATGTAGGTCCGGCCGGATGGTCTTACGCTGATTGGCGTGGCCGCGTCTATCCCGACAGCGCAGGTTCAAAGTTCGATACGCTGGCGCTGGTCGCAAAGTATTTCGACGTCGTCGAAATCAACAGCAGCTTCTACCACCCGCCCAAACCTGAGACAGCCAGGGCGTGGCTGGAACGTACGGCGCACAATCCGAACTTCATCTTCACGGCAAAGCTGCACAAGGTTTTCACACACAAGCGCGCAGGTCTGAAAGACGAGGACGAACGAGCGTTTCGTGAAGGAGTCAATCCGTTGATGGAGGCCGGCAAGCTGGGCGCGTTGCTGATGCAATTCCCCTGGTCCTTCAAAAACGAGCGCGATGAGCGAGCGTATCTCGATCAACTGGTTACGCGCTTTAAGGATTATCCTCTGGTCGTAGAACTGCGGCACGAATCCTGGAACAGCCCGCGAATTCTGCAGACACTCGAAGATCTGGAGGTCGGGTTGTGCGACATCGATCAGCCGCAGTTTGCGAACTCGATTAAGCCGTCGGCAGAAGTCACTTCACCGATTGGCTATGTGCGCTTGCATGGCCGCAACTACCAGAACTGGTTTCGTGAAGAAGCGAATGTGCTGGAGCGTTACGACTATCTATATTCAAACGATGAGCTGGATCCCTGGATCGAGCGCATCAAGCAAGTCGCCGATAAAGCCAGGCAGACTTTCGTGATCACAAATAATCACGCGCGCGGGCAGAGTTTGGTGAACGCCTTTGAGATTCTCGCGCAGCTGGAAGAAGCACGCGTGCCGGGCCCGGCGAAGTTGATCGAGACCTATCCGCGACTGGTTGAATCGGTCGAGCCGGATGATGAGGAACCGCAGGGATCTCTGTTCTAATTTTGGAGTGCGCCGGCAGAGCGCAGCGGCGACGGCGCTTTGGATTGGTTGTGATTCGTGGTGGCTTTGCCGCTTGATCTGGGGAAGGGCTTGCCCTTCCGGCTTCCTTTTAAGTAACTAGGGGCTACGCCCCACTCGGGGGCATAGCCCCACTTCATTCTTCGCGCGGCGCAGGTAAGGCGAAGCCTTGCCGCACATCAGGCGGCAGACGCCGCCTTGGACTACTTCGCCAGCGGAAAGATGGGCTCGATATCCACCGGCACATCCTTCAGCTTATCGAACGCATTCTTCATGGCCGGGCGAATCACTGCGTACTTAACCAGGATGGCCCGCGCTTTGTCGTACGAGCCTTCGGCTTCGATGGTTAAGAGTTCGGTAGTCAGCTTGCGTACTGCGTCTTTGATCTTCGCATCATCAACGCTGAATTTGCCGGCGCTCTCATCGTATTTGATGGCCCCTTCATCGGTCAGATAATTGAATTGCATGGCCACGCCGCGGCCGTGAGCTTCGTTAATCCCAAACCGAACTGAGCGAAACATGCTCGCGAGATACGTGGTGTAAAGCGTGCGTTCCATGCTCTTGGGGACCACGCCTTTGTCGATCAAATATTGCAGGGCCCAAAGCCCGGTGATGTCAGCCTTGGCTTCTTCGATTGCCGAGTAGAGTTCCTTCAACTGCTTTCGCACGGTTGTTTGCTCGCCGTTGACGGTGATGTTGTGCGGGCCGAGTCCATGCATTAGTTCGTGAGTCAGAATGTGCGTGAAGAAAGCATCGAACGAAAGACTTCGCTGTTGAGCCGTGGTGAGAACGACGCGAGAGATGGGCACCAGAGTCTTGTTGAATTTCGCGTCCTGAACATTCTTCAGCATGATCCGCTTTGAGCCTTTTTCCTTCACGACGCGTTCATCGTTGGGCAGGTTGAAAGCGGCCGTTTGCACGCCGGTGTTGCCTTCGCCGGAACTGAAAACCTCGTTGACTACGCGAATTGGCGAAGCAGCGCCCAGCTTTGGATTGCGATACTTCGCATCGATCGGCAGATGGTCTTCGAGTTCCTGCAAATACGCACTGAACTTTTTCAGCTTGTCGGTTTCCACGTCGTCGCGCAGCGTCACATAGGCTTCGAACGCCGCTTTGTAACCGAAGAGTTCGTCCTCGTAAGTTTCGTACGGACCGATCGTGAGATCGATGGGTGAATCGAGGTCCATCCAGGCTACGTCACTGTCGTAATAGTCGTTTGAGAGAAACGCCGC
>Ga0070694_100000350_pt1 | contig 24736 bp, 18 predicted proteins | sample KBSK1251metaG_FD_65470 | JGI IMG/M metagenome (GOLD analysis project Ga0070694, IMG submission 65470) | Corn, switchgrass and miscanthus rhizosphere microbial communities from Kellogg Biological Station, Michigan, USA - KBS K1-25-1 metaG | ecosystem: Host-associated > Plants > Roots >...
CCCGCGACGCAGATGGATGCGCACAGGCACACAACCCACCGCTGGCCTTGCTTCCTGCCCGACGGGAGGCACTTCCTCTATCTCGCCACCAATCACGCCGGCGGCGATCCCCAGGTGAACGGCATCTACTTCGCATCGATCGACGGCGGCGAGCCGAAATTCCTGAGGCCGTGCGTCTCGAACGCCATCTACGCCAATGGACAGCTCCTGTTCCACGCCCAGACGGCGCTCATGGTGCAGGCTTTCGACCCCGGGAACGGGCGATTCCTCGGCGAGCCGACCGCCCTCATCGAGGGCGTCCAGTTCGATCCCGGCGTCTGGCGCATGGTCGCCAGCGTGTCCGAGACCGGGACCATGGTGTACATCCGCGGTTCGGCCGTCCTCGGCTCCGAGCTCGCCTGGTTCGACCGCTCCGGCAAGGAAGTCGGGAGCCGCCTGCCTCGGGACACCTACCGGGACCCGGCCATCTCCCCCGACGGCAGGAAGCTCGCCGTCGCCCTGGGCGATCCGTTGCGTACGATCTGGATCATCGACCTTGCCCAGGGCACGCGGGCACGCCTGACCTTCGACACGGTGATTCACGTCAATCCCGCCTGGTCGCCCGACGGCAGGTACCTCGCCTTCACCTCCGGCACCGTGCCGGGCGCCGGCATCCACCGGAAGGGGGTGGACGGGACGACGCCCGACGAGATGCTCGTCGAGGGGAAGGACGCCACGTTGCAGGCGCCGGCCTTCTCGCCGGACGGCAAGTTCCTTGTCTATCTGAGGTCGACCGGGCCCTCGGGCAACGGGATCTGCGCCATGCCCCTGGCCGGCGATCGGACGCCGCGGGTCGTGGTCCCCTCCCCCTCGCCGCAGACGCTGCTCAACTATCCCCGCGTCTCGCCTGACGGCCGCTGGCTCGCCTACTCTTCCAACGAAAGCGGCCGCTCCCAGGTCTATGTGACCTCCTTCCCGAGCGGCGCCGGCAAGTGGCAGGTTTCCAGCGACGGCGGCGACATGCCGGCCTGGCGGCGCGACGGCAGGGAGATCTACTTCGCGAGCGGCACCGAGCTGACTGCGACGGAGGTCACTGCGGTCGGGAGCCAGTTCAATCCGGGCCCGCCCCGGACCGTCACGCGCCTCGGCAACGCCATCGCGAACGGACGCGTGTTCGACGCGATGCCGGACGGCAGCCGATTCATAGCGCCCATCGTGCCGACCGACGCCACCTCGCCCATGCACCTTCTGGTCAACTGGCCTGCCGAGCTCGATGCGAAGAAGTAGCCTCGCCCGCGGCGTCGCCTAGTCGAGGGAGGCCATGTCGATCACGAAGCGATACTTCACGTCGCTTCTCAGCATCCGTTCGTAGGCTTCGTTGATCTGCTGGATGCGGATCGTCTCGATGTCGGCGGTGATCCCCCGCTCGCCGCAGAAGTCCAGCATCTCCTGGGTCTCGCGAATGCCGCCGATCGCCGACCCGGCCAGCCGGCGGCGCTTGAAGAGCAGGCTGAACACCCCCAGCGGAGCCGGCTTCTCCGGCGCCCCCACGAGCGTCATGGTCCCGTCGCGCTTCAGCAGCTCGAGGTAGGCGTTCATGTCGTGCGGGGCGGATACGGCGTCCAGGATGAAGTCGAGGGTGGCGGCGCGCTTCAGCATCTCCGCCTCGTTCCTGGAGACGACGACTTCGTGGGCGCCGAGACGCAAGGCGTCGGCGGACTTCCCCGGCGAGCTCGTGAACAGCACGACGTGCGCCCCGAACGCGCGCGCGAACTTCACCGCCATGTGCCCCAGGCCGCCGAGCCCCACGATCCCGACTTGATGCCCCTTGCCGACCTTCCAGTGCCGCAGCGGCGAATAGGTCGTGATCCCGGCGCACAGTAAAGGTGCCACGCCGGCCGGGTCGAGCCTGGCCGGCACGCGCAGCACGAAGGCCTCGTCCACGACGACGCTCTTCGAGTACCCGCCGTAGGTGACCCCGCCGAGGTGCTTGTCCTCGAAGTTGTACGTGAATGTCGGCAGCGTCTGGCAGTACTGTTCCAGCCCCTCCCGGCAGGCCTCGCACGTGCGGCAGGAGTCGACCATGCACCCGACCCCCGCGAGATCGCCCTCCTTGAACCTCTTCACCGCGCCGCCGGCCTTGGCCACGCGCCCGACGATCTCGTGACCCGGGACGCAGGGATACACCGTCGGCATGGCGCTCTGCCACTCGTTGCGGACCTGGTGCATGTCCGAATGGCAGACGCCGCAGTAGAGAATGTCGATCTGCACGTCCCGCGGTCCCGGCACGCGCCGCTTGATCGTGATCGGTCCCAGCGCCGCAGTCGCGCCCGCCGCCGCGTACGCCCTGGCCTCGAAGCTTCCGGCCGCTCCCTCCCGAACCGACATCGGCACCTCCTCGCGTGTTTCAGCAATATACCCGAAAAGCCCGCGCAGGAAGGAGGCGCGAATCGCTCAGTGTCCGGAGGTCAGCGCCAGGTCGAGACGTCTCGCCGACATGTAGCGGGCGGCGATGTCCTTCCAGTTCCACAGATGCCAGACGGCCTTGAAGAAGGCGGCTTTCTGGTTCTGGTACTGCAGGTAGTACGCGTGCTCCCAGGCGTCGATGACCATGAGAGGCACGCCCGCCTGGTTCAGGTTCGACTGATGATCGTAGATCTGCGTGATCAGGAGGCGCTCGCTGAGCGGCTCCCAGGTGAGCGCCGCCCATCCCGAGCCCATGATCCCCGAGGCGACGGCCACCATCCGCCCGCGAAAATGCTCGAACGAGCCGAAGTCACGCTCGATCGCCCGGCCGAGGTCACCGTCCGGCTGGCCGCCGCCCTTGGGCTCGAGGTTCTTCCAGAAGATGGAGTGCAGGATATGGCCGGACAGGTTGAACGCCAGGGAGCGCTCCAGGCCGGCGAGCGGCGTGTAATCCTCCGTGACGGTCGCCTCCTCGAGGCGGACGGCGGCCTCGTTGGCATTCTTCACATAGGCGGCGTGGTGCTTGCCGTGGTGCAGCTCCATGATCGGACCGATGATGTGGGGCTCGAGAGCGCCGTAGTCGTAGTCGAGATCCGGAAGAACGTACTTGATCCTGTTCATGCGTCACCTCCCCTTTGGACTGCGACGGCGGAGTGAAGGAACTCTCGCCCCCGCTCTCTTCGCCTCCGCGAGACCGATCGCGATCGCCTGTTCGCGGCTCCTCACGATCCGTCCCGACCTGCCCGACCTCAGGCGGCCCCGCTTCATTTCGTGCATCGCGCGACCGACCTTGAGCGAGGCGCTCGGCGAGTATCTGCGATGACTTCTTTTGCTTTTTCGAGTCACATGATGCTCCTTCGGCACATCATCGAAGAAAGAGCAAAGGTCATGCCAGCGCAATGCCGGTAATCGTCAGGTCTTTTGCGGAGTACGGGCGTGCCGAAGCCGTGACGTCTCGTCCGGATGGCCTATCAGTCCTGAAGGACACAGGTCTCGGGTCAGAATTCCAATTCGGTCCCGAGACCGCGCTCGCGCGCCCTGGCGACGGCCAGCTCGGCGGCCGCGAGGTCCTCGACCGCCAGGCCGAGCGACTTGAAGAGGGTCAGCTCGCCATCCGAGGTCCGGCCGGGGTGCAATCCGGCAAGCAGCTCGCCGAGCTCGGCGCGGATGTGGTCGGGGCCGATGCCGCGTTCCTCGACCGCGCGGAGGTAGTCGCCCGATTCGTTCACGGTCGATTCGCGCCGGTCGACGAACAGGGAGGCCGCCGCGACGACCTCGGACTCCAGCTCGCGCGCCGACGGCATCGACGATCCGACCGCGTTCACGTGCGCCCCCTGCTCGAGCATCGACAGCGCCACGATCGGCTCCTTCGCCGAGGTGCAGGTGCATACGACGTCGGCGCCGTCCAGCGCGTCGCCGATCGACCGCGCGGCGAGGCCCCGCGCTTCGCGCGCCAGGGACTCGGCATGGGGCATCGTGAGGCTCCAGATGCGCAGCTCGGCGTCGGGGAATACGGCGCGCATCGCCATGGCGTGCGAGCGGCCCTGGACGCCGGCGCCGAGGATGGCGACCCGCCGGGCGTTGCGGCGCGCCAGGAGCGTCGACGCGAGCGCGGAGACCGCCGCGGTGCGGATCTCGGTAATGGCGGAGGCGTTGAGGATCGCGACCAGCCGTCCGTCGACGCCGTCGTGCAGGAGGACCGCGCCCTGGTGGGTGTCGAGCCCGAGTGTCGAGTTGGCCGGCGCGAAGACAATCTCCTTGAGCGAGAAGAGCGGGCGCGCGCCGCCGCGGTGGGCCGGCATCAGGCCGAGGAGCGCGCTGCCGGGCACGCGGAGGATGGAGCGCAACGGCATCGAGAGCTCCCCCCGATGCAGGCCCAGGAGCGCGCCGCGCATCGCCTCGATGCACGACGGCATGTCCAGCGCCGAGCGGACGTCATCAGCGGACAGGATCAGCATGAAATGCAGGCCCCTGGCCTTCTCCCGACGGTGTGGGCCGGATTCTACGAGGGCGTTCGGAGCGGTGTCAATCGTGCTGCGTGCCGCGCCGATCCCGGGCCCGGCCTGTGCTAAGCTGATCCATCATGTCCGCGACCCCCGAGCCTGTCCGGCCCATCGTCCTGGCCGAGATACGCCAGGCACGCGAACGCATCGCGCGGACCATCCTGCGCACCCCTCTCGTCCGGCTGGAGCTGGGACCGGAGTTTCCGGAGATCCGCCTCAAATTGGAGAACCTGCAGCCGATCAATGCCTACAAGCTGCGGGGTGCCGCCAATGCCGTCGCGATGCTGGGCGAGTCGGAGCGCCGGCAGGGCGTCTGGACGATCAGCGCGGGCAACGCGGGGCAGGGGGTCGCGTACGCGGCGCGGATCGCGGGCGTGCCCTGCACCGTCGTGGCGATCGAGACCGCGCCGGCGGCGAAGCTCGACCGCATGAGGGCTCTGGGCGCGAAGCTCATCCTGGTGCCGTACGAGGCCGCCTGGAAGGCCCTCGAGGATCGCGCCTATCCCGGGGCGGAAGGCACGTTCGTGCACCCGTTCGACGATCACCAGTTCATCGCCGGGCACGGGACCATGGGCCTGGAGATCCTCGAAGACGCCCCCGATACGGCGGCGGTCATCGCGGCCATCGGCGGCGGCGGGCTGATCACCGGGGTCGGCAGCGCCCTGAAGGCGCTCAAGCCGGACATCAAGGTCTGGGGCGCCGAGCCGGAGACGGCCGCCCCCATGGCCCTGTCGCTCGCCGCGGGATCCCCGCAGGCGTTCAAGGACTGGAAGGCGTCGTTCGTCGACGGCGCCGGGGGGAAGAGCGTCTTCCCGCGCATGTGGGAGCGCATGAAGCCGTTGATCGACGGCTCGATCGTGGTCACCCTCGAAGAGACGCGGCGGGCGATGCGGCTGATGGCCGAGAAGGCGCGCGTCATCTCCGAGGGAGCGGGGGCCTTGCCGCTCGCCGCCGCGCTGACCGGCAAGGCCGGACGTGGACCGATCGTCGCCATCGTCTCCGGCGGGAATATTGATCTGAAGCGGTTCTCCGAGCTGATCGGCCCCTGAGCTGACATGATTTCCGACCTGCGCTACGCGATCCGGCAGCTCTTCAAGTCATCGGGTCTCACCCTGCTCGCCGTTCTGGCGCTGGCGCTCGGCATCGGCGCGAACAGCGCGATGTTCAGCATCATCAACGCGCTCTTCCTCCGCCCGCTCCCCTACGCCGAGCCGGAGCGGCTGGTCCAGCTGACCTCGTCGCTCCCCGAGCGCCAGATCGACAACGCCCCGTTCTCCTGGCCCCGCTTCCTCCTAGTGCGCGACCAGCAGCAGGTCTTCAGCGAGCTGGGAGTCGCCGCCTTCAGCGGGTTCACGCTCACCGAGCACGGCGACCCGGAGCAGGTCCCGGGCGTGCTGGCTTCGGGGACCTACCTGAAGGTGCTCGGGGTTCAGCCGCTGCACGGGCGCGGCTTCTCAGCCGACGAAGAGGCGGCGGGCGGTCCCGACGTCGTCCTGATCAGCCACAGCTTCTGGCGCAGGAAGCTGGGCGGCAGCGAGTCGGCGCTCGGCCAGAGCCTGACGCTCGACGGCCGGCCGCGGACGATCATCGGCATCCTGCCGGAGGCGATGTCGCGATTCCCCTTCAACCAGACCGATCTCTGGACGCCGCGTCCGGCCGAGGTCCCGTTCCTCGTGCCGGCGCAGGTGGACAACGGCGCGTTCACCTTCCAGGTGATCGGACGCCTCAAGCCGGGGGTGACGCTGCAGCAGGCGCGCGAGAACGTCAAGCTGATCGCCGCCGCCTACCAGGCCGAGCACCCCAAAAACGTCGACGCGCCGTCGCGCGCGCTGGTGAACCTCTGGCTCGAGGACCTCGTCGGCAACCAGCGTCCGACCTTCGTGCTGCTGTTCGGGGCGGTCGGCTGCGTTCTCCTGATCGCCTGCGCCAACGTCGCGAATCTCCTCCTGGCCCGGTTCACCGGGCGCCGCAAGGAGATCGCGGTGCGCTACGCCCTGGGCGCCAGCCGCAGCCGGGTCGTCCGGCCGTTCCTGCTCGAGAGTCTCCTCGTGGCCGCGACCGGCGCCGCGCTCGGACTGCTCGTCGCCCGGCTGGGGCTCGGGGCGTTCCTGCGCGTCGGACAGGACTTCATCCCGCGCTCCTTCGAGATCGGCATCGACCCGCTGGTGCTCGCCTTCACCGCGGGCCTGGCGCTCGTGACGGGCCTGGCGATGGGCGTCGTGCCCGCGCTGCAGGCCGCGAAGACCGACGTGAACGACGATCTCAAGGCCTCGCCGCGCGGCTCGACGGGCGGGCCGGGGGCGAGCCGTTTCCGGAAGGGACTTCTCGTCGGCGAGATCGCGCTGTCGCTCGTGCTCCTCGTCTCCGCCAGCCTGCTGCTGACGAGCTTCGCGCGGCTCCAGCGCGTCGCGCCGGGGTTCCGGCCGGAGGGCCTCTTCGTCGGTTTCCTCAACGTCCCGCCGGGCCGCTACGAGACGAAGCCCGAGCTCGCGACCTTCTATCGCCGCACGCTCGAGCGCATGGCCGCGCTGCCCGGGGTGACCTCCGCGGCCCTCAACGACGCCCTGCCGCTCAGCGGCGCCACGCCCCAGGCGCCGATCGCCGTCGTCGGCCGGGTGCTGCCTCCGCTCAGCGAGCGCAGCATCGCGCTCCGCCACCTCGTGAGCCCCGGCATGTTCGCAACGCTCGGCATCCCGCTGCGGGCCGGGCGCGACTTCGACGAGCGCGACAGCCCCGCGACACCGCACGTCGTGATCCTCAACGAGACGATGGCCCGGCAGCTGTTCGCCTCCGAGAACCCGATCGGCCGGAAGCTCGTGACCGGCATGGCCCAGATCGAGTCGGAGATCGTCGGCATCGTGGCCGACACCCACTCGAACGACCTGACGTCGCCGCCCGTGGCGGAGTACTTCCTGCCCGTCCTGCAGCGTCCCGAGACCTTCAGCACGCTCGTCCTGAGGGTCGCGGGCGACCCGGCCGCGATCGCCGGCGCGGCGCGCGGCGCGTTGAAGGACGTCGACGCGGGACTGCCGTTGCTCAATCCCCAGACCATGACGGCGCTCATCGCCCAGACGAGCGCCAACCGGCGCCTCGTCCTGGTGCTGCTCCTGATCTTCGCCGGCCTGGCGGTCGTGCTCGCCAACATCGGGCTGTATGGAGTGATGGCCTACATCGTCGGCCAGCGCACGGGGGAGATCGGCATCCGCGTGGCGCTCGGGGCCAGGCCGGGCGTCGTCCAGTGGATGGTCGTCAAGGAGGGCCTGGCTCTCGCGGCCGGCGGCATCCTCCTGGGCGCGATCGCGGCGCTCGCGCTGACGCGCCTGCTGCAGAGCTTCCTGTTCGACGTGCGGCCATCCGATCCCGCAATCTACGCCGGCATCTCGGCCCTCATCTGCTTCGTCGCCTTCTGCGCCTCCTGGGTCCCGGCCCGCCGCGCCTCACGGATCGATCCGCTCGTCGCCCTGCGGACGGAATAGGGCGCCCGCCGCCCGGGCGCCGCGTCGCGGCGCCGTCTCCGGCCAGAGGGAATGGTAGAATCCCCGCACCTTATTCGGGACGAGCCTCAGAGCCATGACGCACGAGACGATTTCCCACTACCGCATCCTGGAAAAGCTGGGCGGAGGAGGCATGGGTGTCGTCTACCGGGCCGAGGACACCCGGCTGGGCCGGGGCGTCGCCCTGAAGTTTCTTCCGGAGCACCTGGCGCACGACCTCTCGGCCCTGGAGCGCTTCCAGCGCGAGGCGCGCACCGCCTCCGCCCTGAACCACCCGCACATCTGCACCATCTACGAAATCGACCAGCACCAGGGGCGGCACTTCATCGCCATGGAGCTCCTGGAGGGGCAGACGCTGAGACTCGCCCTCGCCCGGGGACCGTTCGATCTGGACCGGCTCCTGGAGGTGGCGATCCAGGTCGCCGACGCCCTGGAGGCGGCGCACGCGGAAGGGATCATTCATCGCGACATCAAGCCGGACAACATCTTTCTCACCAGAAGGGGGCACGCGAAGGTCCTCGATTTCGGCCTGGCGAAGCTGTCACGCACACACCCGGCCAGGGAGATGTCGGCCGCACCGACCGAGATGATCTCCGAGGCCCATCTGACCAGCCCCGGCACGGCGCTCGGCACGATGGTCTACATGTCGCCCGAGCAGGCGCGCGGCGAGGAGCTCGATCCGCGTACCGACCTGTTCTCGTTCGGGGTCGTGCTGTACGAGACCGCCACGGGGCATCGGGCCTTCGCGGGCAACACGGCGGCCGTCGTGTTCGACGCGATCCTGCACCGGGCTCCCACGTCGCCGGTCCGGCTGAACCCGGACGTGCCGGCCGAGCTGGAGCGGATCATCAACAAGGCCTTGGAAAAGGACCGCGCTCTGCGCTACCAGAGCGCCGCGGACCTGCGGGGCGACCTGAAGCGACTGAAGCGGGACACCGACTCGGGACGATCGGCGGCCGTCAACGCCGCGAGCAGCGACGTCGAGCGAGCCGCCGCCACCACGGCGGCAGGATCCGCGGCGGTCCGTTCCGAGCGCTCGGTGGTGGCAGCCGCAGTCGGCCAGGTGAAGCGCCGGAAGGCCGCGGTCCTCGGCATCGGCGTCCTGGTCCTGGCGGGAGCGATCGCGATGTTCCTCCTGCCCCGATCGGCCCCCGCGCTGACCGAGCGCGACTCGATCCTGCTCGCGGACTTCGCGAACACCACCGGCGAGCCGGTGTTCGACGAAACGCTCAAGAAGGCGCTGGCGGTCCACCTCGATCAGTCGCCGTTCCTGAACGTGGTCCCGGACGAGCGCGTCAGGGAAACTCTGGGCTACATGGGCCGCTCCCCCGAGGATCGGGTCACCAGCTCCGTGGCGCGGGAGATCTGCCAGCGCGACGGCATCAAGGCGATGCTCGGCGGTTCGATCGCCAGCCTGGGGAGCCATTACGCGATCCACCTGGAGGCGCTGAACTGCGCGACGGGCGCCACGCTCGCCCGGGAGCAGGCGGAGGCGGGAAGCAAGGAACAGGTCCTGGTCGCCTTGGGCAAGGCGGCCACCGGCCTGCGCGAAAAACTGGGGGAGTCGCTCGCCTCGATCCAGAAATTCGACGTCCCGCTGGAGCAGGCGACCACCTCGTCATTGGACGCGCTCAAGGCGTTCAGTCTCGGGGAGGCCCGGCGCGCCGCCGGGCAGGAGCCCGAGTCGGTCCCCTTCTTCCAGCGGGCCACAGAGCTCGACCCCAATTTCGCCCTCGCCTACGCCAGGCTGGGGACGGTCTACGGGAACCTGGGGGAAGACGAACAGTCGAAGCCGTACAGGAAAAAGGCGTTCGAGCTGAGGGAGCGCGTGAGCCAGAGGGAGAGGTTCTACATCGAGTCGCACTACTACGTGTCGGTTACCGGTGAGCTGGACAAGGGAGTCCAGAGCTACGAGCTGTGGAAGGAAACCTACCCGCGGGACAGCATTCCCTACAACAACCTCGCCGGCGAATACATGGACCGCGGCCAGTTCGAGAAATCGCTGGAGAACGGCCAGGAGGCGCTGAGGCTTCTGCCGGACGACTATCACGCGTACCAGGCCGTCGCCCTAGCCTACCTCGGGCTCAACCGCCTGGACGAGGCCAAGGCGGTTCTCGAAGCGGCCCGGGAGAAGAAGCTCGACGGTGAGCCCATTCACGCTTATCTCCGCACCATCGCCGTTCTGGAGGGGGATGCCGCGGCGCTGCAGCGGGAAGTCGACTGGGCCAGGGGGAACAAGGAGTCCGAGCTGAACATGGCCGTGGAAGACGCGCAACAGGCGGCGGCCAAAGGGCAGATGCGCAGGAGTCGGGAACTTTTCGCCAGGGCTCGAGGCATGGCGGAAGGGCTGAAACTCAACGAGAGGGCGGCGCACATCAGGCTCAACGAAGCGCTTGCGGAAATCGCGGCTGGTAACCTGAAGCGGGCGGCCGACGGTGCGGTCGAGGCACTGGCTTTTTCACGCAGCGCCAATGTCCTGCTGCGCGCCGCACGGCTCCTGGCGGAGACGGGAGATGAGGGCAAGGCCCAGGGGCTGGCGAGCGAAGCGGCGAAGCGCGCTCCGAACAACAGGTTCGTCCAGTCCGTCATGCTGCCGAGCGTGCTGGCGACCATCGAGATGAACCATGGCAGAGGGGACAAGGCGATCGAGATGATGAGCGCCGCCGCGCCCTATGATCGCATCCGTCCCGGCCCCCGCAGGGCCCGGGGCCTGTGCTACTTGGTCGCGCGCCGCGGCCCGGACGCGGTTCAGGAGCTTCGGGCCACTCTGGATCTGCGGTGGTTCGACCCGACCAGCCCAATCTATTCCCTCCTGCACCTCGATCTGGCGAGAGCCTACGCTTTCAGCGGCGACACCGCCAGGAGCCGCCAGTCGTACCAGGATTTCCTCGCTCTGTGGAAGGACGCCGATCCCGATCTCCCCGTCCTGAAACAAGCGCGGGACGAATACGCCAGGCTGCGGTAGGGGGCCGTAGCACAGGCCACCCACCGGAGGGAGCAATGGCTGCCACTACCGTCTTGATCGCGGACGACGTCAAGCTGTTCCTGAAGATCGAAAAAACCTTCCTGACGCGCGCCGGCTTCGAAGTGATCACCGCCGAGAATGGCCTAAGGGCCGTGGAGCTGGCGCGGGAAAGACTGCCGCGTCTCATCCTTCTCGACCTGACGATGCCGGAGATGGATGGCGCCACGGCTTGCCAAGAGATGCGTCGCGAACCCGCCCTGGCCTTCACGCCGATCCTCATCATGAGCGTCACCGGCAGCCCGGAGATCCGGGATCTCTGCCTCCAGTCGGGCTGCACCGAGTTCGTCGTCAAGCCGGACAAGCCCGAAAAGCTGGTCGAGCTCGTCGCCCGCATGCTCCTGGCCAGGCAGCGGAAGGTAGGCCGGATGACCATTCTCTACAATGAAGCGGGAAGCGCGGGTGGCCGCCAGGTGATGGGAATGGCAAGCAACCTGAGCGGGACGGGTCTCTTCCTATCGACGGAGAAACCGGTCCGGACCGGGATGGCCCTGCAGCTGGAGTTTCTGATTCCCAAGAGCACGCACACCGTCACGGTGAAAGGAGTGGTCACGCGCGTGGCTCAGAATGCCGAAGGCACGTACGAAGCCGGCGTCCATTTCACCGACCTGCGCCAGACCGACCAGCAGCAGATCCTGATCTACGTCTCTTCCTGATAGCATCGGTCCAAGGAGGGGGTTGCGATGGCCACGTTCCAAAGAGTTGCGGCGGTGACGGACCTGGTTCCCGGCAAGTGCATGGCCGTTCAGGTGGGTGGACAGACGATCGCTCTGTTCAACGTGGGCGGAACTTTCTACGCGATCGGGGACACCTGCACTCATCGCGGAGGCCCTCTGTCTGAAGGGACCATCCAGGGAACCACGGTGATTTGCCCGTGGCATGGAGCCTGCTTCGAGCTGACCAGCGGCAAGAACCTGACCCCGCCCGCGCCAGGCCCGGTGCCGTCCTATCGTGTGCGCGTCGAGGGTACCGACCTGCAGGTCGAGATCCCCTGAGATCGCCGGGCCGCGCGATCGCCCTGATCGACAACCGCAAGCGCCTCGCTCGCTATCCGTTCTACCTCGCCGCCATGGGAGAGTTCGGTCGCAGCCAGCGCCGGAAGTCGATCCAGGACGCCTCCCACGCATCCGCGTAGAGCAGGGGGGGCAGAAAGACCGCGAGAACCACTCCCGGGGAGATCGCGAGCGCGGGAAGCGACGGAATCGAGGACCAGATCACGCCGGCGACCGCGAACAGGACCGGCGCCGGGATCGCAATCCTCGGTGCCAGGAACGACATGATCCCGATGACGCCGAGCATGAGGATGAGTGTCGGCAGGATGCTTATCGACGGAGTATCGCACGGGGGGCCGGTGCTGATGCGCCGCCGGCCATCGGGCAGGTCCTGCAGCGGGGGTCGATCTCTGGCTACTCGACCTTCCTGAACACGATCTTCTCCGGCACGGCGACCTCCACGCCGGTCACCGCACCGTCCTGCAGGACGAAGTGGTACGTCCGGTCGGAGTCCTCTTCGAAGAAATCGGTCTCCGATTCCGGCACCAGGTCCCGCACCAGTCCCTGGGTCTTCGCCTGGAGCCGGCCGGCAGGCCCGAAGACGCCTATCGTGATCTTGTGCTCCTCCAGCTGATAGACGCCTGCGAAGCGCTTCACCTTCGCGGCGTCGAGCTTGACGCCCTTGTGTGGCGGGGGGACCAGCGCCGCGTCGTACATCCCCGCCACCCTCCGCGCGATGTACGAGGGCGTCGCGCCGGCCATGTTGCACAACGCCACCACCGTCAGCCGATCGTCGGGGTAGCGCGCGATGTACGTCTGGAACCCCTGCCACGAGCCGCCATGCTCGATGAGCCGGTGTCCATTCGCGGCCTGGTGGATCCCCCAGCCGAATCCGTACGGCTCGGTGTGGCCGTCGTTGAGCTTCACAGGCGACCACATCGCGTCGTAGCTCGACTTGCTCACGATCTTCCCCGCTTCCAGCGCCTCGTCCCATTTCGCCAGATCGAGGACGGTGAAATACATGCTGCCATCGGCGGTGGTGTTCAGCGAAGGGGCCACCCACTCCTGGTTCTTGATCTCGCCATCGATCATGCGGTATCCGGCCGCGCGGTCGGGGACGATGTCCGACTCGCTGATGATCCGGGTCCGCGTCATCCCCAGCGGGCGGAACACGCGCTCCGCCAGCAGGTCGCCGTAGAACTTGCCGCTCACCTTGTGGATCAGGACGCCCAGCGTCAGGTAGCCCAGGTTGCTGTACGACCACTTCTCCCCGGGCGCGAACAGCAGCTTCTGCGCCATGGCCATCTTCATCTCTTCGTCCTCGGTGGCGTCCTTCTGCATCGGGAAATCCTCCGGGTAGTCACCCAGCCCCGAAGTGTGCGTCAGCAGGTGCCGCACCGTGATCCCCTTCCACTCGGCCGGCGCCTCCAGGTACTTCGACACCGGGTCGTCGAGGGCGAGCTTACCCTCCTCGACGAGCGTCATCACGGCCATCGCGGTGAACTGCTTCCCCATCGACCCCGACTGGAACACCGTCTCCGCCTTGACAGGCACGCGATGCTCCAGGTTCGCCATGCCGTACCCTTCCGCGCGCACGACCCGGCCCTGCTTGCGCACCATGAGCGCCACGCCGGGAATCCTGTTCTTCGCGATGTAGGCTGTGACGAAGTCCTTGACGGGATCGCGTTCGGCAGCCTGCGCCGAAAGCGCGACGACGAAGAGCAACGGAAGGACCAGGAACCTCGCTTTCATGCGGCCAATCTAGCACATCCCCGAGACGCCCGACCTCCGGGTCTCACGAGCCGGCACGCGCAAGCCGGCTTCAATCGGAGTCATCTCGGAAAAATGACCCCTCCCAACCCGAAAATCCGTAATCCAGAAAGGAAAGGCACCCGTGGGGATGTCCGGGCGGAGCGGTGAAGGCGACGTGAGCGGCATGGGCGGGAGGACTCGAGCCTGGTGGATTTCGCTGGCGCTTCTCGCCGGCGTGGCCCGACCCGGCGGGGCCGCCGTCTATTACTTCGCGCTCGACTCCGCCGCCACGCTGGGAGGGACGGTCTGGAGCCCCAGCCAGTTCAATCTCAACAGCGACGGCATCTACAGCAACGAGCTGATCTTCGGGGAGGGGATCACCTTCAAATCGCTGCATCGCCGGAGCGACGGGGCCTGGCTGTTCAGCCTGGGATCGCCGGTCGCCATCGATGCGACGCTGGAGGCCCGGCCGCGCGACGTCATCTACTTCGATTTCGTGTCGATCTACAAATACCTGGACGGCGCGGCGGCCGGCATTCCGGATGATGCGGGCATCGACGCTCTCTTTCTCATCGGGCCGGACGCTATCGTCTCGTTCGACGTGCCGATCAGACTGGGAGGGGTGGAGTACAGCCCGTCCGATCTGGTGCGATTCACCGGGGCCTCCCCCAGCCTTTACTGGGACGCCGAGGCGGCCGGCATTCCCTCCTACGCCAACCTGGTCGGCGCCGATCTCGATCCGGTCACCCAGGGCCTGATCGTCACGTTCGACGTTCCGGTCAGGCTCGGGGCGGCGGACTACCTCCCTGGACAGCTCGTGGCCTGGACCCCCGGCGGGTTCGCGAGCCTGTACGCGGATCCGGCCTGGCCCCTCTCGGCGCAGCTGCGCGATTTCAGCTTCCCGCCCGCCTCAGGGCGCGTCCCGGGTGACGCGCCAGGACAGACCCCCCTCACGGTCGGCCGGAGCGCCGCCACGCAGGAGGTCACCCTGTCCTGGGCCCCCTCGTGCAGCGGGGGGGACACCGACTACGAGATCTATGAGGGCACGCTGGATGGCACTCCCGGTTTCTACAATCACGCCCCCGTCTTCTGCAACACTCAGGGGGCCACGAGTCTGACCTTCTCCGAGCCGGCGGCGAACGTCTACTGGCTCGTCGTGCCGAGAAACACGCTGGCCGAGGGCTCGTACGGCAGGCGGACCGGCGGGGCCGAGATCCCGCAGGGTTCGGGCGCCTGCGCCCTCCAGCAGATCGCGGCATGCCCATGAGCGCCGGACGACCGGGATGCGGGAGGACGCGATGACGACACGGCAGCCGGTCCTGATCGCGGGCCTGGCGCTCCTGCTCGGCGGCTGGTCCGCCGCGCGGGCGGACGAGGGCCGCACGCCGATCTTCGGGCAGACCATCATCACCCGGCCGGGCTCCTACTTCCTGGCCAGGGGACTGACGGTCGACGGCACGGAGGCGATCACCATCGGCGCCGACAACGTGACGATCGATCTGAACGGCCAGACGATCCGGGGAAGCACCTTCACGCCCAGTCTGATCCAGATCTATGGCGGGACGACCTCGGTCCGCATCCGGAACGGGCGCCTCGCCGGCGGCGTCTCGAGCATCGGCTACGACTCGACCCTGGCGCCGCCCATCCGCCTCTACCTTCAAAACGTCGACTTCGTCGACATGCTGGGGACCGCGGTCAACATCGAAAGCGCCAGCCACGTCGAGGTGGTCGGCTGCCGCTTCCACGGATCGGGCGGGATGGGAGGCGGGGCGCAGTTCCAGGGGACGGCGCTCAGCGGCCGCTTCACGGACAACCTCCTGACCGACCTCGCCTTCGGCGGGCTCAAGGTCTTCGGAACGCGCCAGTTCCTGGTCCGGGGCAACGTCTTCTCCAACGTCGGTGCGGAGGGGATCTTTCTCGGGTCGGGGCAGGCGGCCCTGATCGAGGGGAACACGCTCGCCGCCATCGCCGGTACGGACACGACCTGGGGGATGCGCCTGGAGATCGACGGGGCCCTGGTCCAGAACAACGTCATCTCCGGCTACACGATCGGCCTGCATCTCTCCTCCCGCGGCAGCCGGGTGGCGCACAACGTGGTTCGCAACGCCGTCTCCACCGGAAGCAGCGGCACGGGGATCGCCCTCTTCTCCTCCTCGCGCGACACCCTGATCTTCCGCAACCAGATCGAAGGCAACGCCGGCTGCGGTCTCGAGCTGGGGAGCGGGACGACCGGCAACGTCTATCGCTCCAACATGCTGCGGGGGAACGCGCTCGGCCTCTGCGACAACGGCGCCGGCAACATCGACGGCGGGGGGAACATCCAGTGAAGCGCTTCCTGGTTCTTGGTCTCGCGTCGATGTCGGTGGTCGCGGGGGTCGCCCGCGCCGATCAGGGGCGCATTCCGATCTTCGGGCCGGTGACGATCACCCAGCCCGGCTCCTATGTCCTGACACGGGACATCACCGTGTCGTCGGGGACTCCGATCAACATCCAGGCGAGCAACGTCACCATCGACCTGAATGGCCACAGCCTCACCAACTCGCCGACGGGCGGACGGCTGATCACGATCTTCAGCCCGTCCACGAACATCCGCATCGCCAACGGCCGGCTCGTCGGAGGGGTCAGGGGGATCGACTACAACACGTCGACCGGAAACGCCGGGACCAGCGTGTCGATCCACGCGGTCGACTTCGAGCCGCAGGGGGAGATCGCGGTGGACATCTCGAACGCCATCTCCTTCGAGATGACCTCGAGCAGCATCACGAACGCCTATACCGGCGTCCTGATCACCAACCCCAACGCGACGACCGACCCGCGCGTCACCGCCCGCCTGGTCGGCAACCGCTTCGCTCGGATCACTCACTACGGCGTCATCATCACCGGGATGCGCAGCTTCATCGCCACCGACAACGAGTTCTCGGACAGCGGGCTGGCCGGAATCTTTCTCGTCATGGGAAGCGGTCTCATCACCCGAAACGTGTTCAGCGCCGGCGTCGCCCTGGGGACGATTGGGATCGACTTGCAGGGGGGGGCAACCGGACTCGTCCTCGACAACACCTTCAAAGGGCTCGAGAGAGGCGTGTGGGCCATGTCCAATGGAAACCGGATCGCGGGCAACTTGATCATCGGCCCTCCGGCCTCCGCGGGGGGCAGCCCGAGGGGCATCGTCCTGGGGGCCTCGGGGTTTGCGGCCGACCGGAACCTGATCGAGATCAACCGGATCGACATGCAGAGCGGGTGCGCGATCCAGTTCACGCCGGACTCGCATGACAACATCTACCGGATCAACACGCTCCGCGGAAGCGGCGGCCTGGCGGTCTGCAACAACGGGACCGGGAACGTCGATGCGGGGGGCAATGTCTACTGAGGCTGGAGGTGCGACGCTCATGAGGTGCCTGCTGGCGATCGTGGCGCTTCTGCCCCTGCTGTCCGGCACGGCCGCCGCCGACGAGGGACGGACGGCGATCTTCCAGCCGGGGACGATCGACCGGCCCGGCTCCTACGTCCTGAACCGCGACATCGTGGTGGCCGGCGGCGACGCCATCGTCATCCGGGCCAGCCAGGTCGACCTCGACCTCAACGGGTACGCCATACGGTCGACCGGCGGCGGCGCGCTGATCCAGATCGCCGACGGCTTCTCGTCGATCCGCATCCGCAACGGCCGGCTCCTCGGCAACGACGAGGTCGTCGCGATCGCCTACGGCTCGAGCGAGCAGGCGCCTCCCATCACCCTGCGGCTGGAAGATCTCGAGGTCGACGGCAATCTGTTCGGGGTCTTCCTGGGGTCGGCGGCGGTCCTCGACATCACGTCCTGCGACATCCTGAGGTGCGCCGACACGTGCGTCCTTTCGTTCTCGGCCGTCGAGCCGACAGGCCGGATCGTCGACAGCCGGTTCGCGCAGGCGCAGTACAACGGCCTGCACCTGGTCCAGGGGGGCATGGAGCTCCGCGGGAACATCATCTCGACGGAGCCCCAGTCGTACCAGCGCGACCAGCGTGTCGGCGCGCGGATCATCGGCCACGGCGGCATCCTGGACGGCAACCTCGTCGCCTCGATCGATCAGCCACCCGACCGCACCGCCGGGGTCGAGCTGTTCGCGTCCGGCATCCTGATGACGAACAACGTGCTCGATCGCCACTCCACCGGCGTCATCGTCCACTCGAACGGCAACCGCATCGCCGGCAACGTGATCCGGCGCAGCGGCTTCAACGGGGTCGATGACGGCAACGGCATCGACGTCTGGAACCTACCCGGCGATCCGGCGGCCGGGAACCTGATCGAGGTCAACCTGATCGACGAGAGCCTGCAGTGCGCCCTGAACTTCAGTCCGCCGTCCGCGGACAACGCCTTCCGCGGCAACATGCGCTTCGCCAGCGGCGTCGCTCCCGTGTGCGACGGCGGCAACGGCAACACGGACGCGGGAGGAAACCTGTGATGAGACAGCCGGTCCGCATCGCCGCGCGGCGCGCCCCCCGGGTCCCGGCACCCATGCGGATCGCCGTCCTGGTCCTCGCGCCCCTGGGGATCGCCTCGCTGGCCACCGATGCCCTGGCGGACGAGAGCCGGACCATGCTGATCGGGCCCACGACGATCATCCAGCCCGGGCATTACGTCCTGGCCGCGGACATCGAGGCGGCCGTCGACCCCGTGATCCTCATCCAGTCCGATCTCGTCACGCTCGATCTGAACGGCCACGCCATCCGCATCCCCGCGACCACCGGCGTGGCCGTCACGATCCAGGAGAACGCCCGCTCGATCCGGATCCGCAACGGGCGGATCTCCGGCGGCAGCAGCGCGGTGAGGCACCTGGCGTCGAACCCCGCCTCGGAGACGACCGTCGTCCTCGAGGACCTGGAGATCACCGACCTGCAAGGCGCGGCGATCCTGATCCAGAACGCCCGGAGCGTCGATGTGCTGCGCTGCGCCATCCGCCGTACCGGCCAGATCGGCCTCTTCGGAGGCGAGGGGATCTCCCTGGTCGCGGCCCCGGGCGGCCAGGTCCCGCCGACCGGCCGCGTGGAGTACAACGACCTGCGCGAAATCAACGGCGTCGGCATCGCGATCAGCGGCACCTTCGCGTCGCTGCAGGTCCGCAGGAACACCCTGGTCGAGATCCAGGACTATCGCATGACCATCGCCGGCGGAGGAGTCCGGGTCGAGGGAAACACCTTCATCGGCAACAACGGCCTGGGACTTTTCCTCAACGCCTCGGGCGTCGACCTCGTCGACAACGTTTTCAACGGACCGTGCTTCATGGCGCAGATCTATCCGGACGGATCGACCCCGCCGCTCGGCAGCAACCGGATCACAGGAAACGTGCTCATCCCCAACCCGGCATGCTCCGGGTTCGACGCCCTGGGCGTGTTCTCCTCACGCAACCTGATCGAGAACAACCAGATTCGGGGCTCCGCGGGCTGCGCACTGAGATTTGGGCCGGCCGCGACGTCCAACTCCTACCGCGGCAACATGCTCCGTATGAACGCCGGCGGGGCCGTCTGCAACTCGGGGACCGGCAACACCGACGACGGCTCGAACATCTATTAGGACGTCCTCGCGCGATTCCAGCCCGCGGGTCCTCGGGATACCCCACCTGACCTATAATCGGGGACCGGGAGGCCGAAGCGGACGCTGAACATGTTCAAGCACATCCTGATTCCCCTGGACGGCTCGCAGACCGCCGAACGTGTTCTGCAGAGACTCGCTCCCCTGTTCGGCCCTGGGGCCATCCGACACCTGGTGACTGTCGTCCCGGCGGGTGCCGGGCGCGAGCCGTCTCCGGCCGATCGCGTGCGTTGGCTCGAGGCCGAGAGCTACCTGTCGTTCCTGGCCGCCGATCTGGGTCCCGGCGTGCGCGCCGAGGTGCGACGCGGTGAGGTGCTGGAGGAAATCCTGGGCGCATCGGGCGCCCCGGGCGTCGAGTTGATCGCGCTCTCGTCCCACGGGGAATCCGCGCGCCCGGACATGCCATGCGGCTCCGTCGCCGGGCGGGTGCTTCTGGCCGCGACCTGCCCTGTTCTGGTGATCGGCGCGTTTGGCGACGATGCCGGACATACGCCCGGCCGACCCACGCGAATTCTCGTCGCCCTGGACGGCTCGAGCGAATCGGAGGCCTCACTTCCTCCTGCCCGCAGCGCCGCCGCCGAGTGGGGAGCGGAGATCATCCTGCTGCACGTGATCGAGCCTCTATGGGCCGCCGCGGACTCCGCGGTTGCCGACTGGCGGGCCAAGGAAACGGAGGCGACTCAGCGGCGTCTGCGGGAGCTGGCAGACGGGCTGGGGCGCGAAGGCATCAGGGCCCGGGTCCTCCTGTCGCACGGCGAGCCGGCGCGGGAGATCGTGGCCCAGGTGATGCGGCGACAGGCGGGGCTTCTCTGCCTGAGCACGGCCGGCCGCGGGGCGATGGGCCGGCTGCTCTTCGGAGCCGTGGCGCAGAAATTGATCGGGGCTCTGCCGGTCCCCACGTTGATCGTTCGTGCCGCGCCCTCGCGCCCCGTCTGAGACCCCCGACGCCCGGCCGTCTTTTCCTGCGCCGAAACGATGCCGAGACATCCTGAGGGACGCCGCGCCCTTCGCCCTGGCGTACGCGTTCTGGGCCTGATCGTCGCCGCTTTCAACGAGGTGCCACATGGAGATGTTCGGATTCGACGCCTATTCGCCGCAGCAGATCGCGCGGAGGATCGAAACGGTCGGGGTCGCCAAGGCGCGGTTGCCTCTGCTTGCGATGTTCGTGCTGGGAATCTGCGCCGGCGGGTTCATCGGGCTTGGCGCGCTTTACTCCACGCTCATCGCCTCGGATCCGGCGTTGTCCTTCGCGACCAGCCGGCTGCTCGGCGGATTGAGCTTCTCGATGGGGCTCGTTCTCGTGGTGGTCGCGGGCGCGGAGCTCTTCACGGGAAACAACCTGCTGGTCATGGCCTGGGCCGAGCGCAAGATCACCATGGTGGAGCTGCTCCGGAATTGGACCGTGGTCTACCTGGGCAATGCCTTTGGCGCTATCGGGCTGGCCGTGATCGTCTGGGTCTCGCACCATGGCGATCTGGGCCAGGGGGCCGTCGCCGCGCAGTACGTGAAAATCGCCGGAGCGAAGGTCGCGCTGCCGTTCTGGGAGGCTTTCTACAAGGGTGTGCTGTGCAACCTCCTCGTATGCCTTGCGGTGTGGATGGCCATGGCGGGGCACAGCGTCACCGATAAGGTCGTCGCCATTGTGTTCCCGGTCTCCGCCTTCGTCGCCGCGGGTTTCGAGCACAGCGTCGCGAACATGTACCTCATCCCGCTGGGCATTCTGTCGTCACACGGGGCGCCTTCCGGCGGGCCGGTCCTCGACTGGCCGGGTTTCGTGTCCAGCCTCGTGCCGGTGACTCTCGGCAACGTGGCGGGCGGCAGCATCCTGGTCGCCGCCGTCTATCACCTGATCTATCGCCGGGCTCTCAAGAGGAGTGCTTGACTACGGCCGGCGGCCAGGGCCTGAGCACCGCGGAAGCAAAGCGGCGCCTCGCCGAAGAGGGGCCCAACACGCTTCCTGGCGCGGCCCGCCGCGGCCCGATCGCGATCGCCGTGGAGGTCGTGCGCGAGCCGATGTTCCTGCTGCTGGTCGCGGGAGCGCTGATCTACCTGGTCCTGGGCGACGTGCGCGAAGCGCTGATCCTCGTCGCCTCGATCGTGGTGGTGATGGCGATCACGGTCGTGCAGGAGCGCCGGTCCGAACGCGCGCTGGAGGCGCTGCGGGAGATGTCGAGCCCGCGGGCGCTGGTCCTTCGCGACGGCGCTCCGCTCCGGATCCCGGGCGCCGACGTGGTGCGTGGCGATCTGATCGTCCTTGCCGAGGGCGATCGCGTGCCGGCGGACGCGTGCCTCGTGGCGGCGAACGAATTGCTGCTCGATGAGTCGCTCCTCACCGGGGAATCGATTCCGGTGAACAAGTTCCCTGACATGCCCGTCTGTTCGGGCACCCTGGTGGTGAAGGGGCAGGGGCGCGCGATGGTGACCGCGACAGGGCAGCGGACCGAATTGGGGCGGATCGGGCGATCGCTCGCGTCGCTCGATGTCCGGAAGACCACGCTGCAAATCGAAACCGCGCGCATCGTGAAGGGGGTTGCCGTCTTCGCCCTGGTTCTGTGCCTCGGGCTCGCCACCTGGTACATCGTGATGCGCGGCGACTGGCGGGCGGGAATCCTCGCCGGCATCACGCTGGCGATGGCCCTGCTTCCGGAGGAATTTCCGGTCGTCTTGACCGTGTTTCTCGCACTCGGCGCGTGGCGCATCGCGCGCCACCGTGTGCTCACACGCAGGATGCCCGCGATCGAGACGCTTGGCGCGGCCACGGTGCTCTGTGTCGACAAGACCGGCACGCTGACCGAAAACCGCATGGTGTTGATGGACACGATGGCCGCCGGCGGTGACGTCCCGCGCCTGCTGAGCGCCGCTTCACTCGCCTGCGAGCTCGAGCCCTTCGACCCGATGGACAGGGCCATCCTCTCCGCCGCCGGCGAGCGAGCGGATGATGTGCGCCACAGATGGGCCCTCGAGCGCGACTACCCCTTCACGAGCGAATTCCTCGCCGTGTGCCATGCCTGGCGCTCTCCCACGGGCGAGCGGCGTGTCGCCATCAAGGGCGCGCCCGAGACGGTGCTCGCTCTCTGCGGCCTCGAAGAAGGGACGATCCGGAGCGCGATGCAGGACGTCGAGCGGGCCAGCGGACTCGGCTTGCGGCTCCTGGCGGTCGCGGAGATCGACTGGAAGGGACCCGACTGGCTTGAGGACCCCCGCGGGTACGGTTTTGCGTGGCTTGGCTTCGTCGCCTTCGCCGACCCCCTGCGCGACGAGGTGCCGGAGGCGGTCGCGGAATGCCGCCGTGCCGGGATCCGCGTCGTCCTGATCACCGGCGACTATCCGGGCACCGGCCTCGCGATCGCGCGGCAGGCCGGGATCGCGACCGAGGGCGGCGCGCTCACCGGCGGGGACATCGCCGCGATGGACGCCGGCGCGCTTGCGCACGCGGTGCGCCGCATCAATGTGTTCGCGCGCATCCGGCCCGAGCAGAAGCTGCGTCTCGTCTCCGCCTACCAGGCGCACGGCGAGATCGTGGCGATGACCGGGGACGGCGTGAACGACGCGCCCGCGCTGAAGGCCGCCCACATCGGCGTGGCGATGGGGAAGCGCGGCACCGACGTCGCGCGCGAGGCGTCGTCTCTCGTACTCATGGAAGACGACTTCGGCTCGATCGTCGTCGCGGTCCGGCTCGGACGGCGCATCTACGAGAACATCCGCAACGCGATGCGCTACGTTCTCGCGGTGCACGTGCCGATCGCGGGGATGTCGTTTCTGCCGCTCGTGTTTGGCTGGCCGGTGTTCCTGTTCCCGGTGCACATCGTGTTTCTCGAGTTCGTGATCGATCCTGCATGCACCATCGTGTTCGAGGCCGAGGGAAGCGACGAAGGCATCATGCGGCGCCCTCCGCGCAATCCCAGGGAGCCGCTGTTCAACGTGCAGATGCTGGGCGTGAGCCTGTTGCTTGGCGCCTCGCTTCTGGTGACCGTGTGTCTCGCTTCCTGGTGGACGATCCGCAACGGGGTCCGTCACGACGAGGTGCGCTCGCTTGGCTTTGCGGCCATCGTGTTCGGCAACCTGGCGATGATCCACGCGACCCGTTCGCGTGACCGCACCCTCCGCGAAGCGCTGCGGCGGCCGAATCCCGCGCTGTGGTGGATCACGGCCGGGACCCTGGCCGCGCTGGCGCTCGCGATCTACGTTCCTCCCGTCGCAGACATTTTCCGCTTCGCGCCTCTCTCGGCCGGTCATCTGACGGTCGCCGCACTCGCCGGCTTCGCGGGCGTGCTGTGGTACGAAGCCTACAAGGTGATGCGTCCCCGCGCCCAGGGGCTGTAGGGACGTCAGGTCGAAAGGACTTCGCCGTCTCTTGCGACGACGGCGCCCTCCGGCGCGGCGCTCCTGATCGCCACGAAAACCAGCCCGAGGGCCACCGCCATCTGCGCGAGGCTCATGATCGCGAGCAGCCGGAGATCGATCGGCCAATCCCTCGGCCAGTTGAGCGCGAGCAGGATCCACGCGCCCAGGGCCGCGACCAGCGTCCGCGCGTCCGGCGCGCGGCGCGCCGCCAGGAGCGTGAGCAGCCAGAGCGGCGGCAGCGTGCCGTACGCCTGGGGCAGAAACGGGCTCCGGAGCGTCGCCAGGATAAGCACCGCCATCCAGACCGGCGCCTGATCGGCGTCGCGACGGACGCGCAGGGCGGCATACAGCGTCACCGCCACGGCGATCACCATCCAGGCCGATCCGACCAGCGTCGCCTGTTCCCACGAGGGGCGGGGCGCGCCGAACAGGCCCGCCTTGAACAGCAGCCCGGGGACGGAAAGATTGATGGCCATCGCCCACGGATTGCGGAACGCGGGAAACGCCTCGCCGCTCAGGAGCCTCGGAAGATGGTCGAGGAAGGCGGCATACGGCGCCCAGCCGAACACCGCGAGCGTGAGGGCGCAGAAGCCGACACCCCATGCGGCGGTCCAGCCGACCGCGCGCCAGCGGCGCCGCGCGACGAGATACACCACCAGGAGCCCCGGGTAGATCTTGCTCGCCGTCGCGAACGCGAGAAGCGCTCCGCCCGCGGCGTCGCGCCGTTTGTCGAAAAGCAGCATCCCCAGAATCGTCGCGACCACGACGACCACCTGCACGTTCCCCTTCTGCAGCGTGCTCATCGTCGTCAGCGCCAGCCAGACGAACGGCGCACACAGCAGCGCCCGCGTCCCGTCCGCGGGGCCAAGGCTCCGCGCAACCACCAGAAGCCCAAGGAGAAGGAGTCCGCCGCAAAGGGCGAACCAGACCATCCGCAAATCGAGAAAGTCCGGCGTCAGGAGCTGCAGCGCCCGCGGCAGCAGCAGGAACGGCGGCGGATACTCGAAGACGTCGATCTTGAAGGCACCCAGCATCCGCGCCTTGCGCGGCGCCGCGGGGTCGTCCTCCGGCAGAGAGTAGAGCGTGTTGTCGTAGATGCTCGTCGGGCCGCCCGACGCCTC
>Ga0070694_100000353_pt1 | contig 24635 bp, 26 predicted proteins | sample KBSK1251metaG_FD_65470 | JGI IMG/M metagenome (GOLD analysis project Ga0070694, IMG submission 65470) | Corn, switchgrass and miscanthus rhizosphere microbial communities from Kellogg Biological Station, Michigan, USA - KBS K1-25-1 metaG | ecosystem: Host-associated > Plants > Roots >...
TCCTATGGCGCGGCCTCGACGCTCTTCCCGGCCACGGTCGCCGACGTATTCGGACGCGAGCACGCGGGTACCCTCGCCGGCCTGCTCTTCGCCACCGCCGGATCCCTGGCCGCGCTCGGACCGGTGGCGGCCGGCCTCATCTACGACCGCGTGGGCGACTACCGGCTGGCCTGGTGGCTCAGCGCCGGCTGCAACGCGCTCGCGCTGCTGCTGCTCGCCCTCTTCCGCGTCCCCGCGCCCGTCGCGGCGGACGAAGCGGTCGCTTGACGCCCCCCGCCGCGCTCGCGTACAGTCGGGCGGCCTGACCCGGTCGTCGTCACCCGGTCACCATCGAGGAGCGCTCAATGGCATCTCTCAAGGACAAGTACTGCATCGTCGGGGTCGGAGAGACCGAGTACAGCCGCCAGTCGGCACGGAGCACGCGCGCGATGGCCGTCGAGGCGGTGCGCAACGCGATGCGCGACGCCGGACTCGGCAAGGACGGGGTGGACGGCATGATGTCCTACCAGAGCGGCGACTCCGTCTTCGCCAACTTCGTGGCGCCGGATCTGGGCATCCGGCTCAACTTCTACATGGACGTCTTCGGGGGCGGCTCCTCCACCGAGGCTCTCGTCGGGCTCGCGATGGGCGCGATCGAGACCGGCATGTGCCACACGGTGGCGATCTTCCGATCGATGAACGGCTACTCCGACTTCCGCATCGGCGGCACCGGGGCCCGCGCGGCCCAGCCGGTCCGGGGCCTCGACCTGGCCCAGGTCCCGTTCGGCATGCGCAGCGCGGGGCAGAACTTCGCGCCGACGTTCATGCGCCACATGTACGAGTACGGCACGACCTCCGAGCAGGTGGCCCACGTGCGGGTGGCCCACAGCAAGCACGCCTCGCAGAACCCCAAGGCCTTCCTCAAGGACCGGGTCACGGTGGCCGACGTGATGGCCTCCCGCTGGATCTGCAAGCCGCTCCACCTGCTCGACTGCTGCCTCGAGACCGACAACGCCACCGCCCTCATCGTCACGAGCGCGGAGCGGGCGCGCGACCTACGGCGCAAGCCGGTCTACATCATGGGGGTGGCCGGCCGGGTCAACAAGCCGCGCACCGACTTTCACTGGGCCCACGGCCCGATCACCCGGGTCGCCGGCTACCACGCCAAGGACATCGTCTTCGGCCAGGCCGGCATCAAGCCGGGCGACGTCGACGTCACCGGGTCCTACGACGCGTTCACGTTCACCACCATGCTCCAGCTCGAGGAATACGGCTTCTGCAAGAAGGGCGAAGGGGGCCAGTACGTCTCGAGCGGCATCATCGAGCTGGGCGGCAAGCGGCCCAACAACACCTCGGGCAGCCACCTCTGCGAGGGCTACACCCACGGGATCTCGATGGTGATCGAGAACGTGCGGCAGCTCCGGGGCCAGGTGGACGACTACTGCCCCGGGTGGGAGGACGGCAAGCACAGCTACGACTACTCGCCGGGCAAGTGCCGCCAGGTGAAGGACGCCCACATCAGCATGAACCTCGGCTGGGCGATGCCGCCGACCGGCTCGGCCCTCATCATGAGGAGCTAGCGATGGGCTCCGTCGAATACCGCGGCATGAACCTGGTCATCCCCGAGAACGACTCGGAGTGGCGCGAGCACTTCAAGCTCGCCCGCACGAACCACCGGCTGATGCTGCGCGCCTGCAAGGGGTGCGGGCTCATGCGCTACCCGCCGAGCCACGGCTGCCCGTGGTGCATGTCGCTCGAGTGGGAGTGGAAGCCGGTGAGCGGCCGCGGGCACATCTACTCCTACGAGGTGGTGCACCACGCCATCCAGCCCGGCTTCAAGGAGTGGACGCCCTACGCGGTGGTGCTGGTGGAGCTCGACGAGCAGCGCGGCCAGCCCACGCCCGACGAGGCCCTGCGGATCATCGCGAACCTGGTCACGCCCGAGTTCCGTCCCGAGCCCGAGCAGAACGTGGCCATCGGCAAGCGCGTCCGGGTGGTCTTCCAGGACCTCTCGGCCGACTTCGCCCTGCCCCAGTTCACGCTGACCGACGAGCCGGCCGAGGGCCGGGTCTGGCGCTTCCCCGGCTAGCCCGCGCGTCGAGACCGAGCCACACCGCGCCCTGCACCGCGAGGCTCACCGCGAGCGCGGCCAGGAACCCCAGGTCGCGCCCGAGCCCGACCACGCCCACCGCCAGCACGAAGCAGAAGAGCGCGAAGCTCCACATCGCGGGGAGGAACGCGCGCAGGAAGCCCACCGCGGCCGGCGCGCCCTGCTGGCCGTGGGTGAACGCGAGCAGGATGGTGGTGGCGATCGGGAACGGGGTGATCGCGCCGGACAGCCGCGGGCCGAGCCAGGTGGCCAGGCCGGTGACCACCAGCACCAGCACCACCGCCGCGGCCATGCGGAGCGGGAGGTCCCACGCCGGTGCCGCGGCCGGCGGCGGCGCGTCGGGGACCGGGGGAAGCACGAAAGGCGCGATCCCGAACGCGGCGAGGGCGAGCGCGAGACCCGAGACCGCCGTCCACGGCACCGCCTGGACCGCGACGGTCAAGGCCGCGAAGGCGATCCAGCCGATCAGCACGCAGACCCACCACGGGCGCCTCGTCGCGGCCCACGAGTAGATCACCGCGAACGCCGCGACCGCGGCGAGACCGGCGAGGGTGGACAGGGCGGCGCGCGCCACGAACTGATCGCCCTGCTCGAGGGCCAGGAAGAACAGCACCGGCCCCGCGACCAGCGGCAGGGCGTTGAGCCAGCCGCCGACGCGGGAGCCGAAGCGACGGCCGGCCAGGGTGACCAGGGCGATGAGCCCCGGCACCAGGACCAGCTTGAAGAGGAGGGTCACCCGCGGGTCAGCCGGGCGACGATCTCGTCGTAGGCCTTGTCGGCCAGGGCGCGCACCTCGTCCCGGGTGAGCGGCTGGATCGGGTGCGCGACCATCACGGTCTGGTGGTCGCGGGCCCCCAGGGCGTCGGCCTGAGCCCGCGCGGCCCGCTTGAACTCGGTCGAGATCACGGTCGCGGTGGGAATGCCCTGGTCCTCGAAGAACACGCTGTCGTGCACACTGCACGTTGTGCAGGACCCTCAGTCGGCGAGGGCCTCGATCACCGCGTCGCTGTTCTTCAAGATCTCCTGGCGCAGATCCTCGGGGGCCGGGCGCGCGAACGTGGGCTTCTTCTTCCGCACGACGTCCTTGGGGTGAGCCCGCTCCCGCAACAGCTCCTCGACGCGGTCGAGCAGGTGGTTGCCCTTGGCCTTCGAGATGTCGAGCAGGGTGATGGTCTTGCCCTCGAGGCTCTCGAGGCGCCGGGCGGTCTTGCGGGGAACCGCCACCGAATCGGTCGGATCCAGGAACTCGTCGTCGCTCATGACTCCCCCTCCGGCATGTGGATCTTCCTCCAGATCATGCGCGAGCTCTTGGGAAACGTCCAGCCCGGAATCACCGCCGAGAAGCGCCCGGCGGTGCCGCCGGCCACCACGAACTTCAGGTTGCCGGGTTCGCGGAACTTGGCGATCAGGGTGTCGTCGGTCTCGGGATGTGCGAACTTGGCGAGGACGTGGGCGGGCAGCCCCTCCCCACCCTCCACTCCCGGGATCAGCTCGCGCACCCGCTTGCGCAGCCGCGTCCACAGGAACTCGCGCATCTCCGCCTTGCCCCACCCGTCGCCCGCGATGGTGCGGGCGTGCTCGGGGGAGAGCACCACCAGGGTGTCGCCGTGGTGGGTCGACTTGTGGTGCGAGATCACCTCGAGCGACCTCGAGATGGTGATCAGGAGGTCGCGCGCGGTCCGGCTCATGTGGTCGTAGACCCCGTGCGGGGCCTCGCCCGCGAAGGCCGCGATCACGCTCTCGCCGGCGCCGAAGCCGTGCTCCACCGCGAGGGAGTCCCAGGGGTTCTCCTCCTCGGCCTCCCCGATGCAGTAGGTGTAGCGGCCGGGGTGGGCCATCGTGGACATGCTGACCACGCCGGGGATGGCCCCGCCCAGGTTCACCGCGATCAGGCGGAGGGCGCGCCCGATGGTGGCGTTCGCCCGCCAGCCCGGCCCGAACAGCCCCGCCCCGCAGTTGATGTCGAGGCGCGTGCGCGCGGGGCCGTTGACGATGAAGAGGGGCGACGGGAAGTTGGTGGTGGCCGAAACCCCGTGCAGGTCGAAGCCCTCGTCGCACATCGCCTCCACCCCCGCCACCACGACCGGGAGGTACTCGGGCCGGCAGCCCGCCATCACCGCGTTGATCGCGATCTTCTCCACGGTGGCGCGCCCGAAGTTGGGGGGCACCAGCGCGATCAGCGCGTCGCCCGGGCGCCCGCTCCCCGCCACCGCGGCGGCCACCCGCTCGCGCGTGGGCGGCACCACCGGCAGCCCGTCGGTGACCCCGCGCGCGTAGAGCGCCTCGAACGGATCGGCCGGATCAGCCATCACCGCCCCTCATGGCTGGCACACTCTGAACGACGCGTAGTCGCCGCGCGCGCTGCTCTTGGTGTCGTCGGAGTCGGTGAGCACCGCGATGCCCGCCGGTCGGGGGACGTCCGGACCGCCGAAGAACTTCTGGTAGTCCTCGCGGACGTTCACCTGCTCCTCCGTCCAGTGCCCGGCCCGGTCGGCGCCGGTCCGCAGGATCCGCACCTGGGTGTTGCCCGCGCTCGACGTGAGGTGGGTTCCCACCGGCGCGACCCGGCTCCAGACGTACTTCACGCTCTTGACCGAGACCGGGGAATTCGGGAAGACCGCGTAGACCGAGACCGCGCTGTCGTTGCTCCTCGACCGCCGCTCGTCGGAGCCCTTCGGGAACTCGACCGGGCGCCACGACCACGTCAGGAGCGGGTAGACGTCGAGGTTCCACGCCACCTCGCGGCCCGCCTGGATGCCGAGCCCGGCGGCGGCGGCGCGCAGGAAGCGGAGGCCCCCTTCCTCCTGGATCGAGTAGACCGGGCGGCCCGCGTCCTTCCGGGGCTTCCAGTCCGGGGGGAACTCGCCGATCGCGCCCCGGGAGAAGTCCTCCAGGGCCACGCACTGACCCCCGGCCGCGGATCCCGCGGCGGCGACCGACAGGACGACCAGCAGCGCGAGGCTCAGCGCCCTCGGCGCCACCATGAATGGACGAGCTGGTCCACCACCTGGACGAGCTGCCCCACCGTGCGGCACTCCTTCACGATGTCGCAGGAGGGGGTGTAGAGCGGCATCACGCTATCGCCGATGCCCCAGCCCCACTGGCCCTCCGGATTGAGCCAGATGATGCCCTTCACCCGCTCGCGGATCTGCCGGATGGCCCACGCCTGGGGATCGTTGTAGTTGTTCCGGGCGTCGCCCAGGATCAGCACGGTGGTCTTGCGGTCGAGCGACTCGAGCTCGGTGCGCACGAACCGGCTGAACGCGTAGCCGAAGTCGGACCGGCAGTGGTAGTCGACCGACGACGACTTGAGCGCCCAGTCGATCGCGGTGTCCACCGGATAGGTGCTGAAGGCCTGGGTGACCTCCGCGATCTCGGAGACGAAGACGTAGGAGCGGACGCGGGAGAAGCACTCCTGCAGGCTCCACACCAGCTGGAGCATGAAGCGGGAGGCGTTGCGCACCGAGTCCGACACGTCGCAGAGGGTGACCAGCTTGGGCTTCTCGCGGTGGCGCCGGCGGAAGCGGATCTCCATCGGCACCCCGTCGTACCGCAGGCTCTGGCGGATGGTCCGGCGCGAGTCGAGGCGTCCCTTCTCCTCCTGGCGCTGCCGGAGGGCGAGGGCGTCCTTGATCTTGCGCGCGAGCCGGGCGACCACCGCCTTCATCTGGGCCACCTCGTCCGCGGAGAGCGCGAAGAGCGGCTTGTCGGTGAGCACCTCCCGGGTGAGCTTCTCGCCCTGGCGGTACGCGCGGCGCTCCAGCTCGCGCTCCACGTGCTGGCGGATCATGCGGCGGAAGGCCTCGAGGCGGAGGTCGAGGTAGTTGCGGATGCGCGCGACCATCCCCGGGTCGAGGCCCTTCGACTCCAGGAGCTGCATGATCCGGTCGAGGTCGCGCTCGATCGCCTCCCAGTCGAACTTGTCGTAGATGCGGCGGGAGAAGTAGCCGACCTGGAGGAAGTACATCAGCCGCTCGAGGCCGGTGCCCTGGCCCTCCTGGCGGATGGCCATCTCCATGTCGCTGCCCTCGCCCTGCATCATGAGCTCGGTCAGCTCGTCGAGCTCCATGCCCGCCTCGGCGGTGAGCCGCTCGAGCATCTCCCGGATCTTCGGGTCCTCAGGGCCCAGGGCCTTCTTGAGCCCCTCGCCCAGGGCCTGCAGGTCGAGGAAGTAGAGGTCGAAGATCCGGTTGAAGGTGGCGAGGTCCCGGGACTCCTTGACCAGGGTGGTGGCGAGCGCGCTCTTGAAGGTCTCGCGGTCCTCGAGCCCGATCTCGGTCGACGCCGCGAGCGCGTCGAGCGCCTCGCTGGGCGAGATGCGCATCTCGGCCCGCCGCAGGTCGCCGATGAACTCGAGGATTCGCTGGTCCATCTATCTCGCTTGAACGTGAATCCGTTCGGTTTGGCGGTTGGGCCTCTTCGCCCCTTTCGGGCTCATCGGGGCGTCCGCATCCCCGGGAAGCCATCCGCGTTGTCGGCGCCTCGTCTTCACCGTTTCCGCGCTGGCACCCGCCGCCGGGATCGCGCGACCGCCCCGCTCGCTCATCCGCGCTCGCTCATGCTCGCCGGCTCATTTCGCGAAGTGGACCCAGGAGGACTTGAAGACGTCCTCGCCCCCGTCGCGGCTGATCGGGTAAAGGCGGCCGTCCTCCAGTCGGATGAGGCCGTGGAAGGAGCCGTGGGCGATCAGGTGGGTCATCGTGAGCTTCCAGCCGAGCGGGCCGGCCGGGGCGTCCTCGTCGCGCTCCACCGCGCGGGTGACGTCGGCCACGTCGCCCACCAGGTGCAGGACCCGCACCGGGCCCTCGCTGCAGCGCAAGCCGAGGACCACCTTGTACGAGAGCCCCTGGCGAAAGGTCTCCACCGTCATCTCCCCGGGGTGCAGCAGGTGCGGCACCGCCTCGGGCATCGTCACGCGGTAGAAGTCGCGCGGCGACGGGTGGATGTAGTAGAAGTGCCAGCGTCCCGCCGCGGAGATCCAGAGCTTGGTGTACTCCCCCAGCGCGCCGGAGATGCAGCGTCCCCCTTCGATGAAGACGGGGCCGCCGGGGCCGAGCTCGGGCAGGCGGAGGCGCGGGCTCGGGAACCACAGCTCGCGGAACTCGGTGAGGCTGGACCAGCTCATGGGCGACTAGCCCAGATCGGCCAGCACCTTGTCGAGGGCGCCCTTGACCCGCTCCAGATCCTTCTCGTGCTTGACGAGGAGGGTGAGGGTGGACTCCACCAGGTCGCGGTCGAGGGTCTCTGCGTTGAGGATGACGAGCGAGCGCGCCCAGTCGAGACTCTCGGAGATGGACGGGGCCTTGCGCAGCTCGAGCCCGCGGATGCGCTGCACCGCGGTGACCACGGTCTGGGCCAGCCGCTCGGAGACCTCGGGGACCTTCAGGCGAATGATCGCGAGCTCCTCGTCGGCGGGCGGGAAGTCGATGAACAGGTGCAGGCACCGCCGCTTGAGGCCGTCGGACAGCTCTCGCGCGTTGTTGGAGGTGAGCACCACCAGCGGGATCTGGGTCGCGCGGATCGTGCCGAGCTCCGGCACCGAGACCTGGAAGTCGGACAGGACCTCCAGCAGGAACGCCTCGAACTCGGGCTCCGCCTTGTCGATCTCGTCGACCAGCAGCACCACCGGATCCGCGGACTCGATCGCCTGCAGGAGCGGGCGCGGGGCCAGGAAGCGATGGGAGAAGAACGCGTCGTCCTGGCCCGAGATCCGCGCCACCGCGTCGGGCAGGGACGGGGCGTCCGCGATCAGCTCGCCGATGCGCTCGCGCAGCAGCTGGGTGTAGAGGAGCTGCTTGGCGTACTTCCACTCGTAGAGGGCCTTGCCCTCGTCGAGGCCCTCGTAGCACTGCAGGCGGATGAGATGCCGCGCGGTCACCTCGGCCAGCGTCTTGGCCAGCTCCGTCTTGCCCACCCCCGCCGGCCCCTCGATGAGCACCGGCCGACCCATGCGCTCGGCGAGGAACACCACGGTGGAGATCCGGCGGTTGGCGATGTAGCGGGCGTTCTTGAACTGCTGCTGGACGTCCTCGACGGACTGAAACATGGCGGCTCCCTGGTTGTGAATTGGCGCACAGTGTAGCACAAACGAGCACCCGGGTTGGCCGGCCTCCCGAACGGTGGGACACTCGGCTCATGGTCTCGGACGCCTCGCCCACGGACGCGCGGGCCCGCGCCTACCACCGTCGCCGGCTCGCGCTGTCGCTCGGCGAGCTGCTCCTCACCGCGGCCTACCTGATCGTCCTCGTGGAGACCGGCGCGGCGGCGCGCCTGGCCGAGCGGGTCGCGGCCTGGACACCCCGGTGGTGGCTCGCCCTCGCCGTGGTGGCGCTGGTGCTGGCCGGCGGCTACCGGCTCCTGAGCCTGCCCCTGGCCTGGCTCGGCGGCTACTGGCTCCCTCGCCGCTACGGTCTCCTGCACCAGTCGCTCGGCCGCTGGCTCTGGGACGCCGCGAAAGCGGCCCTGATCGGGGGGCCTCTCGGGCTGGTCGCGGTGGAGACCGTGTACGGCCTGATGCGGTGGAGCACGTGGTGGTGGCTGTGGAGCGCGGTGATCTTCCTGGGCGGCTACGCGCTGCTGGCCCTGGTCGCGCCGGTGTGGCTCGTGCCGCTCTTCTACCGGCTGACCCCGCTGCCCGACGGTCCGCTCAAGAGCCGCCTGCTCGCGCTGGCGGCCCGGGTCGGCGTGCCGGTGACCGGGGTCTGGGTGGTGGACCAGTCACGCAAGAGCCGCACCGCCAACGCGGCGGTGACCGGTCTCGGGCGCACCCGTCGCATCCTGTTGTTCGACACGCTGCTCGACGCGTTCACGCCCGACGAGGTCGAGGCGGTGCTCGCCCACGAGCTCGCGCATCAGCTCCACGGCGACATCCGCCGGGGCCTGCTCGTGCAGGGCGCGCTCACCCTCGTCACCTTCTGGGTGGCGTCGGGCGCGCTGCGGGCGGGCGGCACGTGGCTGCGCCTGGATGGACCGGCGGACATCGCCGGCCTGCCGCTCTTCGGCCTCGTCCTGATGGTCGTGGGGCTGGTCGCGCTGCCGGTGGCCAATGGCTGGTCGCGCCACGTGGAGCACGCCGCCGATCGGTTCGCGCTCGAGACGCTCCCCGGCCCCGGGCCCTTCATCGGCGCGATGGAGCGGCTCGCCGCGCTGAACCTGGCCGAGCGCGACCCGCATCCGGTCGAGGAATTCTTCCTCTACTCTCACCCGCCGATCGGCCGCCGGATCGCGTACGCGCGGCAGTTTGACCATGGTCTGACCTGACAGTGTGTCGCGGCAGCACCGCTCCCTGCCGGATCGCTCCGGATGAACAAATGTAACTAGCTAAAATACATGGTATTATTCAAGTGTGACCGGTGGCATTTCGCTTGCTTGGTGGGTGGCCGGGCATTCAACGCACACCAAGCCATGGGGAGCGAACACGATCTAATGGCGCGAGTCAACAATCGAGGCATGAGCGGCACCACCTCGCTCATCCGCCATCTGCAGATTCTCCGGACGGTCACCGACGCGGTGAGCCGGTCGCTCGACCTCAACGAGGTCATCCAGAAGTCGCTGAGCGCGCTCACCGACGTGACCGGGCACGAGATCGCGAGCCTCCATCTCGTGTCGGTCGACGGCAAGACGCTGCTGCTCCGCGGCGAGCGCGGGCTCTCCGATCGGCTGCGCGAGACCAACCAGATGCTGCCGATGGGTCAGGGCCTGATCGGCCGCGTCGCCGCGTCGGGGCGGGTGCGCCGGGTCGACGAGGCCAGCCGCGCTCCCGATCTCCTGCCCGCCGCGCGCGCCGCGGTGTCCGCCGACGGCATCCGCGGCTTCGTCTGCGTGCCGATCCGGGCGCGCCACCGCATCCTGGGCACGCTCTCCCTGGGCCGGCAGACCGAGGAGCGGTTCTCCAACGAGGAGGTCGCCCTGCTCGAGTCCACCGCCGATCAAATCGGCCTGGCCCTCGACAACGCCCGGCTGTACTCGGAGACCCGCCTGCAGCTCGAGGATCTGCGCCGCTCGCACACCGACGTGATCCGAGCCGAGCGGCTCGCCGCGGTGGGAGAGCTGGCGGGCGGAGTCGCCCACGAGATCAACAACCCCCTCATGATCATCCTGGGCCAGGTGCACCTGCTGCTGCAGTCCCAGGACCACGAGGCGGTCCTGGGCGGCCTCAAGGTCATCGACGGGGCCACGAAGCGCGCGGCCAACATCGTGCGCGAGCTCGTCCTCTTCGCGGAACGCTCGCCGCTGCGCCGCGCGCGCTGCAAGGTGAGCGATCAGATCTACAAGGTGCTGTCGCTGCATCAGTCGCGGCTCGAGGGGGCCCGCATCACGGTCCAGACCGACTTCGGCGAGGTCCCCGAGATCTGGGCCGACAGCAATCAGCTCCAGGAGGCGCTCTTCCACCTGGTGCAGAACGCCGAGCAGGCCATGTCGGCGGCCCGCGGCGCCGGCACCCTCTCGATCCGGGTACGGCCGGCCGCGGACGGGGTGCGCATCGAGGTCGCCGACGACGGGCCCGGGGTCCCGCAGGACGACCTCGCCCGCGTCTTCAACCCCTTCTTCACCACGAAGGGACCCGGCGAGGGCCGCGGTCTCGGCCTGTCGGTCGCGCACAGCGTGGTGGCCGAGCACGAGGGACGCCTCTGGGCGGAGAACCGCCCCGGCGGCGGCGCGATGTTCGTGATGGAGCTGCCGGTGGGCACCCCGGCCACCGATCCGGCCCTCAGCTCGTCCCTCTGATCCCCCGACCGCTCCGTCGCCCGCCCTCGTGGTACCCTGCTTCCCGGTGCGCTCCCTGTTCACCGGCCGTGCCCTGATCGCCGTCGCCACCGCCCTCGTCCTGGGCGCCTGCGCCACCGTCAGCGCCCCGCGCCGCTCGTCGGAGTCGCCGAGCCTGCGGTGCGTGAACGAGCCGGGCCGCGGGCAGTCCACCGACTCCTCCCGCCCGCTCTTCTTCCTCTTCTGCGCCCAGTCGCCCTGAGGCGGAGCGGCCGTGATATCCTCACGCCGGCTCGGCCCCGAATCGTGATTCCATCGCGGAGGTACCCATGACCACCCTCAAGGATTCCATCGCGCAGGCCGTCGACCGGCTCGCCGACGAGCTCGAGGCCCTCTCCCGTCAGATCCACGACCATCCCGAGCTGGCCTACGAGGAAGTGCAGGCTTGCGGCTGGCTCAGCGACTTCCTGGCCCGGCAAGGCTTCAAGGTCGAGAAGGGCGTGGGAGGGGTGGAGACGGCCTTCCGCGGCACGATCGAGACCGGAGAGGGCCCCACCATCGCGATCCTGTGCGAGTACGACGCGCTGCCCGGCATCGGCCACGCGTGCGGGCACAACGTGATCGCCACCTCCGGGGCGGGCGCGGGCGCGGCCCTCGCCGCGGTCCGGGCCCAGCTCCCGAAGGGCCGCATCCAGGTCATCGGCACCCCGGCCGAGGAGGGCGGCGGCGGGAAGGTGAAGCTGATCAAGGCCGGGGTCTTCCGCGACGTGGACTGCGCGATGATGATCCACGGCTTCGACCGCACCCTGCTGCATCAGGACCTGCTCGGAATCGTCCGCGGCACCTTCGAGTTCAGCGGCCGAGCCTCCCACGCCTCCGCCGACCCGTGGGAGGGCGTGAACGCCCTCGACGCGGTCATCCAGATGTACAACGCGGTCAGCATGCTGCGGCAGCAGGTGCGGCCCGACTGCCGGATCCACGGCATCATCACCAACGGGGGCGCGGCGGCCAACATCATCCCGGAGTACGCCTCCGCGATCTTCTACGTCCGCGCGCCGCGCATCGACACCATGTGGGATCTCTTCAAGCGGGTGACCGCCGCCGCGGAAGGGGCCGCGAAGGCGACCGGATGCGCGCTCAAGGTCACCCAGCACGACAGCGTCTACGAGCCGATGAAGTCGAGCCGCGTGATGCTCGACCTCTTCGCGGCCAACATGAAGACGGCGGGCCTCGTCGAGGGCGCTCCCATTCCGGACCGCCTCGGCTCCTCCGACATCGGCAACGTGAGCCAGGTGATCCCGGCCATCCAGCCGATGATCGGCATCGCGCCCACCGGCATGGCGATCCACACCCGGGACTTCGCGGACGCGGCGGTGAAGCCGCTGGCGCGCGCGGGCATGGTGGCCGCGGCCAAGACCATGGCCCTCACCACCCTCGACCTCCTCGCCGAGCCCGCCCGCGTCAAGGCGGCCAAGGACGAGTTCGCGAAGAGCAAGTAGCCCATGACCGCCGAGACCCCTCTCGATCAGGCCAAGACCCGCGTCGCGGAGACGGTGGATCGGCTCGCCGACGCGCTGGAGCGGATCAGCCACCAGATCCACGCCAACCCCGAGCTGTGCTTCCAGGAGCACAAGGCGGCGGGCTGGCTCACCGACTTCCTCGCCGAGCAGGGCGCGGTGGTCGAGCGCGGGGTGGGCGGGCTGCCCACCGCGTTCCGGGCCACGATCGCGGGCCCGGGGCCCGGCCCCACCATCGCGATCATGGCCGAGTACGACGCGCTGCCGAACATCGGGCACGCCTGCGGGCACAACGTGATCGCGACCGCGGGCACCGGCGCGGGCGCGGCCATCGCGGCCGCGCTCCGGACCCTGCCCTTCCCGGGCCGCATCCAGGTGATCGGCACGCCCGCCGAGGAGGGCGGAGCCGGCAAGGTCCGCCTGATGGAAGCGGGCGTCTTCGAGGACGTGGACGCGGCGATGATGATCCACGGCCGCTGCGGCACCCAGGTCTGGCGGCCGAGCCTCGGCATCATCAAGGTCAAGTGCGAGTTCTTCGGCCGCGCCTCCCACGCCTCGTCGTGGCCGTGGCGCGGGATCAACGCGCTCAACGCGATGATCCAGCTCTTCGTCTCGCTCGACGCCATGCGCCAGCAGCTTCGGCCCGACGCGCGCGTGCACGGGATCATCACCAAGGGCGGCGACCAGGCCAACATCATCCCGGAGCACACCACCGCCGAGTTCTACCTCCGGGCGCCCACCAAGGACTACTGCCGCGAGCTGCTGCGGCGGTTCGAGGGGTGCGCGGAGGGCGCGGCCACCGCCACCGCCTGCACCGTGAAGGTCACCGCGGACGCGATCATCCACGACCCCCTCAAGGCCAACTTCGCGATGGCCGAGCTGTTCGGCAAGAACCTCGAGCGGATCGATTTCCCGGTCGATCCCGACGACGGCGAGGCCGGCTACGGGTCGACCGACTGCGGCAACGTGAGCCAGGCGATCCCGACGATCCACCCCTACATCCGGATCTCTCCGGACGGGGTGCCCGGCCACTCGCGCGAGTTCGCGGAGTGGGCGAAGTCGCCGCTCGCGCGCACCGGCATGGTGGCGGCGGCGAAGGCCCTGGCCATGACCGCGCTGGATCTGGTGGCGCGGCCGGAGGAGCTGGAGAAGGCGAAGCGGGAGTTCGCGCGGGCCTAGCCGGGCGGCCGGGCCGCGCGCTAGTCGAGGCGGATCGAGAAGCCGGCGCGGAAGTCGCTCCCGTCCGGCTCCCGCTGCAGCAGGCCGCGACCGGTGCCCGCGTCGATCCGGCCGCGCAGGAAGCGGTACTCCCCGTAGAGCTGCGCCCGGCTCGACAGCGGCAGCGCCATCCCCGCCCCCAGCCGGACATCATCGAGCCGGTCGGTATTCCGCTGCAGGCCCGGCAGCAGGCTCGCGTTCCACGGCACGCCCATCGCGCTGACGGATCCCAGCGAGAGATAAGGGCTCAGGAGGCCGTAGAGCCGGTAGCCTTCCAGGGCAAGGGGCAGGCGCACCGTGGTCTCCCCCGGGGCCTCGCTGACCGACAGATGCAGGTCGGGGATCGGGCGCCCCACCGCGGCCGGGGCCTCGGCGTCCGCGGCCAGGGCCGCTCCCGACCAGGTGGCGGGAAGGACCACGAGCATCGCCACCAGTCCGAGCCGTCCCAGGTACCCCATATTTTCAATCTTACTCGATGCGTCAAGGCGCCCGGAGCGCCTTCCGGGCCTGGCTCAGGTGGTCGAGCTCGTGGAGCCGGAAGATCACCGCGCAGGCCTTCCAGTCACACTCCTCGTGCCAGTGGAGCGCCGTCACGTTCCCGTCTGCGCCCCGGGTGTTGATCACCATGACGACGGGGGCACGGGCCTCGGTCGCCCGATCCGGGGCCGACGCGAGGACGTCGAGAACCTCGGCGTGAATTCGGCGCAGCCCGGCGCGCAGGTCGTCCCACCGCCGGGCCATGGGCGCGGCCGACTGCAGGCCGGCCGGGATGGGGCTCACCGGCGAGTGGCGGTTCTGGAGCAGCGCGCGCATCTCCTCGAGCGCCCGGGGATGAGTCTCGACCAGGTGATCGAGGATCTCGTGCACGCTCCACTCGCCGCCCCCCGGCGCGCGCCGGGCCTGCGCCTCGGTGACGCCCTCCAGGAGGCCCTCCATCGCGGCGAACGCCTCGGCCACCCGCTCGCGGATCTGCGCGACCGGCGCCTGCGTGCCCTTCTCCAGGAGGTACGCCTTGGCCTTCACCTGCTCGGCGGGCATGGTCATGTCGGATCTCCGGGTGAGAGGTAGCGCGCGAGGACCGTTTCCGCGAGCCGCGCCGCGCGCGGCAGCGTCATCAGCCCCCGGTCGAAGGTGAGCTGGAGCGAGAGGCCGTCGAGGAGTCCCAGGACCACCGCGGCCGCCTCCTCGAGGTTCACCCGACGGACGTCGCCCGCGGCGCGCCCCCGGGCCAGCGCGGCTCCGATCAGGCGCCGGGCGCGCGCGTAGGCTTGGCGGTTCACCGCCGCGAGCCGTCGATCGTGGAGCGCCTCGCCCCAGAACTCGATGAACACCGTCCAGAAGTCGCGGCTCTCGACCGCGGTCTCGAGACAGGCGCGGACCACGGCCCGCAGGCGCGCGCGGGCGTCGCGGGCGCCCCGGGCCTCGGCGGCCACGCGGCGGTCGAGGTCGGCGGTCACCCGGAGGGCGGCAGCGGCCAGCATCGCGGCCTTGTCGCGGAAGTAGTAGTGGAGGATGCCCTGGCTCACCGCGGCCTCCGCGGCCACCCGCTTCATGGTGAGCCGCGCGTAGCCGTCCCGGGCCAGGCAACGGATGGTGGCCCGCACGATCTGCTCGCGCCGCACCGGCCCCATCCCGAGCTTGGGGGTCACGATCGCCTCCGCCAGAGTATATTTGATTGGTCGACCAATCATTCGGCGGGAGGAGTATGCGACGAAGCCGGCGGGCGGGTCAAGCGGGGCCGCGGGCGGGCGGGGCTACTTGTGCCAGGGCCCCTCGAAGTAGTGCTTGAACTCGTGCATCAGGACGTAGGGGTCGGCGGTGGACACGATCAGGCGATCGGCCGGCACGTAGCAGCCGTGGATGCGTCCGTCCGGCGCGCCCGGCGAGCTGCGGAGCCGGCAGATCATCTCCACCTCGGCCTGCGGGCGGATGACCACCGTGACCCGGCCGACCTGGTACGGGGGCTTCCCGAGCGCGGTGGGGCCCTCGTTGAGGTAGGCGCTCTGGGCCGCGCACCCGGTCATCACCGCGATGAGGGACAGGGCGGCCAGGACCACCCGGACCGGTATCGTCTTCATGCCCTCCAGAGAGGGCAACCCTGATGCCAGGCTCCGGCCGATCGCCGGAGAAGACCGATGGTCAATGACGGCACCATAGCGGCAAGCCGACGACACAAGCTGGGCTCAGGAGCCGAGGCGGCGACGCTCGGCGGCCCGCTCCGCGTCGAGGCGCCCGGTCTCGGCGCCGGAATGATCGACGTGGCGCATGGCCTGGGCCAGCGCCCGGTGCCCCGCCTGCTCGGCGATCAGCCGGTGCATCGCCTGGCAGATCCGGCGGTACGCGGGATGCCCCTGCGGCGACGTGCGCAGCTCGATCATGTGCATCGCCTCGCGCGCGTTCAGCTCCATGTAGAAGCGCACGCGATAGGCCATCGCCACCGCGTACGGGGCCGCGGCGGGCGCGACGGCCGCGAGGGCGTCGTGGAGCGCGGCGGACTCCTCCATCACCCGCGTCCAGTCCGCGAGCGCGCCGGCCTCCGCCAGCTCGTCCGGGGTCACGTGCCCGTGGCGGGTCGTGAGGGGCTGCCACTCGAGCGTCAGCAGCCGGTGGCGCTGCAGGTCGCGGAAGGCCCCGTAGTCGGCGAGCACGTCGAAGCGGTAGGCGGTTCGCTCGAACGCCCGGCCGGGCTTGTGGCGGCGATTCTCCCGCCGGCCGACGTAGGCGGCCAGCACCTCGCGGCGGCCGGCCTCGTCGAGCTTGCGCGCGAGGGCCAGGAGCTGGTCGTCCGGAAGCGAGGAGGCCGAGTACAGGGCCGCCGCCACCACCTTCACCTCGCCGTCGGGATCGAAATCGGTGAGCGTGACCTCGGGCCGCGGCTCCGGCTCGACGCCCTGGAGCAGCCGCGCCGCCACCGCCCGGGTGGCCTCCCCCGTCTCCTCGAGGTAGCGGACCCAGACGCCGCCGCGCTCCGGCCGCTCGAGCCGCGTGAGGAACGCGGGGATGACCCTCCGCAGCTCGACCAGCATGAGGGCGGCGTAGTCCCGGACCTCGCGCAGCGGATGCGCGCGCATGCGGAGGAGCAGGGCCTCGTAGCCCTGCGCGGTGCCGAAGATCCCCACGTTCGACCGGGTCGCGGCCGGGAGCAGGCCGCGGAGGCTGTCGAGCGCCTTCGCGCGGATCGTCATCCGGTAGGCCGCGTCGCTGTCCCCCTCGGGACGGGGAAAGCGTCGCGCCCAGTACTCGCGCATCGGCTCGATCCAGCCCGCATAGGTCTCGAAGGCGCGATCCATCACCTCGACGTAGCGCTCGCGCAGCGGGAGGCCGTCGAGCTCCGCGGGCACGTGATACCGGAAGCGGCCGCCCGGCCGGTCCGCGTAGGGCACGTAGCGGGTCGACTGCTCGAGGTAGGCCATGAGCCGGCCCCACTCGAGGACCTTGGTCAGGACGTTGGACGCGCCCTCGCAGGCCAGGTGGACCCCGCCGAGCTGGGCCACCGAGTCGTCGCCGTACTCGCTGAGCACGCGCTCGTAGAGCCGGTCCGCGCGGGTGGTCCCCACCGAGCCGGCCACCGCCGGCCGCCCGGCCGGCTCGAGAAACTCGTCGAGGAAGAGGCGGCGCAGCGACTTGGCGGAGCGGGAGTAGCGCGCGAACAGCGCGCCCTTGACCACCTCGGGCAGGTTGACCAGGGCGAAGACGGGCCCGTCGAGCTCGGTGAAGTAGGGGGCGAGCGCCGCCCGCTCCTCGGCGGTGAAGGTCTCCACGGCGGTCATCCTAGCACGCGGGCTCGAGCCCGGGACGGGGCCGACGCCGCGCGCCCCCGCCGCGACGCCAATCCCCTTGCCCCCGCGCGGGTCTTCCCCTAGCCTATCGCCGCCCCCGCGAGGCGGTCCCGACGCCCGCACGGCAAGGAGAGGCCGATGGCTCGGCGGACCACGCCCGGGAAGACGAAGGGAAAAAGCGCGCGGGCCACCGTTCCGCGGCCGCGCCCGGGCTCATCCCGTCGCGAGCTGGAGCGCCGGCTCGCCGAGGCGATCGAGCAGCAGGCCGCCACCGCCAGGATCCTGGACGCGATCAGTCGTGCGGGCGGCGACCTGGAGCCGGTGATGCAAACCGTCGCCGAGATCGCGGCGCGCCTGTGCGACGCGAGCGACGCCCAGATCTTCCGGCTCGACGGGGACACCTTCCACCTGGCCGCGTCCCACGGTCCGCTGGAGCCGGCCCGGACGGTGCCGGTCACCCGCGGCTCGGTGGCCGGCCGGGCCGTGATCGATCGGCAGACCATCCACATCCGCAACGTCGACGGCGCCGCCGTCCGTGAGTTCCCGGACAGCCTGGCCTGGCGTCTCGGCCGACGGACCATGCTCGCCGAGCCGCTGCTCCGCGACGAGGTGCCCATCGGCGTGATCCTGATGCGTCGGATGGAGCCGCGCCCGTTCTCCGACCGCCAGCTCGCCCTCCTCAAGGCGTTCGCGGCCCAGGCGGTCATCGCGATCGAGAACGTGCGACTGTACACCGAGGTGCAGGCCCGCAACCAGTCGCTGAGCGAGGCGCTCCAGCAGCAGACCGCCACCGCCAACATCCTGAACGTGATCAGCGCCTCCCCGACCGATCTGCAGCCGGTGCTGGACGCGGTGGTCGAGAGCGCGGCCCGCTTCTGCGGCGCCACCGACGCCTCCCTGTTCCGGATCGACGGCGATCGGCTGCGCGGTGACGCCCACCACGGCCCGGTGCACCAGCCGCCCGACTTCCACCTCTCACTAGTGCCGGGCTCGGTCGGCGGCCGCACCGTGCTCGAGCGGCGCACCATCCACGTCGCGGATCTCCAGGCCGAGACCGGCGAGTTCCCCGAGGCCAGCGTGAACGCCCGGAGGTTCGGGTTCCGGACCACGCTGAGCGTCCCGCTCATGCGGGAGGGCACCCCGATCGGGGTCATCCAGCTCCGACGGGCGGACGTGAGCCCGTTCACCGACAAGCAGATCGCCCTGCTCCAGACCTTCGCGGACCAGGCGGTGATCGCGATCGAGAACGCCCGCCTCTTCACCGAGCTCGAGAGCCGCAACGGGGAGCTGACCGACAGCCTCACCCAGCAGACCGCCACCGCCGAGATCCTGCGCGTGATCAGCAGCTCGCCCGCGGATCTGCAGCCGGTGCTGGACACGGTGGTGGAGAGCGCGGCCCGCTACTGCGGCGCCACCGACGCCCAGATCTGGCGGCGGGACGGCGACGGCCTGCGGCTGGTCGCCCATCACGGACCCCTCGCCTCGCCGCTGGGGCGGGTCCTGCCGATCGGGCGCGAGACCATCACCGCCCTCACCGTGCTCGAGCAGCGCGTGGTCCACGTGCCCGACATCGCGGCGGTGGCCGCCGAGTTTCCTCGGACCTGGCACCACGCCCGGGAGCTCGGCTTCCACGCGTCGGTGGCCGTGCCGCTCATGCGCGAGGGCGCGGCGATCGGCGCCCTCCAGCTCCGCCGCGGTGAGGCCGGACCGTTCACCGACAAGCAGGTCGAGCTGCTGCACACCTTCGCGGACCAGGCGGTCATCGCGATCGAGAACGTCCGCCTGTTCAAGGAGCTGGAGGCCCGGACCGGCGAGCTGACCCGGTCGGTCGAGCAGCTCACCGCGCTGGGCGAGGTCGGCCGCGCGGTCGGCTCGACCCTCGATCTGGCCACCGTGCTGACCACCATCGTATCCCGCGCGGTCGAGCTCTCCGGGCTCGACGGGGGCGTGGTCTTCGAGTACGACGAGGCCACCGAGGAGTTCGTCCACCGGGCGGCAACCGAGACCGGTGGAGCCCTCGCCCAAGCCCGACGTGCCACCCGGGTCCGCAAGGGCGAAGGAGTGGTCGGCCGGACGGCGATCACGCTGGAACCGGCCCAGGTGCCCGACATCACGGTCCCGGGCGCTCACGAGAGTCGGCTGCGGGCCAACCTCATCGAGTCCGGCATCCGGGCCGTCCTGGCGGTGCCGATGGTCCGCGAGGGCCGGCTGATCGGCTGTCTCGTCGTGTCGCGCAACCGGCCCGGGGACTTCCCGGCCGACGCGATCGAGCTGCTGCGTACCTTTGCCTCCCAGTCCGCCCTCGCGATCCAGAACGCGCGCCTGTTCCACGAGATCGAGGACAAGAGCCGGCAGCTCGAGGCGGCGAGCCGCCACAAGTCGGAGTTCCTCGCCAACATGTCGCACGAGCTCCGGACCCCCCTCAACGCAGTCATCGGGTTCTCCGAGGTGCTGATCCAGCGGATGTTCGGCGAGCTGACCGACAAGCAGGAGGAGTACCTCAAGGACATCTACGCCTCCGGCCAGCACCTGCTCTCGCTGATCAACGACATCCTGGACCTCTCGAAGATCGAGGCGGGCCGCATGGAGCTGGCCCTCGCCGACTTCGACCTGCCGAGCGCCATCGAGAACGTCCTGATCCTGATGCGGGAGCGGGCCGGCCGCCGCGGCATCACGGTCACGCGCACGGTCGACGAGCGGCTCGGGCCGGTCCACGCCGACGAGCGCAAGGTCAAGCAGGTCCTCCTCAACCTGCTCTCGAACGCGCTCAAGTTCACCCCGGAGAGCGGGCGCATCGAGGTGCGCGCCGGGCTCCGAGACGGCACGGTCGAGATCGCGGTGACCGACACCGGGATCGGCATCGCCCCCGAGGACCACGAGGCGGTGTTCGAGGAGTTCCGCCAGGTCGGCACCGCGAGCCGCAGCGTGGAGGGCACCGGCCTCGGGCTCGCCCTGTCGCGGAAGTTCGTCGCGCTCCACGGCGGCCGGATCTGGGTGGAGAGCGCGATCGGGAGCGGCGCGACCTTCACCTTCACGCTGCCGCGGCGCGGCCCCGCCGCCCTCGTCCCGCCCGCCGAGGGGGCGTGAGTCAGCTTCCCCCGTTCTTCGCCGCCGACCGCGACCGGTTCGTCCCCTCCGCCTCGGCGCGCGGTCCGTGGAGCCCGCGGCACCAGCACGGCGGCCCGCCGGCCGCGCTCCTGGCCCGCGCGTTCGTGCGCCACGCCGGGCCCGACGGGCAGATCGCGCGTCTGACCTTCGACTTCCTGCGGCCGGTGCCCCTGGCCCCGCTGACCGTCGCCACGCGCGTCGTGCGTGCGGGCGCCAAGGTCCAGCGCCTCGCGGGCACCGTCTTGGCGGAGGACGGGGTTCCCGTGATCGAGGCGACGTGCCTCGTCATGCGGGTGGCGCCGGACCACGTCGTCGTCCCGCCCGAGACGGAGGCGTGCCCGCCCTCGCCCGCGGAGAGCGCGCCCTTCGAGCTGCCCCTCATGTCGGGCGACGAGGGATACCACCGCGCGGTGGAGTGGCGGATCGCGCGCGGGACCTGGGGACGAGGGCCGGTCGCGGCGTGGCTCCGGCTGCGCGTTCCGCTCATCGGGGGCGAAACGCCGACCCCGCTCGAATGCCTCGTCGCGGTCGCCGACTCCGCGAGCGGTCTGGCCGTCGCGGTCGATCCGGCCCGCGCGACGTTCGTGAACGCGGACCTGACGATCGCCCTGCACCGGATCCCGGCCGGCGAGTGGACGTGTCTGGACGCGACCACCACCGGCGAGGGCCACGGGATCGGCCTGACCCGCGCGCGGCTGTGGGACACGACCGGTCCGGTGGGCCGCTCGCTCCAGACGCTCTTGCTCGAGCCGCGCGCCGGCACCCTCGAGTAGCCGCGCGGCCTCGTTCCCTCGACGCGCGATCTCGCGATTCGTTGACTGGTCGTCTGGTCTGATCCATAATCCGCGCCATGCGCTCGCCCGGATGGCTCATCGGTCTGCTCGCGCTCGTCCTCGTGACCGGCTGCGTCTCGGTGAAGTTCGGACGGGACTTTCCGTCTCCCGAGGAGGGATGGATCGTGAAGGGCAAGACCGACCGGTACGGGCTCGTGCGCATGTTCGGCGATCCGGTCCAGATCGGCATCGACAACGGCGATCCCACGTGGCGCTGGTTCTTCGGCCAGCGCGACTCCACCGCGGAGACGAGCAAGGACCTCACGGTGCGCTTCGGGGCCGACGGGATCGTCAAGTCCTACTCGTTCACCTCGAGCTTCCCCGACGACCTGCGGCGGCTCGACGACCCGAAGCGGGTCAAATAACTCCGACCAGCCAGGAGGCCTCCATGCCCAACATCACCGTCCAGTGGTACGCCGGCCGCACCGACCAGCAGAAGCGCGAGATCGTGGCCGCCATCACCGACGCGATGGTGAAGATCGGCAAGACCACCGCGGACCAGGTGCACGTGGTGTTCCAGGACGTCGAGAAGGCCAACTGGGGCGTGAACGGCAAGCTCGCGAGCGACCGCTAGGGTGGCGGAGATCCAGGTCGGCTTCATCCCCATCGAGGGCGGGCACTACTACCGCGACGCGCTCGAGGAGGTGGTCCGGGCCGAGGATCTCGGGTTCGACTCCGTGTGGATGGAGGAGCACCACTCGGTCACCGACCACTACTGGCCCTCGCCCCTGCCGGTCCTGGCCGGCTTCGCGACCCGGACCACCCGGATGCGGCTCGGCACCGACATCCTGGTGGCCCCGTTCTACCATCCGGTGCGGCTCGCGGAGGACGCGGTGATGCTCGACGTGATGTCGGGCGGCCGCTTCGTGCTCGGCATCGCGATCGGCTACAAGCCCGACGAGTTCGCCCTCTACGGCGCGGCGCTGGAGAAGCGGGGCGCGCGCTTCGAGGAGCAGCTCGCGGTCATGAAGGCGCTCTGGACCGGCGACCGCGTCGCCTTCCACGGGACCTACTACACCGTCGACGGCCGGCTCGAGCCGACGCCGGTGACCCGTCCCCACCCGCCGGTGTGGATCGGGGGCTGGGGCGACATCACCCTGCGGCGCGCCGCGACCCTGGCCGACAACTGGGTGCCCGGCCCCACCGCGGACCTGCCCCGGCTCCTGGCCGGCAAGCAGCAGTTCCTCGCCAACCGCCGGGCGGCGGGGCGGGTCGAGCCGGTGACCGAGTGGCCGCTCACCCGCGACGTCATCATCGCCGACACCGACCGCGAGGCGCGCGAGCTGGCCGAGAAGCACATCATGATCTCCTACCGGAAGGAGTACGCGGGCGGCTGGCGCCACCCCTTCATCGACGCCTCCATCGCCACGGACCTGGACGCGCTGATGAAGAACCGCTTCCTCATCGGCGGGCCCGACCAGGTCATCCGCGCGCTCAAGCCCTTCGTGGCCGAGTACGGCATGACCCACCTCATCTGCCGGGTCTTCTTTCCGGGCATGCCCCACCGTCACATCATGCGCGAGCTCGAGCTGATCGCGAAGGAGGTCCGGCCCGCCTTCGCCTGACCGCCGGCGTCGGTGTGATACGCTTCGCCCGTGCGCTGGCTGATCGTGCTGCCGTTCGCCCGCCCCGGCCACATGGGCATGGACTTCCGCGACGAGCTCGTGGCGATGGGCCACGAGGCGCGGACGTTCGCCTACCGTCGCGACAACCCGCTCTACAAGAACCGCAGCACCAAGGCCACCTACCAGCTCTTCATCCTCCGCCGGCTCGAGCGGGCCTGCGTGGCGTACCGGCCGGACCTGGTGCTGGTGATCAAGGGCGGCCCGGTCACCCCCGGGCTCGTCCGGCGGGTGAAGGCGCGGGTCGACACCCGCTTCCTCAACTTCTTCCCCGACAACCCCTTGTGGATGATTCCGTTCGAGTGCATCGAGGCCTACGACGCGTTCTTCACCAAGGAGCGCTACGCGCTGCAGGCGCTCGAGCAGGCCGGCCTGCGCAACCTGCACTACCTGCCGATGTACTGCGTGCCCGAGATGCATCACCCGATCGAGCTCACCCCAGAGGAGACCCGGCGCTATGCGGCCCCCCTCTCGTTCGTGGGGAGCGCCTACGCCTACCGCGAGCGCTTCGTGCGCGAGCTGGCCGACACGCCGCTCCGCCTGTGGGGCGCGGGCTGGGACCGGGTGGAGGCGCCCGAGATCCGCCGGATGGTCGCGGGCGGGCCGGTGTTCGGGCGCGCCAAGCTCGCGGTCTATTCGGGCTCGACGCTCTCCCTGAACCACCACCACCCGATGAACGACATCGTGGGCGTGAACACGCGCGCCTTCGAGCTGGCCGCGAGCGCGGCCTGCCAGCTGGTGGACGCCAAGGAGGAGCTCGCCCACCTGTTCACCGCCGGCCAGGAGGCGATCGTCTACCACGACCTGGGCGAGCTGCGTCGCCACCTCGCCTACTACCTGGCCCACCCGGACGAGGCGCGCGACATCGGGGAGCGCGCCCGCAAGCGGGCCCTCGCCGAGCACACGCTGCGCCACCGCATCGAGGAGATGCTGGCGATCCTCCGGTGAGCGCGCCCGCCTCGTTCGCGACCGCGCTCCGGTGCATCGAGTGCGGCGCGGAGCTCGCGCTCGACTACCGGCTCGAGTGCGCGGCCTGCCGGGGCCTCCTCGAGCTCGTCTACGACTGGGAGGCGCTGCGACGCGCCGGCCCCGCCGTCTTCGCGGGGCGCGGGCTCTGGCGCTACGCCCCGGTGCTGCCGATCGCCGACCCGGCCCACCGGGTGACGCTGGGAGAGGGCGAGAGCCCGCTGCTCGACTGCCCCACCCTCGGACGCGCCCTCGGCGTGCGACGGCTCCAGGTCAAGTTCGAGGGCTCCAATCCCACCGGGACCGTGAAGGACCGCTCCTCGCCCACCGCGGTGGCCGCCGCGCTCCAGTTCGGCTTCCGGGCCACCTCGGTGGTCAGCTCGGGCAACGCGGGCTCCTCGATCGCGGCCTACTCCGCGCGCGCGGGCCTGCGGTCGCTGATCTTCGCCTACGCGCGGACCTCGGCGCCCAAGCTCCTGCACATGGCGGCCACCGCCACCGACCTGATCCTCTACGAAGGGGTCTACGACGACCTCATCGGCCTCTGGGACCGCCTCGTCGAGGACCGGCTCTTCTTCGACTGCGGGGCGTCCCGCAACGCCTACAAGCACGAGGGCAAGAAGACCCTCGCCTACGAGATCGCCGAGCAGTCCGGCTGGCGGACTCCCGACGTGGTGGTGGCGCCCGCCGCGGTCGGCGAGACCTTCATCGCCGCGCACCGCGGCTTCGTGGAGATGGAGCGCCTCGGCTGGATCGCGCGGCGCCCCCGCATGGTGGCCGCCCAGGCGACCCGGGCC
>Ga0070694_100000355_pt1 | contig 24626 bp, 14 predicted proteins | sample KBSK1251metaG_FD_65470 | JGI IMG/M metagenome (GOLD analysis project Ga0070694, IMG submission 65470) | Corn, switchgrass and miscanthus rhizosphere microbial communities from Kellogg Biological Station, Michigan, USA - KBS K1-25-1 metaG | ecosystem: Host-associated > Plants > Roots >...
TTCCTGCCGGCTTTCTTGATAAAAGAGACGCTTATTTCTACGAACGAAGTCACGCCTTTCTATCGCCTCGTAATCGCTCGGAGTTCCGGCTTCAATAACTCCGATCGCGACTACACCTTCACATCACAACAACAGACGTCCTGGGATGCTTCCGGAATGGAAGAGGCAGTTGACCATCTCACCACTTTTAAGCCCGAGGAGCCTGACAGCAAAAGGATCAAGTGGCAGAAAGAATATCTTGAATTTCTGCTTGAGCGTAATCAATCTGCTGAAGCGCGCAGTCTGATTGCGTCGATTGAAGCGAGCATCAATCACCGCTATGCAAGGCCGGTCTGGCTGCGCCTCGCGAGTTTCAAATTGGATATCCGCGACGGTCATGTCGCTCAGGCTGTCGACGGGCTCACGCATCTGCTTGGAATTCAAACCAGCGCGAATCTAGCCGCGATCAAGCCACCCAGCATTGAACGATTGAACGATGCCGTGACGTTACTGCGCAGCGAAGGCCGCGAGGCGGAAGCACGTACGCTGATCGAATCCACCTACGCGCGCGAGATCGCTTTGGCGCAGTACGAGCCGGCGTACTTCGCTGCGCTGGCAGACATCGCGTTCGAGCGAGGCGATGTGACGCTCGCTCTCAAGTGGCTGCAATGGATGGTTAATCTGAGCAAGGAAGATTCAAAAGCGGAAACAGCGGCTGAATTGGCGGCGCTCCCACTGGTGAAGGCGCATGCGGTTGAAAATCCGAGTGCCGAGATGCCGTCCGGCCGCGAAGACATCGAAGAAGCGCAGGCGCTGCGTCTGGCCGCGGAAAGGGCTGGAGAGTTTGCGCGGTTCGATGCTGCTCTCGCCTATCGCCAACAGTTAGTGAGCCTCTCGCCTGATGATGAAGAGAACCGGATCGAGTTAGTGCGGCTATTGGCGGTGAACAAGAAGACCGATGAGGCGATTGAAGACTTGGCCGCGATCATCGGCGATCGGCTGGCCAGGAGAAGCGCGCGCTGGCAGGCCCTTTGGCTGGCGCCAGAAGTCATTGAACAGAGGCCTGAGCTTTGGGCCAGGCTGCGCGAGCGCGTGCGGACTCTTAGCGCAACCGATACCGAGATGGACGCGGCCCTTCAGTCGCTCTCACTCGTGACTGCCGGCCAAATTGAAGAGGCAGTGAAGGTCGTTGTGGGAATCGAGGGAACTGCCCCTAATCCTCAGCTTAGTTTCTTGCGAGGCTTCCTTGAAGAGAAACAGGGACGCGAAGCGAACTCAATAGACAGTTTCGCGAGGGCCCTGAGTGCAAGTCGCGAGTCAACGGTCTGGCAGCCTTTTGCTTTTAATGAAGACGAGCCAATTGAACAGATCATCAGGCTATATCTTAACCAGAACAAACCGCGAGCTGCCTTGAAACTGGCTACCCAGGACAGCGATCTACAGACGAAGGAGACAGCGGTCGTCGCCGGAGAAGGTCCGTCGGACAAAGTTGTAATAGATAGATCGGAAGGTGAAGCGAAGAGATATCAGACGCTCCGCGCGCGCACAGCAGTGCGACAAAGAAACGCCCGCGTGGACTTGCTGGAACTGCTCTCCTCGGCGGCCGAGCAAATTGGAGATCTAAACCGAGCTGCGGAACTGGAGAAGGCAAGGGTGGATTTTCTTGTGAAGGCCGCTGACAAGCAGACCGCGAAATCACGTGTCGAGCGATTGCGAAAAGCGCAGCGACAGGTTGAATCAAAGCCGAAGCCTTCGCTGGTGATAGACCAAAGGTTGGTGGGTTCGTGAACAGGAGACCAAAGTGACCATCAAGTATCTGAAATCAAAGCCACTGTTGATTATCTCCGTCGTTCTGATCATCTGCGCGGCATTATTCGTCTATGCCAGAACTCGCTCAAACAAAACCGCGTTCGGCCTAGCAGAAGATTTTCCGCGTGGCGCACTCGTCTATGCACAATTCAAAGATTTACCAGGATTGATTAAGCAATGGGACCAGTCGCGACTCAAGCAACAGTATCTGGACACCACAAATTACAAAGAATTCCAGCATCATCACCTGGCGTTGAAATTAATCGAGCGCTCGGAAGAGTTCAATAGCGCTCTTGGCTTTCCACTCGACGCCACGGCCATCAGCGGCGCGGCTGACACGAGCGCTGCTGTCGCGATTTACGACATTGGTCGGCTGGATATGGTCTTCATTGCGCCGATCAGCGACGACAAAATGGCTGCCACAAAGTTTTTCAACTTTAAGGAGCAGTTTGAAGAAACAGAATTGTCGGACGGAACAACTTATTATCGTCATGAGTTCCAGGCGGACCGGGGACGCCAAAAGCAGGTGTTTGCATTCGCAACTGCAAAGGGAAAACTGATTCTGGCGACCAATGAGCAGTTGTTGCTTCGCGCCATCGCCAACATCAACGGTAAATCTCCTAAGGACAGGCTGTCAGATGATCCAGCGTTCAACACGTTGAGCCGCATCATGAACCCACATTTCGTTACGGTTTGGGTGGACCAGGCGAAGCTCAACGACGATTACTACTTCAAACATTATTGGCTGATGCAGAATGTGGCGGAGTTGAAATTAATGCGGGCCGGCATGTTTGACCTCGAACGGCAGGATGACCAATGGATCGAACGCCGCGACTTCCTCACCACAGGAAAGCTGACTCGGAAGAATTCCCAAGTTCCTGCTCCAGAGGTTGCGCGCTTGCAATCACAGATTCCCGACGACGTGCCGTTTCTAAAGATACAGTCTCTTGGCGATGACCCGAGCGTCACTGCAAACCTGATTCATGATGCGCTGCTTGATAGACGATCCGAGCAAGCAAGGCGAGGCAATTCATGGTCATGGACGTCCTATGACGACAGCGAATTTTACTCCGCCTGCAACGAAGACTCTGAAGACTATGACCGTTACGCATATCCCGGCCCGGAGTATGATTCAACGATTGATGATCAGTACGACGCCAGAATCAGCCGCAACGAGGAACCGGGAGAAAATCCTTTGCGTGAAGAGCTGGAACACCAGTTTGAGCAACAGCTGCAAAATGCCATTGGGCCCACGCATCCGATTGCCGCGATTGTCGCGACCAGTCCACACACGATTACTGGACCGCTCTTTGTCGAATTCCGTCGTGTTGCAATCCTCACGCTCCAGGCCCCGGCAAACTTGAATCGACAGATTCTGGAAGATGCAATCTCGAAAGCGGTGCAAAGCCGCTTAACTGTCGCCGGCCCAGGCGTGAACTTGAAGTGGGCAGACCATGAAGCAAATGATCGATCATGGCGTGAGCTTGAACTGCCGATGTTGGGATGGCGTTTCTGCTATGCGCTCCGAGATCGCGAGCTGCTTATCGGCAACAGCCCAGAGCTTTTGACTTCCATCCTTGACGCTCCGAACCGGACGCCCGCCTCATCGACGCAGTCCGCTGCATCGCTCGACAATCTGACAATCATTCGCCTGGATCAAAGAAAGCAGGCCTTTGATGACATTGTAGGAAAGCTTGACGCGGGAGCTATCGCGGCCCGGCAAAAAGCTCGTAATGGGGCGAAGGAAAGTCCGGATGAAGAAGACCGTTCGTCGGCTGAATTTTTTTCAGAGAATCTGAGCAGCTTGCTCGATGTGTCTTCCGCAGTAACCAGGTTAGAAATAAAGAGAAGCTGGTCCGCGAATCGACTGCATGAGGAAATAGCCTTCACTCTCAAGTAGCGTTTCATTGAGCAACGGTCGTGCCCAAAGCTCTTGACATAAATCCAGCCTCGAATGCGTTCTTCTGAGTCAGCAGGGGTGCGCCTGTGAAATCTCCCGCGGCCACTGAGCAGCTTTACCCAGGTCACTGCAATAGTCTCCGCATCAAACGGCGTTTGACGATTTCGACAAGGACCAGATAAGTGCCGGTGGCGACTGCGATGAAGAGCAAAAAGCCGACGGGTATGGGAGTGAAACCTATCAGCGCGCCGAGCGAGGTGTAGGGCAGTACAGTTCCGAAGAGCACTACGGAAACAGTGGTCAACGTCAAGGCGAGACTGGGCCTGCTGCGCAGCGGATTGCGGGCCGTACGAATGACAAAGATCACCAGCGTCTGAGTCGCCAACGATTCAACGAACCAGCCGCTATGGAAAAACTGTTCCGAGGCGTGGAAGATGCGGAGCAAGGCAAAGAAGGTCAGGAAATCGTAGATCGAACTCAGTGGCCCAATACAAATCATGAAGTCACGGATCATCTTCACGTTCCAGCGCTGTGGTTTATGAATGAATGTCTCGTCAACTTTGTCCGTTGGGATAGTTACCTGGGCCAGATCGTATAAGAAGTTGTTGAGCAGGATTTGTGTTGGCAACATTGGTAGAAACGGCAGAAAGGTCGCCGCCGCTGCCATGCTGAACATGTTGCCAAAATTGGAACTGGTTCCCATCAATAGATACTTCATAACGTTGCCGAAGGACTTGCGGCCCTCGATGATGCCTTCATGCAAAACATTTAGACTGCGTTCGAGCAAGATAAAATCGGCGGCATCCTTCGCAACATCAACGGCGGTAGAAACGGAAATACCGACATCGGCAGCATGCAGAGAAGGCGCGTCGTTGATGCCATCACCCAGGTAACCGACCACATGACTGCGATTCTTGAGCGCCAGAATTATTCTGTTCTTTTGCGCGGGCGAGACGCGCGCGAAGACGGAAGTCTGCTCGACGACGTGCGCCAACGCCGGGTCCGTCATCCTTTCGAGTTCGTCGCCCAGGATGATGTGTCCGATGTCCAGACCTACCTCTGAGCAGATGTGTTCGGTTACGAGTTCGTTATCTCCGGTCAGGATCTTGACCTCGATGCCGTCTCGCCGCAGGGCGTCCAAAGCGAACTTGGCGCTCTCCAGCGGCGGATCGGAAAAAGTCAGATATCCAGCGAGGACAAGATTCTTTTCATCGTCGGCGCGGTAAACATCTTTCGGTGGCACGGTGGAGTAGGCGACCGCCAGCATGCGGAGCCCCTGCGCGCAGTATGCGCGATAAGTGACTTCAGATCGCGCCCGTGTATCGTCGTCAAGCGGAATCGGTTGGCCGTTCAGCTCGTAAGCACTGCATGCCGGCAAGACGCTTTCCGGCGCGCCTTTGGTGATCAGCAGCATTTCACCAGAGTGCTCTACGACGATCGAGACGCGACGCCTTTCAAAGTCGAATGGGATCTCATCGATCTTCCGATATTCATGAATGTCCGGGCGATCGTGCCGCAGCACTGCGGTATCCAGCGGATTACTTTGGTGTTGCTCCTTAATTGCCTCATCGAGCGGGTTGCTGACGCCGGTTTCGTGCAGGCTGTTCAGATAGGCCAGCACGAACACCCGCTCAGAGGGATTGCCAAATGGATCTACATGCTGATCGAGCGCCATCTCACCGCTGGTCAGCGTGCCGGTTTTGTCGCTGCAAAGAACGTCGATGCTGCCGAAGTTTTGCATCGCTTCGAGGTGCTTGACGATCACTTTTTTCCGGGCCATATGCACGGCGCCCCGGCCCAAAGTGACCGTTGTGATCATCGGGAGAAACTCAGGCGTCAGCCCAACTGCGAGGGCCACGGCGAACAGCAACGATTCCATAAAATTGCGATGAAGAACGACGCTCATGAGCAGAACGAAGAGGACCAGCAGAATGGTTGTCTTCATAATCAGCAAACCAAACTGTCTCGTGCCCCTCTCGAATTCCGTTTCAGGTGGCTTGGCAGCGAGCCGGGTGGCGATGTCGCCAAAGGTAGTGTTCTTTCCGGTAGCCGTGACAATTGCTGTTCCGGTGCCGCTGACGATAGAGGTCCCCAGAAATACTCTGTGACCGTCGCCTTCCGGCCGCTCGGCTGATTCAGAATCAACGGCAGATTTCTCTACCGGCAGCGACTCGCCCGTAAGCGCCGCTTGTTGCACATGCAGATCGCGCGCCTGAACCAGGTTCGCATCTGCCGGCACAAGGTTTCCCGCCGCTAGTCGTATGACATCGCCCGGAACAACTTCGCGTCGGGGAATCTCAACCCAATTGCCATCTCGCAGCACTGTGGCCGTCGGAGCAACTTCTTTGCGAATGCGATCTACCGCACGTTGCGAGCGAAACGTCTGGATGAAGTTCAGCGCCACGCTTAATAGCACCATCAGAACGATGATCGAAGCATTGATGGTTTCGCCTAAGGCGGCGGCAATCGCGCTGGCTGCGAGCAGGATGATCGCGAGCGGATTCGCAAAAAGAAGGACGATCTGAAAGACGGTAGCGGTCCGCCTGGAAGCCGCCGGCTCATTTGGCCCAAATTGCGCCAGTCGATTTCTCGCTTCAACGGAAGTTAGAGAGCTTGCTTGTTGGCTGGGATTGGGCGAGGCGAAGCTATGGGTAATCGAATGATCGGGTTTAGGTGATGACGGATCGGGTTTTAACACGGCTGCTGAAAACGAGACCTAAGCGAAGCGAACCGGCGAGCTTGATCACAGTATTCTTTCGCGCGGTTTGCGGCTCTTGTCCCAGGGGTCCGCGACGGGAAAATCCGAGATCTCCGTCCGTTGTCGGCCTGCGTTAGACGTGCAACGGCGAGCAGCGGGTTGATCTCAAATTCGCCGACGCTGCCGGTGAAGGCAATACGACCTTCATCAAGCACCATGACGCGCGTGAGCGGAGCTGTTTTCGGTGTCACCTCCTCAATTATTACGCCACTCGAGGATTGTACCGCGCGATGCGTGGCCAGGTATGGCATTTCGTCGAGCTTCTTGGTCACGTATAGCGACGAGATTCCATAGACGTCACGAGCGCGCACGATGAGATCGAGTACCTGAATCGCGGTCAGAGGATCAAGGCCAGCAGCCGGCTCGTCGAAAAGCATAATAGACGGCCAGCCAATGAGAGCGCGCGCGATTTCCAATCGCCGCCGCATCCCGCCTGATAACTCAGCGGGAAGCTTTTCCGCATCGTGATCGAGCCCGACAAAGCGCAGCACTTCCATCACGGATTTTTCGGTTTCGTCGTCCTTGACTCCATGCTCGACCAGTCGATAAGCGACGTTGTCGTAAACATTCAACCCGGTGAAGAGCGAGTCCTCCTGAAAGACAATGCCCATGCGACTGCCGCGCAGATCAAGCAACTCAACTTCGCTGAGCAACCCAACATCCTGCCCTTCGATAAGAACCTGTCCGCTGTCCGGGTGCTCTAAAGCCATCGCCAGCCGCAGCAACACTGACTTGCCGGAACCGGACACACCAGTAATGAAGATCATCTCACCGCGTTCCAACTTGAAAGTGATGTCACTTAAGACTCGCTTCTCGTTGAAGCTCTGCGAGACGTGGCGAAATTCTAACGCTGGAGTATTGTCAGTTTGTTTTGCCATAGCCATTTGTCCTGCTTTTTAAGTAGCCTCATACTCACCTCTCGGCTTTCCTAAAACCGGCAGCCTTTTCACTCGGAAACTCATCATTTGGGGGGCAAGCGTCGTACCGAATGAGAAGACCAGAAGAATGACGTGGATTTAAAGATGAGACCCTGCAAAGTGAGCAAAAGTCCGCAGTGGTTGACGAAAATATCCCGCGCGTCCTGCGCGACAATTGGCGACGCCGACTTGAAACTCATAGACTTACGAGCATCGGTTCGTCGCCCGGACAACTGCCTTTGCTTCTGATTTCGATCACCAGGCCAGGAACTCGATTAGCACTGCTGGGTTCAACTTGGAATTGCGAGTGGGACTGGATTCAGTTTGGACAAGCTGTTTGGCTCAACCGTAGATCGCGTACTGCGTCGCGCACCGGGTCCGGTGTTGGTTTCACGGCCGTTGAAGAGCGCAGCGCAGTCAATAAAAGCGGCATAACGGTAATCCCCAGCCTCTATAAAAGTGCAGGAGGAAAGCGGCGCGCTATTGCCGTTGTCGCCGAAGGCGCTCATCATAATGGCCAGAGCCTGCTCGACTATTTCCGCGTGCATGAGGAAGGCTCGGATTCGAACTGCATCTGACTAAATTGGGCCATGTTCACCCGGGTCTGTTTGAGACGGCGCGAATACTCGCGAGATGAACGACTTTTCTTTATCAGTTTTATTGTGACCCATCAGCGACTGCTTGAAATATGAGAGCACAAATTCCACTCGGCACGGTCTCTGGCATTCGGATTGGACTTCATTACAGTTGGCTCATTATTGCGTTCCTAATCAGTCTATCGCTGGGCAGTAATTTCGCGGCCACGAATCCCGAATGGGGTCCTGGGATTATTTGGGCGACGGCCATCGCGACTGCCCTGCTGTTTTTCGTAACGATTGTCGTCCACGAACTGTCCCACGCAATGGTTGCGAAATCGCACGGCCTTCCCGTTCGGTCCATAACCCTCTTTGCGCTTGGTGGTGTGGCAGAAATCGAGCAGGAAGCCGGCGATGCCAGAACTGAATTCTGGCTCGGCATCGTCGGCCCAATTACCAGCTTCGTGATAGGCACTATTTGTCTCGCAGTGCTTTATGGTTTTGGATGGAAGCCTCCGCATTTTCCCAGGACGCCGCTGCTCGCGATGTTGATGTGGATTGGTTACATCAACATCATGCTGGCTGTCTTCAACATGGTCCCGGGCTTTCCTTTGGACGGCGGTCGTGTGCTTCGCGCCATCGTTTGGTGGATAACTGGGGACGCCAATAGAGCGACCAGGATCTCTGCAAAGCTCGGTCAGTTCGTTGCCTTTGCCTTCATCCTTTTCGGAGTCTATCGCTTCTTCAACGGCGCCGGAATCGGTGGATTGTGGATAGCTTTCATCGGCTGGTTTCTATTGAGCGCTGCACGCGAGAGTTATGCTCAAGTAGCTATTACCGAGAGTCTAAAGGGCCTGCGCGTTCGCGACGTGATGTCGAGCGACTATCCTACAGTTGATAGCAACGCAAACCTTCAGACCCTGGTTGACGAACATTTTCTACGTATGGGCAGACGCTGCTTTTTTGTAAGCGAGAATGGGCGAATTGTCGGATTGATTACGCCGCATGAAGTACGCGAAGTAGAGCGACAGCGTTGGCCTTTCAAGACCGTTGACGAGGCAATGCGCCCGTTGGATCAGCTACGAACAGTCACGCCGGACACACCAATCAAAAAAGCATTGGAGATCATGGGAAGCGAAGACCTTAATCAGTTGCCGGTAGTTGAAGGCAACGAAGTTCGCGGAATTCTATCGCGCGGACAAATTCTCCAGCTTTTGCAGACCCGCGCGGAATTGGGGAAATGATCTCGCAATCCTTCCGCAGGGCTTAAGGTGTGAGCCTTTCTCAAATCGTCCGGTTATTCGCCAAGCAAACGAATATTCGTCCGTTCCCGCGTTCTCAGCCAACCTTTCAACAAGGCAAGCAGGCCGTCGTTGATTTGTCTTACGGCAATTTGAAATAGAGATTAATTCTCGAATGATCGACCCGTGGCCGGCCAGGGCGTTAGTCATCTCGCTCGCCCCGCTTGGACTTTCGATTTGTTGCCAACTCGCGTCTCTCTTCCAGTTCTGGGGACGACAATCCCAGTCGCATCGCATCAGACGCGGGTAGTCTGCTTACTGCCGGGGCCGGCTGATTGCCGCGCACTGAAAACCAAATGATCTGATTCAGCGTTAGTGGATCTGCCATGTCCTGATGCGTTAAATCCTGCTCAAGCGTGCGCTTCATCCAATACGCACTCTGGGCATCGCGCGGCGGCGGAGCGAGCAGATTGTCCAGCGCGACCTTGGGCAGGGTCACCGAGAAGGGACGCAGGTCAGGCTGAGCTCGGAAGATGTCAATTGGTGCCGCAGTGGCATCACGCTGGTTCATTGGAGCGATTCCCAAAAGTATCTCCATGGTGCGTATCACACTGACCGTATCGTGATACATATGGATCAGCTGGCCCGGTCGATTGTACGCGCTAATGACCAGGGCTACGGATCGATGCGCATCAACGTGGTCGGGTCCGTCCTGTGCGTCATCCTCGAGTACGATGATCGCGGTGTCTTTCCAATACGAACTGTGCGAAACAACATCCACCAGTAAGCCCAGGGCGTAATCGTTATCGGCCACATAGAACTGGGGGGTCGGCTTGCCGGCCCTGAGGCCGTCGGTGTGGTCGTTCGGCAACCTGACCATTGAGAGATTCGGCAGGCGGTCGGGTCTTCCGGCGTCGCGGTCGGCCACGAATGCCCGAAACTCATCGAGCCAGACTCCCATTCTCGACGTTCCCGGAAACTTTTGGCCGGGTGCAGTATTCACCAATGGACTGGCGGCTGATGTGCGTGTGGCGCCGTATGATTCAACCGTCATGGCGTCAGGAATATTGAGGTCAAAATTAGGAAACGCGGCGCTATAGTGCCCCTCCAAACTCTTCTTGGTTGGGATTGCCAAGACTGTCGGTGAAAGGTCGGGATAGGACTTGGCGCGATTCCGTTTGATGGCAGCCACATCTGATTCTGAGAGCGTGGCGACGAACTCGCCATAGTTTCGGTAAGTCAGGCCGGCTCGCGCCGCCGCGTCCCACAAGTAGAGCGTCTCGGGTTCCGAAACGTCACGCGACCCATGCAGATAAGGTATGTAACCACGCAGGAAGTTGGCGACATCTTCCGCCACTACACCTGGGCCAAACAGGGAAGGCGCATTACGCATCGGGTCATAATTGGGAAGTCGATTGAAACCCTCATAATCATAACCACGACCTCGATCACTGTAGTCCCAGCGGTATGCCTTGTCGACGTAGTCGCTGGAGAAGGCGGCCGTGGACCAATTATGGCCATCGGGACTTGCTTCGGAATTTACGAAGAAGCGATCGAATAATCCAAATCGCAGGGCCAGTGCGCGATGATTAGGCGTGATGTCCTGCACTGCTCCGGTTGGGCTCTTCGCGATATCGCCTGAGCCAAAGATGGCCAGCTGCGCGTCTCCATCTGCCGGAGTGCCATTACCCGATTGCTTCACGTCGCCAAAGACTTGATCGTAGGTGCGATTCTCTTTGATCACATAAATGACATGCTTGATCGGCGATGGGCCCGGAAAGAGCCTTGCCTTCGCGACGCCAATCAGTCCGTTGTTGCGCATGACCTGCTGTGTGTAAGTGGCCAGCTGCCGGTCGTCCGGCTCGTTCACCATGCTGATGTTCCCGGTCACCAGAGAAACGCTGTACTGTCCACCTTGCTTGCTCCCGCGTCCAGTGCCGGCGGGAAATCGATCGTTTGGAGTATTCGGCGCGCGACCGGATCCGTTGACGACGACCGAAGAGCTCTCAACGCCGGTGCCTTTTCCGTTCCCGATGAAGACCTTGTGTGCGGCAAACGAAACGGCCGAAGGATATGACCCGGTTGGGATGAAGCCGCGCACTTCGCTGCGATCGCGCTCACCATCTCGCTCTTCCTTTCCAGCGGTCGCTGGTGAGGAGATTCCACCCTGGGCCCGCTTCGACAGTCGCACCACTGCGACCGAGTTGCTGTGGGCGTTGGCCACGTAGAGCGTGTTCCCGTTCAGGGAGAGACCTTCCGGTGTGTTTCCGAGCGGAGCATCTTCCCTTAAGCGGACATTGATGCGCTCTAACTCCCGATCGTCACGCGTGTCGATGACCGAGACGCTGTCGTCACCCGAGTTGGCTACGAACAATAAACTTCGAGTACCGTCCCACAACATCGCTGTCGGATGCTGTCCAACCGTGACGTATTTGACAATTCTCTCTTTCCCGGAAAAGTTGATTACGGCTACCGAACTGTCATTCCAACATGAAACAAAGACCTTTGAGGTCGAGGCGGCCGGGTCTCCTCTTTGTGGCGCGGGTGATGTTGGCGAGAGCGAAACGAACTGCTTGAAGTCGCGAGCAACCGGAGGACCCTGAGGAATCGCCACCACCGCATACGGGTAAGTAAAGTGTGTTTCCAAGCCAGGGGTCTTACCCGTCAAAGCGATTCGCTCGAAAGTTCTGGATCCGCGAACATCTTTGACAATGCCCAGACTGTCGCCCAGGTTGTTAGCCACATAAAGACTGTTTCCGTCAGGACTGATCGCCAACCCGGTGGGATAGACCGGCGCGTGATTATCGTTATAGCGGGGCGAAGGCGCGGTGTCGGTAAAACCGTTAACGTCGATGAATGGAGCTTCAATGCTGGCGGCATTTCCCGCCGCCGCCGGTGTTATTGGCGTCATGCTGCCGGGCATGAAGCGGAAAATCCAGATTTTGTTTTCGAATCCTCCGGACACATACATTGGGTATGAACCATCCGGGTTCGGCAGATTCGAAAACACGACACCTACGTTTACGCTTTGGGGCGAAGGGAAGTAGATATTTTGCCCGACCAGGGGCGCGGGTTTCGCATTCAGATCGATCAAGCTCAGCGATTGCTGGCCGCGATTGCCGGCCGCGTTGAACTGAATCCCAAAACCACTGTTAACAGAAACCAGGTACCGCCCGCTGCCGTCGGGTCCCAGATGATCCGGACTACGGACGAAATCGACCGGAAGTGAGCCAACCGCCGCTTGCCTCGTGGTTGCATCCAGAACCAATGCGCCGGCCGGACTAATCATCGGCCCTTCTTCACCAGCAGCCCCAGTCCTGTGGGCCGATGAGCGTATGCCCCAAAGCGGAACCAGCAACAAAACGATCAGGAATAGGCTAATGATGAAGGAATGTTGAGTGCGATTTCTTCGCATCTGGATTAGTTCCTTCCCAGCCATGGGGAAGGGAGCCGTCAGCAAGTCCCGAATTAAGGGGGTTGAGCAACTTGACTCACCTGAGCCGCGTTCTTTGCGCAACAAGCAGGAGCAGTCCTTGTGAATCCCGAAGGGATTCAAGTCCTCCAGCCCAGGGTTGGCGTTTTTCAGCCAACCCTGGGGAACAGCAGAACCAGGAGATCCAACCCCGACGGGGTTGCGTCAGCGACCGTCAAGCAATATTCAAAACCGACACAACCCTTTTCAGGGTTGCTAATTTGATTTCTTTTCTCCCCAGGGTTGGCTGAAAAACGCCAACCCTGGGCTGGAGGACGAAATCCCCTCGGGATTCATACCGCGATTGAATTCTGCAAGACGCCCTGGTGAGTTAACTATGTAGCTACCCTCGCAAAGCCTCGCCTTTGGGTTAACTCTGATCGCTGCTCCGCAGCCGGGGAATATTCGCCGCCATATTAAGCCGAACTAAGCCGATAGACTAGCGCGTTTCGGTTACATATTCGTTAACTCAGGGGAATTGCTCCGCGAACGAATCCATTCATCACAACGGATCGACGTTTCCCGGTCTGAGCGAAGTTATCACGGTTCGGCGAACGGCGTTGACGGTAGTGTCTTAGTTTGGCTGCCGGCGTTAGAGTACCGACTTCAGTCGGGCACTTCCGACGAAGAAACGAAAGGCCCAACTAAAGTTGGTACTCTAACACCGTCAAATTCAGACACAACTACCTTGAAACGTGTTCATCTCAGCCCAGAGCGATCATGCTAATATGTATCTCGCCCGGGAAAGGGAAATTAATAGTTCAAGTATCACCGGCATATTAACCTGAATCATGGGTTGGCTCACTGATATTTTCAAAGACGTTCCGCTCCCGGTTGAGCTTCGCGAGAAACTGGCAACGGTTGAGGCGGAGAGCGATGCTCTGAAGACGGATAATGTGATTCTCAAAGATGACCTGCGCGAAGCCAGAGCCCAAATACTAACACTCGAGAAACGGCTCGAGCAGTTTGCACATCATTCTGAGCTGGATGAAACCGACGTCCTTATCCTGAAAGAGATTGCCCTCACTAGTGAGCCCGCCGCCACCTATCTTGTTACGAAACTTAACCTCGAATTGTCGGTTGTCGAACTTCGTTTGGAACAACTCACCGATCTCGATTATCTCAGCACCTGGAGTATCGGCGGCGTCGAGCGTTACTCACTCGAACCAAAAGGTCGGGAATACCTTATTAAGAAAAACCTGATTAGTTGATCTGTGATTTATGTACCGCAGACTGTCTAGTCTGCCCATTTTGGATCACAGATGGGTTGTGCCCTAATTTGCTCAAACCGTAGGGGCGTCCCTCCGTGGGCGCCCACCGATCGAACGAAAAGGGGCGCCCACGGAGGGACGCCCCTACAAAATTGGCCACAACCACAGCAGCCGCAGGCTGGACAGCCTGCGGTACATTTAATTGAATCGCGCCTGGTATTCGGCTGAATTCAGAAACGCTTTTACCATTTCTGCGGCGATATAGTCGCCGTTGAACTGATTCAGCTTGTTGAGCCAGAACTCATAACCAGTGTAGTCCGCATCCGGAAGGTCGCTCGGGTTTCTTCGCAAGTAACCAAAGTATTGCATTAAAACAAAAGCCCGGTTCAGTTCGGCTTTGGCCAGGTCATGATCTTCGGCAATCGCTCGCAACACCTGCGCCCGGGTTTTGACTCCTGAAGCCAGCTCGTTAATGAGTTGGTCACGTTCCGTTTGAGACAGAGCCCCGCCGCTGTTGGAATTCAAAGTATCGACGAAGGCCGCGGGCGAGAGGTTCGCGGGAAATGCATTCAGGAAACGACCACGCGCGACAAATTGCGACAAGAATGATTGCTTGTTGTTTTCGAGGACCGCTGCCCATCCGGCCTCACCAACTATCACATCCCGGCCAATCGTCTGAGCGTCGGCCAGGAATTCACCACGACTAATCATGGGCACGGCGATCTGATGGGAACCACCAAGCGTCGAGGTGCCCAGGGCGTCGCCGAAAGCGACTTTGTAAAGCCGTTCCGCCAGATATCCGGTTTCCTGAAATTCGATCGAAAGAAAGAAGGCTGCCGAAGTATCTATGCGTCTGACCTCGCGGCAACCTTCATCTGTGCCGCAAGCCGCGATGTGGTTCACCCAGAACTCCAGCCCGGCCGGATCGGGTTCGCGATTGAGAAAATCAAGATACTGTTGCCGCACCAGAAAAGCGTCTGACTCAATTGGGTTAACGCGAAAGGCGTCCGGGTCAGCGAGCATCTGGAGAAACAAATTGGCAAACGGTGATCCGGTGACATTGCCGGCGCCCAGAGCGCTGAAGGGAGAACTCAATCGGCCGCTGTTGGCGAGCAGGATCAGAGTAACGTTTCGGCCAGGCACCTTTAGAAATAGACCCGAGAAGGTGTCCCACTGGCCGTAGTGCCAAATGAGCCGCTCGTTGCCATACATTTGCACAAACCAACCGAGCCCGTACGGCAGCTTCTGACCTTTGGAATTGACATGGTTAGTCCACGCCTGCTGTTGCGTTTGCGCAGCCAGCAGCAGATGCTGATCAATCGCGGCGTCATAACGAGCCAGGTCGCGTACGGTTGATATCAAACCGGCGGCGGCGGAAATGCCCCGGGGCGGATACGACGACAGGATTGGCCGGCCGCTATTGTCAATCAGATAAGGCTTCGCCAGGCGTTGGATGACCCGCAGGTAACGCTCAAGTGTCTCGGGCGTAAACAAAGCCGCGGTTTGGGGCGAGGGAAATTCCATATCCTGCCCAGGCACCGAATCCGACATTTGGAGCCGATCCAGAATGTCTTTGGCCAGTGCTTCGCGAAACGATTTTCCGGCGCATGACTCAGCTACCGGAGTCAGGAAGTTGTAACGGTCGCCGCTGTATAAATAACTTTCTCCGGGCGGCGAGCTCTGCGAGGTGTGCGTAAAGAGGTGACGCACGGTGACGCGTGAGTCGGCGATGCCGGACGTGTAGCTTCTGATGGGAGTGTCAAGATTCAGCGCGCCGCGCTCAACGCATTTCATCAGCAACATCGAAGCAAACGTTTTTGTAATTGACGCGGTCCGATAAGGCGTGTCCGGGGTGGCGGGGATCTGGTTCTCGACGTCCTGAAATCCAAAGCCCGCTTCCCAAATGATCCGGCCGTTACTGACGACAGCGGCTGAGAGGCCGGGAATTCCGTATTGCCGGCGCAAGGAATCGAGTGACTGCTGGAATTGTGCCAGACGCTCCCGGTCAGCCGCTCCCGCTCCTGTCTGCGCGCGGACGCCGCATGGGACGCAGAGAGTAAGCAGCAAAAGGACGAGGCTTAACGCCGGCAGCCGACGAGACTGATGTAGAGATTGTAAGCTGCAGAATTCGAATCCAGGTTTACGCATGATGATTTTCTCCTTCATTGGTAAAGAAAAAAGCGAGATTACTTTTTACCTAAGCGAAGAACGACACCGAACGCGAGCCGACCCCGGTTGTTTGGTTCGCCGTTAACGATGGGACGGAAGTAGTCCAGCTGGAAGGCGCGGATGGCCAGGCGGTCATTCACCGTTACATCCAAACCGCCTCCGATCGCCAGGCTGAAACCATTGCTAACGGCCGAAAGGTGTTGTCCGTTGATGACAGCGCTTTCTGCAAATCGCGTGGCCCCGAACAGGCCGTAGACAAAAGGCGTCAGTCTTTTCCCGCGAAATGAGAGCCGCGGCCCAAACAGAAATGAATGCGCATGTTGGTCGACTCGAACCAATCCCAGCTCACTGCCGTAATGGCCGCTAAAGTCGGCAACGATTCCCAACCGTTTGTCGATGTTTCCCGTAACAGAGGCATTCCAACCATGAAAGTTTCCGCCGGACCATGAGTAACCGCCGAATACTTCGGCTTTCGGCAACTCCTGGGTCATGGCGAGCGCTGATGTGAGGACGACCAGGCAGATAGAACATAGGGCTTTTGTCAGCATATTTTTCTCCTTTGATTTTCTCGGCTTGGGGAGCCAATCGGGAGAGATTGTCTTTTCGGGCAACTGCTCCTAAGCTTTCCTAACTCGGTTGACCATATGCCCGGACGCGAAATATGTCCTGAGTGAACGCTGTTGGTTTTGTGACGCTTTTATGACTGCCCGTAATTCCTCGGTATTTCTGTTCGATGACATCCGCGTCGACCCAGCCACCTTCCGCGCTTTCAAGGCCGAGCAGGTGATTTCTCTCGAGCCGAAGACTCTCAGTTTGCTGCTTTTCTTAATTGAGAATCGCGGCCGGCTAATTGAGAAGGACGAGATTCTCGACGCGATTTGGAGTGGAACCCACGTAACCGAGAATGCCTTAACCCGAGAGATAGGCAAGCTGCGTAAGAGCCTTGGAGACGATCCCAAAGCACCGAAATACATCGAAACCGTACATACTCGCGGTTACCGGTTTATCGCCGAATTGGCTGAAACGAATGGCTCGGGTGCTGCGATCAGCCCAAAGGTGGAAACCGTTGAGGCGGAAATCCAAGCGGAGAGTCTCAGCGTACCGGCGCCAGTTTTGGCCACGGCGCCTGTTGCTCTAAAGGTCACGCCTGCCAGGCGAACCCAACTGTATCGGGTGATCCCAACCGTTGTCGCAATTGCGATCGGACTGGGCGTGATTAGCGGAATCGTCCTTTGGAAGAGGCGATCCACGACTCTACGGCCGCCAACTCCGGTTGCCGGGAACTCTGTAGCCGTCCTGCCCTTCAAAACTTCGTTTGCTGGTGACGAGTATCTGGGTTTCGAATTAGCCGATGCCCTGGTTAACAGACTGAACAACAGCACCAAGCTCTCCGTCAGTCCGATCACCGATGCGCTCCGCTATGAGAATCAGGATCCGCGTACGATCGGGAGTTTGATGAAAGTGGATTACGTCTTGTCCGGAGAGATTGATCGAACCCGGCAGCGAATGTCGATAAACCTGGTCCGCGTCCGCGACGGTGTTGCCCTGCTCGCGGAAAGTTACGATGAGAAGTTTGATAACATCTTTAAGCTGGAAGACTCGCTGGGAGCCAAAGTCTTGAACAGCCTGCTGGTCACTCTCGACCACGAGGAAACACAGGGCCCGCAAAGGCGGTACACGGAGAATCAACAAGCGTACGAGGCTTTTCTCAAGGCGCACTTCCAATTTAACAAAATGAATCCGGAGGGCTTCGAGAAAAGCATTGAATATTTTCAGCAGGCTATAGCCCTCGATCCAAAGTACGCGATGGCTTATGCGGGACTCAGCGATCTTTATATGCGAATGGACCGGGCCGGCAAAGCTCCGTCTGAGTATCTTCCCAAGAGTCGCGCGGCGGTAATGAAGGCGCTGGAGCTGGACGAAACCGTTGCCTATGCGCATTCGATGTTGGGAAGAATCGCTTTCCGCTACGACTGGGATTTTCCCCGGGCTGAGCGTGAATATGCGCGCGCGCGCGAATTAAACCCGAAGCTGGTGCATGCCTGGTACGGAACTTATCTGCTGACTATGAACCGAGTGGCCGAAGCCGAAGTGGAATCGCAGAAATTCGAAGATTTCCTGCCTTTCATTGGAGGCAGCGGCATTGCCCAACACTTCTACTATACCGGCCAGTATGATCGGGCACTCGACGCTATCAACCGAAAACTGGAAACGAGGCCAGACGCTCCGGGACTGCATGAATGGCTGGGGCTGGTCTATGAACAGCAGGGGCGTACGGGCGAGGCCATTGAGGAATTTCAAAAAGCCATAAATCTTTCGCAGGGGATCGATGGCGTGGGATCACTCGGCCATGCCTACGCGGTTTCAGGAAAGTTGGCTGAGGCGGAAAATACCCTGCGCAGGTTTGAAGAACTTACCAGGCACAAGTACGTTTCGCCTTTTCAGGAAGCTCTAATTTATGCCGGGCTTGGCAAAAAGGAAGAAGCTCTCAAGTTTCTCGAGAAGGCCTATAGCGAACGGTCGCTGGCACCGGTGTCGCTGCGCTGGGATCCTCGCTTGAATGGACTGCGCGGAGATCCGCGTTTTCAGGACTTCATGAGACGGACCGGATTGCTGCGGTGATTACCGCGAGAAGCAAGCAGAAACCCGACCGTTAGGGAGGGTGCCAAAGTATCAACCCGAGTGGCACCCTCCCTAACGGTCGGGTTTCTGCCTGGGCCCATCGTAATCCAAATGTTTGACCTTAACCTGGGCCGGTTGTAGATTAGCCGCGCCCTCAGTGGAAAAATAAATTCAACAGTCCGTTCGACCCGGAGATCAATCCTATGCGCCTGTCCAAATCTCGTAGCATCATTGCTTCGTTAGCAATCGTCTTTGCCCTGAGCATGAGCGTTCTCGCGCCACGTTTGTGCGCCCAATCACAGGGCGTCGCGTTCACGGTAGATGACCTGCTCGATGTGGCGAACGTCAACATCGCCGATCTCAGCGCTGACGGAAAATGGCTCGCCGCCACCTCGGGCACTTTGCGCGATCGAATCGGGATCGACAATCACCGATTCGGCGATCCCACCTATATCGCCCCATCGGCGGTTGACGTGTGGATCATCGACACCCAAAACGCCAGGGCGCAAAAGCTCTTTCCAGCCAAACGCCAGGTGCGCGGCATGCAATGGTCTCCGGATGCAACCCGGCTGGCCTTTTTGGTTGTGAAAGGCGACGCCTTCGCGCCGGTAATCTGGGAAAGAGCCTCGGGCAAGTTTGTGAATTTGAACTTACCGGCCGGCAAAGAAGTCGCCGACAACACGGACCTCGAATGGTCGCCGGATGGCGGCCAACTCCTTCTGACATTGCGCACGGATGCCTGGCGAAAACAGACCGCTGAGAGGTTCAAATACGAAACTGCGGCCCCGGTCGTAGTCCACTCCAGCAAGGAGCCGTTTCTGGCGTGGGATGATCTCCGCAGGCTCTCGGCGATTCGCTCGCTCGCGGCGTATGACTTGAAGACCGGCCAGACTCGCGAACTGCTGCCGGAGACCAAACTCGGGTCCTACAATCTTACCGAGGATGGATCATTTCTAACCTATTCTGAAGACATCACAAAGAAGACCAACTACGATGTGATCGGCGGTACCGAAAATCAAATCCACCTCACGACCGCTGCCGGCGCCGATAAGCGGACGATAATCAAATCGACAAAAGGGATTAACATCCAGTGGTCGCGAGACTACCGGCATTACGCCTATGCAAAGGACGGGAACATCTTCATGGCTTCGATCGACGATAAAGAACCCCGCCAGCTTACGGGTAAGAAATCGGAGTCGGAGAAGGAAAAAGCCGAAAGTTCGGACAAGCCCAAGGACGAGGCTGCCAAAGACGCCGACAAGGATAAAAAGGAAAAGGAGAAGTTTAATGTCGTTCGTTTGAGCCCGAAAGGCGACTGGTTGATCGTCTCGAACAAGGAAGGTCTCTGGTTGATGGACGCGAGCACGGGGGCAAAGGAGATGATCGTCAAGACTTCTGACGAAGATAAGGAATCGCCACGCTACCAGGTTATCGACTGGAGTCCGAGCGCCGACAAGATTTATTTTAGCTATGCCTCACGCACGAAGTGGGAACGTGGGCTGGTTTCTTACTCTGTGAGTTCCCGAAAACTGGAGGACGTTTTCAAGGACTCGCGTCTTTATTCCGGGTTCCGTTTGTCGAAAGACGGCCGCACCTTTGTGTATAGCTCATCGGAAGGCAATCGATCGGCTGATCTCTACGCTGCCGATGCCGAATTCAAGAACATTCGCCGTTTGACCGATTCCAATCCGCAACTTAAGACTCGGCGTTTGGGCAAGACCGAGCTGATCTCCTATCTCGATGCTGACGGCAACAAGATGTACGGAGTGCTCTATTACCCGACAGATTACGAGGCGGGGAAGAAGTACCCGACCGTGTTCAATATCTACGAACAGTTCTTCGATGATTCTTTCAGCGGCACTATCAACATTCTTACCTCGAACGGTTACGCGGTGATGCAGCCATCGGTGAACCTCGAAATCGGATTCCCCGGCGAGGCGTGGGTGAAGGGCGTCACCTCAGCCGCCAACAAGTTGATCGAAATGGGGATTGCCGATCCCGAGCGGTTGGGAGTTCAGGGGACCAGTTATGGGGGGTACGCCACGAACCTTTTGATCACTCAGACAAATCGATTCAAAGCTGCGATCAACATTTCCGGCAAAGTGAATATGGTGAGCTTCTACACTGACAGCCCGAGACTCGGCGTGCGCAATATTCATGCGCCGGAGAAGAGTCAGGATCGACTCGGCGCCACTCTCTGGCAACAACCTCAGAAGTACATCCAACACTCAGCGATAATGTTTGCCGATCGGATCAAGACACCGCTGTTGCTGATGTCCGGAGAGCAGGACCACAACGTCCCGCCTCGGCAGTTGATGGAGATGTACTACGCCTTGAGGCGGCTCGATAAAGAGGTCGAGTGGGTGAGCTATACCAATGGTGGCCACGGTATGCCGACCACCACCGTCGATGAGGTCAGGGACTATCACAAACGGATCATCGGCTGGTACGACTCGCATCTGAAAGGGGATCTTAAGAAAAAGGGAGAGGAGCAGAAGACCGATACGGCGTCACGGTGAGGGAAAGCACGGCGGTCGCACTTGAGCGAGGCGCTTGCCGGCAACTATTGGGTTGCTCACAAACATTCCGGTTGATCGCGGCGGCTGTCATGTTTGCCGCGGCCGCCGGGATGTTTCTAACGTGGGGACGCTGAGGGTTTCGGCGCGGGCGTGTTTCTCCAGATTATCTTGCCCGACTTATTGATGTAGCCGTAATCGCCGTCCTGCCATGACACTGCTGCCAGGCCATGCCAGAAGTCCTCTGCCGCACTGAAATCGGGCCGGACGACCCAGGTTCCGCTGGCGTCGATGAATCCGCACTTTTGTTTGACACAGGCTTTCGCCAGCCCTTCGTGGAACTCCGAAACTTCTGCAAATTCGGGTTCATGAACAAAACGGCCCTGCTTGTCGATTACCGCGTAGCGTTCGAAGTTTGAGGGGACCGCCAGCGCATAACCTTCCGAAAAGTAGGTAGCTTCTTCAAACTGCAAGGGAATGACTTCGTTGCCGTCGTGATCGATGAACCCATATTGATAACGATACTTTGGCTGCTCGCCCTCCATGGTCATCATGGTCCCGGCTTCGATATCGCGGCGCACGAGAGCGAGCCCGTTTTGAAATCCCCAGACCATATCGTATTTGAGGGGCACAACAATTTTTCCTGACGTGTCGATAAAGCCGGACTTATCATTGATTGTTACTTCGGCGCGACCCTCGGAGAATTCATAGACCCAATCGAATTGCGGTGGGATCACGAATTGAAAGTGCTTATCGACGAATCCCCATTTGCCGTTTGGGCCGGGCATCGACATTAATCCGCTGGAAAAGTATCTGCCCTCGGAGCCCATCCCGGAGTAAATGATCTTGCCACTGCGATCAATCCAGCCGGCGCGATTCAGTCCTCCCTGATAATTCCAGATTAAGACTGCAGCGACGCCTTCGTGGAACGGTCTGCCCCAGCCCCAGACTTGTGTTGGTCCGATCACGAACTTGCCCGAAGCGTCGATATAACCCGAGCCGCGATTCGCTTCGAAGACCGGCGCGAGTCCGTTGTCGAAGCGCGCCGTGGGACCCGCGTTGCTGAATCGCGGAGCAATCACCTCGCGTCCCTGGTAATCGATAAATCCTAATTTCCCTTCGCGGACAAAGGGGTAACGGTCGTCAGCAGATTGGCCGCAAATAAGCGGCGGAATCGCGAGGAGAGTAATGACGATAACAATTCTTATGAGCGACATCAGATTCTGAGTTCAAGCTTTAGCTTGCGTCCCAAAGACTGCAGCCTTAAGGCTGAACTCTGAACTTCGACTTCAGACTGCTCGACTGGTCGACCGTTTCGAGGTGTGGCGGGCTTTTAAGGTTGCTTATAGACCGTGCCGTTTTTCATCACGAATCGCACACGACGCAGGGCCGAAATGTCGCGCGTCGGATCACCTTCAACCGCGATGAGGTCCGCGAAAAGTCCGTTGCGCACCCTGCCAACTTTGTCTTCCAGGTGCAGCACCCGCGCGTCAACCGATGTCGCGGAGCGCAACGCGTCGACGATTGGCATGCCCCACGCGACCATGAGTTCGATTTCTTTCGCGTTGTCACCGTGTGCGAACACGCCGACGTCGCTGCCGCTGGCGATGGTAACTCCGGCCTCGAGCGCCTGCTTAAAGACAACTTTCTTCTTTTCGATGTTGGGGCCGCTGGCGACAGCCAGGGTGGGACAAAGCGCCACGCCGCGTTCTTTCATCAGGCGAAGGAGTTCCGGTGTCAGTCCGTCGCCATGCTCGATCGTTTCCACACCGGCCAGGATCGCTCGTCGCGATCCTTCGGTGCTGCTTGAGTGAGCAGCGACCGGGATGCCGGCGCTCTTCGCAACTTCAACTGCCAACTTCAGCTCTTCCAAAGTAAAGGTCGGATGGGCGGCGCCGCCGGCGCCCCAGCGATAATCGGCATAGACTTTGATCCAATCGGCGCCTTTGCCAATTTGGTCGCGCACGATGCGCGTCAGGCTGTCCGTCCCGTCGGCTTCCTCCGCGCCCTGCGGCACACTCCATTCAGGCGCGTAACCCTTCGGGCCGTAACTGCCGGTGGCGACGATCGCGCGGGTTGTTACCAGCAGACGCGGTCCGGGAATGATTCCCTGGTTCACCGCCTGCTTTAATCCGACATCCGCATAGCCGGCGCCTTCGGTTCCCAGATCGCGCAGGGTCGTAAAGCCGGCCATCAATTCACTGCGCAGATGATTGGTCGCGCGGGCGACGCGCAGGCTCAAAGCCTCGCGCGCAACCTGATCGTTCCAGACTGTTTCGCTGTAGGGATGAAGCAGAATATGCGAATGCGCTTCGATCAAACCCGGCATCAGCGTGGTGTTCGGCAGATCGATCACTTTGGCGTCGGCCGGGGCTTTGACTTCGCTTGCTGGTCCAACCGCCTCAATCTTCTCGCCACGCACCAGCACTACCCAGCCATCGTGCAGTTGCGCCGACTCGCCGTCGAAGATGTGCGCGGGTTTGAGAAGGTAGACGGTGTCGGGCGGTTTGGATTGGGATTGGGTTTGGGCGAGTTGATTTATCGGCGAAGAAGTGACAACCGACACGAGAAAGACAGAAAGAAGCAAACGGCGCATGCCATCATCCTTTCGGCTCAAGATAGATATTAAATAAGGCTTCACATTTCTTGTTCAGTAATTCCTCTTTCAGGGCATTGAATAAACCGAAGGCCTTCATGAAATTCAAATAAACAAAACCAAAATCGATATACGGCTTATCCAACTCGGCTGAGAGAGTTTCTCTGATGAATTTCAGTTCCGAACTTCGCTTGTTCGCCAAATCTACCGAGCCAAGTTCTTCTTCCAATTCACCGACGGAGTCCAAAATCGGATCTCTGGTCATTCTTATTAGTACAAGGATCGCCTGTTGCGCCTGGCGTTTCTCTTCTTCGTCAGTCAACGCTTGAAGGTGGCCTGCAAATCCGTAGAGCGCTCCCATAAACTTGTTTACACCCTCTCCGATTCGGTCGATCCTCTTCTGATATGATTCAAACAACAGTTCGCGAGCCCTTAGTTCTGCTTGACCCTTAATCTCGGCTATTTTTGTTTTGAATTGAGAACGGTAGATTAGGTAGGAACCGAGCGCGGTGAAAAATCCAGCAACAATCGCTGGTCCCAATGCTAGCCACAGGGTAGGCCAATTAATTGGTTGGCTTTGCATGTGTATCTTGCGAGGCGGCGTGAGTATAGCAGCGCAGGCTTAGAGCCACGTAGTGGCGAAATCTTTATAGAACCAGCAAGCCAAAGAAATTTTGCCGCTCCCCAGGAGCGGAATGTTCTTTCGCCCGTAAATGGGCTCAAGACTGAGCCTTCATACGGTCATTACGGTTGATTGACTTCTTCGTCTTCAGTCATCTTGGCGACGGTACGTTTGCGCGAACGCCTCTTTGGAGGTTCTTGCGCTACAGGGCCGCTTTCACGGGACATTCTGTTCTTTCG